>WNFC01022403.1_pt1 | contig 11295 bp, 8 predicted proteins | sample 5400541 | NCBI WGS metagenome assembly WNFC01 (sample SAMN13153342, study PRJNA577476) | soil metagenome | isolation source: 120 cm saprolite under Douglas fir tree site 2 hole 2 replicate 1 | place: USA:California | collected 2015-04-18
GGCGTGGTGGCGAGCTACTTCATCATGCATGACACCCTGACCTTGGCGTTCGGCGCCGCGGCCTTGCTGGTGATAGCGGGGCTCTATCTCGTGAACAGGCCCGACGCTTCCGGGCCGAAGCTCGTGCCCGATCCCAACGTTCCGGCTTGATGGCTCCCGTCATCGCCGCGTAACCGCTTCGCCATTATCGCTGGAGGTGCGAGCGTAGCGAGCCTCGAAGGATGAGCAGCCCGGACGGTGGCCTCCATCCTTCGAGACGCGCGCAAGAACTCGCTCCTCAGAGTCTGACTCGAATGCAGCCAATAGAATGGGCCCTTTTGGCTAAAGTCGTCATGCCCGGGCTTGTCCCGGGCATCCACGTCTTAAAAGCAAAGCCGCAAGAAAACGTGGATGGCCGGGACGAGCCCGGCCATGACGGAAAAACGAATCGCTTTCAAGTTATTAGAGATTTGATGCGATCACGCTCTACCCGGTCTCTATCGGCAGCGATGCATCCTTTGCCCATTCTCCCATCGAGCCGTCGTAAAGGCTGAGATGGTCGTAGCCGAGCCGGTGCAGCAGGAATAAGTCGATGGTGGCCGAGATGCCGCCGCCACAATAGGCGATGATGCGCTTGTCCTTGCCGATGCCCTGCGCTGCAAATTTCGCTTCCGCTTCCGCGAGCGGAACGAAGGTTTTTGTCTCTGGATCGAACAGTGTTGCCGCGGACACGTTGACGCTGCCGGGAATATGCCCGGGCCGGCCGTAACGGCTTGGCTCCAGGCCCTTGTGCAGTTGAGGCCCGAGCGCATTGACGACAACGGTGTTGTGCTCGCCGCTGGCAGCGAGCACCTGGTGCCTATCGACGAAATATCCGCGTTGTGGCTTCGCGGTGAAAGTCGCCGGTGGATATCCCTTCGCTGGCCCGGTTTCGATGGCGCGGCTCTCCGCCTTCCATGTGTCCAATCCGCCGTCCAGCACAGAAACGTTCTCGAAACCCAGCGAGTTCAGCATCCACCAGAACCGCGTCGCCCACATCGCGGTGCCGATGCTGTACAGCACCACCCGGCTATTCGCCCCGATCCCGTGACCGCCAAACGCGGCCTCAAGCTGCGCGATCGCAGGCATCATGAAGCGCAGCGTCGTATTCGGGTCGGAGAATTCGCCCTGCAAGTCCAGAAAGTCCGCTCCGGCAATATGCGCGGCCTCGAAAGTGTGCCGTCCGGGCACGGCGATATAGGGAATGTCACTGCCGGCGGGCTGATATTCGAGGTAGGTCGTACAATCGAACAGCCTGAGATCGGGCTGATCGAGGATAGCGGCGAGTTCCGCGGTTGTGACAAGCCCGTTGCGCTCCAGCATGTGCTCTACCTCACTTTAATTTGGAAATTTCCCTCCAATATACCGGTCAGCGCATCCTGGGCTATTTCTTTGCAACAGTCTTGCTTTGGGCCCATATGGCCAGGATAAGCTATTGAATAGACGAAGGAAAATTATGCCAGGCACGGCGCGTCGATCGACCTTTCGCGACGATCGGGAAGGCTCGCCGGTGCGGTTCCAATAAAGAAGACATGCGCGCCCTCCGTCCCCTTGGTGAATGTCACCAAAACCTGATATTTGAGACCCCATGAACCAGCCAGTAAAACCACCGCAGAACGACGTCGCCGGACCCAAGACCCGGCATAAAACCACGCAAGTCATGGTCGGCAATGTCGCCGTCGAGTCATGGTCGGCAATGTCGCCGTCGGCGGGGGCGCGCCGATTGTGGTGCAGTCGATGACCAACACCGACACCGCCGATGTCGCGGGCACGGTGGCGCAGATCGCGGCATTGGCGCGCGCAGGCTCCGAACTGGTGCGGATCACGGTCGACCGCGATGAGGCCGCAGCGGCGGTGCCGCATATCCGCGACGAACTTCGCAAGCGCGGCATCACCACGCCCCTGATCGGTGATTTTCATTACATTGGCCACAAGCTGCTGGCGGATCATCCCGCCTGCGCCGAGGCGCTCGACAAATACCGCATCAATCCCGGCAATGTCGGCTTCAAGAACAAGCGCGACAGCCAGTTCACCGACATCGTCGAGATCGCGATCAAGAACAACAAGACGGTGCGGATCGGCGCCAACTGGGGTTCGCTCGATCAGGAACTGCTGACCAGGCTGATGGAAGAGAATGCCAAGTCTCCCGATCCGGTCGACGCCCGCGCGGTGACCCGCGAGGCGATGGTGCAGTCGGCCCTGCTGTCGGCGGCGCGCGCCGAGGAAATCGGACTGCCCAAGAACCGCATGACCCTGTCGGCGAAAGTGTCCTCGGTGCAGGACCTGATCGCGGTCTACCGGGAACTCGCCGCGCGTTCGGACTACGCGATCCATCTCGGTCTCACCGAAGCCGGCATGGGATCGAAGGGCATCGTGGCCTCGGCCGCGGCGCTCGGCATCCTGTTGCAGGACGGCATTGGCGACACCATCCGGATCTCGCTGACGCCGGAGCCCGGCGGCGATCGCACCCTGGAAGTCCAGGTCGCGCAGGAACTGCTGCAGACCATGGGCTTCCGCACCTTCGTGCCGCTGGTCGCGGCATGCCCGGGCTGCGGCCGCACCACCTCGACCACGTTCCAGGAACTGGCGCGCAGCATCCAGGATTTCATCAGGGTTGAAATGCCCGGCTGGAAGACCCGCTATCCCGGCGTCGAGTCGCTCAACGTCGCGATCATGGGCTGCATCGTCAACGGCCCCGGCGAATCCAAGCATGCCGACATCGGCATCTCCTTGCCCGGCACCGGCGAAACCCCGGCGGCGCCGGTGTTCGTCGACGGCAAGAAATTCCGCACCCTGCGCGGCCCCAACATCGCCACCGAATTCAAGGCGATGGTGATCGACTATATCGACCAGCGCTACGGCGCCGGCGCGAACGTCCCGGCGAGCACGGTGACCGCGGCGGAGTAGCGTACCCGTAGCCCGGATGGAGCGAAGCGAAATCCGGGGCTTTCTCGCGCGCGGCTAAACTTATCCCGGATTGCGCTTCGCTCCATCCGGGCTACGATGCGTCCGAAGCGCTTCGTCGGAGGAAACACCCATGTCTTCGCTCGCCAGCAAGCAGGGCCCCCGCTATCGGCACGTCGCCGATGACACCGCGCCTTACGAGATCATCGGTGTCGAGAAGCTGACCCCGATCATCGGCGCGGAGATATCGGGCGTCGATCTGGCAAGCCCGCTCTCGAACCGGACGATGGACGAGATCCACCGCGCGCTCGCCGAAAATCTCGTGATCTTCTTTCGCGATCAGCACATCACTCCAAAGCAGCATCTCGCCTTCGGGCGCCAGTTCGGCGAGCTGCATATTCATCCCGCCGCCCCGCATGAGGGCGACGATCCGGCGCTGATGAAGATCTATGCCGACAAGGATTCGCCGCGCGCCAACGGCGAGGGCTGGCATTCCGACGTGTCCTGCGACCTCGAGCCGCCGATGGGGTCGATCCTCTATATCCGCCAATGTCCGCCGCGCGGTGGCGACACGCTGTTCGCCAGCATGTATGCGGCCTATGAATCGCTGTCGGAGCGGATGAAGACCTATCTCGACGGGCTCACCGCGCTGCATGACGGCGAACAGATCTATCGCGGGCTCTACGCCAATTATGGCGTCGCCGACCGGCCGGCCTATCCGCGCGCCGAGCACCCGGTGGTGCGCACCCATCCGGTCACGGGGAAGAAAGCGCTCTATGTCAACCGCGGTTTTACGCGCCAGATCATCGGCATCCCGCGCGATGAGAGCGACGCGATGCTGGCCTATCTCTACCAGCACGCCGAAAATCCGCTGTTCCAGTGCCGCTTCCGCTGGACCGAGAATGCGATTGCGTTCTGGGACAACCGCTGCGCCCAGCACCGCGCGATGTGGGACTACTGGCCGCACACCCGCGCCGGCACGCGGGTGACGGTGAAGGGCGAGCGGCCGGTGTGAGCTGGGGTAATCCGATTCGAGCCCCTCGCTATCCTGAGCTGCGATGTTTTCTCCCAAACGATAATTGTGATCGGAGCCAGCCGGCACCTACAGTGAATAGCGCGATGTCGGTCAGCGCGAGCGGCGCTACACGAGCACGCGCTGGTCGCGGTAGGACTTCCCACCACGCGAGAGCGTGACCGCGCCGCCGCGCGCCTCAATGACAGGCAGCGCGGCCAGCGCGTTCACCACATGATACATGGTCGGGAGGTCCGACCAGCTTGCCTTGTGGAAGCGCACCGCGCCCGCGCCGGTCTGGCGTTGCTCGATATGGTTGTCCGGATCGCCGGCCGGCGTGAGCGTAACCTGGCATAAATCCGTCTCGCCCCAAGCGCCCGTGCGCGGTGTGTATTTCAGCATCAGGGTTCCGTCCGAAACAGCGCCTTGCCGGTCCTGCTCGGTGTCATGCAATTGCGAAACCTCGAGCTCGAGAAAGCGGAATCCCATCCACCCTGCCGTACAGATCTGGGCCCCGTTCCACCGACGTGGCTCCGCGATCTCGGCATAGAGTTTGGGATGCCCGATCTCGCAACGCCCGGTGATGATCGGATCGGCGAGATTCTCCCAGACGACGGCCAGAAACTTGCCGGTGGCTCGGTCCCGGCTACCCGTGAACGTCGCCGGCCAGCCGACCCAGATCATCGTGTAGCCACGCCCCGCGAGCCAATCGATGTCCGTCATGTGATGGAATTCGACGGTGACCACCGGTTCGCCCGCCAGGGTGAACCCCTGCGGCAGATGCTGTTCCAGCACCACGGGATCGGTCAGGAAGCTCGCCGCGACGGAGAGACGTCGCGGACTGCGCTTCGAGTCGAAGACGACGTCACCGGGCGACTGGCGAGGTCCGGGCGCCGGTCCGAAATGCGTCGGCATCCGATAGATACGCCCGGCCTCGAATCGATAGCTCATTGATCGTCTCCCCTCGCGAGCACCGCTATGCGGGAACTTCCCCAAATGTCTTTCCGACCGGCAGCGCCGCGTGCCGGATCAGACGTGAATCCTCGACCGCCGCCTGGCGATGCTTCACCGCTTCGCGATAGACGGGATCGCGGATCATCTCGGCGAAGGCGGCAACACTCGGATATTCGGCGATGAAGCAGTGATCCCAGCGCTCCTCCTGCGGCCCGATCAACATCAATTCGAACCGGCCCTGCCAGACGATCCGGCCGCCCAGCCGCGCAAACACCGGCCCGCTCTCTCGTCCATAAGCCGCATAAGCTTCCGCGCCGCTCGTCTTGCGGCCGTCGGGATAGCCGGCCTCCTTCCTCAGCCGGACCAGATTGAGCATGTGGATCGGGCCTTCGCGATTGTTCTCCCTGAATTGCGCAAAAACCTTCCTGGTCGGATCGATATAACCCATGCCGGCCTCTCCCTTTCGTTGCGCGTCCCTTCCTTGACACTATTGTCAAAATTGACATCACTGTCAACAATGAAGTATCTGATCCCATGGTCGGTACGCGACAATTCGACGAGGACGCACTGCTGGAGGTCGCCCTCAAGACCTTCTGGCAGAACGGATTTGCAGCGACATCGATGATCGAGGTGGCGGAAGCCACGGGGGTTCAGCGCGGCAGCCTTTACAACGCCTATGGCGACAAGGAGCGGCTGTTCCTGCTCGCCTTCGAGCGCTACGCAAGCCGGTTTCTCGATTTTGTCAGGCAGGCGCTGTCGAACCCCGATCCCGCGATCGCGCTGACGGCCTTGTTCAAGGGGGTGATCGCCAACATGACCGAAGGCGCCCCGTCGCGTGGCTGCCTGACGACCAAGACGGCGATCGAATTGCCGCTCGCCGGCAGGGCGATCGAGGCCCGCGTCAAGCGGCTGATCGAAGATTTCACCGCACTGATTCGGGACGCGCTTTCGACGCCGGCCGCGCGGCGAAAGCTCAGTTGCGATCCCGACATTGCCGCGGACCTTGCGGTCACCTTCACGCGGGGACTGGCGGTGATGGAGCGCGCCTATCGGAATCCCCAGCACCTGGAAAAAATGTCGCGGCAATTCGTGCGCATCCTGTTGCCGGAAGCCAAGCGCCGCCGCAGCCCCTAACCCCGGGCCGCGCGAAGCCCGGATCTGGTTTGCCGGGCCGTCATTCTCTCCGCCTTGTTCCGATAAATATGTCGCGTGTGAACCAGGTCACATTCCCTGCGCTGTCCCGCCGGTTAGCTTGAACACAACCTTGGGTTATGTGCAGAGGGAGGCGTTGATGCCGAATGACAGGACCAGGAGCAAGTCATCTGCCGCGAGCAAGCCGCGCTCCAAGAGGCCGAAGCAGGTTTCGATCTTTATTAGCTACACCCGGGAAGATAGCGATCTGGCAGCGAGTGTGCATGCAGAACTGCTTCAGTTGTTTGCATTTACACCGGTCAAGATATTTCGCGATGTAGGAATTCCACAAGGTACGAATTATCAAACCACCATAGACGAGCAACTGGATAGCGCGGATATTCTGCTGGTGTTGTTGACCGATCGCCTGAAGCCAAGTTTTTCCTACACCGGAGATGAGATCGGATTTTTCAGGCGCTCCATTCGGAATCGGCCGAAAATATACGCAGAGATTGATCGGGTCATTATCCCGGTGTGCCTCGGAGCGCATAACCCGGATACCTTGCACTATATTCAAAGTGTCCAGATCGATCCCGACAAGGTTTTCAAGATCGACAACATTGCTGCGGCGCAAAATCCTGCGGCCACGCTGCTGCGCAGTATTTCCGAAATCGTTTTGAATGTTCTCAACATTCCCCGCCTGCCGACGCAGGATGGCCGACTGTCAAGTTCCGCGGCCCGGCTCTACAGCTTGTTTTGCGAATATCTGCAGGGGCGGGTTTCCTCAGAGAGCTTTCCGGAACGAAAGGTCATCCTTCGCATGGACAAGCCGCCGGCGCTGTTGCCGGACGGCGTCAACCTGTCGGCCTCGACGATCGAGTTGGTCGGAGATTCCTTTCAGGTTTTCGGCTTCCCGGAGGAGAAAAACCGCCAGTTCAGCTGGGCGGATTTCAACAAGAAGATGCCGCCCGATATGGAAGGTACATGGGCGGAGGGCATCAAGGCGCTGGTGACGGGCGCGCTGCACAACAGCGAGGAAAACTACCACGTTGTATCCACCGCCAAGGGCAATAAAGCCTTTCGATTGTTCGTGTCGAGAATTGTCACCTATGTCAGCACCAAGACCGAAATCCATATCTATATCGTGCAGATGATCGTCCGGCATTACGGCAATGCCCTGACGACGCGTTTGTTATCCGCGATTTCGATCGGCCTTCAATTCAGGTTCCTGTTCCTTGAAGACGACAGCAAATTCAGGCCGACAAAATTTGAATTCCCGTTATCGATGGAAGTCTCGAAGGAGCTGGACGCCTGGAAGTCGAACGTGGCGGAGTTGCTGGGCCAGATGGACCTGATCCTTCGTGAAGCGCAGGATCAGCACCTGATGGACACGGAGCTTCTTGCCAGGATCTGGGGTCCCGGTGGAGGCCAGAACGTGCAAGATATGATGGGTGTGTGGGACGCCGCGCGCGCCAGACTCTATTCCACCGCTCAGCTGGTGCTGATCTCAAGCGAGTCGGAATTTCCCGCCCGGAAGGCTCCCTTCAAGGAAGCTCTCAAGGATCTGTGCGCGAAGACCGAGGTGATGAATCGGGACTATACGCTGCGCGCGTTGAAAGCCGTCGCCGAAGAAGTTGGCGGACCAAAGGAGATTCCGGCTTCTGGTCGATTTGAAGCAAAGCTTGCAACCGAGAAGGTTTCATTGCCGGCTGCTTGATGAATCCATCCGCGCTACGCATCTGATCGTGCCCGACGGGCAAATCAGCAAAAACCTGTCTAGCCCCCTTTGCAAAAATATTTCTGTTTTTCCGAAATGCAAATCAGGCTATATCAATAGCCATCCAGTCCCACAGAAGAGGGGCGTTGCGCAACGTCACCAGCGCGGGGCGGGATGCGGTGGACGCGGAGGCGCTCTCGGACGAGGGGCGCTGAGGCGGACGGCGAAGACGTGTGGTCCTGACGCCCCGACGCTGGCGTCAAGTTCGCGGTGAGACCCGCGGGCGATGGTGGCAAGAAAGCCCGGTTCACCAGGGAGAGCGCGAAATAAGCCGTAAACCATTGCGCGGGGAATGCCGGGTGATTCCGGTGTACTCGTTGTTACTCGTGTGCGTTCTACCACTACAAAGTGCACACGAGGCCGCGGGCGCATCGGGCGCCCGGCATTCCCTGCGCCCTCTGATCGGAGGGTAAGGAATTTCCCAGCCAAACTCGCGCGCCATGCGCGGCGAGATCGCGAAACTGCGTTCCGGGAATGCCACCGTCTGTAATTTGAATTCCGAGCAACTTATAGCGCCACGCGCGTGCTGCACCCTCAACCGTCATCATCCGCGAAGGCGGATGATCCAGTATTCCAGAGATGCCAGTGATAGAACCGATCGGCCGCAGGCGTACTGGATACTCCGCTTTCGCGGAGTATGACCGCTCTTTGTGGAGCTGGGCCATGCCTTCATCAACACACGCGTTGACGCCCCGCTTCGCCTGCGCCAAGCTCTGCCCAAAGCAAGAAGCAAACCCCCGGATGGCACCACATGCTCCGCGCAGAAGACAACAAATTTCTGACCGAAAGCGGTGCGGGCACGGGGATGGGCGAACTGTTGCGCCGCTTCTGGTTGCCGGTGTTGCTGTCAGAGGAATTGCCGGAAGCCGACGGCCCGCCGAAGAAGATCCTGCGTCTATCACGGCTGGAAATTCGACACCGACGGCCGCTGCGTCGACATGCCGACCTCCTATCCCGATCTCAACGCCAAGGACCTGATCCGGATCAAATCCTATCCGGTGCGCGAATGGGGCGACATGATCTGGGCCTATATGGGCCCGGCGGACGAAGTGCCCGAGTTGCCGGCACTGGAGATGGCGCTGGTGCCGGCCTCGCACCGCTACGTCTCGAAGAAGTGGCAGGACTGCAACTGGGTGCAGGCGATGGAGGGCTCGATCGACACCGCGCATTTCACTTTCGCGCATCTGAGTTTCGAGAAGGAACAGAACGAAATCCTCGATATCAAGAAGCATTTCGTCAATCCGATCGCGCGCATGAACGTCGATCACATGCGCTGGATCGCCGAGGACCCGCGTCCGGTGATCAAAATCAATCCGCATGACGCCGGCCTCACCATCGCGGGCGGCCGGCTCACCGATGGTGACAACATCTACTGGCGCATCGCGCAATTCCTGATGCCGGTGCACGCCTATGCGCCGAGCGCGATGCCGGGCGAGAATATTTTCGGCCAGAGTTTTGTTCCGGTGACCGATACCAATTGCTGGATCTACACCTATGCCTGGAATCCGGAGCGGCCGCTGACGCAGGCCGAGCGCGACGGCTACGATCACGGCAACGGCGTGATCTCCGAGGTCGACGGGAATTACGTGCCGCTGCGCAACAAGGCCAACGACTATCTGATCGACCGCAAGCTGCAGAAGACCAAAAGCTACACCGGCATCAAGGGCGTGTCCGAGCAGGACGCCGCGGTGCAGGACAGCCAGGGCCCGATCGCCGATCGCACTCGTGAGCATCTTGGCCCGACCGATCTTGGCATTCTGCATTTCCGGAAATTAGTGATGGATTGCGCCCGCGCGCTGCGGCAGGGGCAGCGCCCACCGCATCTTGCGCATCAGGACCGCTACGCCGTGCGCTCCGGCGCCTGCGTGACGCACAAGGCCAAGGATCTGCCCGCCGTCATGGTCGAGCGCTTCGGCGACGCGACCGGGTTTGTCGGGCGGCCGCGAACCGCGGCGGCGGAGTGAAGCGATTTCGAATGCCTCCGTGCGGGTCGTCCCGGCGAACGCCGGGACCCATAACCCCCGGCTTGGCTTGTTGCGGAAGGCATCTGCCACAGTGCCTTCTGGAGACGACACGGCGTATGGGTCCCGGCGTTCGCCGGGACGACTCGAGTAGAAATATTGCGCGCGGAAATCTACCTACAACGGCGCCTTGCGATATTCGCGATTGGCGAGGCTTGCTTCTTCCAGGTCGAGATCGCGTTCGATCCGCCGCCGGATTTCGTCGGTGATCTTGCCGTCGCGCAGCAGGACGTGGATGAATTTCCGCTCCGCCGAAATCAGTTCCCGGGTCAGGGCCGTCCCGGTCGTCGACACATCATGCTTGTCGGGGTCCAGGGAATCCGGCAGCTGGTTGGCGCGGGTCTCGTGGCGCGCGCGCAGCAGCTTGACCACCTCGTCGGACAATTCGCGGTCGTCGGTGATGGCGTCGAGCGACTTAAGCGCAGCACCAAGCGCCTCGCGCCGCGCCGCGATTTCGGATTCATGCTCCGCCAGATGCTCCTCGCGACCGGCTTGCGCGATGCCGAGCCATCTCACGACCGGCGGCAGCCCCAGCCCAAGTCCTACCAGCGTGATGAAAATGACGCCGAAAGAGACGAACAGGATCAGGTCGCGGTATGGAAAATCCTCGCCGCCGGGAAGCGCCAATGGCAGCGCCAGTGCCGCGGCCAGCGAGACCGCGCCGCGCACGCCGGTGAAGGCGATCACGAATACCGTGCGCCAGGATGGCATCGGATCGCGGGCGCGCAGAAGCTTGTTCAACAGCCGCGGCAGGTAGGTTGCGGGAAAGACCCAGGCGAAACGCGCGACGATGACGATGATGGCCACGAGCGCGGTTGCAAACAGGATGTCGTCAAGCGGAAACGCTTTCGATTTCTCGAACAGCAACCGCATCTGGAATCCGGTCAGCAGGAACAGCAGGCCCTCGATCAGATAGATCACGAGGTCCCAGAAAAAGATGCCCTGCAGCCGGGTCGCCGACGAGATCAGGAGCGGCCCGTTCCAGCTCATATAGAGCCCGCAGGCGACGGTTGCGATCACCGGGATCCAGTAGGCGATATAGGGGGTGATCAACGACAGCGTGATTTCGACCTGCGGATCGCGCGCGCGGTGGCGCATCCTCAGGCTGAGCCAGCCCACCGCAGCGCCGAACAGCACCTCGCCGGCGACGATGACGACGAAGGTGCCTGCGGCCTTTGGCAGCGAAAACATGCCGGTCGAGATCGCCACCACCGCGAAGCGATACAGGATCAGCGCGGTGGCGTCATTCGCCAGTCCCTCGCCCTCGAGAACGACGAGGATACGGCGCGGCATGCCGAGCTTGCGGGCGATGGCGAGCGGCGCCACCACGTCCGGCGGTGCGACAATGGCGCCGAGCAGGAAGCCGACATTCCACGGCAGTCCGATCAGATAATGCGTCGCGGCGGCGACCGCGAACGCCGTGAAAATCACGCAGCCGACCGACAGCAGGATGATCGGGCGCAGGTTGTGCTTGAATT
>WNFC01051005.1_pt1 | contig 11294 bp, 13 predicted proteins | sample 5400541 | NCBI WGS metagenome assembly WNFC01 (sample SAMN13153342, study PRJNA577476) | soil metagenome | isolation source: 120 cm saprolite under Douglas fir tree site 2 hole 2 replicate 1 | place: USA:California | collected 2015-04-18
CTGGGTTTCCTCAGGCTGGGTTTCCTAAGCCTGGGTTTCCCTAAAGCTGGGTTTCCTGAACTGGCAGTGGTGCAGTTTAGTGAATGCATTCTTAACCGTTGTCATGCCGAGCCGGTTTATCGGCGAGGAATCTGCTTCGGCCGGCAAAGCAGCAGATCCCTCGCGCGACACTGCTGCGCTTCAGAATGACAATTTTGAATAAATATTCATACTGCACCACTACCCCTAAACCAGGCCGCGCTCTTCAGCTCCTTGGGATGCTTCTCCCTGCTAGACTGGCGCTGTGCGCCGCTTGATCATCAATGCTGACGATTTTGGGCTGACTGCAGGAGTGAATCGCGCCATCGTGGAAGCGCACGAAGGCGGGATCGTAACCTCGGCCACGTTGATGGCCAATGGGCAGGCATTTGATGAGGCGGTCTCTCTGGCCCAATCGCGGCCGCGACTGGGGGTGGGCTGTCACATCGTCCTGGTGGATGGCGCTCCTCTGGTCCGGGAAACTGCGACGGACAGTCTGCTCGATCCCCGCAGCAGGACCGCCGGGGCTCCACGCTTCCGCGAAGGGATCAGCAAGTTTGCCGCGCTCGCCTTGACCGGTCGCCTGGCTCCGGATGAGATCGAAGCGGAAGCTGTGGCTCAAATCGGCAAGCTGCAATCGTCGGGGATTGCGGTTACTCACCTGGATTCTCACAAACACACCCACGTGTTCCCGCAAGTATTCAGGCCTCTATTGCGTGCCGCTCAGGCTTGCGGATTGGAATTTTGGGGAGTTTGGCGAGGCAATTTCGTGAGGCGGTGCGGCAAGCCCGAGTGACTACGCCCGACGGAACGTTCGCCATCGTAGTCACCGGCGCGCTCGACGAGCGATTGCTTCGCCGAATGTTGGAGCATCTTCCGGACGGGACTTGGGAGCTGGTTTGTCATCCAGGTTATAACGACTGCGATCTGCAAAACATTCACACCCGGCTGCGGGAATCGCGCGAGCAGGAGTTACGCATTCTCACTTCACAGTCCACCCGTGACTTGTTGGTGGCAAACGGGGTCGAGGTCATCTCTTATCGCGACCTGGCGACGTCTGGGTGAACGGCCGCGCCCGCCAGCCTTGGTCGTCAGTCATCTTCGTCAGTCAGCCCCGGCCACCGACGTAACTCCTACGCTTCCTGACATCGGGGCCGAAGCTCTGAATTGTGATTTAATGCTAAAAGTTCAGTAGGTAGAGCGTATCTACGATCCCATGGCGAAGGAACCAGAGCCGCGAATCGACGTGAGCCTTCCGATCCGAGTGTTTGGGATGGATGCCGAAGGCCGTCCCTTCTCCCAAAAAGCCTACGCTCGGAACATCAGCCTTCACGGCGCCAAGGTGGCCGGTCTGGAAAAGCAGTTAAAGCCGGGAGATATCGTCGGAGTACAGTCGGGCGACCAAAAGGCTCGTTGCAAGGTTATGTGGGTCGTCGATGCCGGGCCGCTTCATAAGATCGAAACGGGAGTGAAAATGGTGGAGGGGCAGCCCTGCCCATGGCAAAAAGAAATGGAAGCGTCGCAAACCGTTGCGCCTGCTACCCGCAACGCGCCTGCCGCGGAAGACAAGAGAAAGTTCACGCGGCGGCGGGTTCCCTTCTCCATCGAAATCCGGGATGAGCATGGCGGCAGCGCGACCATGAAAACGAAGGCGGCAGACATAAACGGTTCCGGATGTTATGTGGAGACGATGCTGCCGCTCCCGGTAGGAAAACTCCTAACCATCACGTTCTGGCTGGGCTCTGAACCGATTTCCACTCCAGCCGTTGTCAGGACGTGTGATGGCGGAGTGGGCATGGGCATTGAGTTCACCGGTCTCGAGCCAGCAATTCAGGAACGACTGCAGCAGCAGGTGGACGCCATGGCCGCCGACTCGGAGCCCTCGAAGAACGTGCAGGGCGCGTTCTAGTGCAATTCTTTTGTTACCCCGCACAAACCAGCTCGCATAAATCAGCTCGAATAAAACACGTTCAGTCAAAATCTGAATCCCGCCTGCTGGCCGGCCATCGAATGTGAAGAGCCGTAGTAGTGAAGCGGAAGGGGCGGGCATGAAAATCGGCATCACCTGTTATCCGACCTACGGCGGCAGCGGCGTGGTCGCGACCGAACTGGGGATGGAACTGGCGGAACGCGATCACGAAGTTCATTTCATTTCTTACGCGCAGCCCATTCGGTTGAGCGGTCCCCATCCCAACATTCACTATCACGAAGTAGAAGTCTCGCGGTATCCGCTGTTCGAGTACCCTCCGTATGACCTGGCGTTGGCTTCGCGGATGGCGGAAGTGGCCGAGCTTTACGACCTCGACCTGCTGCATGTGCATTACGCGATTCCGCACTCGGTGAGCGCGCTGCTCGCGCGCCAAATGATGGCGGCCAAGCCGCGCGGACGCAAGCTCCCGTTCGTGACCACGCTGCACGGAACCGACATCACGCTGGTGGGGCTCGATCGCTCCTACCTTCCGATCACCCGCTTTTCGATTGAGCAGAGCGATGGGGTGACCGCGATCTCGCAATACCTGCAGGAGCGTACGCTGCGCGAGTTCGACATTCGCAACAAGATCCAGGTGATTTACAACTTCGTGAATTGCGACGTGTACGTCCGGGGCGAGAACACTTCAGAGTTAAAGAAGGAGTACGCTCCTGGCGGTGAGCGCTTGTTGGTACATCTATCCAATTTTCGTCCGGTCAAGCGCGTTACTGATTGCATCGAGATCTTTGACCGGGTGCGCAAGCAGGTTCCCTCCAAGCTGCTGATGATCGGCGACGGCCCCGACCGCTCGCGCGCCGAATGGCTGGCGGTACAGAAAGGCATTCACAACGACGTGATCTTTCTGGGCAAGCAGGAACTGGTGCAGGAGAAGCTGGCCCTGGCCGACATCCTGCTGTTGCCGAGCGAACTGGAATCGTTCGGTCTGGCGGCTCTGGAGGGAATGGCGTGTGAAGTCGTGCCTATCGCCACACGGGTGGGAGGCATCCCTGAATTGATCGAGCACGGGAAGAGCGGGTACCTGGCGGATGTCGCCGACGTGGACACCATGGCACGTTACGCCATCGAGTTGCTGAATGACGACAAGGCGTTGCAGATAATGGCCAAGGCCAGCCGGTCCGTTGCGCAATCGCGCTTCTGCGCCAGCCGGATCATTCCGCAATATGAGGAGTTCTACCGCCGCGTGAAGTTCCCTTGCCTTCGCGGCTGTCGATGGTCATGCGGGCGGTATCGCCATAGAGGACCTTCAGCCGCTCCGCCACGTTGGCCATTCCGATACCGCTTCCACCCAAGCCAGTTGGCCGCTCCAGGAGGTTGGCCGAACCCATCCCCACGCCATCGTCCTCGACTTCGATGATGAGGTGGGAATCCGTAAGCCGGCTGCGCAGGTAGATGCTGCCGCCGTCGATCTTCGACGACAAACCGTGCTTGATGGAGTTCTCCACCAGCGGCTGCAGCAACATGCTTGGAACCATCGTGTCCAGGGACGAGGTTTCGAGTTCTTTCACTACTCGCAACTTGTCGCGCCCGAAGCGGACGACTTCGATGTCGAGATAGTTGTCGATGAACTCCACTTCTTCGCGAAGCGGAACAAAGGCATCGCTGCTGTTGAGCAGGCGGCGCAGAATATTGGCCAGCTTGATGATCAGTTGGCGGGCTGTGTCGGGATCGAAGCGGACCAGCGAGGAAACCGAGTTCAGGGTATTAAAAAGGAAGTGGGGATTGATCTGGTTCTGCAGCGCCTCCATGCGGGAGTGCAGCAGCAGGCGTTCCTGTTCTTCCAGCTTGATTTGAATGCGGACGCTGTTCCAGATTTTTAGTTCCGTCCCGATGACGATGACTGAGGCGGCGTAGATCAAAATTTCTACCCACCAGGTCGAGCTTTCCAGGCTGAAAGTGGCATGCGGCACCAAGCGTGACAGCTCGGTTTGCACAAAGCGCAAGCCCACAATCGTGACGAAAAACATCGTCTGCCATTCAAAGGGGTGAGGCTTGGGCAGGTTGCGCCGGATCCAGCGGTAGATGCTCAGATCGACACCCGGGGAGAACGACCAGATGTCTTCGCGATTGGGAGCGAAGTTGCGCAACTGTCCTGCCACAAAGCCACACAGCACGTTGAAGGGCAAGGTCGCCCATTCGCCGTGCCAGAACGCGGGAAGTGCTAGGAGAACGCCGCCCAGCACACCCGTGAGCCGCCCGCCAATCACGCCCAGCAGTATGGTTGTCTCAAAGGACAAATCACCAGGAAGAAAGCTCTTGACGGTGATGCGGATCCAGACCCCCAGAGCCAGGGGAATGCCAATCCATAGCACCAGGTAGATTTTCTGTTTCCAATTGCGCTCATCGCGGAACAGCAGAGATTTGAACTCCACCGAGCGGCCAAGAATGCTGGCTGCGGAGGCAGCTACGCCAATCTTGATCAGCAGGTCGATGAGGATGAGTCGCTGTTCCATGGATTCGATAAATCGCGAGGTCCGCTGAGGGAAATGTAGCACGAAGATGTAGCGCCGGCGGTGCTCCTCAGTAAGGCCCGATGATTCCGCCGATCTGGCGAGATGCCGGCGGCTTTTGGTTCTTCTGTCCGTCAATCACTTCCAGATACTTGAGCCCTGATCCGGTATTGAACAGCACGACTTTGTCTTCGGGAGCAAAGAACCCGCGGGCGCGCAGTTTACGATAGGCGACCAGCGACGCTGCCCCTTCCGGGGCGGCAAAGACTCCCTCGACCTGGGCCCAATGCCGCAGTGCTTCCATTATTTCTGCGTCGGTCGCGGACAAAGCCGCGCCACCGCTTTTCTTCAGGATGTCGAGAATGAGGTAGTCCCCATAGGGTTTGGGGACGCGGAGACCGGCTGCCAGGGTGGACGCACCGGGCCAGAATTCGGAGTTGGATTTACCTTCATCCCAAGCTTTAGCAATGGGTGCGCAACCAGCAGATTGTACGCAGACCATCTTTGGGCGTTCGGGCCCAATCCAGCCCAGCGCTTCCATCTCCTCAAACGCTTTCCACATTCCGATGAGGCCGACACCCCCGCCCGTGGGATAGATGATGCCCTGCGGCAGCTTCCAATTGAGCTGCTCCGCTACCTCGTATCCCATGGTCTTTTTGCCTTCGACCCGGAAAGGTTCTTTCAGGGTGGAAACGTCAAACCATCCTTCTTTGTCTTTGCGCTCGGAGACCATGCGGGCACAGTCGCTGATGAGACCGTCGACCAGCGTCATTTGCGCGCCGTAGGTGGCACACTCCACGCGATTGGCCAGGGGCACATCCCGGGGCATGAAAATATGCGCTTCCAGGCCGGCTGCGGCTGCGTAGGCAGCCAGGGCGCTGGCTGCGTTTCCGGCGGAAGGCGCGGCCAGTTTTTTCAAGCCGTACGCCTTGGCCATAGTTACTGCGACGCACATTCCACGTGCTTTGAAAGAGCCCGTGGGATTCAGGCCTTCATCCTTGATGTAGACGCCGGGGAATTCCATGCTGGACAACAGCGGAGTGAATCCTTCACCTAGCGACACGGGAGTGGCGTCTGGCAGGACCCCGGCGTAGCGCCACATGGTTGCGGGGCGAGCCGGCAAGGATTCACCCTTAAAGTTTAGCTTTAGGTTTGCCAGGTCATAGCGGACATAGAGCACGCCGCCGTCCTTGGGGCATATGGTCTGTGGGTGGTCGGCGGTTAGGTGTGCACCACACTTGGTGCACTCAAGATAGGCGATGCGGAACACGTCGGAAGTTTAGCATTCGAGACTGGCTCTTAGATGTCACATGTCAGTTCCTAGTTCTCAGTTCTCAGTCTCCGATGTGGTTTTCATTCACGCCGGCAGACGTTTCAGCAGGCCGTTTGCTTTGCGGAACCAGGGGCGCTCGCGGCGACGCAAGTATCCTGGCATGTTGGGCTTCTTTGCCAGGATTTGCTCGGCCCATTGACGCGCTTCGACGTCACGTTGCTGGGACGCTAGAAAGCAGGCGTAGTTGTAATAGGTCTCCGACGATGTAGAAATTTTTGTCACTTGCTGGAACAGCGCGTCAGCCTGCTCCGGCTGGCCGGTGTTGGCGTAAGCATGGGCCAGCAATCCGGCGGCTCCATGAAAGTCGTAGGTCGGATCTTTGGCTGCAACGCGTTCGAGGTCTGGCAGTGCGGCCGCGAAATCGCCCAGTCGTACGGCGGCGATACCGCGGCGGTAGAACGGGTCCAGCGAGTCTGTGCGGGACGAAATTGCCTTGTCGTAAGCTTGCCGCGCTCGCGCGAACTGTCCTTCCTCAAGATACAAGTCGGCAAGTTCCTCGTAATTTCCCGCGGAAGGATTGTCCAGGATGGCCGATTCCAGTTCGCGGATACGTTTGCGGCGGGGGAAGACCTTAAAGGACTGGCGCAACAAACCGGCGTCGGGAACGGCCTCAACGGCGATGTAGACCAAAGCCCCGAGCCACCCGCCGATGAGGATGATCCATAGCCAGAAGGTGTCGGGGCGGCGCCGGATAAAGTGAATAATCGCGAACGCCTGCAGCAGAATGCCCCACCACGAAAATGCGAAAAGTAGTAACGATCCCATGCGTGATGCAGCAGTATAGTACGCGGCTCGGTGCTGCCATGAATATGCCCACAATGTATTCAGGACTCCGAACTGCGGAGCTTCTGACTGCTAGGACAGCCGGGGGGGCGGCTGTTACCACGTGGCCGGTGGCGACCGGCTCAAGCCGTTTCCCGGATGCTAGAATCTTTGTAGTGAAGCCCCCTATCCGTCTCCTGGCCATCGATATTGACGGCACCCTGCTGAATCCCGAATTTCAGATCTCGCCGGTGGACATGGCGGCCTTGCGCCGCGCCCATTCCGAGGGGGTAGAGGTGTCGTGGTTACCGGACGGCGCCACACTTTTGCCCTGCCGATCGTGCAGCAACTTGGCTTCGACCTGTGGGTTATCAGCTCGAACGGGGCGATTACGCGTTCCCTTGCCGGTGAAACCTTTCACCGGGACCTGCTTCCGGCTGAGACCTGCCGAAAACTCTGCACTAGCATGCGGGAATTTCGCGGAAACACGGTCCTGACCTTCGATACCGAAGCCAAAGGCGCGATCGTCCTGGAACACATGAACGAATTGAACGTAAGCATTCAGCGTTGGCTGGAAAAGAATCTGCAATATATCGATTTCGTGATCCCGCTCGAGGACTCGCTGACCCGTGATCCTGTGCAAGCCATGTTCTGCGGGCCGATCACGCGCATGCAACAGGCCCAGGCCGCGCTGGCGGAAAATAGTTTGGACATCACGGTACTACGCACAGAATATCCGGTCCGGGACCTGTCCATTGTTGACGTGCTCAACCAGGGATGTTCCAAGGGTCATGCCTTGGAGCGCTGGGCCAATTTCCGCGGCATTCCTCGCGAACAGGTCATGGCCATTGGTGACAACTACAACGACATAGAAATGCTTGCCTTCGCGGGAGTGCCGTTTATCATGGGAAATGCCTCGGACGAGCTACGCCGTAACGGCTGGGCAGTTACGTTGTCGAACAACCAGAACGGCGTGGCGGCGGCCATTGAGCAGGTGCTAGGAACGGGGACGGGCGCGAGGTTTTCGTAGCGCAGCGGTCTCGGCGGCTTGTGTGGGGGCGCTACAAAGAACAAGAGCATGCGCAATTTGAAGAAACTCGGGCTGGCACTGGGGTTGTGGCTCTTCGCGACCCCGGCTTTTGCAGGACCTGGCACCGCCGGTTGCGCCCCTTGCCGTCGCTCCTCTCGCCGTGGCTCCGCCCCTGAAACCGAAACCGCAGAATCTGAACGAGGTGATCAACACCATCAGCGACCGGCATCACATCGATCCCGATCTCATCAACAGCGTGATCCACGCAGAGAGCGGATTCAACCCTCGCGCCGTGTCCCCCAAAGGGGCACGGGGTCTGATGCAACTGATGCCGCAAACCGCCTCGACGCTGGGGGTCTCCAATCCCTTCGACCCCGGCGCCAACGTGGAGGGAGGCACGCGCTATCTGACCGAACTGCTGGAACGCTACAATTTCGATTTGGTCAAGGCGCTGGCTGCTTACAATGCTGGCCCCGGGCGGGTCGAACAATATCGCGGCGTGCCGCCGTACTACGAGACGCGCGCCTACGTGGCAAAAATCGTTCGCGACTTCAATCGCAAGAAGCTGGCTGAGCGCAAAGCAGCAGCGACGGCACCAAGCGGCCAGAACAAGAAGGCCGCCCAGCAGTCCGCGATGGTGAAGCAAGCCGCGCTTCCCAATGTTGCTTCCCAACCTGCGCGTTGAGCCATCCGACTGATCGGGAAGCCCTTACTCCTGCTGTGGAATCATTCGCCGCGTTGACCCCCGCCTTGCCGTCAGTTACCTTGTGTCAGGTCACTTGGTGTGGGTGCTGTGCTCAGCGCCACCCCAGCAGGTCGGGTCGTCCCCCGAAACATGGATAGAAAACGCATTCTGATAACCGGCGGAATTCTGGCTGTTTTCGCTGTGCTGGTCTATCTGCAATTCCGCCATTGGCGAAGCTTCGATTGGGCCACTTTCTGGGATGAGACCGAACAGATCAGACCCTGGCACATCGTTCATGCCATTGGTCTTATTTATATCGCCTACGTCTTCCGGGCGATTCGCTGGAAGATTTTTCTGCGCCCGGTTCGCCCGCAGGCATCATGGTTGCAACTGGTGCCCCCCACTTTGATCGGTTTTACCGGATTGGCCTTGCTGGGACGGCCCGGAGAGTTTATCCGCCCTTATCTGATCGCCCGGCGGCAGAATCTACCGGTTTCCTCCCAGGTGGCAGTCTGGGCGGTAGAACGGATATTCGACATTGGCGCCTTTGCGGTTCTCATGGCAGTGGGCATATTCCTGCCGAGTTCCAGGCGATCGCTCCCGCATCCCGAGTACTTCAGCCGCTTTCGTGATGGCGGCTTTCTCTTTTTTGGAATGGTCATCGCTCTGGCGCTGGGCGCGGTTGTCGTCAGTCGCAAAGGGGAAGCGGTGGCAAGCTGGGTGGAACATCGGTTTTCTCACTGGGGTGCCAGACTAAGCCACCGGATCGCTCAAAAGATCCGCGAATTTGGCCAGGGGCTGAATACGATTCACGGTCCGGTGTCCCTGTTTCTGCTGATCGTCGTCTCCATCGGCATGTGGTGGATCATCGCGGTCGCCTACCACGAAGTCACGATTGCCTATCATCAAACCGCGCACGTATTCGGGGAAGACCCACTCGACATCCGTCTGGTGCAAGTGCTTCTGCTCATGGGCTCGAGCATGCTGGGTTCGGTTCTGCAACTGCCCGGCGTGGGTGGAGGTTCACAACTCGCCACCATTGCCGCGCTGGAGCACATCTTCGACGTGCCTAAGGAGTTGGCCGCGAGTTGCGGCATTATGCTGTGGCTAACAACGTTTGTGGCGGTCATACCAGCGGGTCTGCTGCTAGCTCATCATGAGCGGTTGTCCTTGCGTAAGCTGTCCCAGGAGAGTCATCAGGAAGGGGCCAGTGAAGCGGTTGCCAGTTCGCCCCCCGCAGGTTGACCAGAGCAGATACGCCCATTTCTAAATATTTTCCGAGGTAGTGACGGGGCGGGCGCGCCAGTCATCTCGCTCCGCGAAATGGTATGTCAGTCCGTGTCTCTGAGAGTCTCGAAATGAAGATTGTTCTTGCCTCTGAATCTCTGTTTCGCAGACGAGCCTTGGATATGCTTGGCCTCGCCTACGAAATATGCCCAAGCGGAGTCGATGAAAAAGCGATCAGAGACAACAATCCTGCCGATTTGACTCAGAAGCTCGCAGAGGCGAAGGCGCGGAAGGTTGCCAGTGAGTGTCCAGACGCAGTGGTCGTCGCAGGTGACGCCGTTGTGTCGAAGGGTGACAGGATTTATGAAAAACCCCTCAGCAAGGGCGAGGCGGCTCAATTCCTAAGAGAATTCTCCGGCAGTGAATTCCAGTTTGTAACTGCGCTTGCCGTCATTCACTCACAGACCGGGAAAATGCTATCCACTGTGGAAATTTCGGATATCTCGTTCCGTCAGTTAGTTGAGTCGGAAATCCAAGCGTACATCGAAACGTACGCCGTGTTGAGTTATGCCGGCGCCTTTGAAAGCGACGCTGTCCTGCGGTTCGCTGAGCGAATTTCTGGGAGCTATAACTTCGTGACGGCACTACCGGTCAGCCGATTGATCGTTTTTCTTCGAGCGCAAGGCATAGATATTTAAATACGGCTCTGGACAGGAATTCGTAGAGGTGCAGCTGAGAGCGAGATTCCGCCGTGAGGGCGGTTTTGGCTGGACGCGGCGGAATGCGCGACCCTTCCCACATCGAACTGGATGGAGGCTCCTTACGAACCTACCTTCAAGTCAGCCTCGTCTACGCCTGTTACAATGCAATCGAAGCTTCATCCCATGTGACATGAAGTGCCCTTTCTGCGGCTTTGAAAATGACAAAGTGGTGGACTCGCGGGAGAGTAAGGAAGCCGATTCCATCCGCCGCCGCCGCGAGTGCCTGAAGTGTGGCAAGCGCTTTACCACCTACGAGCGGATCGACGAAATCCCTTATATGGTGGTGAAGAAGGACGGGCGGCGCGAGAAATTCGACCGCCAGAAAGTGCTGAACGGGCTGCTGCGGGCTTGCGAAAAGCGCCCCGTTCCCATAAGCCGGCTCGAGCAAATAGTGAACGAGGCGGAAGCGTTCGTCATCGATTCGGCGGAGCGGGAGCGCAAGACCAGCGAAGTGGGGGAGCTGATCATGAACCGGCTTCGTCGCTATGACAAAGTGGCCTACGTTCGCTTCGCTTCGGTTTATCTGGACTTCAAGGACGTGCAGGAGTTCATGACCGAACTGAAAGATTTGTTGAAGACCAAGGAGCCGTCCGAAGTTCGCAAGGGCGCAGTAAAGAGTTAGCAGCGCCGGTCTCGTGTGGCGCGGACCTGTCCTGAGCGAATGTCAAAGGAACCCGCGACGAGCGAAAGTCCAAGGCCGCGGGCGAGGGCACCCGCGCCACACAGTGAATCAGTATGGCTTATAAGATCACACTCATCCCCGGCGATGGCATCGGCCCTGAAGTGACCCAGGCCGCCGTGCGCATTCTGGAAGCTACCGGCCTCAAGTTCGAGTGGGAAGTCTTTCAGGCGGGCGCCGAGGCCTTTGAGAAGTATCACGAATACATTCCCAAGGAACTGATCGAGTCGATTGAGCGCACCCACGTCGGATTGAAAGGACCCGTCACCACCCCTGTCGGTGAAGGCTTTCCCAGCATCAACGTGGCGCTGCGCAAGAAGTTCGAGCTCTACGCCAACTTTCGTCCGATTCGCAACCTGCCC
>WNFC01008549.1_pt1 | contig 11293 bp, 8 predicted proteins | sample 5400541 | NCBI WGS metagenome assembly WNFC01 (sample SAMN13153342, study PRJNA577476) | soil metagenome | isolation source: 120 cm saprolite under Douglas fir tree site 2 hole 2 replicate 1 | place: USA:California | collected 2015-04-18
TTATTCCAGCCACCCATCCAACGGGAAGACGAACTAAACAGTTTTTTCATGACCTCACCCCATTCGAAAGACTCCGCCCCGATACAAAGAAACCAACGAAACGCTTGGAACTGGTTCCACACCCTAGCTGACCAGGGACCGCCTGTCAAGTCAGAAATCTCGTGAAACCAATATACTGAATTGGTTTTCTAACTTCTTGCCAAACCGCACGGGGGTCCGCCGAGCTTGCTGAGCGCCGATACTATGGTCCTTTTGGTGTGCTAGACTTACCCAGGAAAGAGGGTTGACGGTTTCTCACCGAACCGAGCCATAACGCCAAAGCGACAAAAGGGGCCTCATTCCTATGGAAGTAGTTCCAAGGAAAACAACGATTCGCGAAGTTGCCCAGGCCGCTTCCGTTGGCATAGGAACGATTTCCCGCGTGCTGAATTCCAGCTCTCAGGTAAGCCGGGAAACGCGCGCTCGTGTACTTGAGGCCATCCGGCGTCTGGGATTCCGCCCCAATGCGCAGGCCCGCCGGATTCTCAAGCGGCGCGCGGAAATGGTCTGCTTTCTTCTAAGCAACCGCGATTTTCTCCATCCTTTCCATGCTCGCATCCTGCAAGGCGTCGAATCTTATGCCAGCGGCTTGAAACAGCACGTGCTGTTCGCCGCGCTGCATTATTCACCGAGAACGCCTCCCGATAGGATCGACCTGCCTCCCGTTCTTCAGGAGCATGGCTTGATCGACGGGCTCATTCTGGCGGGGACGATTTATCCGAATCTGCTCCGCAGGATCGAATCCATCCATATGCCCTTCGTGGCCTTCACTAATAATGTGGTGGGAATGGGCGACGACCAGCAATTCGATCAAGTAGGCTTCGATGACTTCAACGGGACGCTCCATGCCACGCGTTACCTGATCGGCAAGGGTCACCGCCAGATTGTTTTCGCCGCGGATATCTCCTACCCGTGGCTTCGTCGCCGATTCGAAGGCTACCGGCAAGGAATGCGCGAAAACAAGCTAAAACCCGTGTTGATCACAGCCCGAGATCCTCAGAGCTTCGTCGATTTCGGTCAAAAGAGCGTAGGGCGAATCCTCTCCCGGCGGCCGCGACCCACTGCTGCCGTAGCCGGCAACGACGAAATCGCGTACGGGCTCTGGCGATCGCTGCAGCGCCACGCCGTGAAAGTGCCGGACGACATCAGCCTGGTGGGTTTCGACGACCGTGAAGAAGCCGTTCTGATGGACCCGCCGCTTTCCACCGTGCGCGTTCATAAAGAAGAAATCGGCGAAACCTGCATGAAAATGCTTCTCGAGCGGCTACATCATCCGCGAATGACCTTCAGCCAGCGTATCCTGCCCACGGAATTCGTGATCCGAGGGACCGTCCGCCAGCTCTGAGAATGACACGCGGCCTCACGAATCTACCCTCTCCGCCAAGTTCTATTCCGGGCACTTCTCATTTGACGATCAACCACGGCGCGGAGACAACCTTCGGCCTTGCGTCAGCCAGCTGGAACTGGACGGAACCCGCCACCTGTTAGAGAATCTCACGCATGTCGAAACAACTTTTGCGATATGGCGTTATTGTTCTTCCGCTGCTGCTGAGTCCTTCGTACGCCGCGTCACAAGGTCAAAGCACGTCTGCGGCGAAAGAAACCGCCTCCGCTCCCTATTTGGATACCACTCTCCCCATCCCACAACGCGTGAACGATCTTGTCTCGCGCATGACCCTCGAGGAAAAGGTTTCGCAGATGCAAGACGTCGCGCCTGCGATTCCGCGCCTCGTCATTCCCGCGTATAACTGGTGGAACGAGGGCTTGCATGGCGTCGCGCGCTCGGGAAATGCCACCGTCTTCCCTCAAGCCATTGGTCTTGCGGCCACCTGGGATACCGATCTGATCCACCGCATCGCCGACGTGATCTCCACCGAAGCTCGCGCCAAATATAACGATGCGATCCAGCATGCAAACACCGGCCGCTACTACGGCCTCACTTTTTGGTCTCCCAACATCAACATTTTTCGCGACCCGCGCTGGGGACGCGGCCAGGAAACCTATGGCGAGGATCCCTACCTCACCAGCCGCATCGGGGTGGCATTCGTTACCGGCCTGCAAGGCGACGACCCGAACTATTTGAAAACGGTCTCGACACCCAAACACTTTGCCGTTCATAGCGGCCCTGAAGTTCTGCGGCACCGTTTTAACGTGCCGGTGTCCCCGCACGATCTGGCGGACACCTACACTCCAGCGTTTCGCGCCACGATCATGGAAGGCAAGGCTGATTCGGTCATGTGTGCGTACAACTCCGTGCGCGGTGAACCGGCATGCGCGAATCGCTTGCTCTTTGAAACGCTGCGCAATAAATGGGGCTTCCAAGGCTACGTCGTCTCGGATTGCTGGGCAATCAGCGACCTCCATCAAGGCCACGGTTTCGTCTTGACTCTCGAACAAGCCGCAGCACTCGCTGTTAGAGCAGGAACGGACTTGAGTTGTGGTCCGGAATTTGGAGTGCTGCCGTTCGCGGTTCGGAATCGCCTGCTTTCGAATGACGACATCGATCGCGCCGTCAGGCGCCTCTTTGAAGCGAGATTCCGGCTCGGCATGTTCGACCCTCCGGATCGCGTCCCCTGGTCGAAACTAACCATCGCCGACAACGACACTCCCGCGCATCGCCAGCTTGCTCTCGAAGCCGCTCGCAAATCGATGGTCCTGCTAAAAAACGAGCGCAACGTTCTGCCTCTGAAATCTTCTATGAAAACAATCGCTGTCATCGGTCCAAATGCCGATTCTTTAAATGTCCTCCTCGGCAACTACAACGGCACCCCATCTGCCTACACCACCATTCTGTATGGCATTCAGAAGCGCTTTTCTCCTCCTTGTATCGACAACTGCAAGCACAACGTTCGACTTATCACTGCCATTGGCGCGCCGCTCACCGAAACCAGCAGCGTGACTATTCCCTGGATCCGCCTGAGCACAGGCGGCGCAAGTTCCGATACCGGCTTAAACGCCGAATATTTCGCCAACACGAATTTGTCCGGCGACCCGGCCGTGAAGCGCAGAGATCCCGACATCAATTTCGAATGGAACAACGTTTCGCCCGCTCCCGGCGTTCCCGCGCAGAATTATTCTGTGCGCTGGACCGGCGAGCTTGTCCCTCCCGTCGACGGCGACTATCGCTTGGGCATAGACACCGACGGCGGCTCCCGCCTCTTCCTCGACGGAAAGAAAATCATCGACGATTGGGACCCGCACGGCGCTCGCGTGATGACCACGCTCGTCCATCTCCAAGCTGGCCATCCTCACTCCATCCGCATGGAGTATTTTCATTACTCCCGGCATTCCACAGCTCGTTTGCTTTGGGTGCCTCCCAATCTCACTCAGGAAGCCGTAGCCGCCGTCCGCAGTGCCGACGTCGTCATCGCTGTCGTCGGCCTCACCGCTCAACTCGAAGGCGAGGAAAGCGATTCAAGCGATCCTGGCTTTTTCGGTGGCGACCGCCTGGACCTCAATCTTCCACGCCCGCAACAAGAGCTTCTCGAATCCGTCGCTGCCACAGGAAAGCCTCTAATTGTGGTCCTCACGAACGGAAGCGCTCTTGCCGTGAATTGGGCTCAGGAACATGCCGCCGCCATTCTTGAAGCTTGGTATCCCGGCGAAGAAGGTGGCGCCGCCGTCGCCGATGTTCTTTCTGGCGACTACAATCCTGCTGGCAGGCTGCCGGTAACATTTTACAAGTCGGTCGCCCAGCTCCCTCCGTTTGGCAATTACTCCATGTCCGGCCGCACCTACCGCTACTTCACCGAGCAACCGCTCTATCCCTTCGGCTACGGCTTGAGTTTTTCGTCTTTCAATTATTCCGACGCGAAAGTAAGCCAAACACAGGTCGCCGCGGACGGCACCGTCACAGTCTCCGTTCGCGTGACCAATGCCAGTTCCGTCCCAGGCGATGAAGTTGTACAGCTTTATCTTGCGCATCCTGGAGTCGATGGCGCTCCGATTCGCACGCTGGCCGGATTCCAGCGCATCCACGTCGATGCCGCTGCGTCCAAAACTGTCGATTTCACATTGCGCGACCGTGATTTAAGTGTTGTCGATGACATCGGAGTCCGCCGGATCGTCGCGGGCCCTGTCGACGTCTGGATCGGCGGTGGTCAACCTATCGCCGGTCCTGGCCAGCCTCAAACCACAGGCACTCGGACGACCTTCACGATCACTTCCGGCGCAACTTTGGAGGACTAAAAAGCAGTTCCTGGATTTGCTGCGAAGTTCCGTCACCGGGAGAATGAGGCCGGCCAATGAATCGAAACCGTATGTCCGTCTTGCTCTTGCTCTTTCTTGCGGGTGCGCTCCCCGAGGTGCACGCGCAAGTCGACGGCAATTCTCTTGCGGAAAGGCTCGGCTATGCCCGGGATGCGAAGCTCCTGATTGTTCACGCCGACGACGTTGGCGTGACTCATTCTGTGAACGCTGCAACGATCAAGGCTCTCGACACCGGTCTCGTCAACTCTGCCAGCATCATGGTGCCTTGCCCGTGGTTCCCGGAGATTGCCGATTATGCCAAATCTCATCCCGATCTCGATTTTGGCCTTCACCTTACGCTAACCAGCGAGCGCGTCTACTACCGCTGGGGGTCGGTCGCTTCAAAAGACAAAGTTCCGAGCCTGATCGATGAGAACGGCTACTTTCGTCACGATTGGGCGGCCACCACAAAAATCGATCCAAAAGAGGTCGAGCTCGAACTTCGCGCGCAAATTGACCGCGCTTACGCCATGGGCGTCCGTCCCACGCATCTCGACTCGCATCAATACCGCCTCATCAACGGTGGCAAGGAACTTTTCGAAGTATTTCTTCGCGTCGCTCGCGCGTACAAGCTCCCGGTTTTCGTCACGCGCGACTGGTTCCCGGACCGTCCCTATCTGGAATCCAGCTTAACTCCCGCTGATATTGTCATCGACCATACCGTCACCATCGCCCCCGCCGTCCCGCCGGACAAGTGGGTCGAGTTCTACAAGAACGCTCTGAATCACCTTCAACCCGGCGTCACCGAATTCGTCATCCACCTGGCCTTTGCCGATGACGAAATGAAAGCCGCCACGCGCGAGCGCGACACCTGGGGTGCCGCCTGGCGCCAGCGCGATTTCGATTTCTTCACCAGTCAGGAATTCCGCCAGTTGCTTCAGGAACGAAACATCAAGCTCGTCACCTGGCGGGAATTGGCGCATGCAGTCCAACATTGAGTCCTGCCGGCCGCTCACATCCTCTTTCCTCTCCATGCCGTTTCGAGTTATTTTTCTATAGCGGCTCTCGATCCAATGGAGTGCACCCATGCTGGCTGAACCAGATTCCCTCAAAAAATCTGCCTTCAAAAATCCCTTTCTCTATTCCTGGTCCGCTCTCGCTATTGCCGCGCTCGTCGCGGGCTGGATTCTTTTCTCCCGCTGGCAGGAAAACCGTGTCATTGAAAAGCGCGCCAAAGAAGAAAGAACGCAGAAACAACTGGAGCAGGATCGCATCGCCCTCGAACAATTCGGCGGCAAGGAGCTCGCCATCCAAAACTTTTATGCCGTTCCAGGAACGATTCGCCGCGGCGAAACCGTCCAACTGTGCTACGGCGTAGCCAACGCCAAGACCGTCAAGCTCGAACCTCAATCCAATCCCCTCTGGCCCTCTTACTCCCTCTGCGTCGATGTAACTCCAACAAAAACAACTACTTACACACTAACCATCGCCGATGCGGCAGGCAACACTCGCACCCAGAGCCTCGAAGTAAAGGTTCGCTAAGTCTCCCTAAAGTGCTTTTCTGAGCCCCATCCGCCTCCGTGTCCTGTTCCCCCCAGTACTCACAATATCCGTGGAAAGGACAATTTGGAGGAGATTCCACCCTTCCCCTTGTGACTTCAATTCTTCCGCATCTATAATGTTTCCTTGAGCGGGGTACGGGAGACCATCCATGGTCCCGGACTCCGCGGACTTTTTTAGCGAGCGAACAACCGACTACCATGTCCGACCCACTAGCCAAGATTAAAAAAAAGCTCCAGGACGAAATCGACCAGCTCTCGCACGAGCTCAGCGTCGAGCTTCCCAAGGAGATTGCCGTCGCTCGCGCCCACGGCGACCTCTCCGAAAACGCCGAGTACAAATTCGCCAAGGAGCGCCAGGGCTACGTCAACCTCAAGATCACCCATCTCAAGAAGCGCATGGGCGATCTCAGCATGCTGAACCTCAGCAATATCCCGAAGGACCGCTCCGGATACGGCTCGCGGCTCACCGTTCTGGACGTGCAGCGCGACGCCAAAATCGAATACACCCTCGTCAGCACCGAGGAAGCCGACGCCGAGAAGGGTCTCATCTCCACGACTTCGCCGATCGGTAAGGCTCTTCTCAACCGCAAGGTCGGCGACGAAATCGAAGTGGCCACGCCCGCCGGCAAGAAAGAATTTGAAGTCGTCCGGCTCCTTACCATCCACGAGGGCGAGTAACATCTGGCTTCTTCAATTCTGAAATGTTTCTTGCCGCGCCATTCATTCTGGTCCTCAACCTCAAATAATTCACTCACTTGCTGATTACATGCGATTCACGAGCAACTGCAAATCGGTCGGCCAAATCACCTTTTCAGCACTCTCCTAGACAAACCGCCATCCCTTTGCCATCCTCATCTCGATGAAGCCATCCCTCATTGTTCACGGCGGCGCGTGGGACATTCCTGACGAAGCCGTGGACGCTTGCAAGTCCGGCTGCCATCGCGCTCTCACTGCCGGCTGGTCCATCCTCTCCTGCGGCGGCTCCGCCCTCGACGCCATCGAAGCCGCCATCATGGTCCTCGAAGACGACCCCGTCTTCGACGCCGGTTACGGTTCGCACCTCAATCTGGACGGCCACGTCGAATGCGACGCCATTATCATGAATGGCGCAACGCTTCGTGCCGGCGCTGCGGCCACCCTCCAGCGCGTCAAGAATCCCATTCAGCTCGCGCGCAAAATCCTGGAAAACTGCCCGCACATGATGCTCGTCTCCGAAGGCGCCGAGCGCTTCGCAAAACAACACGGCATCAAGCTCTGCAAGCCCGAGGAAATGGTCAGCGAAGCCGAGCAGGAAGCCTGGATGAAGTGTAAGGGTGACAAACACGCCGCTGAGCATCACCGCGGCCACGAACAGGGAACCGTCGGCGCCGTCGCCCTCGACGCCCAGGGAAACCTCTTCGCCGCCACTTCCACCGGCGGCACCTGCTGCAAGCTCCCCGGCCGCGTCGGCGATTCGCCGCTCATCGGCTGCGGCTGCTACGCGGACTCCGAAGCGGGCGGCGTCTCCTGCACCGGCCACGGCGAAGCCATCATGAAAGTCGTCCTGGCCAAATCCGCCGTCGATTTTCTTCGCCGCCCCGCCACTTGCATGGACTCGCTGGCGGCCTCCTCCTGTGACGCTTCCACTGCCGATCTCGCCGCCCGCGAAGCCGTTCATCTCCTTGCCAAACGCACTCGCGCCACCGGCGGCCTCATCCTCCTTGACCGTGCCGGCAATCCCGCCTTCGCGTTCAACACCCCGCGCATGGCCTACGGCTTCGTCGCCCCCGACGGCTCCTTCCTCACCTCCGTCTAACTCCGCGCGCCCCTTGTATCTCCCCCCTGTGTTTTTGTAAAAGATAGACACGATAGAATTCAGCGGGTGGGGGGTCGGCTAAGAGTTTGTGAGGAAAGGAGTTAGAAGACAGTTGGTCAGGGGGATAGTGGGGTAGGGGGTTAGTGGGATACGGAGCGCTTCGGCGAGAGTGGTGGCTGACTATCAAAGTATATATTACCACTAGAGTACTATACGAGTTAAGATAAATTTTCGGATATTTTGGAAGTGATTGAGGGAGAAGGCGATAGCACAGACTCGCTTGCAGCCTTAGTCTGTAGCCTGATTCAGGGTAATGGGGACTTGGCAGCGATGAGGATTTAGGGGTCGGGCCTCCAGAAAGAAAGGAGCGTGCCCGGCAACGACGCAGATGCTTAGTCAGGCAGGGCCCGACCGTGCCGTCCCGCTCTACTCACCCGAACGGCCAACCAAGAAGCGGCGCACACTGGCGTGGGAATCGGCTATGATTGCTGCAGAAATCTGCCAGCCCGAACGCTTGTCCCTCGGCACACTGAGGAGGTAACGCGAAAATGCGAACCTTTTCTTGGCTTCAAACCTTCGGGCAGGACCTTCGCTACGCCTCGCGGGGCCTTCGCAAGAATATCGGCTTCCTCACTATAGTTGTTCTTTCCCTCGCCCTCGGAATTGGCGCGAACAGCACCATTTTTAGTGTCATGAACGCGCTGCTGTATCGTCCTCTTCCATATGATCACGCTGACAGGCTAGTGGTCATATGGGAAATGCCGTTAAGCCACCCCGATTCTTGGCAGGCTCCGCCCATTGCAGAACTCCTTGATTTGAAAAGCCAGAATCATGTTTTTGAGGACATCGCCCTGACTAGCTCGACCGAGCCGGCTGTGATGTCCGGCATCGATGGACCCCAACCTATTCGGGTGCAGGACGCCACTCCCAATCTCTTCGGCTTGTTGGACGTAAAGCCGGTCCTGGGCAGAATTTTTCTCGCCGAAGAGATGCAAGATCTCGCTCAGACCGTAGTCATTAGCAGCTCTTTTTGGAAGACTCACTTCAATGGTGACCCCGGCGTTTTCGGGAAGACGTTCAATGTTGGCGGGGCCATCTCTACCGTGGTCGGAGTTATGCCTCCAGGGTTCGCGCCTTTTTACGGCGGCACGATCGACCTATGGCAACCTATAAATCCGGCAAGCCCGAGGTACTCAGCACGCCAGGATCACTGGTTAATGCCAGTTGCGCGTCTCAAACCAGGTGTAACTCTCGATGAAGCGAAAACCGAAATGGACGTAATTGCCGGGCGTCTCGAACTGGCGTATCCCGCGACGAACAAAGGCGTCGGCAAAAAGCTTGTGCCTTTGCATGAAGCGCTTTTCGGTTGGGCCAGGCAACCAATGTACCCGCTGCTAGGAGCCGTGGCTTTCGTCCTGCTAATCGCCTGCGCCAATGTTGCTAACCTGTTGCAGTCTCGAACGGAGTCGCGGCGAAATGAATACGCCGTGCGTGCTTCGCTTGGCGCGAGTCGCCGCCGCTTGATGCAACAGTTGTTTGCGGAGAGCGCGCTTCTCGCCTTGGCGGGCGGTCTGCTGGGCGTTTTTCTTACTTACTTTGGCATTCAGCTGTTTCTCAAGCTCGCCGGTGATTTTCCAAGTTCCGACAGCATCAACGTCGATGCGCGCGTGCTTCTGTTTACTCTTGGCGTTTCCCTCTTGACCGCGTTCGCGTTCGGGCTTGTTCCTGCCATCCAGGCATCAAACCCCAATTTGAATAACGCGCTACGCGAAGGCGCGCGCAGGACTTCGGCTGGTTCTCGGGGGCTTACCCGTCATGCGCTCGCAGTTTCCGAGGTCGCCCTGGCGATGGTGCTTCTCGTCGGCGCGGGCCTCATGATCAACTCGATTCTGCGCTTGCAAAAAACGAATCCCGGATTCGATACAGCGAATCTCCTGACCATGCGTATCCAGTTGCCGGAAGCGGGCAAGTACATGCAAAGAGTGCCCGGCGGAGACATGGAAAGGGCCACGCCGCAGGTCACTGCTTTCTATGAACAACTCCTGGAGAAAACTGCTGTACTGCCCGGAGTGGAATCCGTTGGGTCGATCACTGGACTTCCGACGCATTTTGCCCAGGGATATACGTTCTCGATTTTGGGACATCCCGCTCCGCCGCCCGACCAGAGACCCCAGGCAGGGTACAATCAAGTGAGCCCCGGTTTCTTTCGAACGCTCAAGATTCCGCTGAAAAAGGGCCGCCTCTTGGACGACCACGACACGCAGACGGCCCCATGGGTCGTGGTCGTTAACGAAACCTTCGCGCATCGCTTTTTCCCCAATGAAGATCCCGTCGGGCGACAACTGCTTCTCCGGTATGATCCATATCCAGTGGACGAAGAGCGCCCTCGAGAAATTGTCGGCGTCGTCGGCGACGTGAAGCATTTTGGGCTGGGACAGCCTGCTCCTCCGTTCATCTACGCTTCCTATCTCCAGCAGCCGGCAGTGTATCCAGGCGGCGCGATAGTCGCTCACCTTTGGCAGGAGCTGGCCATACGCACAGCTCCTGGCGCCCGTCCTGAGGGTTTAGCCACAGCGGCAAAGAAAATCGTTGCCGAGCTTGATCCCGATCAGCCCGTCACCAACGTAATGACCATGGATCAGCTCCTCGCGGAGTCCATGGGCGACTATCAGTTTTATATGCGAGTGCTGGGGATTTTCGCCGGCATGGCTGTGCTGTTAGCCGTGATGGGCATTTATGGTGTCATGTCGTACTTCGTCAGCGAGCGCACTCGCGAAATCGGCATCCGCGTGGCCTTGGGAGCTCGTCCTGCGGATGTCCTCGGCTTGGTCGCCGGAATGGGCCTCCGCCTTGCCGCGATTGGAGTGGCCATCGGACTCGCGTTGGCCTTTGGGCTCACCCGTTTCATAGCAAGTTTCCTGTTCGGAGTGAAGCCGACGGATCCGATGACCTACGCCGCGGTTGCCGCAGCCCTAATCGCGGTCGCCTTGCTCGCGTCGTACATCCCCGCCCGCCGCGCCACAAAAGTGGATCCCATGATGGCCCTGCGCTACGAATAAATCATGGTTCTGCGAACCACAAGCGAACCATGAAAATAGCCGCAACATGCCCATTGAAAGTAAAGGGGTTATGGCTATTTTCTGAGGAATAGCCCCCAGTCGCTGATCGTTACGTTACATCAAGGAACTCAGAGGCGTCCAATGCCCGGTTAACGCGGTGGTGTCAATGGGTGGACGCAACAGTTGCTCGAAGTCTACTCGCGGGAGTCTGAAAGCCCAAGGTTTTTCTCGGGCGTTGATTTAAGCGCAGTGCCACTTTGTCCAGATCCGACTGGGTATAGCCGGACAGGTCTGTTCTCTTCGGGAAGTATTGTCGTAATAGCCCATTCGTGTTTTCGTTTGAGCCGCGCTGCCAAGGGCTCTGCGGATCACAGAAGTAGACCTTCACATCCGTGGCCACGGTAAAGGTCTTGTGTTTGGCCATCTCCAGCCCGCGATCCCACGTCAACGAGCGCCGCAGGGCCGCGGGAAGTTTACGAATTTGCCGGCTCAGGGCGGCAACCACAACCGCCGTGTCTTTGCTGGGCACCTTTACGAGCGCGGTAAAACGCGAATGGCGTTCCACCAAGGTCACGACATGACTGTTCCTTGAGCCGCTCAGGAGATCGCCCTCCCAATGACCCGGTATGGCGCGGTCCTCAACTTCAGCG
>WNFC01014850.1_pt1 | contig 11293 bp, 15 predicted proteins | sample 5400541 | NCBI WGS metagenome assembly WNFC01 (sample SAMN13153342, study PRJNA577476) | soil metagenome | isolation source: 120 cm saprolite under Douglas fir tree site 2 hole 2 replicate 1 | place: USA:California | collected 2015-04-18
CGCAAGTTTGTCACTCAAATTGACAGGTATACTTGTTACCTTGTATTTCTATGGCAATCACTCTTCAGTTGTTCAGGTACGTAAATCGATGCTTCCGCATCTGGTGCGCCCATTCGGCGCAAGTGAGATAATACCACTGCACCTGAGTGATGTCAAGAGGTTTTTTCTTGAATTTCCTGAAAGTACCAGCACGTGAAATAATGAACTTTCACGACCAAAACCAGTGATGTCATGCTGAGCGCAGCGAAGCATCTGTCTGCCCATCAAGAGAGACCCTTCGCTTCGCTCAGGGTGACAAAATATGACCGATCTTGTTTGTTAAAACTCATTATTACCGCCTGTTTGCTTGCTTCACGCAATAAAGCGCAGGTTTAGCGTACATCAGTCAAGCTTTTCCCGTGTCTCGAGGTCAGGAGCGACCTCTATCTCATCCACATCTTTCGCTGCAGGCTGATCACCTTTACTGCCCTGGTGTGGTGGGTGCGTATCCTGTCCCAGATAATAGCTGATGATCAACGCGCTACCCACGGCAAGAGGAATTAAACCAGGGAGAAGCCAGGGACCGAAATGGAATGGAACCGCTGTATACGCCGGTGGCAGCATGAAACCAATCGGGTAGAGCCCAAGAGTGAGTGCCAGTCCAACCATGGCTATGATCAGCCCTGCGCGCAATACGCCTGCGCCCCGACGCTGTTTTCGCAGGCTGTTAGGGTCAATACCGCGAGCAATCAATGCCATTCGCTCCCGGTGCTCAATGTAGCGCACTAGTACTATACAACCAAAGAAGATAGCCAGCGCCATGAGCCAACCGAATAAAGCGGCAAGTACACTTGAAGACATGCGCACTCCTGTCCAGGTATTCTGTCTTTGTGGTAAGATACTGCTAAAGGGGAAGAAGTTTCAATAAAGATCATGAAACATTTCCTATCGGCATGGTCTCTAATAGTAAGTATGAGTGAGCATTTATTGCACCCGCCACACAGCCTTGGGCTGTCTCTTTCGAACGTAGTCTCTTCCTATACTGAACAGGATGAAGCGCTCCTCGTTGATGCCAGTAAGCGAGGAGACCAGGATGCTTTTGCCCAGCTTGTACAGCGCTATCAGCGGCGCACCTTCAACCTGGCGTTCCGCATTCTACAACAATACGATGAGGCCAGCGAGATCACCCAGGAGACATTTCTGGCGGCATGGCAGGGCTTACCATCGTTTCGTGGTGATGCGCGCTTTCCTACCTGGTTGTATCGTATAGCCTATAATTGCTCCTTGAAACAGTTAGAGCAGCGCAAGCGCGATAGGGCGCTCCAGGATGCTATTCAAGCGGAACAGTTGTTGATGCAGACGACAGCGAGAGCGCTGAATCTGTGCTCGAAGCACATGATCGCCAGAGTATAGTGCATGAACAGCTTTCCAGTTTGCCTGCGAAATATCGTGTAGTGCTGATACTACGGCATCTCCAGGAAATGACCTATGAAGAAATAGCCGAGACGCTCACCATGCCCATTGGCACCATTAAAACACATTTGTTTCGAGCACGCAACCTACTAAAAGACCGTCTGGAGGCGTTTGATCGTGAGCGAAGCATGAAAACGAGAGGCTACTAATGCGCTGCGCAGAGGCTGTCCATCAATTACAACTCTATATTGACAGTCGGCTTACCGTGAAGCAGACACGCGCCCTTGAGGCGCATGTTGCTGGATGTACGGCCTGTCAAAGAGAACTGGCGTTACTGGAAGAAGTTGCTCAGAGCGTACATAATCTCAAGCTTGTTGCTGAACCAGTAGACCTGGCAGCGCGCATCATGCAGCGTGTAGCTCTAGACTCACGGCGGCGTAGCACACCTCGTTTCTCGCTCCTGCGTCTCTCTCTGCTGGAACTACTGACTGCTATCTTGCTTGCAACGATTGCCACCATTGGCTCTATCCTGGCCCAACCATCAGTACGCACACTTTTACCATTTGCAAATGGGCGTGATGCATTTTCTCTTGCCTTTATCAATACACTCCAGACGCTTGCCGCAATCAATACACACGCACTGATCCTGGTGTGCTGGGTTATCGGCACTATTCTAGGTGTCTGTATTACCCTGCTGCTTGCAGGTGATGAGATGCGTGCGGAATGGTTTAAAGCTGTGATGATGCGCCTTCCTGTCAGATAATGGAGATCACCAAAAAGCGCCGCCTGAGCGACATTATCCTGGGCCTTTTCCTGCTCAGCCACCCGGGTCCGGTGCTACTGCATATCATTGCCGTAACGTTGTTTGCCTTGTTGGCCGCGTGGCCGCATTTCGCCTGGGGCATCATTGCCCTTGTAGTTGCGGCACATGCCGCTATGCAGCTCTCCATTGCCATGTTAAACGACTACTGTGACCGCCAGCTTGATGCTGAGAGCAAACCAGGTAAGCCAATTCCAAGAGGACTGGTTCGCCCTGTAGAGGCTCTTTTCTGTGGCCTGCTGCTCATCGTGGTCATGGTCCTGTTACTACTACCGCTTCATCGGCTGGCATTACTCATCTCCCTTTGCTACCTTGCTCTAGGGCAGGGATATAACCTGGGACTGAAATCGACGCCATTGAGCGGCATCGTGTTTGCCCTGGCGATGCCGCTCATTCCCCTCTACGCCTTCGCCGGTGTGGGTCGCACGCTGCCATTCCTTTTCTGGCTGGTGCCGGTGGGTTGCCTGCTGGGTGTAGCTCTCAACCTTGCGAACTCGCTGCCTGATATACCAGGGGATGCTGCCAGGGGAGCGAGAACGCTGGCCGTGGCCCTTGGCCTGAAAGGCTCATTCATCGCCTGTCCACTCCTCATTGTGCTCGGTGCTCTCTTGATATTCGGTCCAGCGAAGCCTCCATGGTCGCGTAAAGTGTATTTTTACCTGGTTGTCCTGACCTGCATCTTGTTGGCAGGGGGATGGCTGGGGGGAGCGATTGCATAATGCCGCTGCGTCTCACATTACTCGAGCGTGTTCTGGCTCGCCTGAACCTCCTACCTGTACCATTATTTGACATCCCACTGGCTCCTGGCATAGCGCGCGTTCTCGTCGTATCATGCGAACTGGGCGTCTTCGATGCGCTAAACGAACGACCTCTCACACTTGAGGCCCTGGCGGAGCGGTTGCATAGCAATCCCCAGGGCTTGCAATTCTTGTTACAGTTACTCGTTTCAGCCAGCTACCTGCGCCAGCGCAATGGCCTCTACCGCAATAGCCGCATGGCCCAACGCTGGCTCACCAGTAGTTCCCCCGTGAGTATTGCTCCCTACATCATCCATAGTCCCGATATCGTTGCCATCTGGGATCACCTGCCCCAGGTAGTGCGTGAGAACAGGCAGGTGATGAGGATGCCTTATGATGAGGACGCCTCGCAGCCGGAGATGCGAGCAGCGCTGGCTCGTCATTACGCGGGCCTGGCGTCGCTGGCCCTGGCTCTCGGCGGCGAGATCGTCAACCGCGTGCGTCTACCCAGAGGAGCTGCCCGGCTTCTCGATGTGGGCGGCTCGCATGCAGCCTACAGTGTGCTCTTTTGTCGCAAATATCCTCAACTGCAAGCAACTATTGTTGATCTCGCCCCGGGCATCGAGGCAGGAGAACAGACTGCTGCTCAGACTGGCATGACAGACCGCCTGGATTTTGTATGCGCTGATATCGTGCGAGATGATTTCTCCTCCCAGCTCCCGTCATCCTTTGATGCCGCGCTCTACTTCCACATCGCTCACCTGCTGCAACCGGAGGTCAACCAGCAGGTACTGGAGCGGGTGGCGAAAACGCTCAAGCCCGGAGGCATACTGGCATTCGTGGACCAGGTTACCGACCAGGCCCACAGTTCGCGTTTAGCCTCATTGATGGTGCAGTTCATGGCACTGACGGTGGCTACCGTCGGAGGCACTTGCTATCCCTTCGCCACGGTGAAAAGCTGGCTGGAGCAGGCGGGGATGGGTCATATTCACCGGCACCGCCTGTTGACGCCAGGAGCGACATTGATTACGGCGAGAAAGTTGTAATATAAAACTATAACATGACTGCTATGGCTGGAAGTCGGGCGGACATTCGGCTCGGCTTCCGCGAAGGGCATCTCACCGGACGTTCGCAAACAGTTTGTTCAGTTGGCAGGTAAAGCCAGGCAGGTAGGGAGATTGTAACGTATCGTTTTCGTACAGGGTAGCTACCAGCTTGAGCACCCCTTCCTCGCGCCGGTACACTGCAAGCGAGCGCTCCTGCCAGTTCACAATCCAGTATTCCAGCGCGCCACGACGCGAGTAGAGCTTGAGCTTGAACTCACGATCCCGCCGTTCATTCGTCACACCGGGTGAGAGCACTTCCACCAGCAATTCAGGCGCGGTATGCAGCTTGCCATCCGGCTGGAGCGCTGCGGTCAAACGTTCCTGGCTTGTCCAGATGACGTCCGGAGCCACGTCGTCATCTTCAGCAAAGATGAGTCCCGGCGCACCAGTCGCCTCGCCTGCTCCAGTCTGGCTGCTCCATATATTCAGGAATGTGATGAGGCGAGAGCAAACAAGCTGGTGATAATAATGCGGCTGCGTTGACACATACAACTCCCCATCGATAATTTCATACCGCTTGCCGTCACCTGGCAGCATTTCCACATCGCGTGAGGTCCAGCGTAAACTCGTCATTTCTTTTCCTGCCGTTTCTTTCCGTGCCAGTCGAAGCAGTAGTGTGTACTTGCTGCTGATTATAACGTAATGGATACCTGTTTGTCTAATCATTATTTGGCATTATTGTTGTATTCTTCGCGTGCCTCCTTCGGCTGGGGACCAGGCCTGGCAGCTTGCTGTTGAGGGGCGGATTCTTCCTTCTATTCTGGTTGCCGACGGCTCCACATCTTTCTTCGGAGAAAGACAACATAGGCAATCGCTCCTATCACCATGATGAGAAGGATAAGAAGAAGACCGAGATAGCCAAACACAAGAGAGATATGAAAATAAGCAAGAATGCTTGCGAAAATAACAGCCGGAATGCAAAGGAACAATGTGACCTTTAGTCTGTATCTGGCTTCAGAACCTGTGATCAGCCGTAGCTTATACGCAATTCCAGTGACGAGAGCATATATGATCACATCAACAAGCACAAAGAGGGCAAAAGAGAGAGCTCCACTCATGCGTGTTCCATTCCTTCTTTGCTCTTCTGCACGCGACAGGTTCTTTCTTGGCCTGTCACGTGCATCATCGAAGCACTACAAATGATACATTTGTAGAACACAGCACACGGTATTGTGTGCCAACACCTCCTTTCTGTCAAACATGAGGCTCATGGGATTTTGCGCCATCCACATATTGCCGCGAGGCCATTATAGAGAGTGATCAGAGTAGCAATGAAAAACACGGCAAGAATGATGTAGCCAAGAAGAAGCACCCAGCCCCAATACCCGGATCAAATAATCCTACAAGCATAGCTAAGCCCTGTATTCCCTCTATCTCAGCTCTAGCACTTTTTACAACAGCCCAGAGCGCAGGTATTGCCGCAAGAATCGCCGCTATACATGCGGGATCGAGTTGAAACGCCCCACTGGGATCCGTCACATTGACCGGATCATCGCCCGCATACAGGTAGCGGTTGAGTGAGGTCGGGTCAGCCAAGCTACCACGTACCGGATCCTGCTGGGACCAGCGTCCAAAGCCCGGATTGTAGTAGCGTGTCCCGTACTTGTACAACCCCGTGCTGCTATCGAAGTAGCCTGCGGCAAAACGCCAGGGGTTGGCCACCGAGCCAGTGGAACTGGTCAGATTGCCATACGGGTCGTACTGGTAGGTGGAGACCAACGTGCCATTGCTATCGGTCAACCCCACAATGGAACCCAACCCATCGAACAAGTAATAGTATGCCCCAGAGGGCGTACGTTCGTCAACCAGCGTGCCCTTGGCGCAACTGCAGCGCGTGTAGTACGTCGTGCCACTGCTATCGGTCTGGCTGCTGATGGCGTTGAAGCTGTACTCATAGCTGGTGTTCCCCGCTTGCACGCGGTCGGTCTGGTCCGAGCCACTGTAGCTATAATTGTTGCCCGAGATGGCGCTGGTCTGGTTGAGCGTGTTGTAGCTGAAGGACAGGCCGCCCGAGGTCCAGCCCGAGAGATTGCCATCGGCATCGTAGCTGTAGTTCGTGGTCGTGCTGCCCTGGGTGCTGGAGGTCAGCTCGTTGGCCGCATTATAGGTGTAGGTCGTCGGCGTCGCGCCGATGCCCAGCATCGAGGAGGTCAGGTTGCCCGCCCAGTCGTACTGGTACTTGTAGTCGTTGATCTGCATCGACAGGTGCGAGACCGAGGCCTCAGCGAGGGTTATTGGCATGAGTAGTAGTACGAATGAAAGGGATTGGCATGCAGTTTAAAGTATGGTACCCTTGTAGATGAGAAAGTGACTCACCTTAGTTTCCCGATGAGACGGGCCTTTCTCATAGAGAGGTAGGGTTACCATGATAACACCGAAGGAAGAACTTTCCGTGGTCATTCCTGCTGATTGGGTGCCTGGACCACCACAAGGGTTTTGGACCTATGACGAGTATGCTGCTCTTCCTGATGATGGGCAGCGTTATGAGATTGTGAATGGAGTGCTCATGATGGCACCTGCGCCTAGTCCAGAGCATCAAGCTATCGTACTTGAGATAGCTTCCTATCTGCGGATACATGTCAAACTTGCTGGTCTTGGGCGTGTCTTCCCGGCTCCTATCGATGTAGATCTGGAGCCAAAGAATGTGTTTCAGCCTGATGTCGTCGTTGTGCTTAACGCGCATTTGGATAGGGTGAAAGCCAAGAAAATCGTGGGGGCACCGGACCTGGTGGTTGAGGTAGCGTCTTATAGCACCGCGGCTATGGACCGGACAGCCAAACATGATACGTATGCTCGCGTTGGGGTAACAGAGTATTGGATGGTCAAACCTGAAAGGGAGACAGTTGAGGTCTTCGTCTTAGAGGTTGGAGAGTATCGCTCGCTTGGCAACTTCAGCGGACAGCAAACGTTGCCATCGCGGGTAGTACCAGGGTTGCCAGTACGCGTTGAGCAGTTTTTCGTGTGAGGGTATCACCTTCTTGCTTACAACAGTCCGATTGCCTAGATCAGTTCGTCGAAGGGGTATCGGTGTAGAGGATAGAAAGGGATCGCAAACGCTCTCATTCTTCTTCTCGCGCTTCTTTTGGCTGGGGACGGGATCTGGCAGCTTGCTGCTGAGGAGCCACGCCCAACCTGCGTTCCAGCCTCCTGCGACTCCGCCTGACGAACAAGAGAGGAACGAGGACAAACAAAGGGATGGTCACTATGCACGTGATGACCAGCTCCAGCATTTCCCTGGTGAAGAGGGTGCCGGTGGCTAGAGTTGTTCCTTGCCGTTCTTCCTGTGGCTTGTAGAGCGAACCCTTGTTCATCTGCATTCGTATCTTTTGCTGATGGTTGCTGGCGTTCATCTCAGGCTTACCTCTTGTGGTACTTTTTGTAGTAATAAAACGCAATTAAAAGGGAACCGATTGAATAGATGAGAGCTCCAAGCCCCATCCAATCGTGCGACCCGAGACCTGCAATCGTCCTCTCTCCAGCCAAGAGCCCACCCACAAACATGATGGCGCCCACAGCCCACAGGAAGTAGCCAGAGAGCAGTTGAATCTTTTTTTGTTCAACATGTCACCCCAGTCATATGAATGATAGGGACCTTGCTAAAAAATCTTCTGTCATCAGCCACTCGATCAGTGTCTCAACAATGGACGCGAGGAACAAGTGGAGCTGGAGGGATTGTGTCACCATGACACACCGTTGCCAGCAGGAGGACCTCTATTTCCTCCGGTTCCCGCAAGAGAGCACCAGCATCCTTTGATGTGTGGTGTATCAGCTAAGCAGTACCTCGCACTCACTGCGGAACTCCCTCAGCAAGATCAAGGGCGAAAAACCCTCAGGAGTTCCGCTTCTGAGGCACTGTGTAGCAGGACTTTCCTTCGATTGGCAATCTCCTCAAGCGGGAGATTGCCTTTCCTCTCATCTTTACATGCCCGATTGACGTCACGGCACGAAATTCTTAACCCTCCTAACCCTGGTGAAGTACACAATGGACAATGGCATTAGCTATAGCCCAAGCGGCAAATGCTAATCCAACAGAAAAGAGAATCAAAAGAGCCCAATCCCCCACCGTAAGTAGAATGGGTGCAAATTCGAAAGCCATTAACCCTATTACCTCGCCCGTCTCAGCTACCGTACCGGCTGCAATGGCTGCAGCGAGAGCCGTTTCATATTTTGCCCCTATAGAAAAAAGCGCTAATATGAGACTGGTCATGCCAGCTATGAAACTAAAAGCCGCTTCTAGCCATACCCAAAAGCAATCAAATATATCCTTCCCGCTCGGATCCGTGAAATTCACCGGATCATCATTCGCATACACATACCGGTTGAGCGAGGTCGGATTGTCAAGACTACCGCGCAGCGGGTCCTGTTGTGTCCAGCGTCCAATCGTCGGGTCATAGTAGCGCGCCCCAAACTTGTACAAGCCCGTGCTGCTGTCCAGGTAGCCACTGGCAAAACGCCACGGGTTGGCGATGTTGCCCATGGTACTGGTCAGGTTGCCAAAGGGATCATACTGAGAGGTCGAAACCCTCGTGCCATTGCTCTCAATCAAGCCCACCACCGAACTGCATTCCGCGAAGGGAAAAGGGAAGAGTAGATGGGCACAGACCATTACCTCTCCGTGGGTCCTTGCTCTTCCTCGCGTGCTTCTTTTGGCTGGGGACGCGATCTGACAGTTTGCCGCAGCGGGGCGTATTCCCTCCTCTGTTCTGGAGGCCTTCGGCTCCCCATCTTTCCTCGAAAGGCAACAGAGGCAATCACTCCTAGCAGGATCACCATGGTGAGAAGAAACAGGCTGCCCAATACAATGAAAATAGAGGTATGCAAATACGCCGCAATGCTGGCGAAAAGCACAGACGAAAGAAACAAGAGCAAGACGGCCAGGAGTCTGAACCCGGCTTCGGAACCTGTGAGCAGCCGTTGCCGATACGCAATGCCAGTGATGAGAGCAACTATGATCATAACAGCAAGCAGAAAGAGGGCAAAAGAGAGCACTCCACTCATGCGGGTTCCCTTCCTTCTTTGCTCCTCTGCACATGACAGGTCACTACAGAACCTGTCATGTGCATCAGCTAAGCACTACATATGAGACACTGGTAGACTAAGTACACTGTTGTGTGTGCCACTCATTCCCTCCTAGCCGTCAAAACGGAGGCTCATGGAATGCGAGGCAATCCACAGGCTCCCGCGATGCCCTGATAGATCACGGCGAGAGCAGAAAGGTAAAACACAAGAGCAATCAGATAGCCAATAATAAGCACGATGAGACCAAGAGCGGGATCAAAAATTCCTATCAGAAAAGCTAAGCCTCCTATGCCTTGAATATCGACTGCAGCAGCACTCAAAATAGCAAGGATTGCACCTAATGCCGCAATGATCGTCACTATACATGCGAGATCGAGGGTAAACGTTCCGCTCGGATCCACCAAATTGACGGGATCATCCCCAGCATACACGTACCGATTGAGCGAGGTCGGATCACTCAAACTCCCACGCAACAGGTCCTGCTGGGTCCACCTCCCAATCGTCGGGTCATAGTAGCGTGCCCCAAACTTATAGAGCCCCGTACTGCTATCGAAGTACCCGCCCGCAAAGCGCCACGGGTTCGTCACCGACCCGGTCGAACTGGTCAGGTTCCCATACGGATCGTACTGGTAGGTGGAAACCAGCGTGCCATTGCTATCGGTCAAATCGACTATCGAGTTTAGCCCATCGTACGAGTGGGAGTGAACAAGGCCTTGCTCACTCCTCGTCTGCCTCCTTTGGCACAGGGAGAGATCGGACTCGTACGAAGGAGTAGAGCATGCAGGCCACTGAGGAGACTAACAATAGCCCAGCAAGGGACCAGCCGACGACTGGACTCAAGAGACTATTGCCTAATCCTTCACCGATGACGAGCGAACTAAGAAATGCGCAGATATACCCGATCCCCATAAACATGAACTGCCTAATGTGCCAGGGACGCTTATCCTTGTGCATCTTGCTGATACCTCTCGCCAGATACATGATGGTAAACACCAACATGAGAGAGGCAGGTAGTGGAAGGACGAGGTTATCCACATTCCCTCGGAGTCGTGGGCCGCCAATGGTGTAGTTGACAAACGCTAACGTGGTATAAAAGACAAGCCCTATGGCAAGCGGGATGAGGATCCCTATCACAGGCATTTGTGATCTGGAGAAACGCGGAGCATCCGTGCGCAATGTTTCTTTCTGATTTCGCATATCCAACCTCTCTTTTATGCTCTTACTCTCAGAGTATCTCTATCATATTCCCTATCAGTTTCAGAAACAAGACGATCCATGTCATATAGCCTCGAGTATCAAGTGCTTAAACTACACTTTCAGCGGGAACACCTCACACCTGTCCTACTGAGCGCTCAGTCGGGCTATCATATTAAATCCCATTAATCACTGTGTCTTTATACAGCTGTAATTTGGCTTCTCAGGCGATTGTATGCGCCGTACCTATAGCGATCATGAGGATTTGATATCAATCCTCATGCACAGTTTTCCCTACGCACCTCAGCCTGTCTTTCTTACTACCTATTGTTGATGTGGATAGCTGACTTCGTCGCTGATGCACTGGTATCTGAATACCATGGTCAGATGTCGGAGCATCATAAGCGTCGCTCTCAAAACCTGATCCCATCAAGTCCTTGTCTCTCAAAGATCCGGTGAGAGAGCGACTTGCTTTTGACTATTTTCTGCGCCCCGATGAGTATACGATCTTTAATCTGCCGCTTTCACTTCCCCTAGGAATACATATATCCTACTTGGGGGTACTGCTGCATAAATGGTGTGTCCCGGTCCCTATACAACACAGATCGTTAAGCCGTCAGGGTTCTCATCGGCTATTTCGAAAAGGGCAGCTGCTCCCAAACCATACAAGATACCAATAAAAATAAGAGGTACGATGCCGATCACCCCAAAAATGGCACTTGCGGCACCCATGAGCAGCAGCGCCCAGCCCATCGCTCTCAACGTAAGAACGTCAAAGTGGATACACCACAGCCCACTCGGGTCCGTGAAATTCACCGGATCATCGCCCGCATACAGGTAGCGGTTGAGCGAGGTCGGATCATTCAACTGACCACGCAGCGGATCCTGCTGGGACCAGCGCCCAAAGCCTGGATTGTAGTACCGTGTCCCGAACTTGTACAACCCCGTGCTGCTGTCGAAGTAGCCTGCGGCAAAACGCCAGGGGTTCGCTACCGACCCGGTGGAACTAGTTAGGTTGCCGTACG
>WNFC01033482.1_pt1 | contig 11293 bp, 11 predicted proteins | sample 5400541 | NCBI WGS metagenome assembly WNFC01 (sample SAMN13153342, study PRJNA577476) | soil metagenome | isolation source: 120 cm saprolite under Douglas fir tree site 2 hole 2 replicate 1 | place: USA:California | collected 2015-04-18
CTGAGCCAACTTGTCATCGGCAGGCAACTGTGCTATCTTGAACGACATGAGAGTACTCCTTTCTGGCACATGCAAGCATTTCTACTCAAGTATGTCAGATTGAGTGTACTCTTGTCTTCTTATTTGAACGGTATTGACCTGATGGTGTGCCCTGTCGCGTGATCGTAGCCACACATCCGGCGGGGAAGAAAAAGAGCCCGATTGGGGTGACACGCGCAGGGGTCGTCTACGAACTCTTCTTTACGAATCTGCCACAACACGCCTTCACCGCACGCGATGTGGTCGAGTTGTACCTGCATCGTGGTGCCTTTGAGCCGATATTAGCAGACGAAGACATCGAGCAAGATCCCGACCGGTGGTGCTCTCATTCGGCCTGGGGACAAGAGTGTTGGCAACTGGTGGCTCAATGGGTCTGGAACCTGAGGCTGGAACTGGGGCATCAGCTGGAACCAACGCCCCCGCGCATCACCGAGTTTGCTCCTGCCATCCCAGAGCAGAACGCACAGGCTGCCACGCGTCCGACCGCACCGACTTCTGCCTCTGGATATGGCCCACCCACCACTGCCACGTCCTGGAAAACAGGTCGCTTCACGGGCCAAGATTTTCCGCTCCAGCCTGATGGAACCCTGCGCTGCCCCGCAGGCAGCACGCTCACGCTCCAGGAGCGGCGGCAAGAGGCTGAGGGGGGCCTGCGGTTGGTGTACGCCGCCAGCATTCGCTGTTGTCGTCCCTGTGAGCTGCGTGAGCAGTGCCAATGGAATGGGAGCGCCACCAAAAAGCCGCGCCAGGTGAGCGTGCTGTTGCATCCACTCGTGGTTGGAAATGAGCCGCTCCTCTGGTATGACTGGAGTCGTCGGCATCACCGACGGGCGTGCATCCAACTGCTTCGTTATCAACGCATGGACATCCAGCAGGAGCAAGGGCTCTCTGCCAGCACAGATCCTGTCCCTGCATCCCTGTCCCGTGCGCAGCGCGCACATTACCGCCTCAACTGGTCTCTTCGGCTCGCTCGCAATGCACGAGTTCCTACGGCTGGCCGGATCACGCTCACGCTGTTCGGTATCCCAGAAGCGGTGACCGCCTCGCTCGGACTGGCCACCGCTTAACACGCGCTCTGGGGTGTACAGGTTCTTTCTCCTCGGACAGACTTGCTCCTCCGAGTGCAGCCTCATGGACTCTTTTCCTGCCCTACTTCCGGCATGGCACCTAACTGCTGCAACAGGCTCAGCACGTTCATCATCAGGCGACTTTTCTTGAGCTTGCCATCCTCGTAGGTATCAAAGATCATGCAGCTTATGCTCACCCGCCTGCCTGTCGGCGCCATCCCCAGGAACTCCCCTCGATGGGTACCACTCCAGGAGTTCAGGCTCGCGACCATCTCCCCCTCAGCAACCATCTCTTCAATCCTCCAGGTCAGGTCGGGGAAAGCTGTACGCAGCCTCTCAATGCTCTCAATGAGACCTGCCCGTCCGGGGCCTGTCCAGGGAAAGGATCAAGCTCGAGAAAGTCGGGGGCCACCAGTTCAGGGGCAACGGCCATATTGCCTTGATTCACCAGTTCTTCGACGAAGCGGCGCAAAAGCGCTTTATTCGTTTCTTCCGACATGCGTCATCTTCTTTCAAAGAGGTTCTCATGAAAAAATAGTCCTTCTCCACTAGCATATCAGATCACTTCGCTCACCTGTCAACCTCGTTGCGCATCGCGTGGGCCAATACCGGTTGAAGACGAAACTATTGAGCGCACCCCAAGCGTAGGCAAGAGTATTGAAGAGCAACAGCCTGGCAGTGCCCTGCGCTGGCCAGAGCCAGAGCAGGCCATTGAGCACCAGCAGGTCGATGGTGGTATTCACACAGCCAACCAGTCCGAAACGCACGAATTGCCAGATTGTCCTGCCTCGTGTTTTTCGTTTGGAGGTGGCATGCACATATGTCTTGTTCGCTTCGCCCGGCAAAGGTGTGGGCATTGGTAATTCGATCGTTGGCATAACGCGCAAAGGCTCTCTTTCTCTCATTGGCTCAAAGCCTGTTCGGCTTTTCATGATTCTTGCCGGCTCGTTCGTTCCAATCTAGCGCGGCGAAATCGCGTCTTCCCGCCGATTTCGCAGGAAAAAATGTCGTGACCCCAACCCTGCCTGGCCTCAATCGTAATGCTTAGCCTGTGCCCAGAGCACCGCGAATGGTGCCTTCGCCTTCGGCTGCCGCAAGATCAGGATCGGAGCCTGATTCTCAAAGTCCACACAAGCATCGCAGGAAGTCCTGGCGGCCAGCGTCACCGAGCTGAACCCCCGTGCCGCGTCTTGGGGAGCAATATTGATCGTGATGACGACCTGGCCGGTACACCCTTGCGGTCCCCAGATATAGAAGGCGTTGTGTCCGCTGATCGGCGGGGGCAGATGGTAGCGCCCACCGAATTGCACGAGCGCACCAGCCTCGCCATAATTTTCGGTAAAGATGCAGGCCACCCGCTGCTCATCCAGTGGCAGGCTGTGATACACCTGAGCAATCAAGGCGACCTGCTGCTCCCAGCCAAAGCGATCCGCCAGGGCTTGCGGCAAGCCGTAGCTATCGCCTGCCTCCTGCTGCGCCCCTGAGCTGCCACTCTTGCCATACATCTGTGCATACACGGCGGGAGGCAACACCGGCATCGCCGCGGGGGCCAGCAGCACGCCACTCACGGCCAGCACCACAGGATAGACCACGACCCATCTGCGCCAGCGCACCCGCCATCCACCCAACAGCATCGCCCCACCGGCAAACAACGGCGGATAGGCCGGCGCCAAAAAATAGGATTTCCCCTGAATCGCGATGAAGAGAACAAAGAGGATGAGGTACGCCCACCCGAAGACCCGATAGCGCGCACCGCGTGCGGAGAAGAAGTACCACAGTCCTGCCACCCACAAGAGTACTGAGAAGGGATTCATGACCAGGATCTGGTTGATCAAGAAATCGAGGGGCGACCCACCGGCGCTATGATTTTGGGAATAGCTTGCCCAATACTGCACCGACGCCCAGCCATTCGTGGCATTCCAGATCAGGAACGGCAAGACGAGAGCGAAGGCGATCAGGCCCCCAAACAGCGTCCAGCGGGTGAACAGCAGGCGGCGTTGTCGGGTCAGCAGCAAGCCGACGATAGTAGCGAACCCCCAGAAGAGGATGGTCTCCTTCGTCAACAATCCCAGGCCAGCCACCAGGCCGAACGCGAGCCAATGTCGGGGACGTTCATCGCGCAGCAGGACGATGAGGATCGTGGCGGCCAGTGCCCACCAGAATGTATCGAAGACATCATAGGTGTAGGTTGAGCCGCCTGCCAGCAGGACAAGGGCCGTCGCCGATCCCAGGGCGGCGAGTCCCTGGACCCACCCCGTGCCGCCCAGGAGCCGGGCCATCAGTCCGGTCAGGATGATCGTGCCGGCACAGACCAGCGCCGAGATCACATGGATGGCCCATAAGGCATTGCCGGTGAGCAAGCGGGGAAGCAGCGTGATCCAGGGAACCAGCGGCGGGACATCCACATAGCCAAAGGCGGGATGCTGGCTCATGGCCAGCACATAGAGTTCATCGCGGAAATAGCCGTAGTTGTTCCCGACCAGGACATGGGCCAGGAACGAGATGCCGGCGATGATCAGCACGGCGGGAGCGAGGTCGGCGCGGCGATACAGGGTGGTGATGCCGGCGCGCAGTGATGAAGCAGCACGCATGGCAACCACTTTTGACGATTGAGAAACGCCTCGAAGCCGGAGTCCCATGAGAAAAGATCCTTTCGCGTAAAAACCAGTCGTTTCGTTTTTCGATAGATCCCGTCCTTCACGGGCGGTTAGTCCATCCATACCAGTTTCAGCAGGTGACCCAGGCCAGGCCGCTGCCCGTACATCAAGACGCCGTAGCGATACAGGCGCGCGGCAAACCAGGTGCAGGCGAGAATGGCAACCAGCAGCAACGCGATCGTCACGACGATCTCCCACCAGGCAACCGTGCCCAGAGCAATGCGCAGCAGCATCAACATCGGGGTCCAGAAAGGAATGTACGACAGCACTTTCATCCAGGGCACATTGGGAGAAGAAAACCCGAAAATGACCGGAATCCATCCAAGGATGATCAGCATCAGGGGAACCTGGGTCGCGCTCGTCACCTCATCCTGCCGCTTGACCATCGCACCCAGTCCGGCGAACAGGGTCGCATACAGAAAGAACGCCAGGAGAAAGTAGACCAGGAAGAGGAGGTAGAACGGCAGGAAAACGCCGGTGAAAAACAGGGCGAGCCCGCCAGCGTTTGCGCCGAACAGCACGGCTTGCAGAGAGTCCCGCCGCGCCAATGCCCACGATTTTGCCGACCAGCAACTGGAAGGGGGTCGCGGCATTCACCAGAATTTCCATCACCCGGCTGCTTTTCTCTTCCGCCACTCCATGCGCCACCGTCATTGCATACCCGAGCACGGCATAGAAGAGCAGGTATATCCCGGCAAAGGCCAGCACATAGCCTGCGACGATTTCGTTCGCCGGGCGAGCGCCCTGGCTCTGCTGGGTATACGCAATAGTCAGGCTGGGAGGAGCAAACAGGCTGCGTATTTGAGACAGGGTGAGACCAAGGCGATGAGCGGTATCGAGAACGGTGAGCTGCTGGGCCAGGGCCTGAATACTGGTCAGACTGCTGTCGTTGTTTGGATCGGCATTGGTGTCATAGAGCAACTGGAGGTTCCCTTGCGTGGAACGATCAAGCACGAGCAGGATATCCAACTTGCCCTGCTTGACCTGACTTTGCAGGTTGACCAGGGAAACCTGTGGCTGGCTGGTAATCGCATAAGGAGCAGGGCTGGTGGTAGTCGTCCCGTTCAGTTCCGAACTGATGTATGAGGTCAGCATCGCCTCATTCAGGCCGGCGATCGAGCCAGCGTCATTCACCACCACGACCTGGGTTTGTGAACCTGGCTGCGCAGTAATATGCTGCACAAACTGCACAATCGTCGGGATAAAGGCGGCAAGGAACACGATGACCAGGAGAATAATGCTCGTGATGATAAAGCTGCGCTGGGTCACACGATTTTTATATTCGCGCCCGATAATCAAACGGATATTGCGCGGGGTGTTCTGGGCAGCGGCGCCGCTTGAACTCACCGCTACGGCCCTGTGTTCCTGGGCGCTTCGTTCTCGCTCTGGCATTTCTACAGGTTTCTTTGCCATGGTTTCCTTCCTCCTTCTTCCGAGCAGGAACGATGCATGCACGTCTCGCTCCGCTCAACTGCTCGGATCAGTTGCCTCTTTCTCTATGCTGAGAGAGCAGATGGAGCATCGGGCAGTGCGGTCGTGCCTATCAGTTCAATGAAGATGTCGGTCAGTGAGGGCTCAACTACCTCGAAACGGCTGACAATGCCGCCATGTTGCAGCGCTGCCTCCACAATCAGATTGGGGTTGAGATTGGCCTGGAGCTGCATTTCGATATAATCCTGGCGGCGTTTGGTCACGTGTACGCCAGCGAGCGTATCAAGCCAATTGGCCTCCGGGTCGTTGTCGAGCTTGAGGCGTGCTACATTGCGCCCATGCTGGCGCTTGATCTCCTGCACGCTGCCCTGCACCACCGCTTGCCCCTTGTTGATCAGCACCATGTCCTCACACAACTCCTCGACCTGCTCCAACTGGTGGGTGGAGAAGATGATGGTCTTGCCGCGCCGGTGCATCTCCAGAAAGGCCTCTTTGAGCACCGCCGCGTTGACCGGGTCTAATCCGCTAAAGGGCTCATCCATGATCAGGATGGTCGGGTCGTGCAACATGGCAGCGAGAAACTGCACTTTCTGCTGGTTGCCTTTGGAGAGTTCTTCGATCTTCTTTCCTGGGATAGAGTCCGCGTTCTTCTGGCAAATAGCCGAAAGATCGACGAGCGACCTCGCGCACCGGGGTGCCATTCCAGCTAATCTGGCCGGAGTCGGGACGGAAGAGGTCGAGGATCATGCGCATCGTCGTTGTCTTGCCCGCGCCATTGGGGCCCAGGAAGCCGAAAAGCGCCCCCTCTTCCACTTTCATGGAGAGGTCTTTGATGGCCTGGAACTGGCCAAACCATTTGTTGATGTGTTCAACTTGAAGACTCATAGGGATAACTCACTCCTTGCAGGTGGCCCGGTCGAACAGAGTCACCAGTTCCCGCGCATACAAATTGCTCCGTCGGGCATCGATCGCGCTGCTTTACCAGATCGCGGGAAGCAGCCGGGTCTGTTCTGGGAGAGATGACATGATGGATTCTTCCTTTCAGAGTATGAACAAGCTTCATTCCTCGTGCTAAGTATAGTCAGCATGAGCAGGGCGACACAAGTCCCATCAGTCACGAAGCACGGGCCTATTTCTGGCCCTGGACGCTATGACGCTGGTCATAGGTGTTCTCAACAGACCTATGACGCTGGTCATAGGTCTGTCGAGCATACCCATGACTGCAGACACTGGCGAGCGGGAAGGCCCGTGAGGTATACTACGGAAAAGAAGTGCATCTCTCACAGTCGGCGGGTACACTCATGAAATTCAAGCAAGGGCAGATCATCCAAACGCAATCCATGCCATTAACAGGCTGGTACCTGCGGTGGATCCTCTGGGTCATCTCTGGTTTCGCCTGCGTGGGCTATCTCTCCGGGGTCTTGACGACGCAGCCTCTCACCTTGCTCAGCTTGCTTCTGCTCACGGGGACCTATGGGGCCTGGCTCGTGATCTTTCATATCGGACTACGGCGGTTCGAGGTCCGCGCACATCCCTGGTGGTTGCTGGCCCTGTTCTGCCTGGCCTGCGCCTCCCAATTCATCCCCTTGCCGGGCACGAACTACTATTGGCTCCTACTGCTGCCGGTCATCACGACTGGCTTGATGACGGCGATCAAACCACGGTCTCTTGGTCTGCTCGCGGCAGGCGCCCTTTGTCTGAGTTCCTACCTCGCGCTCCGCCGCATCATCCCGAACTGGGATGATGTCAGCGGACAGCTGACCCTCCCGCTCTCGTTTCTCTCCACCTATGGATACGGGGCGATCATCCGCGAACTCGTGGTGGCCCGTGCGGCGAAGGATGCCTCCAACGCCCAGCTCGCAGCGGCCCACACGCGCCTGCAGGAGTATAGCGCCCAGGTGGAGGAACTGTCGGTCATCCGCGAGCGCAACCGGATTGCCCGTGAGATCCACGACACGCTTGGCCACGCGCTGACGCTCCTCTCGGTCCAGCTGGAAACGGCCACCCAGCTCGAAGCGCGCGGCGATCCCCGTCTGCGCGAGGAACTGCTGCAGGCACGACAGGTGGCCAAAGCCTGCCTGACGGAAGTCCGTCACTCCGTCGAGGCGCTCCGACCCGACGAAGCCTCCGCAGGTTCGTTGCAGGAGCAACTGCGGAAGCTGGTGGCGGAATTTGAAGCCACCTGCCGCCAGACTCGGATCACGCTCGATCTGGAAGAGGCGACGCACCCTCTGAACCCGGACCTGTGCCTGACGCTCTACCGCTGCGCGCAGGAGGCGCTGACCAATATTCGCAAGCATGCGCACGCCACCAAGGTGCTGCTGCGCCTCTCCACGAGCGGTGGAGAGGAGGGACAGGTGGAACTGACCGTGCTGGACAACGGCCAGGGGGGCCCGCTGGAGCACGAGCAAAGAGCGTCTGGCTTCGGCCTGCGGGGCATGCGCGAGCGCGTCGCGCTGCTGGATGGGACACTGCGGGCTGGCCCCCAACCCGGGGGCGGCTGGCGCGTCGAAGTGGTGCTCCCGCTCAAGATTCGGGGACAAGCGGAGGGCAGCGCCACGGGAGCACGCGAAACCAGGGAGAAGGTCTAGCTATGGCAGAGCGTCTCCGTGTGCTGATTGTGGATGACCAGCGCTTGCTGTGCGAGGGCTTTCGCAAGCTGATTGAGCTGGAGCCGGACCTGGAGGTGGTCGGCATGGCTGGGGATGGCGAGGAAGCGCTGGCCATGGTTGAACGCCTCTCTGCCACGCGAACGGCCCCCGATGTGGTGCTGATGGATGTGCGCATGCCGCGTCTGGATGGCATTGCCGCGACGCGTGCCATCATCGAGCGCTGGCCGGAGATCCGCGTGGTCATCCTGACGACCTTCGACGAGCGCGAGCTGATCCAGGCGGGTCTGCAAGCGGGAGCCCTGGGCTATGTGCTCAAAGACATCTCCGCCGAGCAGCTCGCCACGACCATTCGCGTGGTCGCACAGGGTCAGGTCCTCCTGCATCCAGACGTCGCACACAAAGTCATTGCCTCTTTCTCCTCTGCACCCATCGAGCCCGCAATGATCGCTCCCGCCACTCCTGCGTTCGTCGGTGTGAGCGACGTGGCGCAGTTGACCGAGCGCGAGCGGGAGATCCTGGCCTTGCTGGCGCGTGGCGCTTCCAATCGCGAGATCAGCGAGACGCTCTACATCGCCGGCGGCACCGTCAAGAATCACCTCAGCAACATCCTGGGCAAGCTGGGTGTGCGCGACCGGACGCAGGCGGCCCTGAAAGCCAGAGAACTCGGCTTGCTGTAGAAAAGCACCGTTTGCATGGTGCGCTTCCCACAGCACCTTGTATGGGTCCGACCACCAGAGACGTGCACACACGAAAGGACTTGGCGTGGGCAGCATTCGTCCGTTGGACTCCTCACGGGATCAGTGAGACACGGAGGAAATGGGGTCAAAGCATGCTCTTGCGGGACAACGTGAAAGCGGATGAACATGGCCTCTTGGTCTCTTCCGTCAGTCTTGCACTGAAAGGCCTGTGAGCTACATGTTTCTTGACGAGTGTGGCACCCGTATTGCCCGCTATTCTGCCCCTGGTGACAGCTTACGTGTGCGCTACCCCATGATCACACAGATGGTGACGAGCCCACCGGTATAGATCTGAGCTTGGGAAAGTCTTTCGTTCACACATTCGCGCAATAGATGGTATTTAGAAGAGGAGAATGTCATGGCCTTTGAACTCTGGACGCTGCTCGAGCAGGGGGGACTACAAGTGCATGAGATCACGACAGCGGTTGACGAGCGCTTCTCTGATGGACGACGCTGGCTGGGAGCGTTAGCAGCCAAACCACATCTCCCCAATGGGGTAACGTTCTAGATACAATAATACGAAACAAGCTATTGCTGGATAAAGCAGGCCCAAATGGAATAGCTCTGTTAGCAGGTATGAAGGGAAACCTGTTGCCACGGTTGGGCATCACTACTCACGAGTACTACCTTTCCGACCAGCTGAGCGAAGCGCACTCCTTACAGCTTGTCTGAGCGCAGCGCACTCCTTGCGTCTTGCCTGAGCGGAGCTAGGACGCAGTCCGTTGGCAAGACGGCTTTCAAGAAGGACGCAGTTCGTTGGCAAGATGGCTTTCAAGAAGGACGCAGTACTGCCTTTGGTCTTGCCTGACGGACGCAGTCCGTAGACGCGCAGCGTCGTCAAGAACGGTTCGGGGAACCGTTACAAGCAAGACCCATTTCAAGGCACGTTGCCGGTCGGAAAAAGATCGAGTCATTGCGGAGTATCAATCATGAGCACATCATTGTTGGTCGCTAAAGAGCGTCAGCCAGGCTCCCCATTTGGTTTAGGGCAGAAGCAAGCCAAAAAGCAAAAAAATACGGCGCAAATGCGCCACAGTTGCACCCTATTCGATGTTCTATCGATTTTTGTGTAATGCTCTGCAACGAGCAAGCCAAAAAGCAAAAAAAATACGGCGCAAACGCGCCACAGTTGCGCTCTATTCGATGTTCTATCGATTTTTGTGTAATGCTCTGCAACGAGACCGCGTTCAACCCGGCCCAGGCTTGGCTTTCGGGCTTTGCTGCTCTGTGCCGTTCCACCACAACAGTTGGTACGGCCTCAATTCATCACGCTCAGGTTACTTGCTAAGCTTGCCCTAAATGCACTCTTTTGCTATACTGCACGCAACAAAAGCAGCGAGGTATTATGATAAAAGAAGATACACATAACAGGCCTGTCACGCCATCAGGCCTGGGAAGAGCGCGCCTTGCGCTCGCGATCTCGGCGGGGAAACTGGCGGGCGCATCGGGACGCCTGCTGGGCGTCGGCGGTGGGACCAGTTTACCAGGTTTGATCGCACGGCGCATCGATCCCAACGTACTCAAATCGGTAGTTGGGGCCAGTCAAGCCAGGAAGATAGTCATAACGGGAAGCAACGGCAAGACCACAACTGCGCGCATGACCGCAGCTATGGCCGTAAGCAACGGGAAACGGGTCTCACATAACCGGGCAGGCTCCAACATGCTGCAAGGAGTCACTGCGGTGGCTGTTAACTTTGCCGATGTCTTCGGACGGTTGAACAGCGATGTACTGCTGTTTGAAATCGACGAGGGCACAATGCCCCTGGTCATGCCCGAGATTCAACCCGATGTCGTCGTGATTACCAACATCTTTCGTGACCAGCTGGATCGCTATGGTGAGCTCTATTCGGTCGCCAGAGCACTTGACAAGACGCTTGAAGATCTACCCGAAACATCTACGATCCTCCTGAACGGCAACGACCCACAGGTTGCTAACTTTGGGCAGAAGGCCAAAGCCAAACGTCTCTTCTTTGGACTGGAATCAACCGAGGTCGGAACACCGGTTCCCGAACAATCAGCGGATATCATTCGCTGTATCCACTGCCAGGAAGATTTAGTGTATGAGGTCGCCTACATGTCGCACCTGGGCATCTATCGTTGTCCCAATTGCGGCTATACGCTCCCGCCGTTAGACATCGCGGCCACCTCGATCAAGCTGGCGCCCGACGGGGAAGGCCCGACACATGTAGAGATGCGCACACCGCAGGGCAACATGACACTGGAGATCTCACTACCAGGGATACACAATGTCTATAACGCTGCTGCGGCCATCGGAGCTTCGCTGGCGGCTGGTTTTGAGAAAGAGCAGCTACCGGCAGCACTCGTCGATATTAAACCCGCTTTTGGACGGTTGGAGAAGATACAGGCTGGCGACCAGACGATCTACCTATCCTTTGTGAAAAACCCCACGTCGTTTAACCTCATACTGCGCCTGATCGCCCAGCATCCGGGTAAGAAGCACGTGCTGTTAGCAGCAAGCCACACTATTGTGGATGGCGAAGATTTTTCCTGGCTCTGGGATATCGATGTCGAAGCAGTTGCGCAAGGTATCGCGGACGTAGTTTGCAGCGGCAACAAGCCGGAAGAACTGGCGATGCGCCTGAAATACGCGGAGATACCCGTGGATAAGATCAGCCTGGTTGAAGATCGCGAGGCGGCCCTGGATGCCGCGCTTAAAAATGCAGGACCCGGCGGCGCACTTTACATTTTGAGCAGTTATACCCCCACCAACGAGCTGCGGCGCATTATGC
>WNFC01017065.1_pt1 | contig 11292 bp, 12 predicted proteins | sample 5400541 | NCBI WGS metagenome assembly WNFC01 (sample SAMN13153342, study PRJNA577476) | soil metagenome | isolation source: 120 cm saprolite under Douglas fir tree site 2 hole 2 replicate 1 | place: USA:California | collected 2015-04-18
TCGGCATGGCTATGGGTAGCGCATCCATCAAAGCTCGAAGGCAGGCACAGGCACAGGCCGCAGCACCCCGACAGGATAAGTTGGGTCATGGGGAAAAGCTATATACATATATCCCTAGCCGCTTCTTTGCCGATCAGCTGACTGCATTCGAAGTATGGATTTCTCGTGGAGGTTCTGCGCTGACAAAACGCGGGCCCCTGTCGTTGCCTCTTCAACCCTATGACCTGCCTGAGGCCGAGGACGATCCGGCGACCGGAAGCCTTGGATCATCGGTGAACCCATCTAAGAAGGACCACCATCTGGTTCCACGCAAGCCGGCGGAGCAGTTGCCCATCGTTCTCCAGGTTCTATTGTCTCAGCCTCACCGTCTCAGAGCCCTTGTCCTTCTCTCTCAATTTGTCGACCTTGGCCCATGGGCCGTCCACCTCGCTCTTGCTATCGGAATCTTTCCATATATCTCCAAGCTGCTCCAGGCAGGCGGCCAAGACCTACGGCCTGTCCTCATATTCATCTGGTCTCGCATACTTGCAGTCGATCCGTCGTGCCAGGTTGACCTATACAGTAATGGGGGTTATAAATACTTTGCGAATATCCTTGCTTCACACGACGATTCTCAACATCTTACTATCCCTAATGGCTCAGAACATAAGGCCATGTGCGCATTTGTTTTGGCTGCTATCGCGCGCGATTACCCACACGGTCAGAATGCGTGTTGGCGCGAGAAGGTATTTCATTCTTGCTTCGAACGCCTGGATGAGGGCGACTTCCTTTTGCGACAATGGTCAGCCTTATGTATTGGGCAATTATGGGATAGAAACGATGACATCAAGATCTTCGGCGTGGACAATGGTACTCAGGATAAGTTCATTTCCCTTTTAACAGATGATTCACCGGAAGTACGTGCCGCGGTGCTTTTCGCGTTGGGAACCTTCATGGGCGCATCTGGCTCAGGAAACTTGATGAAGACGGGTGGAGGAGGGACAGGGACCATGCATCATCTAGAGGAGCGCGTCCACTTCCGAATGGAAGTCGCTGTCGTCACGGGAAGCGCGTTAGCAATCAAGGAAGACGCCAGTCCTATGGTTCGCAAAGAACTCTTAGTTCTCATCAGTTGTCTTGTCAAGGAGTGGCGGGGACATTTCGTCGTTTGCGCCTGGGTCTACTGGGAAGAAGACAGAAGATGGCGACTCAGTACCACCACTGAATTTCGTGATGAAGACGTAACAAGCCAGGCCGTCTCCGAATGGTTAGATAGCTTCGGCGACGAGGAAGTTCGTGAAGAGAATCGAGTTATTTTGTCGTCGTTCTTCACCATATTTTCCGTCCTGCTCGAGCTTTCGGTGGATCCGTATCACGAAGTGGCAACAAATGCCCAAACCATTGTCGACTACATCATGGCGCTTCTCCTGGAATCACCGTTTACTCGACTAGAGTCCAGCTCGCTTCACCAGCTACCTCCTCTCCAACGTGCACTCGCGGGGCCCCGCTCTCGGCGATCTTCTCTTACATCTTCTCAGACTTCCCAGACGCGTCCGTCATCTCCGACCGTACTACGTCCTGCTGTCCCTCGCAGCGACACCATGACCGGCACGATATCATCTGGGATGAGCAGCACTCTTAAGCGCACGTCATCCTTTGCGAACGCTCTCAAACATCTGGCCGGAGGCATCGCATTTCCGTCTATCGAGGATGGCCGCTCTTCACCCCATCGCGCCCCACATGCTCACGCAACCATGATTCCTTCCTTTGAAAAGCTGGGGGTCTCACGACCCCCATCTCCAAACCTCAACTTCGCGCAATACGCATCCCCATACTCCCGTCCCGCATCGCCGCAACCTCCGGCATCATCCAAAAGTGCTCCAGCCTCCCCAACAGCGTCGGCGCGCTATTGTACAGAAGATCGTCCACATCCTAGCACAGATTTCCTACCCTCTGATGTGATGGAGGCGCTGATGGAGGAGGATATGGAGCGACTGCGTGCACGGCGAAGAGCTGCGCACGGGACAAGGGGACGCAATGCCGTACCTCATAGCCCAGCAGACAGTACCTTTTCCAGCGACTCGGCAGGGAGTAGTGTTATCCTCGGCCTGGGGACAGGTGCAGGCATCCGCGATATTCTACCTTTGAAAAGCCGCTTTTTCGACTGGTGCTGCGAATATTTCAAGGAACCGCAGATGCGGGTAAGTGTCGATTAAGGTATGTTTTTTTTCCCGTGCTGAGCATCGAAACCCAATAGCAAGCCGAAGCCGATGAGCCGGGGAGCTTAGAGTACAATTATCAAGCCTGGCGCCATCAACGTAACGAACAAGTACTCTCTGAGACTCGGGATCAAGCAGAGATCGCTTGTTTGTACTCTCTTTCTGTCTTGCCAACCAGCCTTTGATAGTATTGTAGCCAATCGCCCTTGGGACAAGCCAGTCACCACCCTGCAATTCCAAAGCACCCCGTTATCAATAGCATTCCACGCCTACGACCCACACGTCGCTATCGCAAATGAGGCAGACATAATCAGGTGGGTACCACAAATCAGAGTGGTACGTTGTGGATGGTGATTTGGATGATGTTAGTGTGTGGGATTGGTCGCGACGTCGGCAACTGGCGCGTTTTCCCAATGGCAATCCCAAGAAAGCGGCCATCACGTCGCTTCAGATCATCAACCAAGATGTCGGCGGCATGTTGCTTGCAAGCTCCGGTAATGTGCTACTTCTCTAGTTCGTTCCGTAATTCCATTAACAACGCGTTCAGCCGATGGCATGGTTCGACTTTATCGCAATTATGACCCTGCAACAAGTAGCACTGATGTTCAGATGGTGAGCGCTTTCCGTGGGCTGAGTGAGATCATTAGCATGCGTCGTGGAGCTGGAGTGGTAGTAGACTGGAAACAAGCCGGAGGTTTCTTACTTGTTGGGGGTGATTCGCGCATCATCAGAGTGTGGGACGCCCATACAGAGGCTCAGCTACTCGTACGCAGAATTCAGCTTCACTTGTGGACCAAAACCCACGGTACATCCACAGGATCTAGAGACCAACTCTGATAGTCCAGTCACTGCAATCGCCTCCGAGCGAGGCCCATCCTCCGTTTTACTCGCCAGCTTCGCCGACGGCGTTATCAAAGTATTCGATCGGCGGTTGGAGGAAGAGGACGCCGTAGTGCGATCATTCAACGAGCACACCAACAACCGCACTTTGGGAACCATTTCTTGTCAGCAAGGTTGGTGTTGGCCTTGTCACGGATTTCTGGACGGCGTCTGATGTATTATTTTAGTATGAATGGCGAAGTCAAGCTATGGGACATTCGTGGCTCCGATAGAGCCGTAGAGACATGGGAGGTTTTCCCCGGAGGACTGGCAGCGTTCGATGTCCATGAACAATGCGGAGTGTTTACAGGGCATGAGCCATCGTACGCCTAGTCATCTGTCACGTACTCACCAGGTTCCCCCAGGCTTTCTGCACTGTCGTCCTCGAACTGGCGGACTCAGCGCGCTGTCGTTTATTCGATATTACACTCGAATATCCTCTCCACTGTGAGCATGAACACAGGCCTGACGACGTCTCCAAACCGAGGCTTCCCGTCTCAATATATTCCACGGTCGGGCTCCGTTGTATTTCACCCAACCGAAATGTTGTATGGGGTTGGTAGTCCCGATGGGACCGGTACGTACCGATAACGATACTCAACGAAGAAAAATCACCTAAGCGGCTGTTGTAGTACGCATCTACGGCTCCAATTTGATGTGAGAACGCAGCCGAATGAACGCGAAGGCCGATGTAGACTCGTGACGCATCTGAGTCAGACATGTCAAATCTCTGCAATTTGCTTTGAATCCTCTTTGATGTGAAATAGTATATAAGCCACTATTGACATACCTACGAATGCTACTGTGTTAATTCCATGTCGGATTCCGTCACTTTGATGTTTCCATTCTCGTACTTGAGCGCGGATTTCGACGTGCATTACGGAGTTGAATTTGATTTGGCTGATGGATGAGCCTATTTCCTCCGTTGTCAAGCAGGCGCGATAATTTGACCAATTCCGGATTCAAAATCAACTATCATGCCTCCTGCTACAGAGGAGAGTCACCCCCCGCAAGCCATTCCCGACGACCCTGAAGACGGAGAGGGTGAGGAAAGCGACGAGTACGACATTGAGGTAGGTGGTAATGGTTCAATTTTTTTTTACCCTTGATTAACATGGTACTTTATAGGACGACGAGGCTCCATTCGATGAGGACGAGGAAGAGGATGAGGAAGTAGAACCGAATGGGGTGAGCACTGCCCCATGTCTCTCTAATACTCCACATTCTGAGCACTCCGGCTCATAGCCACAACCTAATAATAGTAACCTGACCGCGCTACTCGTGGGTAAGACAGAAGTATGTGGATGGTCGATTTTCCTGCTCATCAGTAACACTGCTAAGTTGCAATTGGAAGGTCCTGGGCCAAGGAGAGGATGACGATGATGGGGATGAAGACGACGACTTGTACGACGACTTGGATGGTGCTGAGGGTGATGGAAGGGACTCGACTGCTGTGGGTTCTGTGAAACGTAGCAGGGATCACGAGGAGGAAGATGATGAAGACGAGGAACAGGAACAGGATGCGAAGAAGCTCAAAGTATAGAACGGAACAAACACAAACCGAAAAATAACAAACCCGACAAACTACGTAGTCTTGTTGTGCACGATCAGTTGGTTTAAATTATCATACGATTGCGTTTTGCAACAAACTAGAGACACATCGTGATGTGGTAGCTGGCGAGCGCTCTCTGATACAATCAGGCGAATGCCAATACAGAGAGGGGAATCATGGAAATCTGGTTGTGCGCGCGTTTTGACTATCGAGTATATGGACACTGCATGCGCTACAAAACCGTAAAGATTAGATGCCAAGGACTCCACCAGGGATAAACTCACGAGACCGTTTCTATTTAGTTGCGCACATGTGTGCTTACGGGACAACTATCTCTTCCTTCCAGTCGACCCCCTCACGGGTAAAGAACGACCTCCGGTTCGGCTTGATAGCCATCTGGACCCAGTCAACATTCAAGGGCTCGATGACGATGATGGCATAGTTGCTAAGAGCAAGCTCGGCCAGCTCCTTCTCTTTCTCCGTCCTTGCCTCGCTCGGCTTGGGCACCTCGACAGGCCAGTCGTTCATCTCCTCGTACCCGCCCTGTAGGGGGCTGCCAGGGACTGGGCGGCACCAAGTGGCGCGCATCTGTTTACTTACGGCATCGAAAAGCTCGCGTCGCTTCGCCTCCCAGTTAACGCCGGAGGCCTCGAGAGCCTTGATTCCCGCGCAATCGGGAGCGGCACGGGAAGGCGTAGAGATGGTGTGGCCAGGTGCAGCGAAAACGCGAGCGGGTCCAGAGATGCGGAATTGGTCCGAGGTAGCGTTGATCCACCAGGCGAGCTCGACGGTCTCGGCGTGCGCTATCTGGTCGATCTTCGGAGTGCGAATGTCGGTAGAGGTGACTAAAAGGGGGAGCGCTGGGCTGGACGGTGGCACGAGGAAAGCGCGATGAATGTGCGAGCGAACACGAGGCTTGCCCACTTCATCAATGGTGGCTAATTGAAATACTGACAAACGGGGCCTCAATTGAACTGAGACGAGGGCGCGACAGGTGGCGATAAGTCCGAAGAGTAAAGCTTACAGCTTGAGTTTTGGTTCTGTGTAACGGCCTGTTCGAGCGCGATGTACCAACGAGGGGCCGGAGGGGGCATGTTCAGAGAACTGTTGAGTACACTTTCCGAGTCCGGTCCGTGCAGGCTACCCTCATGCATTACGGCCGCCTAGACTACAACTCAAAGCCAAGCTCGAATGCGTCGACCAAACAATAATTTTTATTTTACCCCGCCGAATATCATACCAACACCCCAACGCCTGACCGGGGTCCAGTTGGGAAACCCTACAAGTCTGAAACGTGTCCTTTTCATCGTGTAGGCGCCGCCTGCCAGTGCTGTCGGGCGTAGGCGTCTGCGAAATGTGGGCACATCGCCCTCGACCCTCGACCTCGCTCACTTTTACTTTGCGATCGTTCTCATCGGCCAAAATATTGTTCCTTGATACCATCCCCTACTCTTCGTTTGCGCATACCCTGCTATGCCTCAGGAAAGCAGTTCCTTAGGCGCCGAGAAGGAAGCGCTCGCCTCGCGGCAGGAACTTGTAGCCGAAGCGCCCTCGCACGGCCATACGAAAGTTTCGACCAGTGCCGGTCAATGTCGATCGCGTTCGCATTCAGTCAAGAGTCGCGAAAGTCGCAAGATCGATCGCACGCGCGCCGTTCCTCCCCAACCGTCTCCGAAAGATCGCTTTCGCGCGGCCGTCAGATTGGTCATCGCCGTTCATCGCACGTCTGTCGTCGCTCTGCGTGGTCGTCTGGGCGCCGAACCGGGCGTCGACCCTCGCCGTCATAGCGCATTCATTGCGTACGGAAACGTCCGCCAGAATTGCATCATCGATGTCATCGACTACTCGTCTCTCAGATGCAGCTTTGGCCGCATGACGAATAGCGGGTTCATCAGTTTTCTTCGGAACAACCAAGCATCTGCCCGTGAGCCATGGGTCAAAGTGCGCTGGATCAACGTCGGAGGCATCAGCTGGGATGTTATCAGCGCACTTGCTCTGAAATATGGTAATGCATGGCCTTATGGACATCCTTTCTCGAGTCCTGATCGTTCTGATCCCTTTTTTCCAAAGATATGCACCCGCTATCTGTTGAGGATCTGCTCGGCCAGAGCGGTCACGCTCTTTCAAAAGCCGACTACTATCCTAAGCACCTCTTTATACGCGTCCTATGTCATACCCTTGGATCTACTGCCTGTGCATCACAAAGTTCCGAGCCGGCCGCCGGCCCCGCATTCACTGGCTTGCCACGTTCCGCCTCTCCCCAGCGTCTCAATGAGAAGTTGCGCATGGAAGATGAGGTTGCTTACAGGAATGTATATGAAGATGATGAAGTTGATCCGATGGCCGATGAAGTCGAAATGGCCAGGGTCGCCCTGGATGACCCTGAGATGGGGGTTCGCAAGGCCTCGCTTATGGTACGTTATCAAACATTTCACACGGCAAACTGAGTTTCTTACGCCTTTGTACTTTCCCCTGAAGGCTCATAGGCGTAAACGCGCTGCTGCAGAATTGACACTGAACGAGCTGAAGAAAGAAGACCGCGTCGGGGTGCACATAGAACCCATGTGTATATTCCTTTTTCGTGATGGTAGTTTCCTGTTGCCTCGTCCCATTGCGTCCTTCTCCTTACCAGTGCTCGTTGTTAGGGACTGTCATATCGTTCAACTCAAAGCCAAATCTTGATTTGACCGAGCCAATCGCTACCCGTATTCGTCAACGAGACACATCTTTACGAACAAATGCTGATCCTTCCTTACTCGTTCAAAGTTTGCTCGATCTTAGTGCGACGCTTGTTCTCCAACCCGTCGCTATGTCTAACATGGTCTCGCTAGTTGTCGATGCCGCTCTCGAAGTCGTAGACGAGTACCGTACGCGAATTAGTATGCTGGAGCGCATGATCCTCATAAAGTCAAACGTTTCAAACGTTAGGAGTCGTTCGTATTCTTATGTTCAACTCGCTGACTGGCGACTCATACTCTGTCCTCAGTCCACATCCTTTCTGGAGACTTGATTTTGCATAAGCGCACTCTTGGTCCTGTCAAATCGTTGATATATGGATTAAGACGCTATGATGTTGATAGAACGGCAGCATGCCTCGACTTGCCAGTGTCTGGGGATCAGAAAGTCATTGGGTACATGTCTCATAAGGCTAAGATATATCTTGTCGGTCCTTCTCTTCACTGTCTGCTATGGCTTTGACTTACTCTCCTTGCAGGCTGACGTGCACGATCACATAGAATATGGCATGACCAGCCTGGACATGTATTCTGCAATGGCAGAGAACTTGATTAACTATACGTTCAACGTATGCCCCAGGTCCTTGTTTTGATTGCTCTAGTGCTGAAGGGCCATGGTTTCAGATGGCGTCCTACGAAATGAATGAAGTGATGTACGCTTCAGAATTGCCATATTGTCCAAGCTGTCACTCAACGTCCATACAGGCGCCGCTTGACGTTGTGCACTGTTCTGTTCTTACCTCCGACATTGCTCACCGGATACTTTGTAAGCTTGTCCCTTTCTTCTACAGAAACATCATAGCCTAAGTCCCATTAGGGCATGAACTTCCAAAACATGTGGACTATTAATCATGGCCATAGTGACATCATGTATGTGTTCTATCCTCGTTCATCTTTGTAGTCTAATGAACTTGTTCCCAGTTTCTGGATCATCGCCATTCCTGTCCTGTTGGTCGTCGCGCCTGCATTCATGTGGCCTGACGTCGTCCGCATATTTCTCTACGTCAAGAAAAGATCCCTGGCTCGGAATGTCACAAAGGTACATCCTAACCTGGTAGCCCTACGGTCTGATACGCTGACTCGGAATCGTCTACTTAGCGTCTCAAAAGCGAGTGAATACTCGATTCGTGACAATTCGTCGACACCACGTATATCATATCTTGGTTGTGTCATTTCGATGTATCTCGCCGCTACTTCAGCGCTGGCCTCTCCCTGTATTTGTTTTCTTAGTTGTGTACGACTTTGTCTTGATACCATACTTGAACCTGTATGCTCTATTTGACACCAGCGGTTGCCGCGCGAAGCGCGGTCTGCTGCTAGTTGTTGTCTATTGTATGATACCGCTATTGTACTCTATTAATTGTGGCAAGTGCCAAAAATACGTCAATGGACCTGCTAGGTCCATGATTGACGTATTTTTTGGCAGAGCCATAGGCCGACATGCCAGTGATTCGTCCTCGCCCGCCGTGGTCAGTCTCGGCTTCTTCGCATTCAGGCGCTGTATCTCTCCTCCGTTGACTTCAATTGTGTCTTGTCGAGGTCGCGAGGCCTTTCTCTCGCCAGCCCTTCGTCCCTCGGCGCCCTCCAACTCTTCTTCCCGCACTGGCCATGGACCTCCATCCTTGACTTGAATAGCAAGGTCAAAATCAATGACTCATCGATTTTGACGTCGCTATTCAGGCCTTCAAGCGAAAGTCCTCCTTGCTGACGAGAAAATTGTCAGGTTTGATATCCCTATGAGGGATACAGACTATCATACAGTGCTCGTGAAGATATGCGAGGCTCTTGATGAGACCCCAGCAGACTTGAGCGACGTTGCCCGAAAGTTGATCTGGAGACTTTCAGGCAACGTCGTGACATCACGATGCCATGATATAATCCACGATGGAGTCCATTTTCGTAGAATTGCCCACGTTCTGGACCGCACACTGGAACGAATCGAGCAACAAGATTACATGCTCGGATTTTTATTTTTATTTTTATTTTTATTTTGGAAAACGCTTTATTCTCAATTACATAATAGTTACTACTATGGAACTGAGGGATAAGTGCTGGGTGGAGATGGACATCAGCCCTACCCAGCGCGTTGAAGCCGGGCCGGTGGACCGGGTTGTGAGGGAGAAAATGCGTTTACGCACGCCCCTTGTCAATGTGTTGGAGGGGCAGTGTGGGACTCAGGTCAAGGCCTCCTACCCACTAAAACCTCACGGTTTGCATATATGCTGGTTGAAGGGTCTCTCTCCTGCATTAATGGTGGGGAAATTGGGGTGCGTGCCAAGCGCGTGTGCTTCTGATGGGTGGTGTGGCTATATTTGATTGTCTTTGGTTGTGTATAGTATTGTGTACGTGCCAAACCAGGTGGGTTTTTTTTTCTTTTTCTGCAAGTGGGCGGTCTCACGCTCTGTGTGCTCCTGCTGAGCTGTCCAGCGATTCAGGCTTCAAGTTTCTATTTTACATCCAAATGCATGGAAAGTACACAGATATTCTATATTCTCTAAAATTGTGTTCATCAAGTAAATTTCACTCAGGAAGGTAGGTCATAGCGGAGACCCGCCAGATGGTGTCTCCTGTGGGTCTCCCATGTTCTCGATGTGTAATAAGTTTTGCATCTTCCCATGAAGTATGGGTTGCAGCTGTTGACTGCGAACAAGTTTAGTTTATTTTGTTTGGGCCATGGTGTCCGAGAGCGATGGTGTGTCGCTCACCCTTGCCTGGTGTGGGAAAACCCGCCATGGTGGTGGTACGAGTTCCCATGCTCGGATTTTGGCTCAAAGGCATTAAGAAGTTTCTGTTGGAGAAGTGCAACCCCACTGTCACGGCCCGGGTGCTCTCCAACGGGTTGGACTCAGGGCAGTAAATTACTTAGTTCAGACACTTCTCATTTAGGTCCCTGAGGCGCATACAGCTAGGTATTTAAGTAGAAGTAGGAACCCTTCGTATGATGAATACTAGTTCCTTCTTTATCCCCTGGACTCACTGCGCCTGAGAGGGCGTTCGCCCCCTCGCTCTCTCCTCTCCCTCCAATATCTAGCTCGTTCGATTCCTCGTGATGAATTACTGAAAGGCCCGAGCAAGCAACTCATCACGCCGGACCGACCGTCGATACACAGTGAGAATATGAGGCGGCATCTAGAGCGCGAGCGTCAGCACAGTGTATAATAAGTACAAAAGGGTTGCCACACCTTGAAGAGAGCGGTCCCCGGGCCAATGTGGCAACATTAGCACCCATAATAACATCCGATTTCTGAAACCAGATGTTATCGTGGATGCTAAGAGTCACCTCATAGCCGTGTGCTCTGAGGTCTTGAAGACTTCAAAGCACACGGCTATGAGGTGTTCGCGGTCTGCTGAACTTGCGCCTCCAACACCGGGAGCTGCCAGTGTGTGACCACCTTTCCCTTGGTTTTCTTAGTCGTAAGTGACTTCGTGCTGTATAGGTCCCTATGATTCGAAATCTTCTCGTGGAGTTGCTGAATCTTCGTCGTCGTATCTTCCCTTTCCTCTTCCTCTCTCAAGGCAGGGAGAAAGTTATACAATTGGCGCGCAAACTCGACACGTCCAACTGAGGCTCTCAGTTGGACGTGTCGGGTTTGCGCGATTTTGATTTGAGCATCGGATGCTCAAATCAAAAACCTCTTTTGTGTAATGAACCTACGACCGTTCAGCCCATGAGTTTACTTGTGTACAAAGCACAACATACCGCTTGATCGGGGTCATTCTCCAGCTGAAACGGAATATACCGAGTCGCTTGGCCGTTTTCCCGAACAAAGATCGCAACGAGGACGAACGGCTTCCCCCGGAACGGTTCCAGGAACTCATTCGAGTTCCTGGCGACCCCCGACAAAAGCATCCGAATAAGATCCGGAGGCCAACGTTTCGTTCCTGTAGAGTTAACCTCTACGACTCTCGTAGAGGTTAACTCTACAGT
>WNFC01020276.1_pt1 | contig 11291 bp, 12 predicted proteins | sample 5400541 | NCBI WGS metagenome assembly WNFC01 (sample SAMN13153342, study PRJNA577476) | soil metagenome | isolation source: 120 cm saprolite under Douglas fir tree site 2 hole 2 replicate 1 | place: USA:California | collected 2015-04-18
TGAGGGCACGAAATCCGAACAGGTGGCCACGATCGTGGTCGGAGCGCCGCACGGGAGCAGGGCCGACGGCGGCAGCGAGTACGGCACGCTGCGCGGCTTAGAGGAGGCTTACGGGGTCGGACTGCTCGGGCATTCGGCCGATCCCAATGTTGGTGACATCCTGCCGTGGCTCACCACTAGTGCACCCCAGCCTGCAGGTGGGATCGCGCCGTCAGGTGGGATCGCGCCGTCAGGTGGGATCGCGCCGTTGTGGGTCGGCGCAGCCGGGGCGGTGGTGGTGATCGCTATCTTGGTGACGGTTGCCCGGCGGCGCTCTCGGTGACGGCCCGCAGCGCGAGACGATCGAACAGCTCCCAGTGCATCGCTGCGAAGTCGAGGTGATCGGCGGTCGCCGCCACTTCGGCCAGTCCCGCCAGCATGGCTTCTCGCCAGACTCCTGGGTCGGCGCCGAGGCGCTCGAGGCCGCCACGGATGAACCCACGTACGAGATCGGGGAACCACCCCTCCCCTTCGAAACTCCACGTGATGCCCGCACCCCATTCCCCTGCTCGTAGACCCCGATGCCCAGCGACGCGGTGGCCGCGTCGCGTGTGGCGATCCAGGTAGAGGGCGTACGAAAGGGCGAATCGGACCAGGTCGCGGACGGGCTCACCAAATGCCGCACCGCCTTCCCAGTCGATGACCCCGGAGATCTGCTTGCCGGCCATAAGAACGTTGCCGAACCAGAAGTCGCCATGGACCGCGGTGCGGGGCGTGGTAGTCGAGCGAAGGCGGCTGTGGATGTCGCTGAGCCTGGCCAGTCGCTCATCCAGCAGCGGGTCGCCCGCGAAGCGCCGGCGCAAAAGCTCTGTTATGCCACCGTCCATATCGAGAGGACTGCGCGGCCCGGCGCTGGCACCCTGAAACCTTTCAAGCCACGCCTCCACCGCTCGGAAGTCCGCATCGACAGCCGTGGGGTTCGATACATGCCGCCATGCGTGGTAGCGAGTGGTCATGGGAACGCCCGGCAGTGCGGTCGTCACCAGCCAGGGACGGCCTTGAGCTTCGCGTATGTCTTTGAGCGCGGGCACCGAGGCCAGGACATCGCTTGGCAAGCGGCTCTGCAGTTCGAGTAAGACGCTGCGTTCGGCGGCGATCGTCGCTTCCGCGGCCGCCGTAGTCGGGATCTTGATTGCGAGTGATGGCTGGTCGGTGCCGATCGGGATCAGGAGCACGGTGACCTTTGCATTCGGATCCTTGGAGAGGGCGATTACAAGCATCCGCATGCCGCGAAGTTCGAGCAGGGAAGTCACGTCAAGTCGATTTGGAATCCGCCCTATGACGATGCGAAAGGGTGCCGCCGACCCGAGCAGGCCTGCCGGAACGAAAACTCGAGCAATTCTATTGATGGCGGCCAGCCCAGCCGACTTAACTACTCCCCCGCGCGGGAGCGCCAGCAGCTGCGTGAAGAAGTAGCGAAGCGCTGCCGGCGATTCTTCGACATAACAAGTTGGCGGGTCGACCGAGGGCACAGCGATGAATTCGCGCAGCAGCTCGACGCCGGCTTCTCGAGCCAGACGTCGGCAGCGGCGGCGTGCACCCAATCCACTGCTGACCAGTGCAATTGACGTGCCGGCGGGTAGTGCCCGCACATTCAGTGCAACGTCCCGTTGCGCCGATCGTGAAGTCGGCACGTCAAAACGAAGAGTCCCCGGCGCCGCCAACAGGTGCCACGGTCCGGGGAGGCCGCTGTCGCCGGTGGGGTGCCCGTTGAGCTCGGTTACAGCAGGGGCCGCAGCCAACTTGGTGTGCGCTGATCAGTTCCGTTGAGCACGATCCCGCTGACCCGATCCCTTCCGATGCGGGTGACGATGGTTTCCAGGTCTGTGGTCAAAGTCACCCTGCTTCGGGCCACAATCAGCAATCGGTCTGCCAGGGCGCAGGCCAGCGACCCGTATGAGATGTTGAGCATCGGTGGGAGGTCGATGACCACATTGCCAAAGATCCCTCTGAGCCCGTCCAATACATTTCTGTCGACGAGCTGGTAGAAAAAACGTGCGGGCTCGCTCTGGGCGATACCCGACGGAATCACGTAGATGTTGGGAACGAGCGCCGCTCCGCGAACGATTCTCAACCGCGACCCGCCTTCCAGCCATTCGCTCAACCCTCCGGCTTCTGTGATGTCGAAGAACTTGTAGAAGGAGGGAGAAGCGAAGTCGCACTCGATGAGCAAAGTGGATTTCTTAGTGTCGACCGCCATCGCCGTCGCGATGCCGATGGCAACCGAAGTCTTGCCCTCGCCGTAGGCGGTGCTCGTCACGCCCAGAACCCGGCACTCGGCTGCAGGGTCGAACGAGACCGACAGATAAGCGCGCCGGCAGCGGTCGACGAACCAAGGTGGCAGCCCGATGGAGTTGATCCGCTCCATCCGTGGATCCGCAAAGCCAGGCAGGGTCGGTCTTGTGGCCAGCGCATCGTTGATCGATTGGGAGAATTGGCTGGACAGCTCTTCGCCGGCGCTGGTCTCGTCAGCATCCTCGACCACTTGCTCGACTTCGTCCGCAATCCCAATCGTTACCGGCTGGTCCCCGTTGGCGATCAGATCGATGCCATGCTTGTTAGCCGGCGCACGCTCCTTGACCCTATGCGCCACCGGAGCCCACCAGTCTGGGGATGGTCGCCACTACGGGTACACCGAGACGGCGCTCGAGCTGCTTGGGGTCGCCGGCGGTCCTATCAGCCCAGCCGAGCAAGTAGATATAAGCCCCGACCGCGGCCAGACCGACAAGCAGCACGAGGCCCGCTGGCACGAGACTCGAGTAGTCGCCGACGAATCGTGAGCCCGCCATGTGCGGTGGGTCCACCACAGTCGTTCCGATCTGCAGGAAGCGAGCCGACGCGGTGCCCAGGTACTGCGCCTGGCTCAAGCTGTTCTGGGCCTCTGTCACCTTGGCGCGCCAAAGCTGAACGTTGCCTTCGAGCAGCGCGACCTGGGGGTCACTCGAGCCGGCGTCGGTGGTCGTCCCCGGATGTGCCGCGACGTAGTTCTGGAGCTCGACCTGGGCCGCGGCCAGATTGGCCCGCGCGTCTTTCGACTGGCCGCTCCAGAACGTGCGGGCTGCCGCCGCCTGATCCTGCTGGATCGTCGCCATCTGCTCTTTGAAGATGTCGATCGTGTCACTCACCACGGCCAGGCAAACCGCTGAGTGCGGGCACGCGTAGGACAACGTCATCAGATGAGAGCCGGAGGCTACGGCTCTGAGGCTGGTGCCGCTCGATTTGAGCGTCTGTTGCAGCTCGGCGCCACTCGAGACCGTGCCGGCGCTTGTCAGCCGGTCTGACAAGCTCTGCGCGAAGGCAGGGGTCTTCACCACCTGGCCCACGCTGTCGGCGAGGTTCTGGGCGGGGGTCTGATTCGGGCTCCAGCCGACCGGGACGAACGTTGTCCCGAAAGCGGCGGGGTCTTCGATCCTCAAGGTGGCGGTCGCGCGAAAGGACGCGAACACCACGGCAACCGACACGCCTAGCACGACGGGGAGCAGCAGCAAAGAGGCAAATCTAAGCCTCTGTCGAAACAGGATCTCGAGGTACTTCGCCATCAACCAATGCTCCTGTGCACGAGGCGCGCCCAGGCATGCCGACAGTCACGAGCCGCGAGTTCCAATTTCAGCAATCGTATGAGTGGATGGACGTAGGCACATGAGGCGCTGGTCCCGCTCGGCCTGGGACAAACCGTGCACGGGCGACAGCATCGGCTGCTCGATGCAGGCGGCTCAGACCTGCTTTTGAGCTGCGGGAGTCGCCCGCGCATTCGGAAGGATGGGAGCCTCGAGACGCTCGACGAGAGTTCCAGGGTCCTCGCACCGTCAGACACTCTTCGAATGCTTCGCGAGGTACTTGATGCCAAGCAGTGGAAGGAGCTCGAGAAGGGGCGCCATGTCGACTTCTCGTTCACGTGGCGCGAGCGCGCGAGGATTCGCGGCAACGCCTACCACCAGCGAAATTCGTTAGCTGCCGCCTTTCGGCTGCTACCGCTCGTGATACCCAGCTTCGACATGCTTGGACGACGCAGGCGGCCATGATCGACCACCTCAACGCGACGCGACCATTTCATATCATCACGATCGAAGATCCGATCGAGTACGTGCACAAGCACCAGCTGTCGATCGTCGATCAGCGCCAGGTGGGCGAGGACACCCCTTCGTTCGCGGAGGGCCTCCGCTCCGCTTTTCGCGAGGATCCGGACGTGGTCCTGATCGGTGAGATGCGCGACCTGGAGACCATGAGCGCGGCCGTTTCGATCGCGGAGTCCGGCCACCTCGTGCTGGCCACGCTGCACACGAACGACGCGCCCCAGGCGCTCGACCGGATTATTGACAGCTACCTCGGAGCACAGCAGCAGCAGGTGCGGATCCAGCTGGCCAGCTGTGTGGCCGGGGTGATCTACCAGGAGCTGCTTCCGGCGATTGGCGGTGGGCGCGTCGCCGCGTTCGAGGTCCTGGTCGCCAACACCGCCGTGCGGTCGATGATCAAAGAAGGACGGACCGACCAGCTGCGGACGGTGCTGCAGACCAGCCTCCGGGAGGGCTCGCAGACTCTCGAGCGGTCGCTGAATCAGCTGCTGCGGGCGGGCATGATCAGCGAACCCGATGCCCGCCGCCACTCGGTCAACCCTGCCGCGATCCACGCGTAGCACGCGGTAGCCGGCCGAACCCGAGGCCGACCGCGGCCACGCCGACCACCGACACGAGAGCGAACCCGGCAACGGCCCCGGGCCATGGTCCCAGCAGAACCAGCGAGGCCAGCATGGCCACCCCACAAAGGCCCTCGACCGCCGGCGACACCATGCCGATCGACGCGCCACAGCCGGCACAGCGGCCGCCCCGCACCATGTAACCGGCCACAGGAATCAGGTCGACAAGGTTGAGCACGCGGCCGCACGTGCGGCAGTGCGACCGCGGTCGCACCACGGACTCACCTCGAGGCAGCCGGTCGGCGGCCAGGTTGATGAAGCTGCCCACCAGGAGCGCAACCACCACCAGGTAGGCGCTTGTGGCGGGGCCGGCGATTACTTCAGTGACGGTCAAATTGAAAGGGCGCCGCACGAGCGGCGCCCCCCTCCCCTGTGAACCCCAGTCGCTACACGCCGCCGGATGCGAGACACCCAGCCGGAACCGCTGGCCCGCCGGCGGCCTGGGATATTTTTGTTATGCGGCCGAACTGGTCCCACGAGTAGGCGAAAACGGTCGGCGAGTTGCGGACGAAGGTAGGTGTCCCCGTCGAGTTATAAAGAAGAACGGGAGACGCCATGTTGCTCGTTGGCCCGGTGGCGGTGGTGTCCGCGACTGTATCGACGTTGTTATAGGCCATGTAGGCGTCGAGGCCGGCCTGGACGGTCCTGTACTCCTGCTGGCAGGCTTTGGCCTGGGCACTGGTGGTCAGGCCGACAAGACTCAACGTGACGATCGCGGCCAGAACGCCGAGGATCGTGACCACGACAAGCAGCTCGATCAGGGTGAACCCGGATTGGCCCTTCTTGCCCTTCAGATTCCTGGCGAAATAGCCGTATAGACCACCCTGCATACCCCAACTCCTCATGCGGCCGCCAGCGTTGGACTGGTGGCACGCTCTTATGTATTAGTCCGCTATGTGTCCCAACTCTAGGCACCGGTTGCGCAAACCTGAATAGAGGGATTGGCCCACTACCTGGGCATAAGTCCGGGTCCAGGGTGGGCGGTGCGGCGTCGGTGATTTAACCGAGTCCCGTGCGGACCGCCTCGATGAGGATCAAGAACACGCCCGTCCCGAAAAATGGCAGCGCACAGCCTCGGCGCGCCTTGGTGATCACCAGGCCAGCCTCGTTTTCGTCCAGGAGGTTGACCTCAACCTGGGGTTTGCGGCGCTCCTCGCGATGCTGCTCCCGGCGCTTGCTCAAACCCGCCGCCTCATGACCAAACCGATGCATGTGAGGTAGGGCCCGTATCGCACGTCGGGATCCACCCGGGGTGGTCGGGGGAGCGCCTCCACGGGGTGGCCGGTCAGCTGCTCGAGCCGGTCCGTCAAGAGGGAGGTAAGGGCCTGGTCAGAGCGCACGAGGATTGGCGAATTGGGTCCGAACCCGGCTGCGCCTGAGCGCTGGTGGAAGGCCAGCACCGGCTTGAGCCCGATTGAAACGGCCAGCGCGAGGTCACCGCCTGATCCCACCTTGAGCTTGAAATTGTGGGCGGCTCGTGGCACGCGGCCGTCGATCAAGACCGCTTCACACGGCTTGGCGGACATGTCCAGGAGAATGCAGGAGTCGACTGCGATGGCGCGCGCGACGCACAGCGACTTCAGGTCGACCACTGCGGGGTCGAGTCCGGCGTGCCTGGCGGCCGCTGCGATCGCCTGGACCTGGCTCCGGTCCCACATGACGGCGAAGATGGTCCGCAGGTCCGGGTCCACCGACACCTCGACGTGCCGCATCGCCATGCGCTCCGAGCCAAAGTTGAGCTCACCTCTCACGGACGTGTCGATTTCGGCGTCGGGCGTGCCTTTGGGAAAAGTGAGGACCCTGAAGCTGGCGATCGCGTCGTTGGCCGCGATCAACGCTCGAGTCGCGGTGATTTCGCTCCGAGCGAGCAGCTGGCGGAGCGCCTGGCCCAGCGCCGCCGAGTCCAGCACGCGACCGCCTTCGAGGGCGCCTGGCTGCGCGGCACCTTCGCCGCATCGCATTGGGCCTCCGGGCAAGCCTTCGAGAACGCGGAGCGTTCCAGACGAGAGGTCCACGGCGAGCCGAGATGTGGGCACCCCTAAGGAGAGTAGTACGACCAGCCCTGCACGTAGACTCCGAGATTGCCCCAAATGGCAGCGGGACCGACCTGGACGCGGGTCCACAGGCGCGGGTTGCCTGCACAGGTAGTCGACCCAGAGGCCGAGGTGATGCAGGCACGCAGGTCGGAAATGCGGGTGCTGCCGATGCGAACGAAATAGCTGCCGCTCGATGAAGACGCGAAGTACAAGCACGGCCCGGCAGCGCAAGATCCCACGATCGGTGAGCTCCCGATCGCGCCGCCCGGGCCAAACTTGGCCGCCTTGAACATCTGGGTGCCGCTCACCGGTATCTCAACGTCGTAGACCGAGCCATCGTTCGCTCCGAAGTACCAGTCGCCGTTGGCGTCGGCCGCCGGAGAGGTGTTGATGGCGGGCCGGCCATCCGGTTGACCGTCATACGAGTAGGCCAGGTTGAGCCCGGTAGTGAACAGATACAGGAGGCCGTTGGTGCCGCTCACGCCGATCAGGTCCACCGGGCCCGACTGGCCTGGGCAATGACACCAGAAGGGCGCGCGGCGAGCGGTGGATCCGTTGGGAAGCATGACGCTCGTCCCGGAAGACATCAGGTAAGACGGCCCTGACCCGATCTGCGCCACGTCGAGCCTGCCAGATCCGGTGGCGACCGCGAGGCTCAGAGGAGCGGTTGACGCACTGAGGCCGTAGCCGACGGCGTTGTATCCACTGAGCGCCAGGCTGTTGCCGTTGAGGGTCAGGTTGTAGGTCGTGACGGTTCGCTGGCCGCCATCGCAGCCTCCCTCGCCATTGCCGTTGCAGGCGGTGGTCGACTCGGTGTACGTCCAGTGCTGGAGGCTCGTGCTCGAGCCGCTGGTCACGAGTAGGAATATCTCGTCGCTGACGGAGCTCGTTTGGCCCTGACTGGTGACACTGCCTGGGAAGACGAGCGGTGCTGCGGCGACGCTGCCGGTCAGGGAAACGGAAGCCCGCCAGGCGCACGCGCCGCCGGCTCTTGCGTCGTAGACGTAAAGGCGGCCGGTGTCCCCAATGAAGGCATAGCCCTGGAAATTGGCTCCGACGGCCGCACTCGCGCTGACGGTTCCTGTGGTGGCCAGGTTGCAACTTGGAACCGGAGTGCCCCCACTGCGCTCGTTGAACACCACGACGTTGTTGCCCGCCGGGGCAAGGATGTCGACGGAGCCATTGGGATCAGTTGCGGTCAGGGGGGGTGCCGTCGCAGCGCCTCCCAGCGGGATTACCCAGCTGAACGATGGCGACCCGAAGGGATATGCCCAGAGCCGGCCGTTTTCATCGCTGAGCAGGTAACGGTTTCGTCCCGCGACGGTGTCGTGCATGCCGTCGACATACGAGGACCCAGCGGCCAGGCTCGTGGCCACCTCGGGGACGATTCCGAAGCATGTCTGGCTGACCGCTGCGGGGTGCCCGTTCAAGGTCAGCGTCCAGCTTTCCGCTCGGGGGGGCAAAGGATTGGTGGAGGTGTCCTGCGCACAGACTGGCGGTACCGGCCCGCCCTGGAGCTGGTTGATCGCGAGCTCGACCGCAGACGTCACCGTCGCCTCGGTGTTGATCTTCGACACAAGGTCCCGAGACAGCGCGAAGGAATCGGTCAGCTCTGTCAGCAGCGCCCCGATCATGATCGAGAGGAAGATGACGATGATCAGTACCGCGCTCAACACGCTCCCACGCTGTCGGCGCCTGCGATCGCGGAGCAGGAGCTCCAGCCGCTTCATTGGGACGTCGTTATCCGCGGACTGAAGAGAAACGTCTGCGACTGGCTGTAGGTTGCGTTGTACGTGACGATGGTCACTGTCATGCGAACGACAACCGTTGGCTTGCCGCTGCTCCGGTCGACATACCACGAATACGCCCTGACGTTGCTGGCGACGACCACACTCGAGGCGCCTGCGTAACGGGTCACCTGCTGCTGGCCAGGGTCCCAGCCGTACCTAACCAAGTACGGCGCCGGCGCTCCGCCGGTCACGTTGGGAACCCTGCTGCCCTGCAACACCAGGTCCTGGGTGGTGCATGGGCTGACCGAGGTTCCGCAGCCGGACGGTGCAGGAGCTCTCGCCAATACGAAGTCGTCGTCGGCAAAAGCCTGGAAGGTGCCGACCTGGGCGCTGGCCTCGATCCGCGCCCTGGCGGTGTTGTCAGCCATCGTAGTTGTCACCACGACCGACGCAATCGCGCCCAACACCAACACCCCCAACGCCGTGGCGATCACGAGCTCGATCAAGGTGAAACCCGCCTGGCGACTGCGGCGTGCGGCAAGTTTCGAATTCATCGGTTGACCTTGTACACCGATACGGTCGACCCGATCCGGCCGACCGCCGGGTAGCTCACGCAAGTGATAGCCCACTGCTGAACGCCCGCTTGCACATCCAATTCGGTGACGTCAGCTCGCAAGTTGGTGCCTGCGGGGCAAGACCCGCGGATCCCGACCTCGGTGGGTGACGCGGGCGTATCGACGGCAAAGCACTCCGAGTACGCGGCCGGCGTGCTGCTGAATGCGGCCGCCGTGATTTTTTCCAGCTCATATTGCTGCGCGGCCGTAACCGCGGTGTTGCGTTTGGAGAGCGTTGCGTCGAGGAGAGCGGTGCTGAAAGCGCCGACCAGCACGACTACCGCGAGACCGATGATCATCACGCTGACCAGGAGCTCGATGAGCGTGGTGCCGGCTTGCGCGCGGCGCCGCCGCTCTCTGCGGCTGGGCATCAGTGGACGGCTTTGAGGAGCCCGTACATGGGCAGGATCACGGAGACGGCGACGAATCCCACTGCTCCCCCTACCGCGATGATCAGGCTCGGCTCCATGAGCGCGATCATGTTTCGGACCTTGTAGTCCATCTCCTCGGCCAGGAAGTCGGCGATCTGCTCGAGGCTTTGGTCCAGGGTGCCGGTCTCCTCGCCGACCCGCACCATCCTGAGCACCATCGGCATGAAGAGACCGGTCGCGGCGAGTGGCTCCGAGAAGCCATCGCCGGTCACCATTCGCTGCCGCACCGACTCCAGCCCTCGCTTGTAGCGGATGTTGCCGGCTGAAGCTGCCGCGACGTCGAACGTCTGGCTGATGGGGATGCCCGCCCGCAGCATGGTGCCCAGGGTTCTGGTGAATCGCTCGACGATCGAGTAGACGACGATTGTCCCGAGCACCGGTAGCCGAAGGATCAGGTGGTCCCAGAAAACGCGGCCGCGTTTGCTCGAAAGGAACAGGAATGTGCTGAATATCAAGAGCAAGGCGGCGACCACAATGTATGTGCGCCAGGCCTGGGCGAATTCCCCCAGGCCTAGGAGCACCTTCGTGGGCAGGGGAAGCTCGGAGTGAAACTCGTTGAACAGGGCCACGAAGTTGGGCAGCACCACCACGATCAGGACGCCACAGACCACGACCGCCAGGGTCAGGATGATCGCCGGATAGATCATGGCGCTCCGCAGCTTCTTCAGAGCCGAGTCCTGACGCTGAAGGTAGATCGCGATCTGGAGGAGCACCCGGTCGAGGCTTCCGCTGTACTCCGCCGCACGCACCATGTCGACGTACAGCTGGTTGAAGATATTGGGGTGGTGTGAGATCGCGATCGAGAACGATTCGCCGTCATCGAGGTCGTCGTTCACTTCATCAAGGGCAGTCTTGAACGCGCCCGAGCGCGTTCCACTTCGCAGCAACGAGATGGCGTCTGTGATCGGCACGCCGACCTTCAGGAACGTCGCCAGCTGGCGAGAGAACAGCACGAGATCGGAGGTGCTGACCCCGAAAAAGGTCGGCATCTCGCGATAAAACCAGCGCCATCCGCCCTTTCGCGCCGGGCGCAGCGACACCACCCGATAGCCGCGTAGGGTCAGGTTGCGATGAACGATCGAAGCCGACTCGCCGTCGATGAGCTTGTCTTCGAGAACTCCGCTCGGCGTATACGCCCGGTACTGGTATTTGGTGGCGATCGCTATGCCTCCGTCAGATGGTGTAGACGCTGCGCAAGACTTCGGACACGGTGGTGACACCGGCTGCAACCTTCTTCCAGGCGTCCAGACGCAGCGCGACCAACCCGCCCGCGACGGCGGTGTCCATGATCTCCCGGTGGCCGGCGCGGGCAATGACCAAGCGCTTGAGCTCGTCGGTCATGGTCAGCACTTCGAAGACTCCGATGCGGTCGTAGTAGCCGGTCTGATTGCACCGCCCGCAGCCCTGTCCTTGGTAAAGCTGCTTCGGAACCGCCAATCCCAAAGACGTGGCGAACTCCGCTTCCTCCGTAGTTGGCGCGTGAGGCGTCCTGCAGCCGTCACAAACCTTACGCACGAGACGCTGGGCAACGATCGCGATCACCGAAGAAGCGATCAAAAAGCCTTCGATGCCCATGTCGATGAAGCGGAGCAGGGCGCTCGCTGAATCTGTGGCGTGTAGCGAAGAAAGCACCAGGTGACCTGTCAGCGCCGACTGCACGGCGATCTCAGCGGTCTCGCGATCGCGGATCTCGCCGACCAGGATGATGTCCGGGTCCTGGCGCAGAATCGCCCGCAGGCCGTTGGCAA
>WNFC01016930.1_pt1 | contig 11290 bp, 9 predicted proteins | sample 5400541 | NCBI WGS metagenome assembly WNFC01 (sample SAMN13153342, study PRJNA577476) | soil metagenome | isolation source: 120 cm saprolite under Douglas fir tree site 2 hole 2 replicate 1 | place: USA:California | collected 2015-04-18
GAGATCGAATCAGTGCGCGGATTGGCGGACGACTCGGTCGCCGCGATCATGCTCGAGCCGATTCAATCGATGGCGGGAGTTCGGATGGCGGGTTCGGAATTTTATCAGGCGCTGCGTGGGTTGTGTGACGAGCGCCAGATCGTTTTGATTTATGACGAAGTGCAAACCGGCATCGGCCGCACGGGCGATTGGTTCTTTGCCGGCAGCCGAGCGGGCGGCAGTGTCATACCCGACATCATCACTCTGGCGAAAGCTCTAGGCAGTGGCATTCCCGTCGGCGCTTGTCTGGTGACTGAAAAGATCGCTTCGCACATCAAAGAAAACGATCTGGGCACGACGTTTGGTGGCGGCATGATCGCGATGGCCGCGGTGATGGCGACCCTGGAAGCGATCGAGAGCGATGGAATGCTGGCGAACGTCCGCGAAGTTGAAACTTATTTGCGCGAGCGGCTGAAAGAGATCGAGCAGGTTGTGAATGTTCACGGTCTTGGTTTTTTGCTCGGGCTTGAATTTGCAGATAAAGCCAGGCCGATTCATGAAGGACTGCTCGAGAATAAGATCATCACCGGGACGTCGAGCGATCCGAAGGTTTTGAGACTGTTGCCGCCATTGTGTTTGGGGAAGGAAGAGGTTGATCTGTTCGTTAATGCGCTAAGCGGGATAGTTTTAGCCGCAGATTAACGCGGATACACGCCGACAAGACGGCGACTTAAAGACCTAATGACATTCTTGCACTAATCCGCGTTTATCTGCGTTCATCCGCGGCCGGTTGTTCTTATGAACTTTCTAAATACAGTGGACCTGGCTCGGGCGGAACTCGATCAACTGATCACGGCCGCCGTGCGGTTCAAGCGTGGCGATGATCAATCAAAGCCGCTCGCGGGCCGGTCAGTCGCGCTCGTCTTTTTCAATCCCAGTCTGCGAACGCGCGCATCAATGCAGGTGGGAATTTACGAACTGGGCGGGAACGCAGTGGTGCTGGAACCGGGCGGGACGAGTTGGACTTTGGAGCATCGCGAAGGCGCGGTGATGGACGCGGACAAAACTGAGCACGTAGCGGAATTTGTGCGGGTACTTGGTCGTTATTGCGTGGCGATTGGCGTGCGAACGTTTGCAGCCCTGAAAAACTGGGAAGAAGAGCGCGCTGATCCAATTCTTACTGCGTTCGCAAAGTATTCCGACGTGCCGGTGATCAATCTCGAGTCGGCGATGCATCATCCGTGTCAGGCCATGGCGGACATGATGACGATTCGAGAAAAACTCGGCGAAGGACGCAGAAAAGTTCTGCTGACCTGGGCGTGGCACCCGAAGCCCCTGCCGATGGCCGTGCCGAACAGCTTTGCCCTGGCGTGCGCGCAGATGGGCCATGATCTCGTCATCGCTCACCCCCACGGCTACGAACTGGATGGTGAATTGATGAACGCGGTCTGGAAGCAGGCGGCGGGAGCGGGAGGCAGTGTTTCGCTAACGAATGACGTTGATGAAGCTTTCGCCGGCGCGGAAGTCGTCTATGCGAAGAGTTGGGGCAGCAAAGACTTCTACGGTGCGCCGGAAAAAGATATTGCCGAGCGCGTGCAGTATCGCGACAAGTGGATCGTGGACGAAGCTAAGATGGCGCGCACGAACTCGGCTATCTTCATTCATTGTCTGCCGGTGCGAAGGAATGTGATCGTGACAGACGGGGTAATCGATTCCGCATCGTCATGCGTGATCGATGAAGCCGAGAACCGGCTGCATGTGCAGAAAGCGATCCTGGCGCAGTTGTTGGAAGAAAAAATAAGCACAGATGTACACGGATAGACACAGATTCAACAAAATCTGGTTGTGGTCTGGCCTGATCTGTGTATATCTGTGTCAATCTGTGGCTTTAATCTGAGCAAACCAATGACCGACACAAGCGAAGTTGGCAATCAATTGCGCCTCGATCTTCTGCGCGAAGCGCTGCCTTACATTCAGCGCTTCAAGGGCAAGACGTTCGTCGTGAAGTTCTCTGGTAAAGTCACCGAGAATCACGATTGTCTAATCTCACTGGCGGAAGAGCTCGCGTTGATGCATCAGGTCGGCATTCGTCTTTGCGTCATACATGGTGGGGGCAAGCAGTTGAGCGAGCTGGCTGCGCAAATGGGCGTTGCCCAAACGATTATCGAAGGGCGCCGGGTCACGGACGACGCGACGCTGGAAATGGCCAAGATGATCTTTGCCGGCAAGATCAATACTGACATCCTCGCGGCGCTGCGTAATCGCGGAATTCACGCCGTGGGTCTCTCCGGCGTAGACGGGAACATCGTTCATGCTGAGCGCCGCCCGCCCAAAGAAATCATGAATCGCGAGACGGGCGAGAGTGAGGAAATTGATTTTGGCCACGTCGGTGACATCCTGCAGATTGACTCGCGTCTGTTGACCGTGCTGCTGAACGAGGGCTATCTGCCGGTAATCTCTTCCCTGGGCGCGGACGCGGAAGGAAAAGTTTTCAACATCAACGCCGACACCATCGCCGCAGAGATCGCGATTCAGCTCGAAGCCGAGAAGCTGGTGCTGCTCTCTGATGTTGACGGGATTTATTTGCGCGAAGGCGAGCCGCAGACAAAACTTTCGCGGCTAACCGCTGACGAAGCCGAAGCGCTGATTAAGCGGGGCACGGCGACCGAAGGTATGATTCCCAAGCTGCAAAACATCGTCGACCTGCTCCGCCGCGGCGTAAAGAGCGCGCACATCATCAACGGCACTTCGCGCAACGCCCTGTTGGCGGAAGTGTTCACCGACAAGGGCACGGGCACCATGATCGCGGCCTGAGTTTAGAGTTCATCAAGCTTCAGCTTGCGGTGATGCAACTTACAACCTAAAGGTTGAACTCTGAACCCTATCCCAAGTGAGACTTGGGCAGATCCTTATCGCGATCGAACGGCGGGTCTTCGTGCAGAGGCATTTCGAAATCCGGGAAGTCCGTCGCCCACTGCTTCCGATACTCATCGTCAGCAAAGTATTTCATGTAAAGCCGCATGTCCTCGTCGCCTCCGCTGCCCAACAGATCGAGACCATAAACATAACTCGGGTCGTCGGGGAAGAGCACCGCGTCTTCACGCAGGCCTTCGTCAAAAAGGTAAGTATACAACTCACGGTCGCTGAGATGATTCGTGTTGTGCAAATAAGCGCCCAGCGATGCCATGCGATTGATGACCTCCCAAAGCCTGGCCTTCAACTGCGCGTCATCAAGCTGATCAGTAGGCGGCACCTCCAGACCAGCGTTCTCGAGCCACTCGAGTAACGTAGTGGGCTCAGCAGTTTCGAATGCGAGGATGTGTTTGAGGAACGCTTCCTCCAGATCGGCCGATAACTCGGGATGCTGAGAGACTCCACCGCCCAGTTTTTCAAGCTCTGATCGCAGTTTCTCGATGCGCTTGTCCTGGTCGGGTTCGTCGTCCAAGTCAATCATTGGGAGTCCTTTCCGGGGCTCTTGCTAAGAAGATTCAGCCCCTTGCTACCGCAAGGGGTTCTGACTGCATTCCATTTCCGGTCTGTCAGCCACCATATCGTACACCGCTACGCAAGTAATGAATGTTAGCTTGTCTCAATAAAAGACATTTTTGGGCAGAGTCCATAAGAAACTCAGCCTCGCCTGAGTTTTTAGGTCAACGATTCTGCCTTGGCACAGTCATTGCCATTCCCAGTCGCGGAGGCCGGTTATGAAAAGAATATTTACAATCCTAATGGCGATGACGATTTTGGCGGTAGTAGCAGTTCCCAGTTTTGCGCAGGGAAGAAGTCGCCGCCGCAGCTACGATTCACAATCCTGCAATTCGCGGAACTACGATCCAAGGTCCTACGATTCAAGGTCCTATGATTCACGTTCATACGATTCACGCTCATATGATTCGCGTTCGTATGATTCGCAGGGTTATTACGACAATTCAAGAGCGTATTACGACTATGGCACGCAGTCTCGCGGTTCAAGCGTCTGGGATCGACACCGGGATAAACTGTCCGTGGGGGCGGGAACCGTTGGTGGTGCAATACTCGGCAGCTTGATTGGCGGTCGGCGAGGGGCGGCGATCGGTGCGCTGGCCGGCGCCGGAGGCTCAGCCCTCTACACCTATAAGCTGCGCAAACGCGGTTATCGTTACTGAGCGCGCAAAAACATCTTGAGTTCGGTTGTCTTCGGACGGCCGTGGGTTGAGGCCGGGTTGCGAAGGGGAGAGCGCAATCCGGCCTCGATTTGTGTTTGACTGGCATGGGCGTCCCGCCGGTGAAATCACGCGCAGGATGCGCGAGCCACAATTACGGGTAAATCAAGCCGTATAGTTTCTCGGCCCAATCCTCATCGAGGTTTTGCAGAATCACGTACTGCTCGATCGCCGCGTCCCGATTGCCCTGGGCGAGCAGAGTTTTGCCGAGATTGAAGTAGGCCTTGCCAAAATCCGGCTTCAAACGGATCGCCTGGCGAAACGCTTCCACCGATTCAGCATGCCGGCCCAGCGCCTCGTAAGCTTCGCCCAGGTTATTCTGCGCATTCGCATCGCCGGGTTTTAAAGCGGCCACTTGCTTGAACGCCTCGGCGGCTTCGCTGTACTTCTTGACCTGCAGGTAGCGCAGTCCCAGATGATCGTAGGCGCTCAGGAAATCGGGCTTCAGGCGAATTGCTTGTTTGTACGATTGGATTTCGTCGTCAAACTGGCCTGAGTCGCGATACGTCAACCCGAGCGCATAGTAAGCATCCGCGGCATTGTAGGGATCGAGTTTGATCGACTGGCGATAAGCTGCTTCCGCTTCGCGGTATTGTTTCAAACGATAATTTGCGAGCCCGATATTGAAATAAGATTCCGCCGACGGTCGAATGCCCACGGCTTTCTTCGAAGCCTCGATCGCGTCGGCGTGCCGGCTCAGCTTTTCGTCGCAGAAGCCCATCTGCGCCCAGGCCTCGGCGTAACCGCTGTCGGATTCCGTCGCTTGCTGAAAGTATGGCAGAGCCCTTTCGCAGTCGTCTTTCGAAAGAAAGCTGAGCCCGTCACGAAACAGTTGCACGGCCCTCGCGTGTTTGTCGCGGCTGGTGGCGACAACCAGCTCGCTCAGCAGCATCGTCTGCGCGCCTTGCACTTGCACTGAGCGATTCAGTTGCGCGATGCGCTCGGAAGGAATCGCGAAGTTGACGCTTTGGCCGCCCGTGACTTGCAAAGTGGCAACGCCGATCACCTGACCTTGCATATTGACGACCGGACTGCCGCTCGAGCCGGGCGAGATCGGCGCGGTGATTTGAATGATGCGGCCAAAGCCGGGAATGTCGCGCACGGCGGACACGATTCCATTCGTCACGCTGCCTTCCAGGCCGAACGGATTGCCGATGACGACCACGCTTTCGCCTTCCTGCGGCGAAGTGCGATCGAGCGAAAGCGGGCGAACCAGGTTTGCCGGCGCGTCGATCTTCAGCAGCGCCAAGTCGCCTTCCGCGTCAACCGCCGCGACACTGCGGACTTGATAGGCGTAACCGGAGTTGAGGTGGACTTCGGCGCGATACGCGCCTTCGATGACGTGGCGATTAGTGACGATCCGATCGACGTCGATGAAAAAGCCACTGCCCCGCGAAAGTTTCTCGCCGCGCGCATCGAAAGTTTCGATGGCCACCGCTGAAGGTTTGATGCGCCGTACCAGATCGGGAAGCTGATCCTGAGAGTGCGCTGGCGGCGAAAAGAGCGCGAAGAGGATGAAGCCCCGGACAATCAGATGAGTTCGACTCCAGTTGCGGCGAACGATCATAACTACTTTCATCCGGGCCTGGTACATCTGTCAGCTTTGAATGCGCGAGACGACCTCGCTCAATTTCACGTCTTCGCTCTGCTTTGTGCGGCGATCGAAAAGTTCCACGACGCCATCGGCGATCTTCCGCCCAATCGTGATCCGATGTGGGATGCCAATCAGGTCGGCGTCTTTGAATTTCACGCCGGCGCGTTCGTTGCGATCATCCAGCAGAACATCCAGACCCACGGCTTGTAAATCCTGGTAGAGTTTCTCGCCTTCTTCGCGCAGCTTTTCATCTTTCATATTGGTGACGGTGACCACCGCATCGAACGGGGCAATCGCGCGCGGCCAGATGATTCCGTCAGCGTCGTAGTTCTGTTCGACTGCCGCCGAAATAATTCGTTCGACGCCGATGCCGTAGCTACCCATGATAATCGGGACGGGCTTGCCCTCTTCGGTCAGCACCGTGGCGCCCATCGATTCGGAATACTTCGTTCCCAGTTTGAAGATGTGGCCGACTTCCATCGCTTTGTAGACTTCCAGGGTTCCCGAATCGCAGCGCGGACACGCTTCGCCCGAAGTAACCGTGCGCAGGTCGGCCCACTGATCAACTTCAATGTCGCGCTCGATGTTCACACCGCGAAGGTGGTGGTCGTCTTTGTTCGCGCCGGTGGTCATGTTGCGGCGGCCCTTCAATCCCAAATCAGCGATGATGAAAAGATCGGGTACGGCTTTCTTTGCACCGATGCCACCAAGGCTGCCCGCGCTGGCGCCAAGCAGCTCGCGAATCTCTTCCGGCTGCGCCGGGCGCGATCCAGTTGCGCCAATCGCATCGGTGAATTTAACTTCATGCAATTGGTGATCGCCACGCAGCAATGCCAAAATCGGCCGCGCTTCGCCGTCGATGGTTGCCATGAAAACCAGTGATTTGATCTGCCGAGCGGCCGCCGCGCCGCCTGGAAACGTGGTCAAATCCTCAATCGTGCGCACGCCCGGCGTGGGAAATTCTGCCGGCGCATCCGGTCCCGCTTCATCTTCAATCAAGGGCAGGCGTGATGTGGCCTTCTCGACATTCGCCGCATAGCCACAATTAGCACAACTCGCGATAAGATCTTCGCCGGCATCAGTCTTTGCGACGAACTCGCTTGATTCTGAGCCACCCATCGCGCCCGAAGACGCCTCGACAATCGAAAACTGAATCCCGCAGCGCGTGAAGATGCGTTTGTAGGCTTCGCGCTGATCGGCGAACGAACGATCGAGTCCTGCGCGATCCACGTCAAACGTGTACGCATCCTTCATGATGAACGTGCGCAGGCGCATCAGGCCGGACTTTGGCCGGGGCTCGTCGCGAAACTTGATCTGGATCTGATACCAGACCTGCGGCAGTTGCTTGTACGATCGGATTTCGTTGCGGGCGATGGACGTGAAAACCTCTTCGTGCGTCATGCCCAGGCACAGGTCGGCGCCCTTGCGATCTTTCAGACGGAACATGTCGTCGCCGATGGCGCTCCAGCGTCCTGATTCCTGCCAGAGTTCCGCCGGATGCAGCGCCGGCAGATAGAACTCCTGCCCGCCGATGCGGTTCATCTCTTCGCGCAAAATCTGCATGACCTTTAAAGCAATGCGCTGGCCGAGCGGCAGATAAGAATAGATGCCCGCGGAAAGTTGGCGCACGATACCGGCGCGCAGCAAAAGCTTGTGCGAAACGACCTCGGCGTCAGCCGGGTCTTCGCGCAGGGTCGGAACAAAGTATTGGGACCAGCGCATAGTTTTCTGTCAGCTAAACTTTGAGAAATCGGTAAAGGCTCATTCTCGCTTAGCCCCGGCAGCTAAGGCAAACCAGACGCTGCGGCTCTGCCGCCCGATGCGGAAAGGCTTCGCCTTTCCGTTTACCTGTCACATAGGATTTGGAGGCTATGCCTCCAAACTCTCGCGAGGCGTAGCCTTGCATTACCTTAAAAGGATGGCGACCGGTAAGGCAAAGCCTTACCGCACATCAGGCGGCAAAGCCGCAAACGCGTTACTTGTCCGCGTTGTTTGCCGCGTCCACAACGCGTGAGGTACCATCGCCTTGCAAATCATTCTCTAAAAAGCGAGTCCGTAAAATGAAGATAGCAATCGCCAGCGATCACGCCGGTTATGAAGAAAAGGAGCGTCTGAAGCCACTGCTCGACGAGCTCGGAATTCAGTACGAAGACCTCGGCACGGTTTCGGAAGAGTCGGTCGATTATCCCGACTACGCGCGCAAGGTCGCCGACGAAGTCGCCAGCGGCCACGTCGGCCAGGGTCTGCTCGTCTGTGGCTCGGGCACAGGCATGGCGATCGCCGCGAACAAAGTGCCGGGAGTGCGCGCCGCGGTTGCCTGGAACGAAGAGATAGCTCGCCTCGCACGTGAGCACAACGACGCGAATGTGTTATCGCTCGCTGCGCGTATCGCTCGCTGCGCGCTTCACGCCCTTCGAAGAGCTTTCCAAAATCGTCCGGGCCTGGTTTGCCGCAAAGTTTGACGGTGGCCGCCATGCGCGGCGCGTGCAAAAGATTCGCGAGATCGAGCAGGAAGAACTCGCTCACCAGGCCGTGAAATAGCCTGAGATGCCGGGAAGAAGAGACGGATTTTCCATTTGTCATTTCATATAATTTCATATCTTTCATTTGCCATTTGGGGGCGAGCAAGAATGGGTTTCCAGCGTGTTGAGCGTTCGGCTCCGATGGAATAATGACAAATGACAAATCGAAAATGTTCCGCCTCTGTGGCTAATTGATCGGAAACGAAGAGATGAATGACAAACTCAACGCTCCACTCGCTGAAGTCGATCCGCTGATCGCTAACGCCATCGACCGCGAAGTCGCGCGCCAGGCAAACGGCCTCGAGCTAATCGCCAGCGAAAACTTTGTCAGCGAAGCTGTGCTCGAAGCCGCGGGTTCAGTGTTCACCAACAAATACGCTGAGGGCTATCCCGGCAAGCGGTACTATGGTGGCTGCGAATGGAGTGACGTCGTCGAGCAGACCGCGATCGATCGCGCGAAAGAATTGTTCGGCGCCGATCACGCAAATGTGCAACCGCATAGCGGGGCGCAAGCGAATATGTCCGTCTATCTCGCGGCGATTCAGTACGGCGATACGATTCTCGGGATGAGTCTGGCGCACGGCGGCCATTTGACGCACGGCCATCCGCTGAACTTTTCCGGTCTCAGCTACAAGGTTTTCGACTATGGCGTTGCGCGCGAAACCGAAACAATCGATTATGACGAATTGCAACGCCTCGCCGAAGAACACAAACCAAAGTTACTGGTGTGCGGCGCGTCAGCTTATCCTCGCATCATCGACTTCAAACGGATCGGCGAGATTGCGCAAAGCGTCGGCGCGCGGATGTTCGCGGACATTGCGCACATCGCCGGGCCGATCGTCGCGGGCTTGCATCCGTCGCCGGTGCCGGTGGCGGATTATGTAACCACGACGACGCACAAAACCCTGCGCGGCCCGCGCGGAGGTTTGATCCTTTGCAAAGAAGAACATGCGAAAGAAATCGATCGGCGTTTGTTTCCCGGCGTGCAGGGTGGGCCGCTCGTCCACATCATCGCTGCGAAAGCGGTCGCGTTTGGGGAAGCGTTACGCGACGACTTCAAGGAGTATCAGCGGCAGGTTCTGGCGAATGCGAAAACGCTTTGCTCGGAATTGCAGGAACAAGGCCTGCGTATTGTTTCCGGCGGCACCGACAATCACCTGATGCTGGTCGATGTGTGGATGGATGGGAAGGGAATCACCGGCAAAGTCGCCGAGAAAGCGCTGGAAGCCGCGAATATTACCGTCAACAAGAAAAACAAACCATTCGTCGCCTCGGGCCTGCGCATCGGCACTCCCGCAGTAACGACGCGGGGCATGAAAGAACCCGAGATGCGCGAGATCGGAAGGCTGATCGCCGCCATCGTTCACGAGCCGGAATCCGAAGAAGTCCGTCGCCAGGTTCAGTCGGGCGTGGCCGAGTTAACCGCAAAGTTTCCGTTGTATGCGAAGCGGTTGAAGGGAGCGGTAACAGAAGTTGCAGAGGCGTAGAGGGATGTGCGTTTGACACTCGTGTTAAGTTACCGACTATTAGGCCGTGCGTACTATTAGCGTTTGTGGTCGGTGATTTGTTAGCGGCGTTTACGCCGCTTGCCCCGCAGGATTACTAGACCAGCCGTTTTACGGCTGGGTCGGGTAAGCGGAAGAGTCAGTTTGTCAGCGGCGTTCACGCCGCTTGCGCAGCAGGGTTACCAGACCAGCCGTTTTACGGCTGGGTCGGCCATGCGGAAGAGTCAGTTTGTCAGCGGCGTTTACGCCGCTTGCCCCGCAGGGTTACCAGACCAGCCGTTTACGGCTGGGTCGGCCATGCGGAAGAGTCAGTTTGTTAGCGGCATTCACGCCGTTTGCCCCGCAGGGTTACTAGACCAGCCGTTTTACGGCTGGGCAACGAGCAGCTACTGATCCTCAGCCCGCTTCAGCGGGCTTCTCCTGCTTCACCTCATGTCCACGCGCGCCTACTCCGAAATCAATCTCCACTTCACCTGGCATGTGAAAGGCAGCTTGCCAATCATCAGCCCCGAAATTGAACCCCGCCTGTATCGTTACGTCAAAAGTTATGCGCTGCAGTCAAAAGGCGTCATCTTTCATGAAATCGGCGGCACTGAGACTCACGTGCACATCGCGGTGACGATTCCTCCCACACTTCTGATTAGCGATTGGATTGGGAAGTTGAAAGGCGCAAGTTCTCACTACGTCAATCATGAGCTAGTAAATCGCAAAGTGTTGGATTGGCAGACAGGCTATGGCGTCGTTAGTTTTGGCACGAAGGATCTTGATTGGGTGGTAAACTACATCCGCAATCAGAAGGAGCATCACAAAAAGGGAACGACCATTGAGCGGCTGGAAAAGATGGCGCATGATGAAAGCTAAAGCACGCCTGGTAAGCGCGCTGAAGCGCGCTTGTGCAACGGTCGTGGTTTGTTGTTCGTTTGTCGCCCAGTAATCCAGCGCTAAAGCGCTGGTCTAGTAACCCTGCGGGAAAGCCGCGTGAACGCGGCTGAACAAGATAGCCGTAGAGGGAGATAAGCACGCTGAAGCGCGCTAAATCTGGTGGTTGGCGGTTCGGTTGTTTCTAGATCATTATGCACCCAACGCTAAAGCGCTGGTCTAGTAACCCTGAGGGAGAGCCGCGTGAACGCGGCTCAGCAACAGGCGCGTCATGGGCGGCGCAGTACGCTTTGTCGAGTGGCGCTCTATTTGTAGTTTCCTAATACTAGACATCGAATCAATTCACTTTCTTATGAAAACAATCTTCGGCCCTGACGGCGTAATCAGTAAAACTCATCCCGAGTACGAGCATCGGCCCGGCCAGATCCAGATGGCTGAGGCAGTGCTGCGCGCGTTTGAGCAGAAGCATCACTTGATCGTCGAAGCCGGCACCGGCACCGGCAAAACGCTCGCTTATCTGGTGCCCGCAATCGCGGCGGCGTGCGGCAGCGGCGCGCGCGTGGTCATCTCTACCGGCACCAAGAATCTGCAAGAGCAACTGATCGACAA
>WNFC01013149.1_pt1 | contig 11289 bp, 11 predicted proteins | sample 5400541 | NCBI WGS metagenome assembly WNFC01 (sample SAMN13153342, study PRJNA577476) | soil metagenome | isolation source: 120 cm saprolite under Douglas fir tree site 2 hole 2 replicate 1 | place: USA:California | collected 2015-04-18
AGGTCGCCAGCCGACCTGGTCCGGAAGCCACGCCGGCCTGGGTTCGCCGGGCGCCCCGTATGCGATCGCAGCGAGCTCGGGATCGACCCGCGGCAGAGTTGTGAGCAGGCGGTACGTGTACTGGCCCATGCCGGTGGCGAACAGATCGCCGGACAGGCCCCACGCGTCGATCCCGAGCCGCAATCTCTCAGTCGCTCGCCTCGACCGCGATCGCCGATTGGTCCAGAACGGGCCTCGCGAGCGGCCACGTCGATCTCCGCCCGGCGGCCCGCACTAGGCCGAGCAGCTCGACATGCTCGTCAATGCGCTCGACGAATCGCTGCCACGGGAACGCGTACGAGCGCTCCCGCGCCCTCGCCGAAAAACCGTCCCAGGTATCTGGCGGCATAGAGGCGAGGTCGCGCATCGCCGAGGCAAAAGCATGCGGGTGGTCAGCTCGTAGGAATCCAGTGAAGCCGTCGATCACGCTCTCCCGGGGACCTCCCCGATCCGTGGCCAACACGGGCTTTCCACACGCCATCGACTCGAGCGGCACCAGGCCCCAGTCTTCGTTCGCGGCCGGAAAAACAGTGGCATGGCAGCTCTGATACAGGTCCAACAGGTCTGTGTCGGTGGGCGAGTCGACGAAGAGGATGTCGTGGCGGCCTTCAGCGTTGACGCGCATCTGCTCGAGGTAGGGTCTGCTCTTCGCATCGACCATGCCCGCCACGACGAGGCGAAATGGGTTGTCGTCGGGCGAGGGCTTGAAGACCTTCCACGCGTGAATCGCCAGCTCGATGTTCTTCTGCCACATGATCCGACCGGGTACAAGAAAAAACGGTTCGCGCCGTCCATCCGGCCGGAACCGGTCGGTGTCGACGCCGTGGTGCGCGACCTCGATCCGGCGCTCCTCGACGAGATGGGCGGCCAGCAGCCGCCGCCGTACCTCGTGGCTGTTGCAGAACACGCGGATGTATCGATGCCAGGTCGGCCGGTCGAGGTGTCTATAGGCAAGGAAGGCCGCGCGGTAGTGCAGCCGAAGCCGGCCGCGGAAGAACATCCGCCGGGTCTCTCGGTCGTACGCGACCTTGAGCGGGGTGAGGCAAATGCAGGACGTTGGGATGGTGGAGCGCGCCGCCAGAAGGTTGCCAAGGCCTTCGCTCATCACGATCAGGGCATCGTGCTCATCGAGGTCGAGGCGTTGCGTGATCATGGTCAGCCCCGCCCGAACCACGTCCTGGATGGTGCGGCGAACTGAGACCTCTTGAAGTTGAACTATCCCGATTGATTTGAACTCGGGGAACGTGGACTCTGGCTCATACCGATTCGTGTACAGCGTCCAGTCGTGGCGGCTCCGGTTCATGAGCTCGAGCAGCACGCGTTCCGCGCCGCCTTTCAGGTAGACCCAGGGGTAGTGGATGGCTACCTTCATCCGGCGGCCTCCGCGTAGACGGCCATGGTCTGCTCGGCGACACGGTCCCAGCGGAAGAGTTCGGAGCGCATCCGTCCTGCCGCGGCCAGGGAAAGCCTCAGATCCCGGTCGCACATCAGGCGTTGAAGCGCGATCGCGATCTCCTCGGCGCTCAGGGGGTCGACGGTCAAGGCGGCATCCCCGACGACCTCTGGCAACGAGCTGGTGTTGGAAGTGAGGACCGGCGCGCCGCAGGCCATCGCCTCGAGGGGCGGAAGGCCAAAACCTTCCAGCAGCGAGGGGTAGACGAATGCGTCAGCGCCGGCATATGCTCGCTGCCGGTCCGCTCGACGGCGAGCTCGTAGGCCTTGATCAGACGATCCAGGTTCTTCCGTGGCTCCTGCGTCCCGACGAAGAGGACATAGGCACGGTCGAGCCCGAACCTCTCCCGAAAAGCCTTCACCAGTGCATCGGGTTGTGGCTTGAAGCGCTCGTCGACGCCTTCGCTGATGACGCGAATTCGCTCCCTGGTCGATGGAAACCGTTCAGCGAGGAGATCGCCGGTGTGAGCGGAAACGCAGATGATCCTGCGGGCAACGTTCAGCGCCCACCGCGTCAATACGGAGAGGTAGAGATGCGAACTCAAGCGGTGAAGCGTGCGGTCCAGGAAGGCGATGTCGTGCACGGTCACCACGGCAGGGCAGCGCAGGGCCAGGGGCAGGATGTAGTTCGGCGAGTGGTACACGTCGAAGCGCTGCCGCGCGACCTCGATCGGTACGACGGTCTGCTCCCACAGCCCCCTCGCGTACTCGTTCGGCGTAGGAAACGGCGCCCGCACCCGGCGGATGTCCACGCCATCGAGACCATCGGCGGCGCGAGTCAGAAAGACCGAGAGCTCGCCCTTCAGACGTGGGGCGAGCGCCCTGCACGGAGCGGCCACGTCCAGTGCTCCTGGATCGCCGCGCGCCCAGCGGCTCCCATACGGACTCTCAGCTCAGGCGAGGCCAGTAGCTGGGCCAGCCGAGCGCCAAAGCGCTGTGCTTGCCGCTCGACCAGGAATCCACTCACGCCGTCCCGAACGGTCTCGCGGACCCCACCCTCAGCGACTGCCACCACCGGCGTGCCGCTTGCCATCGCCTCCAGTGGCGCGAGGCCGAGGGCTTCCTCACGAGCGCCGTAAACGAATACCGCAGCCTCCCTGTATTCGCGGGCCAGCTCCGACTGTGGCGGCAGAATGCGGATGGTCAGCCCGACTCCGAGCCGTCGCGCCTGCGTCTCGAGCGCCTCGCGAACCCGAGGGTTGGCGCGGTTGGCCACGATGTGAAGGGGCGGTCGGTCCGGTAGCGTCGCAAGCGAATCGAGTACGAAATCAAATCCCTTGCGAACTTCCAGCTCTCCGACGGACAGAACGTAATCCTTGCGCCTAGCAGGGATGTCCGGCGGCAGCTCGACGCCGTAGGGACAGACGGTCGCCTCGATTCCGTACACCTCGCGAATCAGGTCCTTCGTAAAGCTTGAATTGGTTATGACGCGGTCGGCCAGGCGGACCAACCTTCGGTCGTCCTCCCACAGACGCCGCTCCAGGTCTCGCTCGAGGGGCCAGTGCAACAGCTGCCGGGCTCGCTCGTAGACAGACACGGGCGGGGAGAAGGCGTGCTCGAATAGCCGGGCCGGGCGGTGGTGGCAGAAGTAGGCGCTCGGCGTATGGAGATGGCGCAGCACACGAGGCGCGAAGGTGAATCGGCAGGCGTCCACCAGCGCCACGTCGTACTGCCCGGCGTCGATCAGCTTGGCGGCATGCGCGTTCACGCGCTCGAGGTCGGCAAAGCTCTGCCGCCGGCGGATGTCGTTCAAGTAGAGGCCTCGACGAACGCTTGGCCTGAACACGAACGGGAGCACTGTGACCGAGGATGCGACGACCTCGTCGCGGAGCATATCTGTGTCGGCCGTCGTCAATGTAAAGAAGTCGATGCGGTGGCCGCGTCCTGCGAGGGCCTGACAGAAGCCGTGCAGCGCTCGCCGTGCGCCCCCCGATGGCTGGTTGTGAAAGACGGCGATCTTCACGAGCCGTAATCCGGCGCGATCTCGAGCCGGTGAGCACGGACGGCAATCCCGGCGAGCATGAAGAAGAGCATCGAAAGGATCGTGTTCTCCCAGGCGTGGAGCAGATTGCCAAGAATCAGGAAGCCGATCGCCCCGGTGCCTACCCCGAGGGCTAGCGCGCGCAGCCACACGTCGTGGACACGGAAATAGGCGGCAAAGCTGTGCCACGCGACCACAGCGACGATGACCAGGAAAAGCACCGCAGCGAGCACGCCCATCTCGGTCCCGATCTGCAAGTACCAGTTCTCGTTGGTGATCGCCAGGTTTCCGAGTTGGCGCTGGCTGATGGTTCCGGCCGTGCCAAGGCCGAGCCCGAAGGGAGATGCCTGGATGATCTCGAGGCTCCGCTGCAGCGCGCGCTCGTGACCCAGGGTGGAAGCATCGCCGAGGGTGGCCAGGCGCTGCACCACGTCGAAGCGTGCCCCGGCGACGATGAAGGCGATCCCACCGATCACCGCGGCCGCGACCGTCGTCGCGATCAGCTGTCCGAACCGGCGGGTGATTACGCCGGTGAGGATGATCACCACTCCACCGGTGACGATCGCGCTGCGGGTCAGCGTGGCGACGAGCGTCGCGACCATCGCGACCAGGAACAATCCAAAGAGCACCCGGCGCCTGCCGCTTGACTGGAAGTACAGTGCGGCCGCGAGGGCGATCAGCACCATTTGATAGAAGGACAGGGCGAGATCCCCCATGAGGGCCGAGGCTCGCGGCAGATCGACGCCTGAGATCGATCGGCTACGCACGGTCTCCAGGGTGTCGAGTCCGTAGGTGCTGATGAGGTGAGCGGCCGTGCTCGGCGCGAGGAACTCGAAGATGGCCACCCCTGTGATCACGAGGCTGCCGGGCACCAGGCCGAGCATCATCCACCGGACATGTCGCCGCTCCAGGTGGATGGCGCGTCCGATGAAATAGGCGAACAAGAAAGAGGCGTCGGTCCGGAAGCCCTGCAAGCGAGTGAACAGGTCAGTCCGCTCGGGGCCCGGATAGATGATGTAAATCGCCGCGAGGAGGATGAAGGCGAGAACGAGGAAGTCCAGGAAGATCACCTTTTTCGCGGTCCGGCTGAAAAGCGCGTCGTAGAGAACTCGCGTGACGAGGATCGCGACGAGAGCGTCCTTCCAGAGGAGCGCGTAGCGGTCGATGGCGCCGCTGTGGATGAAAACGTGAAGCGCCGCGAGCACAAAGCGGTTCAGCGGCGTGAAGACCGCGAAGAAGATCGCGGTGCCAGTCGGCCACCGCCACCCGACTGCGGCAATCGCCACCACCACCGCCAGCGCCCCGAGCTCGACGGTGAAGCCCAGCAGGTTGAGCAGGCCCAGGACCACGCCTGCCGCCAGCGCGCCGCCCCAGATCAACCGGTCCGGGCTCTTGAGAAGTACAGGCGGCGCGGACGCCAGCCGGATCACGGCTCGGGCACCATCAACGGGCCGACGCGGCCGCGGACGAAATCGAGGATGGCGCGGGTTCGGGCGCGATACAGCGGGTCGGTGCGCTTGCTGGGCCAGAACGCGTTGCGCAGCAAAAGCCTCCCGACCGTCAACGCGACCGACCCTGCCATGCGAAGGCGACGGACCCCGGCGTTGTGGCGAAAAGCGACGCGGTAGGTATTCCGACAGCCGTAGTAGAGGACCGACGGCCGGGGCATGCGGCCGGCCGACGCGGAGACCTCATGACGCACGACCGCGTCAGCGACGAGCCGCGTCTCTATGCCGAGGCGCCCTCCCCTCAGACACCAGTCCAGATCCTCGAGATACATGAAGTAGGACTCGTCGAAAGGCCCGAGTCGACGGAAGGTAGCAGCCGAAACGAACAACGCGCACCCGCTGGCCCAGTCGACGCGTCGTGACGCACGATGGCGCTCGACCGGATCGCCTTCTCCCAGATGGGAGTTGACCATCCAGGGCCGCTCGACGATTCCGCCCGCCGACCACACCCGCTCGGGGGCGTCGGCATAGACGATCTTCGGGGCCAGGATCGCTGACGGAAACTGGTCGGCCGCGGCGACCAGTCTGGCAAGCGCGTCCGGCTCGACCTGTGCGTCGTTGTTCAGGAAAAGCAGACTGTCAACGCCGCTGTCGAGAACGGCAACCGCGCCCGCATTGCAGCCCGCGGCAAAGCCGCCATTGCGCCCCAGCCGCACGACGCTGACTTGCGGGAACTCCGCCCGCAGCGCCGGTACCGGATCCTCCGGCGATCCGTTGTCGACGACAACCGGAAGCAATGAAACGTCCGCGGACGCAGCCAGCGATCGAAGGCATCGCAGCGTGCAGTCCGTCTCGTTCCAGTTGACGATCACCACCCCTACCCGGCTCGGCGCCATCAATCACCCTTCGTTGACCACGACTCCGAGAACGTTTGCCCCAAGGAGGTCCAGCTGGTTGCGGATCTCCTGGTGCGGCGGGCGGTGGCCGGCATTCGGCCTGGCCACGTAGACAACTCCACCGGCGTGTGACGCCAGCCCGAACGCAATCGTCGAGTGGAGACAGGCAGGCGTGTCGATGACAGTCGTCATGCCCTCAGCCTCGGCACGATCGATAGCGTCGATCACGTCACGCAGAAAGGCCGACTGCTCGCGCTTGCCCCCTTCCGGCAGGTATTTGTAAAGTCCGGGCTGACCGTCGAGCTGAAACCGAGACGGAGATCCATTAACTACCGGGTTAGGCGAGCTGTCCCAGGCGGCCCCGATGCCCGAACCCACCGGGTCTGCGTCGAGCAGTAGTACCGGTGCTGAGATTTCCCGCAGGGCGCGGGCCAATCCCAGCGCGGTGAGGCTGCGGCCGTCGCCCGACAGGCCGCTGACAACCAGGATCGATCTGCGTTCGATGCCCTCCAGCATCCGGTTGATGTTGAGGGCCAGCAGCCGGAAGCTCTCGATGAGCGGCCCGGCCGCGATGCCCCGTCGATCGATCAGAAGTGGTGCAGCTTTCAGTGGGGACACAGCCTGGATCGCCTCTCCGGCGATCGTCGTCGACTTCGCCACGACTTCCATCCGGGTCACGGTTTCCACGTTCTCGCGCTCCTTCTCGATGCTTCTCACGTCGTCCTCGGCACTCTGGCCAGAACCGGCGCGCCAAACGCGCTGGCGATCTCATCGGCGCCTTGCGCCACTTTCGCAACCAGCGCGAGCAGGTAGGTCGCCGCCGCGCCGACAAACAGACCGAGCAGCGCGGCGATCGCGATGGTCAATGCTTGCGTCAGAATCCGCGACTGCAGCTGCGCTCGGTCGATGATCTTGATCTGGCTGGTGAAGGGAAGCTGCTCGCCGGTCACGGTGGAGAGCTCGTACTGCTGCAGCTGGTTGACGAGGTTCTGAGCAGTCGTGAGGTTGGCGGCCACGACGCCGTACGGGATCTCCAGAGACACAAGCTTGTCGAGCTTCGCCTGCTCTGGCCCGAGGGCGGCCTCCAGTTCGTTGGCCCGGTACTGGTCCTGTATCCCCTGCTGAACCAGACCGGCTGCGTAAGCGCCCCTCTGGTCAGCGCGTGCAACTACCACAGCGAGGTGCAGCGAGTAAACAATGTCCCTCTGCTTGGCGATACGCGCTTCGAGGTCGGAGGCGTCGTTGGTACTCATGAACTGCTGGTAAGCCGCTATCGCCAGGTTCAGCTGGTCCTGAGCCTGCTTCTCCTGCGCCGCGAGAGCGTCATGGATTGCCTGCGGGTCGGGGGCATTCAGCTCGAGGAAGAGCTTTCGGCCCTCCTCGGCCGCAGCGTTGGTCAGTGCGATCGCATCGTCGCTGTTCTTCGCCGTGCCGAAAACGGCGTAGACCGGACTCAGGTTGTACGCCTCTAGCGAGGGGACGATCGTCGTCGACAGGTGCCCGCTCACCGAACCGAGGTCGCGTCCCAGACGGTTCGCGACCCGATTCGCCAGCTCCTGGCTCTTGATCACCGAGTCGAATGTCACCTGGGCCTGGGCATACCCTCCCGGCCGGGCGGTCAGCGGATCGAGCACTGCCACAGTGGCCATCGCCTCGTAGGAAGAGAACTGCCTTATGTAGACATACGACCCCAGGAGGGACACGACGAGGAGCACGGCCGGTATGAACCACAGCCTGCGGTAAACGCGAAGGAAGGCGGCGAGCTCCATGGTCGATCTCCTCAAAGAACCAATGCGCGGTGGCGCAGGCTGAATGCTGCTAGCGTCGCGAACGAAACCGAGTCCCACGCGAGATGGATGGCGATCTTGGCCGGTGGAAAGCGGCCGCTCAACCCTCGTGTTCTCAGGAACATGACGAGGTATGGCAGCGTCAGAGTCAGCGCAAGCGGGGACCAAACGGCCAGCAGCAGGCCGGCCAGCGCCAACTCGAAGCACAGGTTCATTGGCGTGACCCACAGTCCGAGCCACAGGTGCTTTCGGAAGTTGGGGTGGCGGGCGGCAAGCGCCGGGAACGCCCGCAGCCGCGTCTGCCAGGTGAGCCAACCGCGTGCGGACAGCGGAACCACACGATGGATGACAAGCGCCTCTTGGGCAAAGCGCGCTTGCCAGCCGGCCGCGATCACCCGCCAGCCGAGATCCGCGTCCTCCATCGTCCAAGCGGGAGTCCAGTACGCGGGATCGAAACGCAAGTCGGCGATCGCTTCGCGCCGGTAGACCACATTGGCGGTCGCGAACATCCCGTCCAGGTGTGACACGTCGATGTGGTGCTCGAAGAGAGGCGTCGGGCCTCCTGCAGCCCGGGTGCGGCCCTGCACGACGCCGACGCCGGTTTCGACGGCCGCAAGGGCTGAGCGGAGCCAGCCGGGGGTCGGGATGCAGTCGCTGTCGGTGAAGGCCAGGAAGCTGCCGGTGGCGAGGTCGAGCCCGACGTTCCGGCCGATCGCAGGCCCGCCGTTGTGCTTCAGCCGCACATAGGTCAGCGAACGAGGTCCTGAGTACGTGTTGCTCCCGAGCCTCGCCAGGCTTTCGCGCATCACGGCCGGCGTTGCGTCCGGTGACGCGTCATCGCACACGATCACCTGCATTGCCGCCTCGAGGTCCTGGGCCAGCAGCGCCTCGACGACGTCGCTCAGCCAAGTTGCGTGACGGTACGTCGATACGATCACGCTGACCAGCGGCAGATCAGCACCGCGTCCGGCCGTCGTGAGGCTTTCGATGCGGGAGTCCAGCATCTAGAGCACGAGCCTCCGGTTGCGGACGCTGCCTAACACGAGCGCGCAGGTGGTCACCGTGTCGAACCAGGCGACGAGGCACAACCATGCGATCGCCTTCGCGACCTCTCCCCGCCTCACGAGCGAAACGGTGGTGCCGGCGCCGTGAAACGCGAGCCAGGGGACCGTCGTGACGATCAATGCCCAGTGCCGCGTGAGGGCCGCCGCGGCCAGGCCCGCGACCGCGAGATAGTAATAGACGCGCGAGCTGGACATGAAGTAGTGCTTCCATAGGTACGTCCAGCGAAGCTCGGGAATCGTCCGCACCAGCCACGGCATGACCTGCACGCGGAAAGGTCTCAACAGCAGCGCACTGGCGCGAATCCTGGTCGCCATGTGCCCGACGACCACGTGCTCGTCGAACACGGCCTGGACGCCCGTTCTCTTGACACGCCACGCGAGGTCCGCGTCCTCGCCGGCGACCAGGTCGCCCCATGGGTTAAGTCCCAGTTGCTCGTTGAATCCACCCGCGGCCTCGAGGGCCTGCTTGCGAATGAGGAGGTTCGCCGTCGGGTAGAGGCCGTCATCGTGTGTCGCGGCTGGGAGCTGGGAGGCCATGAGACCCGGCTGCCCTTCCCGCAGGCGAGGCAGAATCGGCCCGCACACCAGGCCCGCTCCATCAGCGAACGCCCTGGCTGCAGCACGCAGCCAGCCCGGCGACGGAACACAGTCGCTGTCTGTGAACCCGATGATCTCGCCACGCGCGAGCATTGCGCCGACGTTCCGAGACGCCGCCGGTCCCCGGTTCTCCTTTCTATGAAAGGTCAACGGGAAGGGAAGCGCCTGGCGCCAGCGCATTACCACCGCTTCGGTGTCGTCGCTCGATGAGTTGTCGACCACGATCGCCTCCATCCGGGCGGCGGGATAGACCTGCTTCCCGAGGGCGTCAAAGAGGTACGGCAGGATCGATGCGCGGTTGTACGTGGGAATCACGACGGAGATATAGGGAAGAGATGACTGCGGGCTCGAATCCGCCGCCGCCATTCCGTCCAGTCGGAGAGAGGCCGCCATCAGAGGACGAGCCTCCGGTAGCGCACGCTGGCGAAGATCAGCACCAGGCTGCACGCAACCTGCAGATAGATGAACAGCGCGGTTCGCGCCAATCCGTTTCGCCATCCTTCGAAGCGCACGCCAGGCACGAGCACGCCGCGCAGGTAGAACCAGCTCCACGGCAGGACGCCGAGTGCGATCGGCCACCACCTTGTGAGCACAGCCGCAAGGATCGAGATCCAGGCGATGTGGAAGTAGAGGTGGATCTTGGCATTGAAATAGCGTTTCCACAGGTAGGTCTCGCGGAGTTCCGGGATCTTAGGAAGCAGCGCAGGGATGATCTGCACGACGATCGGGCGAAGCAGCAGCCGCCAGAACGACATCGGCGTTGACAGGTGGCCCACCAGCACGTCGCCGAGGAATGCCACTTGCGCGCCGTTGCGCCGCACGCGCCACGCGAGGTCGGCATCCTCGCCCGCGATCAGCTCACCCCAGGGATATAGCCCGAACCTCTCGTCGAAACCATGGACGCGATCGAAGTCAGCTTTGCGCACGAGCAGATTCGCGGTGGGGTAGCAGCCGCGGTCGCCCGTCACCGGAGGCTGCTGCGCGATGAGCACGCCCTCGCCCTCGCGGTGGAGCGGGATGAATGGACCGCAGACGATGCCTGCTCCGTCGCGAAAGCCACGAGCTGCTCCGCGCAGCCACGCCGGAACAGGTAGGCAGTCGCTGTCGGTGAACGCCAGAATCTCGCCACGGGCTCTTGCCGCTCCGTAGTTACGTGATGCCGCCGGGCCCTTGTTGTCCTTTCTGTAGAAGTGCACCTCGAACGGCAGTACGCGAGCCCAGCGTTCGACGACCTGCTCGGTGTTGTCGCTCGAGGAGTTGTCGACCACGATCAGCTCCATGCGGTCCGCCGGATACAGCTGGTGCGCAAGCGCGCTGAAAAGATGCGGGAGAACCCGGGCGCGGTTGTAGGTCGGCACGATGACCGATATGAATGGATAGGTTGCGGCCGAGATTTGGACGGTCAATTCGGGCCGCACTGCCAACTCAGTACTGGACAAGCGAGCCCTCCATCTTGGCGTGGCGCAGTGCTGCGGTGAACGCGAAGCCTGCGACGGGCACCAGCAGGAGCGCCGTCAGGAACAGCGCCCCTGCCTGGGGCAGGACGGCGAACGGGTTCGCGCCTGCGAGCGCCAGCCTCATGCCGGACAGGGCGCTGGTAAGGGGTAGCAGCCACGCGAAGCCCTGCACCCAGCCGGGCAGCAGCGCCAGTGGAAACAATGTGCCTCCGACAATTGAACTTATGAACCCGAACAGGCCGATGACGGGGTCGCCCTGCTTGAACGCGAGCACGAACGACGCCGACAGGACGCCGATCGCGGCGAAGACAAGGATCGCCGGCACCAGCACCTCCGCTGCGGTAATCAAGTTGGCGTGGTGCCAGAAGCCGAAGCCGAAAACCGCCACCGCGACCGCTGTGAGTGTGCGGAACAGGCTCTGGGCCATCGGAAACAAGATCGACCCGCCAACGAACTCAGGCACTCGCAGCGGCGCGAGCAGCATTGGCTCGAGAGTCCCCTGCAGTTGGGCTTCGCGCACCGTCCCGGAAAACGACTGCATGGCGGTGAGGAAGAGGTCGGTGAACGC
>WNFC01008560.1_pt1 | contig 11288 bp, 7 predicted proteins | sample 5400541 | NCBI WGS metagenome assembly WNFC01 (sample SAMN13153342, study PRJNA577476) | soil metagenome | isolation source: 120 cm saprolite under Douglas fir tree site 2 hole 2 replicate 1 | place: USA:California | collected 2015-04-18
CAGTAGGCACAGTGGAATCAGCTACGGTGATTGAAGATCGAGAAACAGGACGATCAAGAGGCTTTGCTTTCGTGGAAATGGCAACTCCCGAAGAGGCAACGGCTGCCATCGAGACTTTTAACGGTAAGGACTTTGGTGGACGAAATCTGACCGTCAATGAAGCGAAACCGAGAACCGATCGCGATCGTGGCGGACGTGGTGGTTACAGTGGCGGGCGCGAAGGCGGCGGCAACGACCGCTACGAGCGTGAGCCACGCTGGTAAATTAAGGTATAGAGCAAACACAGCAACACAGCAACACCTTGACGCGGCTACGATCGGGATTCGTGTCCGTCTGGGTCGAATACTGCGAGCCCGTCCTTAGTCACGGCTTTCGCGCTGCGGGCGTAATCTTTAGCGTGAGCCGCTCAGTACCGCGCAACACTTCAATCCCGTATTCCTGGCCAGCCTTCATTTCTCCAAGCGCGTAGGTGTAGTCGTAAACATTATGGACATCGCGGCCCGCTATCTTCATGATCCGATCGCCTGCCTTCACGCCCGCTCTGGCAGCCGGCGAATCATCACGCACGCCATCGAGTAACAAGCCGTCGTTCGTATCAGCATAATTCGGAATGGTGCCGAGATAGACACGGAAACCGGTGGAGCGCCCGGCAGAGTCGCTTTTGGCGACTGTATACGCGAGTCGTTTAGCGTCGCTGTCGACATCGCGCACAATCCGCGCAATCAAACTGAGCACTCGCGCCTCATCATCGTAGTTGATTTTATCGGCAGTGTCCGAAGGCTTGTGGTAATCCTCGTGGTTGCCGGTCCAGAAAAACAACACGGGAATTTGTTTGGAATAAAAAGACGAGTGATCGCTTGGGCCGTAGCCATCTTCCTGCAGCGTCAGATCAAAGCTCTTTGCCGATTCGGCGGTAACTATTGATCTTCCGTTGGCGGAAACCACCATGGGAAATCCCGCAGAACTTGCTCGAGTGCTATCTGCGAGTTGTGTGTTTTCTGTTCTACGTGTTGCCGTTACATTAACTCCCTGAAGAAAATTTCCCGACCCGATGATATCGCGCCATTCCTTCGCAGTACCCACGCCCCCAATGATCAGCTTGCGATCTTTCATGCGACCGATCATATCCATGTTTATCATAGCCACGGTATTTGCGAGTGGCACGAGCGGATGATTGACGTAGTAACTCGAGCCCAGCAGCCCTTCTTCTTCACCGCTAAAAGTAATGAAGACGATGGTGCGTTTGGGTCTTGGTCTTTGACCTGTGAACAAGCGAGCGAGTTCGAGTACACCTGCGACGCCAGACGCGTTGTCGTCGGCGCCGTGATGGATCTCACCTGAGCGCGGCGCGAGGCTTCCTTCACCGCCGCGACCGAGATGATCGTAGTGCGCACCGATAACGATCGCTTCATTTTTACGAACCGGATCGGAGCCGTCGAGAACACCGACAACATTGTAGGCTGGGACTTCGCGGCGAACGACGTTGATCGAGCCAGTAAGAGTCACTCCCTGCAGCGGTAGGGTAGTTAACTTGGCCGACGTAAGAACGTCTGACGTTGGACCTTTTGCCGCATCATCCAAGACAGCGATCGTTTGCTCGATGTTTCCAGAAGAGGAGAACAGTCTTGCAGCGGTTTCTCTTGAAATCACGGCGACCGGCAATCCAGCGTCGCCGGCGCTATTGTCATAGCGCAGACGCGATAGGCGATCGTCTTTGAGGTTATCTTCCTGGGCGATGATAAGCAATGCCTTCGCCCCTGCGTTGCGTGCCGCGATCGCCTTCCAGCGAACTTCCTCATAGCGCGCAAACTGACCGTGCGGATTGTCACCGTCAGGCGTGCCGGAGAGAGCTACCGCAACGTGGTCTTTTGTGCCCACCCCATAGCTGTTGAAGTTCAGCTCAGCAGCGGTTATGCCAAACCCTACGAACACGTACTCGGCTGCATCGATGCGTCCATTTGCGGAAAAGCCCAGCGGCATCCAGTCTTCACCGACCCGCAAGCTCGTCGACGTACCATTCGATGCCGCAACGGACATCTCATTCCCTTTGCCAAGTTCAACTCCGGCGACGTATGGAAATGTCTGCAGGTAACGCGACATGGCTTCGCTTAACTTTCGCGTGCTGCTCTTTTGCACCGCCGGTCTTAGTTCGAGCCGCGAAAACTCACCGGCGATGTAGTGCGCGGCATCGTTCGCACCGGCCGAACCTGTGCGCCGGCCTTCGAGTGCATCGGAAGCAAGATAGGAGATGTGCTGCCGGAGTTTCGCAGCGCTGGGGGTGGTTTGGAATGAGGCTTGTTGTTGTCCAAGAACACCGATGCTGGCGAGGATCGCGATGAGCAGGGGAGCGAATTGTCTGGTTCTCATAGTTCGTTCTTTCTTAAATCCCTTCACAACTTTCTTTGCACTTTAAGGAGTAGTGTCCTAGTTTGAGATTGTCTTAGTGTATTCTCCGTGTTCTTCGTGCCTCCGTGGTGATAAAAGTGCCGAAACTCATTTCACCACGGAGACACGAATAACACGGAGAAGCCAGTTGGGCATGAAAATTAGGACACTACCCTTAAGCAAGACTCTTCCGAAACTCATCAAGCAAGACTCTTCCGAAACTCATCGACAAGCTAAAAGCATATCGGACATTAGTCGATCCAGTCGGCAATGAAAACATTGGTATCGCCGGGTTTCGCAGCGTTGCGATTTGAAGCAAAGACCAACTTCTTGCCATCGGGCGAAAACATCGGAAACCCGTCGAAGGTGTCGTTGAAAGTGATTCGTTCGAGGCCTGTGCCATCAATATTGATCTTGTAAAGATCGAAATTGCGCCCGCGTGGATCATCCATGTTGGAAGCGAAGATTACTCGCCGCCCATCGGGAAAAAAGTAAGGACCGAAGTTGGCTTTTCCGTTGTGCGTTACCTGTCGCTTGTTTGAACCGTCAGCATTCATCACCCAGATTTCCAGTGTCGTCGGGCGTATCAAGTTTTGTTTGAGCAGGCCTAAATAGTCCGACTTCTCTTTTTCAGTTTGTGGGTGATAAGCGCGGTAGACAATCTGCTTGCCATCGTAGGACCAGAATGGTCCGCCGTCATAGCCCAGTTCATTCGTCAGACGCCGAACGTTCCGACCGTTGGCATCCATCGTATAGACATCGAGATCGCCATCGCGCATCGACGTGAAGACCAGGTGTTTTCCATCACGCGTGATCGTTGTTTCTGCGTCGTAACCTGGCGTGTTTGTCAGTTGCTTTAAATCGGAGCCGTCAGGCCTGGCAGTAAAAATGTCGAAGGTGGGGTAGACCGCCCAAACATATCCTTTGGAGAAATCAGGTCGCGGGGGGCACTCCTTGCCACCGAGATGCGTCGAGGAATAAAGGATGTGACGGCCGTTCGGAAAAAAGTAAGAGCAGGTGGTGCGCCCTTCGCCAGTGGAGATCAGCCGGACATTTGAACCATCGGCATTCATCGTGTAGATCTGGTCACACTGGTGCCCATCACGAGTTGACTGAAAAATGAGCTGCTTGCCATCGGACGAGAAGTAGGCCTCGGCGTTTTCCCCAGCGAAGCTCAGTTGTTTGAGATTGCGCAGGTGCTTTTCGCCGGGGACCAGAAGTGAGTCCCCGCTTTGTTGTGTTTGTGGCGGTTGAGTACTGGGTGAGACGAAAAGAAGGGCAGCAATTAGCAATCGGGGTGTTAAGTTTCTCAAGCTGCGAGCCTTTCAATTCAAAACAGAACCACTCCACTACAGAACCGAGAAACGATAGCGACCGGGTCGTCTCCGCTGGATTCAACTAGGACCTCAAGAGCGTTAAGCTCCCGGGTCGAGATAAGTTTAAAGACAAGTCGAGAGTAGTGTGAAGGACCCGGTCGCTAGCGCTCCTCGGTTCTGTAGTGGAGTGGTCTTATCAGATGGTAACGATTTCGCGGCCACTCTGTTCTCAATTTTCGCAAAGGCCTCTCACGCTCGCACCACGCCTGAAGCCACCAATCCGTCAGCTTTCGCCTTTACCTGTGCGCGTCGTCGCATAACTATCATCAACACAAGGGCACTCGAGCCGACGACTACGCTTATCAATTGCGACGTGGAGAGTCCGGTCAGTGTCGTTAGTCCCAAAATGTCGCCGCGCGGATCATCGCGTACGAATTCAATAGCAAAGCGAACGATGGAATAAAGCAGAGCGTAGGCAAGAATAACCTGTCCGCTGAAACGTTTGTGTTTGTGCAGCCATAGCAAAAACAGAAACACGACAAGCATCGCGAACGACTCGTACAACTGGGTCGGATGAAGGTAGACGTTGGTCGGTACTCCGGTAATTTCATGGCCCAGTTCGGTAAACTTCACACCCCATGGCAATGTAGTAGGCTTGCCCCAGCAGCAGCCGGCGGCAAAGCAGCCCTGGCGGCCGAAGAAATTGCCAATCGCGATACCCGGAGCGCATGCATCTGCTGTTTTCCACCACGGCAGTTTGTAACGCTTCATTAGGAAAAACCCGGTCAGCACCGCGGCGATGAATCCGCCATAAAAGACTCCCCCCGAGCGCAGGAAGTCCAATGAAAGTAGCTGCAGCGGGTGGTCGCGGTATTCGGGCTCGGTAAAAAGCATCAAGAGTTTCGAACCGACCAGGGATGCCAGCAGCATCCACAAGCTAAGATCGTAAATCTTTTCCTTCGGCAACCCGTCACGCGCCGCCAACTTGACAGCAATTAGAATTGCGCAAAGAAATGCCAGGGCAAGAAATACACCGTAGGTGTTAATAGGGAAACTTCCGATGTGAAAAAGTTCTGGATACATGGTTGAGAAAAACGATCTTAGTGCTTTGTGCTTTGTACTTTGTGCTTTGTACTTTGTACTTTGTGCTTTGTGCTTTGTACTTTGTGCTTTGTACTTTGTGCTTTGTGCTTTGTGCTTTGTACTTAGTACTTAGTACTTAGTACTTAGACAAGATCAGGAAACGAAGTACAAAGCTCAAAGTACAAAGCACCAAGTACAAAGCACAAGTACAAAGCACCAAGTTCAAAGCACCAAGTTCAAAAGTACCTTCAGCTCGCTGCTTTCTTCCTATGATCGAACATCAAATCAAACGCCAGCAGCAACGCTCCTATCGTTATACTTGCGTCGGCCACGTTGAACGTGGGCCAATGATACTGGCCGGCGTGCAGGACAATGAAATCAACAACATACCCGAGCCTGACCCGGTCAGTTAGATTTCCAAGGATGCCTGCCAGCAACAGTGCGCATGCACCCAGGACGCGATCGTCGTCTCGCGGGACCCGGAGAAAATAGTAGAACACCGCGATCGCAGCGGCTACAGCCAGCACGACAAAGAACCAGCGTCCGAACGCCCCGCCCTCCTGGAGCTGACCGAAGGCAATGCCCTTATTCTCCGTATAGATAAGATCGAGAAAGCTTTTGATTAGCTGCCGATCAGTTCCAAAACGAAGCGAGCGCACCGCCCATGCCTTCGTCGTTTGATCGACCATATAGATGCCAAAGGCTGCCAGTAAGTAGCCAGCCCGCCAGGCGAAACGCGAACGGACACTGGAGGTCGGCGTCGTGTTATTTATGCTCGTGTCCACAATAATTCTTGTTCAGCCTGTGTCGCGTTCAATCTCTTCCAACGCCGCAACGCAACGCTCACACACCGTTGGATAGCGCGCCGACTCGCCCACATGCGTCGAGTAGTTCCAGCAACGTTCGCACTTGCTGCCGGCAGCTTGCTCAACTGTGCTCGAGACGCTCTCACTTTCACCCTGGACGAGTTCTACCTGCGAGACGATGAAGAGGTATCGCAACTCCTCCTGATAACTTTGCAGCAGATCTAAGGTCTTTCCCGCCGCGGCAACTTTCACCTTCGCCTCTAAAGAGCTGCCGATCCGCTTTGCTATTCTCGCCTCCTCAAGCACACGCAACACTTGGTCGCGAATCTCAAACAAGCGCTCCCAATTTGCGAGCAGGCTCGACTGATCACCGCCCTCGGCTTTCGGAAACAAAGCCAAGTGAACGGATGACAAAACTTCAGGCGTGTTTGAAAGGTTCTCCCAGATCTCATCCGCGGTAAAGACCAGTATCGGCGCGAGCATGCGCGCAAGTGCATCGGCGATCCGGAAGAGAGCCGTTTGAGCGGAGCGGCGGGCGTGATTGCGTGGCGCGTAGGTGTAGAGCCGGTCCTTCACGATATCGAAATAACGCGCAGATAGCGTGACCGTGGCAAAGTTGTACAACGTGTGATAGACCGTGTGAAACTCATATGCCTCATAAGCTTTCAGAACTCTGTCAATTACCAGGTCAAGTTCGGCCAGGGCCCAGCGATCAATCTCCAGCATCTCTGCGACAGATACAGTGTCACGCGCGGGCTCGAACCCGTGAAGATTTCCAAGGGCGAAACGTGCCGTGTTGCGCAACTTGCGATAACCATCGGTAACACGTTGCAGGATCTCTGCGGACGCTCGCATGTCGTCGAAATAGTTTGACGAGGCGCACCAGAGGCGGATGATCTCGGCTCCCGACTCCTTAATAACTACTTCAGGCTCAACCGCATTGCCCGCCGACTTGTGCATCGCGCGACCCTGCGCGTCCAGCGTCCAACCGTGGGTGATGACGGTCTTGTAAGGTGGTCGATCATGGGCAGCTAATCCGACGATCAACGATGAATTGAACCAGCCACGAAACTGATCACCGCCCTCAAGATAAACTTCGGCCGGCCAGCGAAGCTCAGGACGGTTCTCCAGAACGGCGATCGAAGAAACTCCGCTGTCGAACCATACGTCCAGAATGTCAGTTTCCTTTGTCCACTCGTCCGCACCACAGGATTTGCATGTGTAACCCGGCGGCAAAAGTTCACTGGCCTCGCGCGTGTACCAGGCATCGCCTGACTCACGCTCGAAAATGTCCGCGACGTGATTAATGACGGCAGGTTCGGCAACTGCTTCAGTGCATTTGGCACAGTAGAAGACAGGAATGGACACTCCCCAAACTCTCTGTCGCGAAACACACCAATCGGGTCTTCCTTTCAGCATGTTGCGCATGCGATCGACACCCCATGCCGGCACCCACTCGACTTTTTCGATTTCGCGCAACGCCGCTGCCCGTAACGATTCACCGGAAGAAACACCGGCCTCCGAAAAGTTCTCTGTAAAATTGCTCCGGTCGCGCCCGTCCTCATCCTTCTCGATCAGGGACTGGCGGGTGTGGTCCATCGCAATGAACCACTGCGGCGTGGCGCGAAAGATCACGGGGTTCTTACAACGCCAGCAATGCGGGTAACGATGTTCATAGTTTTCTGTAAACAACAACACTCCGCGTTGCCGCATAAACTCGACAATTTGTTCATTTGCTTCGAACACGCGCTGCCCGGCGAAATGTTCCACTTCCGGCGTAAAGCGACCAGCCTTATCGACGGGACAATAGATCTCCAAACCGTAGCGCTTGCCGATCACAAAGTCGTCGTGGCCATGACCGGGTGCCGTATGCACACAACCCGTCCCGGCTTTGCTGCCCGGCTGCTTCTTCTCCGCCTCGCTTACATCAAGCTCGGTTTCCGCGTCAGCTTCGCCGCCCAAGGTGACGTGTTCGCCAACCATCAGCAACGAAGTGCGTTCGAGCCATGCATGTCCGCATTCGAGTCGATCGAGCTTGGCGCCCGGAAATCGCGCGAGCACTTTCGGTGTCACACGTTCGCCCGCACTGCCGCGTTCACCCAGATCGCATTTTGCGGCGACGGCTTCCAGCAATTCGGAAGCAACGATGTAAACCTCATCGCCATGTTCGAACGCTGCATATTCAAAATCCGGATGAACGGCAATACCAAGATTGGCGGGCAACGTCCAGGGTGTAGTCGTCCAGATCAGTACGAAAACTTTTCGTCCGGCGAGCGCGGGATCTATCAAGGCTGGATCACTGCGTAAAGGAAACTTCACATAGACGGAAGGACTATTATGCTGGTGATACTCAACTTCGGCTTCCGCCAGCGCAGTTTGGTCATGGATACACCAGTAAACAGGACGGAGCCCTTTATAGACATAGCCGCGTTCCACAAAACGAGCAAACATCCTCGCTGTTTCCGCTTCGTAGTGGTTCGACATCGTGAGATAGGGATTGTCCCAGTCTCCCAGGATTCCGAGTCGTTTAAAGTCACGCGTTTGGTTCTTTAGAGCCTGCGCCGCGTGTTCGCGGCAAGCACGTCGAAAGGAAACGGGCGACATGTTGGCTTTTTTTGCGCCCAACTTACGATCGACATAGAGCTCGATGGGCAAGCCATGGCAGTCGTAACCGGGAACATATGGAGCGTCGTAACCCATCATAGTGCGCGATTTGACGACGAAATCCTTCAAAGTCTTATTCATTGCCGTGCCCAGATGAATATCGGCATTGGCATACGGTGGGCCATCGTGAAGAATAAACTTGTCTGCGCCCTCGCGTGCACGACAAATCATCTGGTAGAGATCAAGCTCGGCCCATTTCTTCAGACGCGCGGGCTCGCTTTGCGAGAGATTCGCCTTTTGCGCAAAGCCGGTCTTCGGCAAGTTGATTGTCTTTTTTAGGTCGAGTGGGGTTTCAGTAGACATAAGCTCAAGTTTTCGGAATTCATAATATTAACAGAGGGAAATTCAGATTTCGAGGAGACGGGGCGGCGGGTACCAATATAGTTCCCCGAAAGCCCAGGTCATTAATCGTGATTCCACTCAACTTCAGAACCGAAGAGTGGTAGCGACCGGGTCTGGCACCGTCTCACTCAACAGGATTGGAAAAATTCTAGTCATGTGCGATTGAATGGTCGCGCTACTTGGACCCGGTCGCTATCCGCTCCTCGGTTCTGAAGTCGCGTTGCCTCGATTAACCACCAAAAACCCAAAGCCCAAGACCCCCCAACTAAAAACCCGAACCATGCTCCCGTGGATGCTATGGTTCGGGTTCCAGCAAAATCGCTGTTGGGTGCTTCCCTGTCAACCAATAAACATCTCATCCTCAGCGTAAGTTTGATTAATGGGCTTCGGCACGGGCGCAACGAGAACTTCGAGGCCGCGGCGGAAGCCCGCCATAATCGCGGCCAACTCACGAGCGGGCTCGATGACCTTCGTTTGTATGAAATCGGTAGTCAAGACAACTTGTCTGTGAGTGCGATCAATCGTGTGACTAACTAGCTCAACCTTATCACGAGCCTCCACAGCTGTGTCACTGACTAGCTCTTTTAATTCGCTGACTTCGCTTTTGATTATCGCCAGCGATTCGGCGAAGTGCATAGTCGCAGTCGAGAGATGTCCGGAAACGGCGTTGAATTGTTCGGCGATTAGTTTCCCTTGCACCGCGATATGTTTGCCTTGCTCGCTCATGACCGTGACCTTCTCCACGAGCGGTTCCAGCTTATCTTCCAAACGTCCGACTGATTTGACTGCCCGGTTTACGAAAACGGCTATCGACACCATCGCGATGGCGATCACGATAAACGACGCCGCGATGACCACTAAGATCCAGAACATCGGATCGTGCAGGCTGATCTGTAGTGCGGGGAAACAGTTCATTGGGTCATTGCCGATTGCCAATTGCCGATTAGTCAATTACAAAGTTCGACCGTGTGCATTCCAGCAATCGGCAATCGACAATCGGAAATCGGCAATATCTTAGTTCGCCTTCTCACCGTAATTTGGTGCAGCTTCGATCCGGCCAGACATTTCAGTCTTGCGTTTTTCTTCTTGATAGGCTTTCTTGCCGGCGTCGATTGCGGCAGCCACGGTGCCCGTCTTTCGCGCGGCAGTTTCGCGCGCCGTCTGGGCCACCTCACCAACCTTCTCGGCCGCCTGTGAATAGAGCTCGCTTGCGCGTTCGCGTGTCGATTCATAGTACTCGCCCGCTCGGTCGCCCAGTTGCTGGGCCGCTTCTCGGGAACGATCAATGCCTTTGCGGGTGGCATCGGCTATATCGCCGCGAAGTTCCTCGCCCGACTTCGGCGCAAAAAGAAGAGCAAGAATCGCGCCAATGCCGCCACCAATTAGCAGAAATGTTAATCGAGTAGAGATGCTCTCGCCGCTATCCCTGCGGTAGTTGTCTTGTCCCATAATACTTGGGTCCTTTCTTTGAAAGCGAAGCACTATTACTTCGCTGGTTTACAAAAATACGAGGGAATATTGCGATTTGGACTATAGCAAATGGGCGCAAGCAGGCGCAACGAACCAGGAACGACAGTACGTTCTCATGCCGTTTGAATCAGCAATCAGTCGGTGCCTCGCTGACCATTGTACTGCTCCAGCTTCCGATACAAAGTCTTACGACCGATACCCAACGCCCGTGCTGCGTGTGACTTGTCTCCCTCCGTATAATCAAGTGTTGCTTCAATCGCCTGGCGTTCGATCTCTTCCATCGATGAGGGCACCGTAACTTCAAAGGTGGTTGTGCGACCTTCGCTGGCTGCCTTAGCTCGCTCAACTTTGATTCGATCACGTTCCTCGAGCGCTATTTTGCTGATCGCTTCCGGCAAATCTTCCAATTCGATCTGGCGACCGGAAGCGATGATCACGGCGCGCTCAATCGCGTTCTCGAGTTCACGAACATTTCCGGGCCACTGATAAGTGATCAAGGCCTGCAACGCGTCTTTTGACATGCCGGAAATGAATCTTCCCGTCTTCTGTTTATAGTGTTCAAGAAAATGGATAACAAGAGGATGAATATCTTCGGGTCGTTCGCGCAATGGTGGCAAGGTAACGGGAAAAACTGAAAGCCGGTAGAAGAGGTCCTGTCTGAATGTGCCGAGATCAACTGCGCGTTTTAGATCCACATTGGATGCGGCCACGACTCGAACATCGGTCTTAATCACTTCGCTGCCACCAACACGTGTGAACTCACCATCCTGCAACACTCGCAGCAGCCGGACCTGTGCAGACAAACTCATCTCGCCCACTTCGTCGAGAAACAATGTGCCGCCATTGGCTTCCTCAAATCTGCCGCGGCGCAACGCCCGCGCATCGGTGAAAGCACCCTTCTCGTGTCCAAACAGCTCCGATTCGAGGAGTGTCTCCGGAATCGCCCCGCAGTTGAGTTTTATGTATGGATGATCTTCGCGACCTGAGTTGAAGTGAATCAGGTTCGCAAGCAATTCCTTACCTGTACCTGATTCTCCCTCGATCAGCACGGTTGTTTGCGTATCAGCCACGCTCAAGGCCAGTTCGATGGCACGACGTATGGCCGGCGCCTGACCAATAATGCGTTCTTCGCCATAGCGCTCATGCAAGGCGCTGCGCAAGTGCATTATCTCCGCCGACAATTGATCGCGTTCGAGCGCAGTGCCAATCTGGTCCGCGATGC
>WNFC01008562.1_pt1 | contig 11287 bp, 9 predicted proteins | sample 5400541 | NCBI WGS metagenome assembly WNFC01 (sample SAMN13153342, study PRJNA577476) | soil metagenome | isolation source: 120 cm saprolite under Douglas fir tree site 2 hole 2 replicate 1 | place: USA:California | collected 2015-04-18
CCCGAATACCCGCCAAGAGTCCATAAGATGCAAAAACGCCCAGCACCGCGCCGATCACGGCAAGCAGGAGAGACTCAGTCAGTAGCTGTCGCACAATGCGCCCCCGCCCCGCTCCGACCGCCGCCCGGACAGCGAATTCATGCTGCCGGGCCGTGCCCCGCGCCAACAGGAGAATAGACACGTTCCCGCAACCAATCGCCAGTAGCAATGCCACGCCGCCAAGCAGCAGATATAAAGTTCCGCCGATGCTTCGAACAACCCATTCGTTCAGCCCCTCCACACGCACTCGGAAGTGCTCGGGAAAGTGTTTCGGCATGTCCTTTGCGAATTGATTCATCAGAGGCTGCAACGCAGAATCCGCCTCTTCGTGCGTCACACCCTTTCGCAGCCGCAGATTAATCACGTAGGTCAGTCCCGGGTCCTGAGTAAGTTTTAGTGGCAGGTACACATCCGCGCTGTACCAGCGAAATCGCGGCGCTGCAACTCCTACGATGAGGTAATTCTTCCGGTTCAGTTGAATCGTTTTTCCGACCACGTTCGGGTCCGAAAGGAAATGTGTCTGCCAAAACTTGTAGGACAGCACGGTGACTGCTTGCGGGTCCTGTCCCTCGACGGCGTCCGACGGCCAGAGTCCCCGCCCTAGAGCTGGCGGTACTCCGAGATCGGCGAAACCGTTCGCGATTAACCCGATGGCGTCGACATTCTCCGGAATGTCGTGCCCAGTCAGAATCATGGCGTGGAAATCCATGGCCAGCAGGCTTTCCACAATTGCGAGCAGCCGCACTTGACGGACCTGCGCCCCATTGAGGTTGATCCAGTCCGCCTGGCCCGCCTTGCTTTGCATCGTAAGCCGAACAATCCGGTCCGCCGCCGTGAACGGGTATGGGTTGATCAACCCCGCATAGATCACGCTGAAAACCGCCGTCGTCGCCCCAATCCCTAGTGCAAGCGACACTAACGCAGTCAGCGTCAGCCCCGGGCTCCTGATAAGCTGTCTCACCGAATATCGCAGATCCTGCACTATCGCCCGCATCTCTTCATCGTAGATCGTCCTCCGACGATTACCTCTCTTTGCTGACATTACGCGCACTTTGCAATCGGAGGCAATTGCCGTTTTCCGATTTCGAGTCCTGAACGCCGTACTCGTAGATGTGAATCCGGTGAAACGGTCCCAAAGGCCCGTTGGAGGAAATGTCAAATCGAGGCCATTGCCGTGACAGAGTGGCAGTTTGCTAGAACTTAGTGATACTTAACGGCGCTGACAGCCCGTCATTGGTATTCTAAGGAACTCTTTGCCGCAACTTATTGGACCCTCATCGGACCCAGGCTTCCGCCGAACTAGTCAGTTATTTGGTCTCGCTTTTTGCGGTCTGATAATTTTCGAGAACGCGTATGTGATTCTCAAGCCTGATGAGGAGTTCGTCGTAAGTGATGACAGTGACGTTCTTCAGACCGTGCGAAAGAAGGCGGAAGTCATCGCGCTGTTTTTGAGACAAGAACTCAGCGGAATTGCCGGCGAGTATAAAGCCTCGGGGCCGCACAACTTTCAACTCAAGAGCGTATGAGTCCTTAACATAGCTCCTGACCTGAGCCGCCTGGTTGGCAATGAGTTCTAAATAGTTTTCAACTTGAATGATTGCGCGAGAAAGCTCTGTATCCCAGTGATAGTTTCCCCGACTCTTATCCTCTTTTAGTATCCGGGTATCAGGTTTCTTGATTTCGAGAATGTCCAGATAGTTGTCGTACGTCACCAGAGCGAAATCAGGGAACTTGGTATTTCCAAGGGCCACATTCATCTTTTGGATCGGTCGGATGTAGCCCTGCTGCATAATCAAGATTCGAGCCTGAATGTAGTTCTGCCACCAGTTCTCGGGGTGTTGGTTCGCTAGCTCCTCCTTAAATTCATCCGAGAGTTTCTTCAAACTATCGATTTCCACGGCTTTGAGCGCCAAGGCCGACATCGCTTCGCCCTTCAAGAATTCTGGAAGAATCTGGTTGATCGCTTCTTTGTCATCCGACGACAGTTTCTTGAGCACGTCACCGCTCAGAATCTTGGAAATCGACCCAGGCACGTAGGCAGATGGAGGAGCAGTTGTGAAATGTGATGGAAAAGCATTGAAGAATCGCCGCTGCACGATCTCGTTCTTGACTTCTCTGCTTCTTTCGAAATTCTCGCCAAACATCCGATCCAGAAGTCGCTGCGAGGTCCGAACATATGTTATCCCGTACTTCACCTCAATTGAGTCTATCTCCGGCGTGATAATCCAACGAAACTTAGGGCCAAATTTCTTACCTAGTGTCTCCAATATGTTTTTCCCGAATGTGATTCGTCCATCATCTTTCAACCGAGGGGGTTTCTTGCCTTCAAAATGAATGCGTTTGCCCTTCAGGGCTTTGCCGTAGCTCGAATTGGAGACAACGACGTAGTTTTTCTTGGACTTACTTTTCTTTGGTTTGGCTTTTCTGTTCTTTCTTGGCATTTCGCGCCCAACCGCGGGTTGGTTTCGCTGGATGATTCGGGAACTCGCCGCGCTTGAATATTACCGCGATACTTGGTTCTGAGCATATGATCTCACGCTCTGAATTTGCTGTATCATCGACCAGGCACCAACATGAATGCTGACCTGTGCTTTGGATTCTCCAAAAGCAAATGGGAAGAACTCTCGCAGAGACTCGACGGCACCGATGAAAACGCATGGGCAGAAGGAATCGGCGTGTTTGAGAGACGGATGAGAGAACGCTTCTTTAGCAGCATTGATGCGCTCTTCGCCGCAGACACAAAGCCGGATTTGTCGCCCTCAGGTCCGGCACATACCGGACATTGCATCCCAGGCTTCGCGGTTATAGCGCTTTGTTGCTTGCTCATCGAAACCCTCCAGGGATTCCGAGAGGCTCCGCCCTCTGCGGTAAACCCCGCGGGGCCATGTACTTTTCCGCCGGGGCCTTGCATCAAGCCTCCATCCGGTACAAACCAGCAGTTTATAAAGTTCCTCCGTCGCCCGGCGTTCGGTGGAGCCTTCAACGGTGATGTTGCCAAAAAATTCGCCGCGGGCATCAGGAATGGAATTCTTCATGAGGCCGAAACAAGAAAGTGGGTCATCTGGAGGGAAGAGCCTACAGATGAGATTGCCGCGCAAGAGGGGGACGGTTACGCGCTGAATCGAAGTGTCTTTTACCAGGCGGTCAAGAAGGAATTTGAATCGTATCTGCGAGAGTTGCGTGACTCAGCCAACAAGGAGCTGCGGCAAAGGTTCAAGGCGAAAATGGACGACCTCTGCGGGGAAGCATGAGTGGTAGACCAGTTCGAACCTTGAGAATCGCCTGCCTGGGATGGGGATCGCTGATTTGGGATCCTCGCAGCCTTCCCATCCGGCACGAAGTGGAACTCGACGCGAGAGCGTTACAGTGACAGCGAGTGGTTCATACGTACTTTCGAAGGATGGCCTTTGGCATGGCGTTCCAGATGCATGAAGTGTGTGAGCTTTTCCAAGACCTCGTGAAATGCTTCGCGCTCGGGTCCGGCCAAGACTCTAGATCGGCACGCCAAAAATACATCGTACGTTCAGGAATAAGAACTTTGTAAATCACGCCTTCAGCTCCGTCGTCACGCGAGGCACCCTCGCGCCGACCACTCTTGCTACCAAAAACGTTCCTCGCTTTCTGCGAAACTGTCAAACGGAGTGACAGGTGCATCGAACGAAGATGTTTCTGATATAAGCAGTTAGTACTACGTCGTTGGACAGGTACATGTTATCGTGGCGGCCCTGGATCGCTGATGGATACACAAATCGCTCCGGCTGACTTGGTCTTCATTCATCTGTCCGATATTCATTTTCGGAGGGGGCGGGCCGGCGACCGCCACGACGAAGATTTAATGCTGCGAAACGAGATACATTTTGATCTGCGTCGCCTTCGCACTCGTCTGCCGCGCTTTGATGGGTTGATTGTGTCCGGCGATATCGCTTTTAGTGGAAAGCCAGAGGAGTACGAATATGCTGGCGGCTGGATCGAGAGCATTCGGGAGCTACTCGGATGCAAGCATGAAGGCGTAATGATGACAGCAGGCAATCACGACGTTGACCACGCCTCGATTCCGACTGATGGTCCAGTGGATTTGCTCCATCGGGAGATAAGGGAGGCCGGTTCCATAGCGCAATATGACGAACGCTTGGCCGGCGTTTTGCGAGATGCAAACCGCGGCGAAATATTGATGACCCCTCTGGCAGCATATAACGAGTTTGCCGCCAAATATGGATGCCGGTTCACTCGCAACAGCCCATACTGGGAACGAGATTTTCCGTTGGGCGATGGCACGAAAGTACGTTTTAGAGGGATAACAACGGCTCTGCTTTCGAGTTCGAAGGATAACCAAAGCACTCACAAAATGCTTTACGGGGGCGGACAGCGCGTGATATTGCGGGAGCCAAATATTCGTCATGCGCTCATCGGTCATCATCCCCCATCGTGGAGCATCGAAGGTGAAGCAGCAGAACATGCATTTTCAACCCTTACCTTCTTACAGATTTTTGGACATGAACACGAGCAGTGGGTCAAGAGGGACGGGAACAGCGTCCGTTTAATTGCTGGCGCCGTTCACCCGTCAAGAGGGGAACCCAATTGGTTGCCACGATATTCAGCAATTACAATTTCGGCTGTGGATGATAAGAATGTGGCGCTGCGTATTTACCCTCGGCGTTGGTCCACCGAGGAAATGAAGTTCATTGGTGATTACAATTCTATGGACCAGGATTTTCGCGACTACGTAGTAGCTGTCGAGCTACGAGAAGCGCAAGGAGGCGAATGATGGCTATGCACCAAAACTTTGCAGATTGGTATCGATCTGCTGCGCTTACCTCTCCTGAGGGTTTACTAAAGAACCGTTGGGCCGGCGTACAGGACATTGCTAAGCAGATTAAGCCGTCTACCGCGACGCTCCTTCTGAGCTTTGCTAAGCTGTTTACGTTGCCTAATGTGACGGAGTCCGCTGTCCCAGGTGGATTCCGTGACGCATTCAAAGCACACGACGACAACTTCGCATCCAGAGATAACCTTCAAGAAATCCGCGTTCTCGCAGGAGCAATTCTCCGTCTCGTGATTGAACAGCGTCAGTCATTGTCTCCTTTGGCAGCGTTGGCGCTTACATGCGGCTCATTCGGTCCACGTGAAGCTGTCACACTTGAACGAGAACACCTGGAGACTGCCCAAAGATTTCTAGTGCAACACTCAAGAACCAGCCACAAATCTGTAACACCTACGCCAGTTAAAGTTCCGTCTTTTACGAAAGAGAAGCTTGGTGGTGCTTTTCCGGCGAATATTTTTACAGTACACCAGACGCCAAATTTGCAAGAGCCCTTGCTCAATGCGCTCACCGAAATCGCTTCTGTACTCTCTGCTGGACTAAAGCAGGCTCAAGATGCGATCGAGCAGCTTACGCACACGGCAAATGTACGCGAAGAGGAAGTGGCGATTCTTTGGTGGATTCAGAACCACTTCAGCAGAGACCTCCAGAAATCATTTTCTGATATTAGTTATTCGGCTGGAACGATTGTGTTTCCAATGGAGTTAGCTGATCTTACGATGTTTGTGCCTGGATCAGAAGGCACGATCGCCGTTCTTGTTCATGCCCTACACCTATCCGGCGCCCCTTCGAGTTCGGAGTCGATCACCATAGCTAATGCAGTCAACGCAACACCGCGAGAATGGCGAGAGGAAACGTGCGCGGAGCACAAGACCGATTCAAGTGGATCGCTCACCCCGGTCCTGCTTGCGATGCACAAATCTCTTGAGACGGAAGGTCGCGACGAGTGGCTCCCCGTATATAGAAAAGTCTCTGATATCCCGATTGACAAACCTTTTCCGCTCATCCAACTTTCGCTCCAGTTGTTTCGTGAGCGTATGCTTCTGAGAGCAGTAGCCGAGGCCGCACAATGAAGAACCTTTCGTGTGCACGTGAGGGCTGCCAGGTATCATCCACAGATAAGTGTCTTGAGGGGTTTGAGCCCCCAATTACTTGTCCATACTTAGCAAGCGCAGATGTCGCGGGGGCTGAAGCTGTTGCCGCAGAGCCAAGCCCCTTTGTTGACCTTCCAGGTGGGGAAGGGCTGACCGAAGTACAAGCCTCTGAAGTCACACGCCAGGGGGTCACGCGCGTTATCGTCTTAGCAGGCCCCTCAGGAGGTGGCAAAACGACAATTCTCACAAGCCTATTCGATTCATTCCTCGAAGCTCCTTTTGCCAATCTTTTATTTGCAGGCTCCCGAACCATGGTTGGATTTGAAAGACGATGCCACGATGCGAGAGTGGCATCTGGCCGCCCGTACCCCCACACAGTTCATACAAATGTGGACGCACTTGATTTCCTTCATTTGAGACTTGCATCTCCTTCCGCCGGTTTGCTTGGGCCACAAAACCTACTCTTGTCGGATATATCCGGAGAGCGGTTTAAAGCACTGCGCGATTCGAGCGATGCTGTCAAAGCAATGCCGATGCTTCGGCGTGCGGATCATCTCTGCGTTGTCATCGACGGAGAGAAATTAACGGACGCAAGTGAACGTCACAGTGCTCGAAGCGATGCGAGAACGCTGCTTAGGTCTCTCCTTGAATCAGGGATGCTGCGCTCGGATTGCAGGATCGAGGTAGCTTTTTCAAAGTGGGACATGGTCATCACGAATACAGCACAAGAGGCGTTGGCGTCTTTCATTGGAGACACAAAAAAAGCATTGCAAGAGACAGCGGCAAACTTCGCGAATCCTCAATTTTTTGAAATTGCAGCCCGTCCGCGAAGCAGCAGGGTCCCTTTTGCTTTCGGATTGCCGACGCTGCTTCGTTATTGGCTTCAAGAACCATCGATTCCACGTCTGAAGCTATATATGCCTGAGGTTGATAACGAAACTCGCGAGCCGACTCGTTTCGTGAAATCGGTGGTTGAAAATCAGCGACTCGGGGAGTCCTACGATGTCCAATGGGTCTAGGCTGTTACTGATTGGATTGCGTGGGTCGGGAAAGACAAGCTATCTTGCTGCCCTGTGGCACTTAGTCGAAGCCGGTGAGCTTCCAACAGCCCTTGTTACTTCTGAACTTCAACCGGATCGTCACTATCTCAACGGAATTCGCGACAACTGGTTGAAATTCCGAGAAGTCGGACGCACCTCGCTCCGGAGTCAAGAGATGTTGTCTTTGCTGTTACGCGACGCGAAGACAGACGCAACAATAGACATTACCCTGCCTGACCTCTCAGGAGAGCTTTTCCGATTACAATGGGCGACTCGTAAGGCAACTCGGCAGTATGCTGATTTTGCAGCTAAAGCCTCTGGCGTACTGCTATTTATTCATCCTACCGCTGTTGAAAAATCCCCTCGAATCGCCTTTCCTATGGGAGAGGCAGAAACGTCGTCTAAGGAAGGTGCCCAGGATAATGATGCGGCCAAGCTGCGAGAATGGTCATCCGACCTGACTTCAACGCAAGTTCAATTAGTCGAAGTGCTTCAATTTGTAAAGTATCTTCGATCATCAAATAAACCGGCTTCCATTGCGGTAGTGGTATCAGCATGGGACCTTGTTCGTGACTCGATCCTACCGAGTTCGTGGTTGGAGAGTCATCTTCCGCTGCTGTCTCAATTTCTTACGTCGAATGCGGAAGTGGCGCCGTTCCGGGTATATGGCGTCAGTGCCCTTGGGGGAGATTTGCAGAAGGACTTGCAAAGGCTCCAGGGTGAAGACGTGCCCTCACGCCGTATCAGAGTAGTTGACAACAAATTGCAGGCTCATGGTGACCTCACCGCACCTATTCGGTTTCTCTTGGAATTAGACAAAGAGCGCATGAAGTCTGTGGGGCAATAATTCGAAATGGTAGAAAATGCTATTGAACTTCATCAGGCTCTCCACGGATACGGGGATGGACACCAACTACTTTCGAGTTCGTTGCAGCTAACACGTGAACAGCAGTGGCAGTTACTTGTAATGAGCGATCTATCTGGCCCCTCCTTCAAAGGTGGATTTGATTCGTACCTGACCGGATATCCACTTGAGGCAGGAAGATTTTATTGTCTTGCTAGAACGTGGTTCGCTCCTGAATTGTCTCGTCCAGGATGTGTGTGGACGCACACTATTCTGATCTCTGATACTGATGTCGCAAGGATTCAGGATATCCGCTCGATTCTTTCCTGTTTTCGACGCCCTCTCTCTAAGGACGATATTGAGAGCTATGCAGAACCAATTACTAATATTCCTTCAGTGAACCAACCATATCATTTCGATCAAAGCGTCAGTCGGGCGCTGCTATATTTTCTCTATAGTTCACCGTCGAGCAGGGTTGTCTTAAAGAGTGAAGGCTCTCGGACATACGAAGAATTAGTCCTTGCCGTCTTTAATCAGCAATGGCCTCGCTTAAGACGAAGTTTCAAATTTTGTACCGGCGCTCTCGCGATTCGAGATGTGAATTTCGATTTAGCAGTCGTGCCTAAAGACGCTCGAACGGCTAATCCGGATGACAAAGAAGCGATAACAATAAGTCCTACCGACGTGACTCTGATGACGGAAGGGTCGGAAGATTGGGTTCGAATTGCGCTTGATGATCTGCTTAAGGCGGACCTGCAAACAGGGCTGCGTCGATTTCTATGGAAGTTTGGACCTGACTACAACGAGGGAAGGAGTGCCTTTCGCCCGCTGTGCGAGATTCATCTCGCATCATCACGATCTTCGGAGAATATCGAACCAGTGATTTCGGCCGCGTCCCACTTCTTCCCGCAAGCTGATTCGAGTAAGAGATTAAAAGCAGAGTTTTTTGGAATCAAGGGAAGCTTGGCGTCTAGCGCGGGAGAAGCTCAAGTGGTACGAGCACTTGTTACGCATCCTGCCGCTGCCTCAATTCCCGCGGATGTCGCAGCCATAGAACAGCGTGCTCGCACTCTCGTCGATTCAGACGAGGAAACGGCGATTCAGATAGCGATAACTGCAACGAGCCTAGGCGGGGTCAGAGCGCAACAATTTCTAGATGGCTTTGCTGCCGGTGTTATCTCGAAACCAGAAATTTTTCACACGTTGTCCTCACCTTTGACCTTTGAATTGTTGAAGACGCACCCAGAACTGCTGACATCTGCTGGACTCTGGAAAGTGCCCGCCAATCAGCAATTAGCGATCGCTGCGTATGTTCCGTCTCTGCCCCGCGCAACAGAGTACGGCAAAAAAATTACGGAAGCCGTCATTGCTGCTAACGCTTGGCCTGCAATGCCAAGCCTACTTGCCCAGTACGGGTACGAAGCAGTTGCTGTCATTCTTAATTGGATCGATGTTGGTGCACAACTACCCCTTTCCCTCCCCGAGACTTTACTTAGCTCGATAACGGAACAGCGGCAATTTTTAATCGAAATTATCCGCCAGAATACTCTTGGAGTTGCGGCCTTGCGCGTTGTATCCACGCTTTTAGACCCACGCGCAGAGAGCGTTAGAGGTCTCGGAACTAAGCCATGGGTAAGGATGCTAGAACGCAATGTGCATTTTGCTTCTTTCAAAGCGGAATTGCGTTCCAAGGCGTTCGCACTCAGCTTAGGCTTGTCTCTTAGTGACGAGGCTGCTGCTGTTCAACTAGTGCGTGAAGGATTCTCTACTGTTTACGAGGCTGCACGCAACAGCCATATCAATGATGAGACGTGGGCGTTTGTCGAGCCCTACCTGCCTTGGTACATAGTCACCTGGGATAGATGCGCTCGTCTCATACGCGGTGTAGTTCATCTATTTCTGCGTCGTAAGTGGCCCCCTTCTGAGTTCGCCTCCACCTTTATTACTGCTGAACAATTCCAGCGTGCACTTGATGAAGCTAGCAGGACAAGGCGGGGGTCTCGATACGTCAAAGGAATTTGCGAGCAGGCTCGCATTGGTTCACTAACCATAGACAAGGTCCAAGCAGAAATCCTCGCTCGACATTGTTGATCCCGCGTCTGCCTTTCAAAACCCCGCGCCGTGTTCCTGCCCCTGCTCACCTTCCTGCGCCTGCTCCCGTTCCACCTGAGAACATTCGGACTCATGGGGGGCGCGCTGCTCTTCAGGATCGGGTGGCACTTTGGTAGAATCCGCCGCACGGAGTCTCACGGCGCCGAAAAAAGGGGTGATTCCATTTCCAAGAAAGCCAAAGGAAGACCGTGGCACTCAAAAGAAGGAACGGTGCATCACGACAATTCTATGTGCCAGGAAGGAAAGAAGGTTTCACAGCGACTTGAAGGAACCGGACAAAAACCCCACTGCCCGGAGCGCGGAAGGCTGAATAACTTGCCTTGACCTGTTCCCTCCGATGAAGGAGTGACGGACGATGAGTACCGACGTGGCGGGTGGCAAAGCCTAAAAAACAAGCAGGTTCGAGGTGGCCTACGCTTTGCGGATTTGTCTTTGGCAAAGCGTGGGACATACTTCAGTGTTGCAACTACAGTTCCAGCGGCGTTTTCACGAGCCGTGCGACAGAAGATCCGAGTCTTGTGAAGTCGCGGACATTCCAGGTCAGCAAAATATCTGCTGCCGCCTTCAGAGCGCAATGAGCAATGAGTGCATCATAGACGGCGGCGCCAACGATAGTTCCAGCGGAAGCTCCCTCAAGAGCGGAAACATATTCCTGCTCACTAAGCGTAATCAGCGTGAGCCTTTCGCGTATCTGCTTTACGATGCCTATGCCTTCCGGCCCAGTGATGCGGGGCCGAAGTGGCAGGCCGGTGAGCGTAGCGTAGACCTCGCCGAGCGTGCGAAGCGCGCAGAAATCGTCTTTTCCTGCTGCTAGGAATGATTTTGTGCTAGATGCGTGCTGCGGATGGTCGGCGTAAAAGACCGCAACCAGAACAGAGCTGTCGAAGAACAGCTTCAAGAATGCTTGCCCAGGATGTGCTGCGCCCTTTCTTCGCGGACTTGGCGGATAGCATCATCGACTACGCGCAATGGCAGAGGCCTGCCGGTACGGTAGACAAATAGCCCGTTTTCCCAAACCATGCCAGTGCCCTCTGAACGTGACGCATCTTCCGGCCTGAGCGGTAGCTGATTTTCCACGAGCTGCTCAAGGTAGTCTTCCACAGACAACCCCTTGGCAGAAGCTAGGGCTTCCAGTGCGGCGGCGATTTCGGGTTTTACATCCAGGGTCATGAAGCACTTCTCCAGCTTACCCCCTAAGTTTAAGTGACGCATCGCTCCCTGTCACGCGGAAATGCCTAACTCGTTTTTCTATTTCGCGCCTTGTCCCATCGGGCTCGGGCAGCTTTCGCGGCGATTTCTCGTCGGTGCTCAGGGCTCAGCTTTTCCGAGCGTGCCTTGC
>WNFC01009814.1_pt1 | contig 11287 bp, 11 predicted proteins | sample 5400541 | NCBI WGS metagenome assembly WNFC01 (sample SAMN13153342, study PRJNA577476) | soil metagenome | isolation source: 120 cm saprolite under Douglas fir tree site 2 hole 2 replicate 1 | place: USA:California | collected 2015-04-18
AGATAGAACGGGCTGAGATCGAGCGCCGTCACCGCCAGGGTCGGGTAATTGCTCTTCATCTCGCGCAGGAAACGCCCGGTACCGCAGCCGATATCGAGCAGCCGCGCCGCGCGGCCACTGCGCGCCAGCGCCGCGCGCAGCGGCACCAGAGCTTGCCGCCGCATCGCCGCCGCGCCGCCGCCGAACAGCACCTCGACCTGATGATCGTAGAGCTGGGCCGAATGCCGGCTGAGATAGCCGTCGGTCTGGAAATGGAAGTTCTGCAGGTAGTAGCGCGGGTAGCGCCCGGCCGGCACCTGCCGCGTCACCTCGCTATGGTCATTGGCACGCCGCCGCGCCTCGACCTTGGCGAGATCGGCGAAGAAGCGCCGGCTGCGCCGCCATTCGGCCAGCGGGTTGGGCACCAGGTCGACCGGCAGCCGGTAGAGCCCGTCGGCGATGTTGCGCCAGTCGCGCTCGAGCAGTCGGGCAAGATCGCCCAGTATGCGTGCCCGGCCGGGCAGCGGCGGGCGGCTCGCCGCCGGCGCCGGGCGGGCTTGCGGCTGCCCCTGATCTTGTCCCTGCTGGGCGCGCGCGGCGGCGAGCTTCTGCCCGTAATACCAGGCGACGCGCAGACCCTGCGCCGCGCCATAGGCCAGTCCGGTGAGATTGCGCGCCATGGTGGTGCGTCCGATCCCGCATGCAATTTGACCCGTGCGCGGCATTATAGCAAAACACGCGGCAGGATGGCGGCGTTGTCCGCTGGGATGCTCCAGAACGATTGGCCGGAACGATTGGCCCGAACGATTGGATGGAATGACATGAGACGCGCATCGAGCGGCTGGCGCCGACCATTCTGGAGCTCGTCGCCAAGCGGGCGAAGGTCGTCGTCATGTCGCATTTCGGCCGCCCCAAGGGCAAGCCGGACCCCGCCTTCTCGCTGCGCCCGCTGGTAGCGCCGCTCGCCGCCGCCTTGGGCGGGCGCGCCGTCGCTTTCGCCGAGGATTGCGTCGGCCCGGCGGCGCAGCGCGTCGTCGACGCGCTTCCCGAGGGTGGCGTCGCGCTACTCGAGAATTTGCGCTTCCATCCCGAGGAGGAGAAGAACGACCCGGCCTTCGCCCGCCAGCTCGCCGCGCTCGGCGATCTCTATGTCAACGACGCCTTCTCGGCGGCGCATCGCGCCCATGCCTCGACGGAGGCGCTGGCGCATCTCTTGCCTTCAGCCGCCGGACGGCTGATGCAGGCCGAGCTCGATGCGCTGACGAAGGCGCTGGAGGCGCCGCAGCGGCCGCTCGCCGCTGTGGTCGGCGGCGCCAAGGTCTCAAGCAAGCTCGACCTGCTCAATTTCCTCATCGCCAAGGTCGATGTGCTGGTCATCGGCGGCGCCATGGCCAACACGCTGCTCTTCGCCCAGGGCAAATCGGTCGGCAAGTCGCTCTGCGAGCGCGAGCTGGCGGAGACGGCGCGCGGCATTCTTGCCAAGGCGGCGCAGGCGAAATGCCGCCTCGTCCTGCCGGTCGACGCCGTTGTCGCGCGCGAGTTCAAGGCACAGGCGGCGAGCGAGACCGTCGCCATCGACCGCATCCCCGAAGAGGCGATGATCCTCGATGTCGGGCCGGCAACCGTCGCCGCGATCGAGCGCGAGCTCGCCGCCTGCCGCACGCTGGTGTGGAACGGTCCGCTCGGCGCTTTCGAGACGCCGCCCTTCGACGCCGGCACTGTCGCCGTCGCGAGCGCGGTCGCCGCGCTCACCAAGTCGGGCAAGCTGCTCAGCGTCGCCGGCGGCGGCGACACCGTCTCGGCGTTGGCGCATGCCGGGGTGATCGATGATTTGAGCTATGTCTCGACGGCGGGCGGCGCCTTCCTCGAATGGCTCGAAGGGCGCGAGCTGCCCGGCGTCGCCGCCTTGCGCATCGACTGAGGCAGGGTCGCCGCGCCGCGCGGGCGGCGGCCGGTTGCTCGTTGTCGTATAACATGGTAACAAGCTGAGAAGCGCAAAAAGCAGGCGACTGCACGGCGGTCGATCGGCAATGCGTCGGTTGTCGGGGAGGATCGAAGATGTTTGCCATTCGCATGCTTGCCGCACTCGCCCTGCCGCTGATCCTGGCCTTGGCCGGTCCGGCGCAAGCGCAACAGAAGCTGCGCTTCGCGCATGTCTACGAGACCGACGAGGCCTATCACAAATGGGCGCTGTGGGCCGGCAGCGAGATCGCCAAGCGCACCAACAACAAATACGCCATCGACGTCTTCCCGTCCTCGCAGCTCGGCAACGAGCCGACGATCAACCAGGCGCTGTCGCTCGGCACCGTCGACATGATCTATACCGGCGCCGCCTTTGCCGGCAACTCCTACAAGCCGCTGGCGATCAGCTCGGCGCCCTACATGTTCAAGAGCTACGAGCACCTCCAGGCCTATCGCAAGAGCGACCTCTTCAAGGAGCTTGCCGCCGGCTACGACAAGGCGACCGGCAACCATATTCTCGGCATCGTCTATTACGGCCAGCGCCACGTCACCGCTAACAAGCCGATCCTGACGCCCGCCGACATGAAGGGGATGAAGCTGCGCGTGCCGCAGGCGCCGCTCTTCCTGATGTTCACCAAGTCGGTGGGCGCCAACGCGACGCCGATCGCCTTCGCCGAGGTCTACCTCGCGCTGCAGCAAGGCACCGTCGACGGCGAGGAGAACCCGCTGCCGACGATCATGGCGAAGAAATTCTACGAGGTGCAGAGCCATATCAGCCTGACCGGCCATATCAGCGAGACGCTGATGCCGATCGCCGGCGGCCCGCTCTGGGGCAAGCTCAGCGCCGACGAGAAGAAGATCTTCGACGCGGTCTGGCTGGAAGCGATGGACAAATGCACCGACGAGATCCGCGCCTCCGAGCTCTCGCTGGTCGCCGCGTTCGAGAAGCTCGGCAAGACCATCGACAAGCCCGATCTCGCCGCCTTCCGCGCCGCGGCGGCGCCGCTGCACAACGATCCCGCCTCGGGCGCCGGCTGGACGAAGGAGCAGTACGACCGTCTGCAGGCGCTGGCCAAGTAGCGGGGTCAAGTAGCGGGGCCGAGTAGCGGGTCGCGAGTTTCGGGGGGGACGATGGCGGAAGATCGGAATTCCGGCGTGGGTGCGGCGGCCGAGCGCTCGCTGGTCGCCGAGGAGGCGGGCGAAACCCCGCTCGGCGCCTACGGGCCGGAGGATTGGATCGCCTTCGCCATCTTCTGGGCGCTGGCCATCATCGTCTTCCTCCAGGTCTTCAGCCGCTACGTCCTCAACAGCAGCTTCGCCTGGACCGAGGAGATCGCCCGCTATCTCTTGATCTCGGTCACCTTCATCGGCGGCGGCATCGCCGTGCGCAAGAACTCGCATATCCATGTCGAGCTGCTTTACGTGCTGCTGCCCAAGGCGGCGGGGCGCGTTCTCGCCACGCTCGTCGACATCGTGCGGATCGGCTTCCTCGCTTTCCTGCTGTGGTCGGGCATCCGCATCTACACGGTCATGCAGACGCAATACATGACGGTGATCGAGGTGCCGATGAGCGTGCTCTACGGCGTCGTCCTCGCCGGCCTCGTCATCATGCTGCTGCGATCCCTCATCCTTGCGGTGCGCCATCTGCGCGGCGGCGGCAGCGCCCTCGAGGGCGGCATCAACCTGTCGGTCGACTGAGAGGCGCGCTCAATGGCCATTCTGTTCGTCGTCTTCTTCGTCGCCCTGGCGATCGGCTTCCCGATCGCCTTCTCGCTCGCCGGCTCGGCCTGGTTCTACATGACGACGCAGACCAACCTGCCGGATTTCGTCGTCCTGCATATGCTGGTCAACGGCATGGACAGCTTCCCGCTGCTCGCCGTTCCGTTCTTCATCCTCGCCGGCAATCTGATGAACTCGGCCGGCATCACCAACCGCATCTTCGCCTTCGCGCTGTCGCTGATGGGCTGGCTGCGCGGCGGCCTCGGCTATGTCGTCGTCGTCGCTTCGATGATCTTCGCCGGGATGACCGGGGCGGCCGTCGCCGAGGCCGGCGGTCTCGGCGTCATCGAGCTGAAGGCGCTGCGCGATTCCGGCTATGACGACGACTTCGCCGTCGGGCTGATCGGCTCGGCGGCGACGATCGGCCCGATCATCCCGCCTAGCCTGCCCTTCGTCATCTACGGCGTCGTCGCCTCGGCCTCGGTCGGGCAGCTCTTCGCCGCCGGATTCCTACCGGGCGTCCTCATGGGCGTGACCTTGATGATCACCGTCGCGGTTTTCGCCCGCCGCCGCGGCTACCCGCGCGACGCGCATTTCTCGGTGAAGAAGATCGGCACCAGCTTCGCCGAGGCGTTCCTCTCGCTGCTCACCCCGGTCATCATCATCGGCGGTATGCTGAGCGGCCTCTTCACGCCGACCGAGGCAGCCGTCGCGGCGACCTTCTACGCGATGTTCCTCGGCTTCGTCGTCTATCGCACGCTGTCGCTCAGGCGCTTCGTCCAGGTCAGCATGGAGACCTTGGAGACGACCGCCATCCTCATCCTCATCGTCGGCGCCTCGACGGTGTTCGGCTGGGTGCTGACCACCTCGCATTTCACCGAGCTCTTCGCCTCGACGCTGCTCGGCATCAGCAGCGATCCCGATATCATCCTGTTGATGATCAACCTGATCCTGCTGGTCGTCGGCTGCTTCATGGAGACGATTGCCGCGATCACCATTCTGGTGCCGGTCTTCCTGCCGCTGATCACCAAGCTCGGCATCGACCCCGTGCATTTCGGCCTGATCATGACGCTCAACCTGATGATCGGGCTGCTGACGCCGCCGGTCGGCATGGTGCTCTACATTCTCGCGCGCATCGCCGGCATGTCCTTCGAGCGCGCCTCCAAGGCCTGCGCGCCTTTCCTCATCCCGCTGCTGGTGACCTTGGCGATCGTCACCTATTTCCCGGCAGTGTCGCTCTTCCTGCCGAAGCTGCTCTATCGCTAGGACGCGCGGCGCGGGGATCAAACCCCGCGCCGCGCATTTTCTCAGGCGGCGGCGACGGCGTCGCGGTGGCCGCGCTGCCAGCGCAGCGCGGTCTCGGCGACGCGGCGGCCGAGATGCTCGGCGGTGCGCTGATCGGCCGCCGTCGGGCCGTGCTCGGGCCCCTGATCGGCATTCGACTGCGCCATCGCGCCGAGGAACGAGCCGAGCCGGTTGAGATCCTCGGTGCTGCCTTTGCTCGAATTGTTGCCCGGCATCAGGCCGAGCCCGACCCAGACCATGGCGTGCTGGGCGGCGAAGACGGCGAGCTGCTGCAGCGTGCTGAGCTTGTCGCCGCTCTGGCTCGCCGAGTTGGTGAAGCCGGCGGCGATCTTGTCCTTCCAGGCCTGGGTCGACCACGGCTTCGAGCTGGCATCCATGAAGGTTTTGAAGGCGGCCGAGGCGCTGCCCATATAAGTCGGTGCGCCGAAGATGATCGCATCAGCGGCGGCGAGATCGGGCCAATGCTGCTCGGCATCCTCGACCTTGACGAGCTGGACGGCGGCGCCGGGGACGCTGCGCGCCCCGCGCGCGACCGCCTCCGCCTGGACGGCGGTGTGGCCGTAGCCGCTGTGATATGCGATGACGATACGTGCCATGAAAACTCTCCTGGGTGGGGCTGGGCTTGTTTGGTGTATATTAGTTACTAAGTTATAGAAGAAAAGTAGGTACCTAAAGGTAACTACGAGAGACAATTTTTGGAGACGGTCATGCGCGGCGGTCACCCATCCAGCTGTCCGATGGACGCCATCCTTCGGCTGCTCATGGGACCCTGGACGACCTATGTCCTGTGGATTCTTCGGAATGGCGGGCCGATTCGCTTCGGCGAGTTGAAGCGTCAGATCGCCGGCGTCTCGGCCAAGGTCCTGACCGAGCGGCTGCGGGCGCTCGAGGCGGCCGGCATCGTCTATCGTCATTACGAGCCGACGGTGCCGCCGGCGGTCACCTATGGGCTGACGGCGCGCGGGCGCGAGCTCGACGGCGTCCTCGATGCGCTGAACGATGTCGCCGTGCGCTGGCAGGGCGAGGATCGGCATCGCCCGAGCGGAGCCGGCGCCGCGATGGCGACCGTCGACGAGCGCTGACGCGCGACAATCACGGGATCGTGAAAGGCTGTCGCGCCGTAGTCGGCGTCAGCCGTGGTGGACTCGGCTCGCCGGCAGGCGGATGGTCACCGTCGTGCCCTGGCCGACCACGCTTTCGATGGTCAGCTCGCCGCCATGCAGCTTGACCATCGCGTTCGATAGCGGCAGGCCGAGCCCGGTGCCCTCGTATTTACGCGCCAGCTTGCTGTCGACCTGGCCGAACGGCGCCAGGGCGGTGGCGATGTCGTCGGCGGCGATGCCAATGCCGGTGTCGATCACCGTGACCACGAAGTCGCCCGCCTCGCCGATGCGGCCGGCGATCTCGATGCTGCCGCCGGACGGCGTGAACTTCACCGCGTTGGTCAAGAGGTTGAGCAGGATCTGCTTGAGCTTGCGCTCGTCGGCCTCAAGCGTCGGCAGCCCCGGCGGCAGGCGTATGCGGATCGCCACCCCGCCGCGTTGCGCGCGCTCCTGGACGAGGCGCGTCGTGGCGCCGACGATGCTGTAGATGTCGACCTCGTCGTCGACGAGCTCGAGCTTGCCGGCCTCCGCCTTGGCGATGTCGAGGATGTCGTTGATGACGTTGAGCAGGTGCTGCGCGCTGTCGAAGACGTCGCCGATATATTCGCGGTATTGCGGGCTGCCGAGCGGGCCGAAGAGCTCCTCGCGCATGATCTCGGAGAAGCCGATGATGGCGTTGAGCGGCGTGCGCAGCTCATGGCTGATATTGGCGAGGAAGTCGGATTTCGAACGGCTGGCGATCTCGGCCGCTTCCTTGGCGGCGAACAGCGCCTCCTCGCGGTTCTTGAGGTCGGTGATGTCGGTGCGGATGCCGACGATCGAGCCGTCCGCCGTGCGATGATCGCTGACCTTGATCCAGCGTCCGTCGCGCAACTTCACATCGAAGGAGGCGAGCGGCTCGGCGCGGATGCGCAGGCGGTTTTCCAGCCAGGCGTCGTGCTCGCTTTCCGGCACGACGATCTCGCCGGCCTCGAGCGACAGGCGGATGAACTCCCTGAAACTTATGCCCGGGACGATGCGATAGGCGATCCGCGAAAAGGAGTTGCGGAACTTGTCGTTGCAGAGGACGAGCCGATCGCTGGGATCGAACAGCGCAAAGCCTTCCGAGATGCTCTCGATCGCCTCGGTCAGCTGCGTCTGCAGCCGGGTTGCGCGCTCCGACGCCTCGACATGCGCGGTGATGTCGCGCGCGGTACCGCGAAAGCCGAGGAAATCGCCGGTCGTCGCGGCGAAGATCGGCAGGGCGGAGACCTCGAAGAGGCGCTGCGTGCCGTCGCGATGCGCGATCGTCGCGGCGAGATCGCGAAAGGGCTTGCGCGCCATCGGATCGAACGGATTGCTCGTCTCGTCGCTCTCCTCGACGAAGCGGACGAGGTCGAGCAGCGAGCGGCCGATCAGCTCGACCGGCTGGAAGGCGAGAACTTCGCGAACGCGCGACGAGGCATAGGTCAAGGCGAGCTTGCTATTGGTTTCCCACACCCAGTCCGAGGCGAGCCGGACCAAGTCGTCGAGACGTTCCTGGGCGAGCTGCAGCTGGGTGTGTGGCGCGATCAGATCCGAGACGTCATGGAGGGTTCCGCTGAGCGCGGTCAGCCGGCCGACCGCGTCGAAGATGCCGGCATGCTGGACGCGCCATTGCGGCGCTTGTCCGCGAACCGGGGCGATATCGCGCGGCGGCGTCGCCGTCCCGGCCGTGATCTCGGCGACGATCTCGGCGAAAGTCACCGGCGGCAGCGGCGCAACCGCAGCCGCGTCGCCGGGCAGACGATCGGTCAGTCTTGTATAGGCCTCGTTCGCATAGAGCAGCGTGCCGGCGAGGTCGACGATATAGAACGGCGCCATCTCGGCGACCGCTTCCGGCAGCAGCGCGGCGAGCCGCGCCTGCCCGGCACCGCCGGGGATCGGCGCCGTTCGCCGCCGCCGGTCTCCGGCGCTGCCGGCCAGTCGGGGCGCCGCGAAAACGTTGCGCGCCGGCTCGGCGGGTCCGGCGTCCAGCTTAATGGGCGGCATTGGCGGACCCCTTGTCGATCTGCTGCACCGCCTTGACGAAGTCGCCATTGCGCCGCCAGGTGCTGACCACCTGGGCGGCGGCTTCGGTCGACATCGTCTCGTAAAAGCCGAGAATGCGAGTGATCTCGCCATGCGGCGGCGGCGACTCGTTGGGCCGCGCCTTGCGGCTCAGCAGGAAGATCGAGGCGAAAACAGGCGTCTCGATCTCGATGACCCGGCAGGCGATGGCGAGCGCCTCGCCGCTGCGTTGGTAGAGCAGGCGGCGGATCAGTTGCGGCCTGATGCCGGTCAGCTTGGCGAGCATCGCCTCGAACAGCGCGATCTCGCCCTGGCGGAGCGTCTCGACGAGGAGATGCGGGGTGATCGTCTCGATCCTAGCCAAGGTGTCGGCCAGCTGCTCGGATTTGCGCGGCAGCGGCTCGGCGCGCACCGGCGCCAACTCGCCGGCGCTCGCTTCGAGCGCGTCGTCGAAGTCGCTCGGCTTGATCGAAAAATTGTCGAGGATGTGCTGACGCAACGCCGCCGAGACCCACCAATACATGCGCCGCGCCAAATTGGGGTCGAGCTCGGGACGGCGCAGCAAAGGGTTCTGATAGCTGTCGACGCGCTGCGACTGCTCGACGAGATAGGCCATCGTCTCGCTGGAGATCCGCGCGTCGTGATTTTCCAGCAAGGCGGCGATGACGTCGACATTGCCGGTCTCGACCAGCGCGTCGCTGACCGGCTCGTTGACCGATTTGCGCATGGCGACCGCGAGCTGATGCTCGAGCGTGCGGTGATGGATGATCTCGATGAGCTCCTCGTCGCGCAGCACCTCGCTATGCATGAGGATCGACTGGGCGACGACGATCTCGTCATTGGCGAGCGCCAGGATGAGATCGCGTGGCGCGTCCTTCTGATGGGCCAGCTTTTCGGCGAGCGCGCGCCGCACCGAGCTCTCGATGTCGTTGATGAGCTGACGCAGTATCTCGCTCATCAGCGAGCGCTCGCGATCGGTCAGCACGTTGCCGCGCGCGAAGAACAGATCGGTGACGGTGGCGGTGAGCGCCTGGCGCGCGGCGACCGACTTGTCGCGCGCAAGGTCGAAAAGCTGCTGTGTCTCCAACCTCGTAATGTGCACGCTCTTGCTCACGTCTGGTCTACCCAGGGCTGGACGGGCGGAACGTCACCCAGCGCGCGATGCGATCGCGAGACGCTACGCATTCCTACGCCGAGCGCTTTACCAAAGCGTTAATCGGTGTGCCGCCCGTCATGCCCAGGGAGCGGCAGGGATACGGCAAGGATTCGTTAAGGAATTCATGCCACCCTGCGAGATTGGACTTCGAGGAGTTGGCGGCCATGCCGCTCGCATCGGGACCCCTGCTGCAACCTGCGGTGACGACGGCCGTCCCGACGGCGCCGCTCGTCCACAAGGTCCTGCCCGTCCAGCCGGCCAAACGCGTCACCGCGACGACGCAGACCGACAGCAGCGAGCTCGATCCCGACGACAAGCGACGCCAGCGCCACGCCGACCATAGCGGCGATCGCGGCGCCACGCTCGACGTCGAAGTCTGACGCCGCCCGGATCGGTAACGCGAACGCGCCTTGCGGCGCCGGGCGGTCTCCGCCACATTTATCGCGATGGCGAGTCCCCCGACCGCGCGCGGCCCTACGGTCCTTCTCGTTCCGGATGGCGACAACCGGGAGCGCCAGGTCTGTCCCGATTGCGGCTTCATCAACTACGAGAATCCCAAGGTCGTCGTCGGCTCGGTCGTCGTCTGGGAGGATCGCATCCTGCTGTGCCGGCGCGCCATCGATCCCCGGCACGGCTTCTGGACGCTGCCCGCCGGCTATATGGAGCTCAATGAATCGGCGGCCCAGGCAGCCGCCCGCGAAGCTTGGGAGGAGGCGCAGGCGACCATCACCATCGACGGGCTGCTCGCCGTCTACAGCATCCCGCGGATCAGCCAGGTACAGCTCATCTACCGCGCCCACCTGACCAGCCCGGTCTTCGCCGCCGGGCCGGAAAGCCTCGAGGTCGCGCTCTTCCGCTGGCACGAGATCCCGTGGGACGCGCTCGCCTTTCCCTCGGTCAAATGGGCGCTCGACCACCACCGCGAAGCCGCGGCGACGCAGGACTTCGCCGCCCGCGGCAACCCGGTGGATTAGGGCAGGTCGGCGCGCCTATTTGATGAGCGCGGCGGCGGCCTTGGCGCACACCTCGTCCTGCGAGCCGGTGCCGCCCGAGGCGCCGATGGCGCCGATCAGCTTGCCATTCTCGACCAGCGGAATGCCGCCGCGCGAGCCGATCACCCCGTCGAGGGTCACGAGATAGGTATTGCCGCCCTGGATGCCGCTCTCGAACACCTTGGTCTCGCGGCGGAAGGTCGCCGCGGTGCGTGCCTTGTGCTCCGAGATCGCCACCGAGGCGAGCTGGGCGCCGTCCATGCGGGCGAAGGCGACGAGGTTGCCGCCTGAATCGACGACGGCGAAATTCATCTTCCACTCGTGCTTGGCGGCCTCGGCGACCGCCGCGGCGATCACCGCCTGCGCCCGCTCCAGCGCGATCGGCGCGCCATAGGGGACGTCGAACGGCATCTTGTCGGGAACGGCGTCGAGCGGATTGGCCGCCGGCGTGGTTTGGGCGAGGCTTTCACCGCCGGTGAGCAAAGCGGCCCCGAAGAGGGCAAGAGCGAGAGCTTGGCTGCGCATGGTTCCTCCCTGTGCTGGTCATTGATTGACCGTTGGTCTTCGCAAGCAATGCTAGCAGACGGTTTTTCCAGCCGCATCATCATAACGCAGAGACCGCCGGGGCGGCGGCGTCCGACGCTCGCGGCGCCACGCTGTCAGCCTTCGGGGAGGGGAGCCGGTATTTGCGCCCCGTGGCGGATGGCGGTTATGCCGCGCTGGAAATGCTCCCGCATCGCCGCCTCGAGCCGCGGCGCGTCGCGCGCCGCCAGGGCGGCAAAGATCACCTCGTGGGCGGCAATCGCGTCGGGCCCGTGATTGGGCGTCAGATGCGGCAGGAACTTGGCCCGCAGCACGCGCGCCGCGACCAGCTCCCAGACCCAGAGCAGCACCGGGTTGCGTGCCGCCTCGACCAGCTTGCGATGGACCGACTGGTTGAGCTCGAAATAGCGATTGAGCTCGCCGCGGTGGAAATGCGCGATCATTGCGTAATGGCGCGCGCCGATCTCGGCGATCTCGGCGTCCGTGGCGCGGGCGCAGGC
>WNFC01008564.1_pt1 | contig 11286 bp, 11 predicted proteins | sample 5400541 | NCBI WGS metagenome assembly WNFC01 (sample SAMN13153342, study PRJNA577476) | soil metagenome | isolation source: 120 cm saprolite under Douglas fir tree site 2 hole 2 replicate 1 | place: USA:California | collected 2015-04-18
TCCCCGGCCTGTGCATCTTCTTCACCGTGCTCGGCATCAACCTGCTCGGCGACGGACTGCGCGATATTCTGGATCCGCGGCTCAAGCGGTCGGGGTCCGGCATCGGCTGACGAATGCGGCCGTGACAGGCCGCCGGCCGCCCTGCAAAATGTCCTCGACAACATGAACCGGAGCCGCACCGATGCCGTCCGCCCAACCCCTGCTCGCACAATCCTTCGAGATCGTCGAAACAACGATCGACGACATCCATGCGGCCTACAACGCCGGCACCCTGACCGTCCGGCAATTGGTGCAGATGTATCTCGACCGGATCGCCGCCTACGACAAGAAGGGCCCGGCGATCAACGCCATCATCTCGCTCAATCCCGCGGCATTGGAGGAGGCTGACCGGCTCGATGCCGCGTTCAAGAAAACGGGCTTTGTCGGTCCGCTGCACGGCATACCCGTCATCATGAAGGATCAGGCCGACATCAAGGGCATGCCGACCACGCTCGGCTCGGCACTGTTCAAGGATTACATGCCCGACCCGGATCGGAAGCATGCGCTCCTCGGCCGACTAAATCACCATTACGTGACAGTCCAGGTTTTCGGTACGCGCAGGTCCACTCGCCGAGCTCATGTCGATCGAAAGTGTGGACGATATTGGCTTGGATCGATCGACGAGTCGTGCGGTTCCGCTGATACCGCATCCGATGTGAGCGAGCCTGGGAATAAACATTGCTCTTCCCTGATCTGGTGTCCGAAGGCGACGGACGACTGCAGGCGCCGGCCGATCGGCCTCTGCGCTGATGCACAAGTCGAGGACGATGGTCCAAACATGGAGACGTATCATGAAGGCGCTTATCGCTGCGCTCGCGTTGGCCTCGCTGATTGCCGTCCCGACGTTCGCTCAGCCCGCGAACGCGGCCCCGGTGTCCCCGTCGAGCTCCTCATTCGGGTCTAACGGCTACTGACCGGCGACAAGCTCCGATCGGCAACCGAAGGTCTCTGGTCGGGCCTGCCGCCATGAGCCCGCGCCTTCGGTGACGGATATCGGATTGACCGTGGGTTTCAGCCGGACGACTCGGTTCACCGCAGCCTTTCGCGGGGCGACGGGTATCTTCCAAACGAGGAGGTTCCCCGATGAGCTTTCTCTGCAAGCTTCTCATCTGGAGTTTTCTCTGTTGCCTACTCGCGACACGAGTCCAGGCGCAAGCGACTGCACGGCGAGGCGGCAAGGGAGCTGGTCAGTCCAGCCAAGATCATCATCTTCCACTCCACGCATGTTCCTCATAGTGCAGGCCTAGCCAGTCCATTCCGTAATCGTTTTGCGGGTCGCGCATGATGGTGTGGACGTGATTGGGCTCCTGAACGGCGAATTCGATAATCAACCGAGGTCCATGAATCCGATAGTAGAAGGGGCTGCGAAAGTCATTTGTCGGACCGCGCCACGAAAAGTGCAGCTGGTCGAGGCCGGCCCGTTGAATGGCCTCGAGGTGCCTCTCGGCCGCGTCAAAATCCGCATTGCGGACGTACTCTTCGACCAGCGCGACCAGTAGTCGCTTTTGCGGCGCATCGAGATCGCCGGCAGGAAGGCCCTCGAATCGGCTTAGGCTGTTGCGGCGGCCGACGCCTGTCAGCACATCGGAGAAAAACGGTTCGGTGGACAGGACGGCGACCTTGGCCTGCTCCGGATGCAGCGAGCCGACGAGATCAAGACCGCGCAGCCCTTCGTGACTCAGTACCGCAAAACCGGCATATGGTCCCGTCAAATCCTCCAATGGTTGAGCGCCCAGGAACAAGGGAGCGGCCGTCACTCGGCCGCTGGCGCAGGTGAACGTGGCGCCGAGATGATGGCCTGTAAGCAACCAGGCCCAGGGCCTGCCGCGGACTGGCTCACCGAACATTGCGACCCAGTAGTTTGCCGATCCCATGCTCTCGATGGCGTTGCGTCCAGCCCTCGGCCTTGGAGGATTGTGTTGCAGGTATTCCAGTTCCTCGGCCCGCAAAAGGTCGTCATGGCGCATGATCGCTGCTATCTTGTGATAGCCTTGGCTGCTTGTGGAGGCGCGCAGCAGATCGTGGAGCCGGCGCCTGCTTTGCACGCCAAGCGCGCCGATATTTATTCCAACCCGCGGAACAATAGCTACTGGTAGATTGCTCCACGACGTCCTCTGATCGGCTTCGAGCGGAAAAGAGACGGCCTTCCGCGCTGCTTCGTCGAGCGATTCGAGAAAGGCACTGGCGGCGTCCCGCATACGCCATGCAGCATCTGTGTCCGCGCCGGAAGGTGACCCGCCGGCGCCCTGCGCAACGGCTTGGCGCAACTGTTGCGCCAGCAAAGCTGCACCGGCAATGCTCAATCCGAAATGTCGTCGGTTCATGGCACCTCTCTCCATATCTTGAATGACGCGGAGCTTGATCTCGATCAGCCTAATGCGTTTTCCGTTGTCGTTGGCGCACGGCGGCGCGACATACTCGGTCTGCTCCCTCCCCCCTTGTGGGCAGGGCAATCGCATATGGGTGAACAAATACGAATCGTTGACGGAACGGACCGAGTCCAAAAGCAGCGAGATTCCTGTCTTGTTCACGCATATGCGATTGCCCTGCCCACAAGGGGGAGGGGAACGCACCGAGTATGTCGCACCGCTGTGCGTCAATCTCATCGGAAAACGATCTAATGCCTGCTGGACCCGGCGGACATGGGCGGAGCATTACGTTGTCATTAATTCCTCGCAAGAAATGTTCCGATACCGGCGGAGGATGATCCGGATGCTGACGAGGCGGCTGAAGAGGTCGGCTCAGGCGCGCCTCGGAATTGCGGCTTTACGGCTTTCGCTCGAGCGTTGCGCGACCGGGCATGCCGCCCGGTTGCTGGAGGCACAGGTTAGTTCAGGAACAACGGTTGTTCCGAGATCTGACCTAGCAAGACGATCCGCCCGGCTCTAGGATGAGCGAACGTGGATATGAACATTCGTTCCAGCCACCCGAGGGACACGCCATGCTCAAGGAATACCACTACGACCATCTCATCCGTTGGCCGCGTGGGGAGCGGGCCGCCGTCTTTTTGACGTTCGACTTCCAAGGCGGCGAGGACGTAAAGCCGGATAAGAACGGCATTCTCAACTACGAAATGTGGAGCCAGGGCGAGTACGGTCCCCACCACGCCATTTATCGGTTGCTGCGGATTTTGAAGGAAGAGAGCATCAAGGCAACCTTCCTGACTTGCGGGGCGATCGCCGAGCGCTTCCCGGAGGCGGTGCAGGCCATCCTGGACCACGGCCACGTGCTGGAAGGCCACGGCTACAATCACGAGATCGCCCGCTACCTGCCGCGCGATCAGGAAGATCAGGTGATGAAGAAGGCCATCGCCATGATCCAGAAGCGCACCGGACGGCGCTGCTATGGCTGGCGCTCGTGCACCCAGAGCACGAGCACCATCGAGCTCCTGATCGACAATGGCTTCGTGTTCAACACCAACTGCTTCCACGAGGAGCTGCCGTTCCTCTGGGAGAAGGACGGCAAGCTCTTGGTCGAGCTGCCGCGGCAGCCGTTCGGTGACGGCACGCTGTTCGGCCACCGCCATGGCGAATACGGCAACCCGTATCACGGGCTCGAGACCTGGAAGGCCTATTTCGACGAGCTCTACTCGGAGAGCAGCGCGGAGCATCCGAAATACATCCCGTTCACGATGCATCCCTACATCATCGGCCGGCCCGGCCGCACGCTGGCGCTGCGCGGCATCGTCCAGCACATGAAGAAGGCCGGAAACCTCTGGTACCCCACCGGGATCGAGCTTGCCGAGTGGTGCCTCGACAACGTGTTCCAGGCTGAATGCCAGAAGCTTCGCGCATCCGCCGGATAGCGTGAATGACGGCGCAGCATCGCGCCGAACTCACTGGGCCGTCATGGCCGGGCTTGTCCCGGCCATCCACGTCTTCGATATCGCACGCGTTTCAAGACGTGGATGCCCGCGACAAGCGCGGGCATGACGGTGTAAAGGCAACGGGAGCAACCATCCGTTTACCAGGCCGCGCTGAAGCGGCATCGTCTGCTGCCCGATGTGCCGACCCTGCCGGAGCTGGCGCAGTCCGGCGAGGGTCGCGAGGTGCTGCACGCCGTGGCCAGCACCGGCGAGATCGGTCGCTCCATTCTCACGACGCCGGAGGTGCCCGCGGAGAGGATCGCGGCGCTGCGAACCGCGTTTCAGGCGATGCTCAAGGATTCGGACTTCCTCGCGGCTTGCGAGAAACGAAACCTGATGCTCGATGGCGCCCCTGGGGAAGACATCGATGAAATCGTGCGCGAGACCTTGCGATTGCCGCAGGCAGTGGCCGAGAAGGTTGGGCAAATGATGAAGTAGCTCAATTGCACAATAATCGGATTACAAGAGGTGGATAATATGCGCTGTTCGGGAGAAAAGGCCGTGACGTTGAGAACATGTTGTTTGCCAGGCTTCCTCGTTATTGGAGCGGGTTCAGCGGCGCGACATACTCGGTGCGCTCTCTTCCCCACGCAACCCGGGCAGCTTGTTTGGCGCAATTTCCATAGAAGCTTGTTAATGTGTTTCTGTGCTTCAGATGTAGCGCGTGTATTCAGAAGCTTCCCGGCGCCCAACCGGAACGTGCTTGAGCACTTTCCCGACCTGCCGCGCGGCGCGGATCGGAATCGGCAGAGCGCCGTCGAACTGGGTCGAGTTCCAGTTCATCTTGGTGAGCGCGAGAATGTCGCGCGCGACATCCGCCATAGGCGTATCGAGCGAGAAGGGGCGCAACAGTAGCGGACGCGGCACGCGCAGGCCCGGATAGGTCCGATAGATCGGCACGCTGCCGCGCGTGAACAGCAGCGCATCCCTGCCGAGCCCGACCGTCGTCCCGCGCAGGGGCGGGTAGTCGCCCTCGCGGAACATTGTCACGGGAGAGGATTCTGAAATCCACAGCAGATCGCTATAGGCGACGTTCGCCTCGTTCAGCGCCTCGCGGAATCCGTCCGCTTCGGCGCGCTCAAAACGCGATGTCTTCAAAATGACAACTCGCGCCGGATAGTGCTGGTGCTGCGCCATAATAGGCCTTCAGCGAACGGCGTAGCAGATCGTAAGCTTCCGCGCGGTCGAGATACGGATGCAGGTCGCCCTTGTCTACGCACGCGCGCCCCCCGCGCAGGATGAGCCCGCGCCCGCGCTCATCGAACATCTGTGCCGTGCTGGTGAGCAGCCTTTGTCCGTTCAAGTCCCGATAGAAGCCGAGCCCGATATAGCTTGTCTTGAGCTGGTCTTCCGGGCGGGGCAGCCGCCACGGCGCGCGGCCGGCCTTGTAGTACAGCGCGTTCAGCAGATTCCATGCGCGGGTCGCCGGGTCTTGCACCCGGCGCATCGTTTTCCTGACCTTGCGCGGAATCCGGGCCTTATCGTCCCACAGCGTCGGCCACACGATCTGAGTCGGACTCTGCAGGTGGAGCGCTTCGGCCTTCAGCAGGTCGCGGAAATCAACCGGATCGTCCCCGCCCTCGGACTCTTCGTCACCCTCGACCACCTCGTTCACAATGCGCGTGATGAGATCGAAGGGAAGGGCAGCCACGATCACATCGGGTTTGTCCGAGCCCTCCAGCATCGCGGTCGCGTGGTCCGTGAACAAAGTTGCCGCCTCGCGCACCGCCTCGGCATGAGACTTGATCGACACGACGTTGCCGATGTCCCGCAGCGGCACCACTCGGCGCGCGGTCAGGCTAACTTCGAACGGCGTACGGAACGGGTTCTCGTTGCCGAGCCCCGGGAAGGGAGGGAACAGGTTCGGCTGTTTCTCCGATTTTCCGGGAATCGCCGACTTGAGCCGGTCCATCCACCGCTCGAATCCCTCGACCGTCTCGGCAGTGCCGATGATGCCGAGTGAAATCTTGTCCCCGAGCGCCGGCTGTAGCGGCCCGTGGCGCAGCAAGCCGAGGCGCGGATCGATGTGCTTTCCGCCGTCGCCGAATTCAAGCAGCGGCTCTTCCAGAAGAAGGTGAGAAATCGTCATAGCGCGAGCTTCGCCTGCGAATCGTCCTGCACCAGCTCCGGCTCCGATGCCCGCCACAGTTCGTCGGGAACTCCGCGCGGAAGATCGAGCGTATCAACCGGCAGGAAACGCAGCGGATGCGCTTTCTCGGGCTCAAGCTCGAAGAGCTGGTCGGCTTCGTCGCGCTGCCCGAGCCGCGTGAGCAGGTGCCGCCACATGATGAACTGCCCGAGCAGCGACGAATTGTACTCGCGCTGTTTCTTGCCGGTCAGTCGGCCGGCGGCGAAGCGATCGGGACGAATGCCGTCCCATGTGAACACGAATGTCGGCGTCACCGACAGAAGCCACATGCTGCCGACGCGCCAGAAGCGTGGCTCGAACGCATGGTGCCTCACGAATTTGAGCTTCCCGTCATTCTCGTATTTTCGGACGACGCCGGCCGAGGTCTGCTGCTTGAGCGACATGTAGTAATAGGTCCGCTCGATGCCGTCCGGATCGGCCGGAAAGTAGAAAGCCTTCTGATCACGGTTGAAGGCGAGCAGGCCATCGAGTTGCATCCCGAGCGTCCGGCGCAGCAGCTCGATCATGTTGCGTTCGTCTGCTTCATCATCAGGGAAGGCGAGTTCGTCGGCGCCGATGGGCTCGACCGCGCCTTCATCCACGATCCGGGCGAGAGGACCTTCGCGCGGATCGCGGAACGACATGAACTGTCCCGCCCGGATCACCCAATCGTCCGGCGGACGCGCATCATGCTCCAGCAGCTCCGCCAGCGCCGCCCGGCCCGTCTTGAACGGCGACGCGGCCACGAAGATGTCCTCCGGCAGCACCACTTCGAGCATGTTCAGATGACCGGCTTCGCCGGACTTCAGCGGCGGAAACCAGACGCCCCAACCGCTCTTCGCGACACACAGTTCTGCAATCGCATCGCGCGCCGCCTTATCGAAGCGGTCCCTTGTCTTGTCAATCCGCAGCCGGCGCTCGCCCGTGCCCGTGCCCGTATCGACGCTTTTCCACCATGCCTCGTTGCGGCCGAGATGGACGAGAACCACGATGACTGGGATGTTCGAGCCGCGCCAGTACTCCACATCCCTAGTGTCCATCAGGTATTCGAAGCCTTGGTCCGTCTCCGCAGTGTAGATCCCGTCGTCGGTCGTCTTGACCTGAGCCGCTACGAAGCGCCCGCTCACGGCGCCCGTGACCGGATCGCGGATTTCCAGAAAGCCGTCGATACCTGCCTCGGGCGGATTGTAGGGCGCGTACAGAAAGCCCATCGCGTTCGCCCGTTTGCGAACGAGGGACTCGCCCTCGCTCCCGGCAAGCTGTTGCCGGGTCATGATTTTTGAGTTTGCCATGACGATTCTCCTGTCCGAATCGCACTCGATTTGTTCCGGTCGCGCCAATCGAGTCTTGCGGTTGCCCACACTTTTCGGCTTACGAGGCATGCCGGCCATCGAGCGCCTGATCGCCGAGGGGCGCGGACGTAAACGCTCGGCATCCCGAAATCGGGATGACCGCCCTTCACCCCGCGTCGGCACCGACAATCACGCGCTCAGCCGCTACCTTGTCGAGAAGTGCCGCGCCCGATTTGGACCGGACAGGTTCGCCCGGTAACTGCAACCACGGCGGCGGCAAAGCCGCCGCTAGGACTAAGAATGTCGTGACGACTCCTCCAGCCCCGGGTACTATCGGATACATGATCTCGCAACCCGAACTAGATGCTTTAGTAAGAACATTCGACCGCGAGTTCGACGCTTCCTTTGAGGATCGCGCCGCGCAACAGAGGGGCGCATTTTTACTTGCCTTCCCTCTCAATAGTCTGAAGTCGATGACGCTGGACGAGTATGTCATTGGGAAGCGGCTACCTTCGTTCTGCGCGTACGTCGAACCGAACACTAGGCTGTGGGCCAACATACTAGGGGCAACCTCATTCAAGTTTGGCATCTATTACGGCAGGATGAAATCCGATTCGGCTCGACGGTATCGTTTAGTAGAGAGCAAGTTTGGCGCAACTAAAGAGGAAGCGTTCGCTGCCGTGAAAAGTGCTCTGTTAGACCTCGTTGCCGCCGGCAGGTCGCTTAAGTTTGAGGAGATAGATGAGAATCCGCTTTCACAGATGTTTAAGGCCAAGATTCTCAGCCTCTATTTTCAGGACAAATTTCTAAACATTTGCAGCAAGGATCATATCGCGGATCTTGCATCGGAGCTCGGCATCGAGGAAACGTGGATAAGCGAGCAGCAGCACCTGCTGCTTCAAGCGAAGCTTGATAATCCAATCACCAGAGGCTGGAGCAATCCAAAATTCATGACGTTCTTGTACAACACCTATATCCGTAGTCGCAGCAAGCGGATGCATCTAAAGAGGGTAATCTCAAGAAAACCACCGACGATCGACATAGACGAGATGCTGGAGCACCGTAAAAGAATTGGAAAGATGAGCGAAGAATATGCGCTTAAATGGGAGAAGGAGCGGCTGAACGGTCTCGGTTTCAGAACCCTCATTAGGGACATTAAAGATCGTAGGGCTGCACCGGGGTACGGTTACGATTTTTTGTCGCACACCCAGCCAAATGATGAGCGCTATATCGAGGTGAAAACGGCAGGAAGAAATTTGGCGGGGAACGGATTTCGGTTTTTCCTGTCAGAGACGGAGCGCGCGATCTCTAAGAAGCCAGAGTGCGCGGACCGCTACTATTTCTATCTCGTCTACTACAAGGACGGCGAGCCATCCTACCTGGAAGAGTGGAAAGCCGCTGAGATGTATGAAAACAGCGAGCTTGGGCCGAATGGGTATGTGGTGAAGTTTGACCGAGGTGAGGTGGAATAGTCCTTTGTAGCCGCGAAGTCGCTACGAACTGATAAGAGTTGGGGTCGCTTCCAGGTCGGTGGGATGTGCGCCAAATTTAAATTAGCCGCCCGGTGACGCGGGGAGCTTTGGAACTCGCATTCTACGGCGACAAGGCGCACGGATTGTTTTGAAGTTGAAAGAACAGAGGACTTCTGGCTAGGAGCTCGGTCCGATGTCTATGGAGGTTTTGGTGGAGCGCCTCTCAGTGGGAATGGGAGGGGGTCGTGAATGAAAAGAGTGGTCACGTTGCTGCAAGTACGCCAGGTGGATGGTGGCGTATTTTTTGGATGTACGCGATCGTAGGTTCTACTCTCGCGTTTTTGATAAGCTTGCGAAGCTTAACTTTCGCACCATTCCCGACCGGCAACGCGCTTCTTTTGGCATATTTCGCTTACGTCGGAGCTACCGTCATTTGCCTGCACGTAGTGTTCTTTGGAGTCAATTACATTCGGTCAACAAGAACAGGTAAGTCATTTACTAGGCGGGTCCCCAGATATGTCGAGTACGCGTATGCAGTGATCATATCAGCAAGCTTACTACAGGTATTTTTTGCCTCACCGCATTTCGCAGATTACATTTCGTTTTTTGCAGGAGAAGAAACAGAAATCCTTGCTCGCATAAGGAATGAGGCAAAGCGACATGTTGATGATGAGTGCACTAAGATTGATACAACTTATTATTCTGTTCCGTACTGCAATAAGCTTCGAAAGATCCTCGAAATTGACGACCTCAAGTCGTATGTATACCACACGCTAATGAACGATGAGGAATTCCTTAATCACGTCGTCGGTAAGGATATACCAGAACAAGCATTGTCGCGTGATTTAACGTCTCCTATTGCCATTTTTGTAAACCAGCTTCGTGCAAGAGCTGAATATAGCGCTACACCTATAAATCTCGTGGCTAATAATGCATTTTCCTGGATCGGCCTGTTGCTTCTGCCGATAGGCATAGGGCTTCGTCTAGTGAAGACCTCTCTGGAACTCTTCGCAGGCTTGGGTTGATACTCGAGCCCGCGAGCGTTGAATAACTGGCTAAGCGCATAGCCGCTATCTTGCGTAGCGCCAATACCGGGGGGACTCGCTGCCTTCTGCCTTCTGGCACGCGCCGAATTTGGGGGGACCGTAAATCAACACGAACCAGAGCGCCACTGAGCGCGGTTACCCAGTTTTCGCGAACCTAACTTTTGCTAATATCCGAAGCGAGATCGCGCATGTCCGCAGATGTTATTAGGCTCTGGAATTTGTCTGGAGACGCCACCGTAAGAAGCAGACGCGTTCGCGTGAGTGGACTTAGTGTTTGGTGCCGACGTGTCTTAAATGCGTCATAGCCGCCTTGAAGCTTCACGCTCCATTTATTGAACATGTCGGCCAATAACTCTTTGCTGAGGGACGCATCCAAGCGTTTGATCGTGGCAAGGAGAATATCGGCCTGATCCGGCAATATGACCTCCGCTGGAAAATTATTCCGCAACACCTCAAGAAACCCTCTTAAGTCGAGCGTTGCAAAACCCGTATCCCTTGCAGCGACCCCTATTGCGACATCGGCGGGTGCCGCACGAATATCGTCTCTGATTCGCATAAACTCTTGATCCGCCAATTCACACAGAGCGGCAAATACATTAATCCTGCGCGCAAGCGAAGCGTGGAGGTTCTGCTTATACTTAAGCTGATGATCAATGACGCTCCATGCGTCCTGAAAAATCGTTCGTATCTGAAGTTCAACGTTGAACGCAGTGAACCGGCGATATTCTCCAAGAGCGCGCCTAGGAGCGCCGAGGTGCAGATCATAATGAAGCGCCTTGTATCCGAACCTATCCACGTTTAGATTCATGGCCTCAATCTTATCGGTCTTTCCAATGACCTCAAATGTCTGCTGCACTTTCTCGGATATTCGTTCAATATCATCCTCGTAAAGGCAGACAATTCTGACGCCGATAAGATCAGTTATAAGTTCGCTTATCTTTTTGGCCGAGGACCCCGCTTCGTTCTTCTGGCGATATTTCTCATTATATTTCTGAACGCAACTCTCAAGGGCCTTCACCCGCCCAGATACGTCATGGATGGCCAACTCCTCTTTCAGTTCATCGAGCGCGCTTCTTAGGATGTGTTCTATCGCCGCAACCGCTTCGTTCAGCAATTGATAGTTCTGCAAATAATACCGTTCGAAATCTCTTACCGGGCCTACGGAGGTTTCGGCGACATCGGTAGGGCCGTCGCCTCGGGGTTGATTTGCCATCTTCGCTTTCCAACCTAGGCCCCTGCAACGCACGAATTATCCGAAGCGAGCTGGATTCAATGCGCGTGCTATGCCGAAATGCATCTTGTAGCGCACGCGTCCGGTGAAGGCCTGGAGATGGTCGTTGACAGCGCAGCATCGATTATGATCGGGGGCGATTACGCGGCGGCTCTTTCCAGGCGCGCGCGTTTCCAATTCCAGGGCAGGAGCTCGTCGATCCGCTTGGCCGGA
>WNFC01008566.1_pt1 | contig 11285 bp, 8 predicted proteins | sample 5400541 | NCBI WGS metagenome assembly WNFC01 (sample SAMN13153342, study PRJNA577476) | soil metagenome | isolation source: 120 cm saprolite under Douglas fir tree site 2 hole 2 replicate 1 | place: USA:California | collected 2015-04-18
GCTATGAGGGAGAGGGCAAACTGATCGGTGTGATGGGCATCCAGCCGGTGCGCGACGTCGATTTGATCCGTCACGCCTACGTCCTGCCCGGCAGCCAGCGGGGCGGCGTCGGCGCCGCGCTGCTTCATCATCTACGGCGACTGAGCGCGCGGCAGATGCTGGTGGGTACCTGGGCCGCCGCCGCCTGGGCCATCCGTTTCTACAGCCATCACGGCTTCGAGCCAGTCACGCCCGAGCGCAAGACCGAACTGCTCAAGACCTACTGGACCATCACGGAGCGCCAGATCGAGACCTCGGTGGTGTTGGCCAATCCGCCGCTACCGGACAAGTCACTAACGGACAGCTCTTCATCCAGCGGGGCCGTGACGGAATGATTCAGGCGCGACTTGGGGCGATGCTGCCGCGCTAGCAGAACCTCTCGCTTGGAATGCCATCCCAAGAGACCGGAGTCCAGGCCAGTGCCTCCCGGCCCGCTTAGAGGTGTCGAACCTCCGCCGGTGCCGAGAACCAGCTATTGTTGCGCCCGTCCATGTAGGTCACCGGCGCGGACGCCAACTCCGACGGCTCGATCGTGTCGAGGCAGGCTAGATTGACCGTTATGTAGTCGCCGCCCAATTCATCCAAATGGCCGCGTTCGAATGCACGAACTCCACAATCCCTGCAAAAGAAATGATGCACCGCTCCGCCCGGTTTGTAGTAGTCGCTCAACTGATCTTCGTAGCTCAGCAACCGGAACCTGTCAGGCTTGATGATCGCGCCCCACAGGCGGGCTTTGAGACAAAATGTGCAGTTGCACTTCGAGGTCCCCGCGCTCAGATCGATGTCGGCCTCGTACCGAACTGCGCCGCAGTGGCAGCTTCCGGAGTAGGTCTTCAGCATTGCGTGTCCCCTCGCTCGAATCGGCTTATTGCCTGAACCGAAGGATAACGGCTATTGCGGACATCTTCTGTCCGCAATTTTTTGTATGCTGCTCGCCATGCTCGATACGTCAACCCGCCTGCTCCGCCTGCTCGCCGTGCTCCAGTCCCGCAGATTTTGGGCGGGTACCGCACTGGCCGAGCGTCTGGGGATCACTCCAAGGACACTGCGGCGCGACATCGACAGGCTGCGCAGCTTGGGCTACACCGTATCCGCGGCCGCCGGGCCGGGCGGTGGCTATCAATTGGGCCAGGGCACGGCGCTGCCTCCACTGCTGCTGGATGACGACGAGGCCGTGGCCATCGTGGTATCCCTACGCAGTGCCGTGGACACTTTCGCCGGCATGAGCCGGACGGCGGTGGGTGCGCTGGTCAAATTGAATCAACTGCTGCCCGCGCGTCTGCGCAAGCGCGTCAGCGCGCTTCATGCCGTTACGGTGTCGGTTGCCGGAACCACCGCAATCGTGAATCCAAACACCCTCACGACGCTGGCGGCCGCATGTCGCGATCATCAGCAAATCACTCTGCGTTATCAGGATCGCGGGGGCAGAGTCTCGACCCGCACCGTCGAGCCGCTGCGCCTGGCCCACACCGGAAATCGTCGCTGGTACCTGGTGGCGTGGGACCTCAGCCGTGAGGCGTGGCGCACCTTGCGGGTGGACCGGATCGACGAGAAGCTGTCCCTGGGCGCGCCCTTCGCGCCCAGGCCTCCGCCTCCCGATGTTGAGCGATACGTGGCCGAGTCGATCTCGCACGCGCCGTACCGGCACCGGGCCAAGTTCCGGCTGGCAGCCTCCGCCGCGGCGATGGCCGAACGGGTGCCACCTTGGATTGGCGTGCTCGAGCCGCAGGACGCCGAACGCTGTGTGCTCAGCACCGGCGCGGAGACGCCCGAGGCGCTGGTTTTTCAGGCGATGCTATGCGGAGTGGAATTCGAATTGATGGAGCCGGAAAGCCTTCGGCCCCATCTGCGGGAGATCGCGGCCCGGCTGCAACGGGCCGCACGCCTGCGCGCGGTCGGCTAGGATTCTCTGCGTTGGACAGTGACCACGCCGGCGCTGAGATACTCGCGTATCTGCTCAACCTCCAATTCGGTCGCATCCCAATAGACATCGTGGCAACCGGCGTGCAGACGGATTGACGACCCCATGATGAGTGCCTCGGCAATCAGAGCAACCGGCAACTCCGTCAGCAGCGCACGTGCGCATATGGGACAGGTCACTGGGAAGCGAACTCCCGGCTCCTTCCACACGGCGTCATTCACGTCGTTGCCCTTCATCAGCGGTACCGGTGTCGACAATTCCGAATCTCGTTCAAAAGGTTGTAACGCATGCGCACTTCCTATGCCGTGTGAAACGTCGTGGCACTTGCCTGCGGCGCCCGGCCATTCCGCCGAAAGCCCCCGGCTCAGTGCCCGGCTCCGTGCACAGCTTCGCATCAACCGCCCATACCTCGTCAATTGTCGGTCACGACCGACAGTGCCGCATCCACATTGTGAACGATCGGTCACAAGCGCGGCGCGCGGCCTCCAGTGATCGTTCTTACCCGCTCTGCACAACGGATTCGCTATCAAGCTCGGCGACCCTTGACGCGACGACGAGCAGATCGATCAGGATGGTAAGCCGAGCAGTGCGATCTTCGATGGCCAAGCTGAACTCACATCAAGTGACATGTCAATGTGCATAAGATTATAATAAAAGTCCCATGGGCGTAAATCGCTGTGTCCGGCATTTCCACGCAGTCAACGACTGTTCCCGACTGTTGCGGGTCGGCGCCTCGTGAGTCATGGTTTCAATTCGACATTGACGCTGAGTTTGCTGCTGCTGACTGCCTGGGGCATGGTGGCGCTGGCGGGATTGGCAAGGCCGGCGAGCATCGCGTTCGTGGGGAGGACGCTCTTTCCATTGGGCGCCTTGTTCGGTGTTGCGTTGGCAGTCGTCGCGGCAGTGAGTCTCGATCGCCCGGCCGAACGGCTCGTTTTGCCCATCGGGCTGCCGGACTTACCCGTTCATCTGCGTCTGGATGGGCTCTCGAGCGTATTTTTGATTTTGCTGGGCGCTGCGTCGGCGGGCGTTTCGATCTTTGCGGCAGGCTACTTCCGGAAGGGTGAAGGCACGGCGCCGGGACTCCTCTGTCTGCAATATCATCTGTTTCTCGCCAGCATGGGCTTCGTTCTGCTCGCCGACGACGCCTACGCGTTCATGGTGGCGTGGGAAACCATGGCCCTGACGTCTTACTTTCTGGTCACCACGCAACATCGAATTCCGGAAATTCGCCGGGCGGGGTTCCTCTACCTGCTGATTGCCCATCTGGGTGCCATCGCCATCCTGTTGAGCTTTGGCATTCTTCAGGGCGGCAGCTGGCATTTCACGCTCGACGCCATGCGCGGCGCCCACTTGGGTTCTCATTGGGCGGCGATTGCTTTCTGTCTCGCGCTGATCGGTTTCGGCGCCAAGGCAGGCCTCGTGCCGCTGCATGTATGGTTGCCCGAAGCGCATCCCGCCGCGCCTTCACCCGTTTCCGCGCTGATGAGCGGCGTCATGCTGAAGACGGCCCTGTATGGAATGATTCGCGTGAGTTTTGATCTATTGGGAACGCCCGTGTGGTGGTGGGGTCTCGTGCCGCTGTCTCTCGGTCTCTTCAGCGCGCTGTACGGGGTCGTTTTCGCGGCTGCGCAGACCGACATGAAGCGTCTTCTGGCCTATTCCTCCATCGAAAACATCGGGATCCTGTTTACCGGCCTCGGATTGGCAATCGTATTCGCGGGCGTGGACATGCGCGCCGCGGCGGCGCTCACGTTGATTGCCGTTATTTATCACGCGATCAATCATGCCTTCATGAAGAGCCTGCTGTTCCTGGGTACGGGTGCGGTATTGCACGCAACCGGGGAACGCAACCTAGGGCATCTGGGTGGTCTCATCCATCGAATGCCCTGGGTGGCATGGCTCACGCTCATCGGTGTGCTGGCCATTGCCGGACTGCCGCCTTTGAATGGCTTCGTGTCGGAATGGTTATTGCTGCAGTCCTTTCTATTTGCGCACAAAGTGCCGCACCCCTTCATCAATATGCTGCTGCCTCTGGGTGCTGCGTTGCTCGCGCTTGCCGCTGCCCTCGCCGGCTACGTCATGGTCAAATTCTTCGGCGTCATCTTTCTGGGGCAGCCGAGAGAGCCCACCCTGCGGCATGCTCACGACGCGGGGTTTGCCGAACGGCTTGGACTGGCGTGGCTTGCGCTCGGTTGTGTACTGCTCGGCTTTCTTCCGTCGCATGTCATATCGCTGCTCAGCGTCGTCACCCGGGAACTCCGTCTGGGCGGACTGCCGGCAAGCGACGCGCCCTGGTGGCTGCTCGTGCCCGTCCCCGAGCGCCAGTCGTCCTACGCGCCGCTGATATTCTTTGCGGTGATCGCGGTGGTCGTGGCGTTGGCCGTCATCAACGTGCGCTTCTTCTATCATCAGCGCATTCGAAAGGGCGCGGCCTGGGACTGCGGATTCGGCGGGCTCACCAGCCGCATGCAGGACACGGCGGAGGGATTCGGTCAACCGATTCGACATCTGTTTCAGCCGCTCTTCGCCATCGTTCGGGAACTGCCCAGCCCCTTCGACAGCAAACCCAAGTATCGGTTGGAAATAGGCGATCGGATCTGGCGCGTGCTGTATGAGCCATTGGGCACCCTCGTTCGGCAAGTTGCCGACCGAGTGGCCTGGCTGCAGCAGGGCCGCATCGCGACGTACCTGCTCTACAGCTTTGTCACGCTCGTCGTCTTGTTGGCGCTCATGCTATGAACATATACGACTGGATCGTGCAATTGATGGGAATCGCAATGGCGGTGGCTGCGGCGCCCGCGCTCGTCGGCTGGGTGAATCAGTGCCGAGCGTGGCTGCAGAACAAGTCCGCCCCCAGCATCCTGCTGCCGTACCGCGGAATCCGGAAACTCTTTCATAAGGATGCGGTGATTGCGGACAACGCGTCGCGACTCTTCCGTCTCGCCCCGTATGTGGTCTTCGGCACGATGGTGACGGCGGCCGCAGTCATTCCATCGATCGCCACGCGTTTGCCGTTCACGCAGGCACTTGAGCTTTCTCGAGACAGGACGATCGATACCGAGCCGCGACATGGTGTTGAGGCTTGCCGAACGCCTCGAGGTCCCGTTGCGCGAACGGAACACGCTCTTGCTCGCCGCCGGTTTTGCACCGGCGTACCCGGTGCGCTCACTGGGTGATCCCGCGCTGAGTGCGATCCGGCACACGGTGCAGACCGTGCTCGACGCGCATGAACCGTATCCGGCTCTGGCCGTCGACCGGCATTGGTTCTTGGTCGCCTCGAATCGAGCCATCGAACCACTGATCCGCGGAGCCGCTTCCTGGCTGGTGACGCCGCCGGTCAACGTGTTGCGCTTGAGCCTGCATCCGGACGGGCTTGCAAATCGCATCGTCAACTTCGCCGAGTGGCACGAGCACATTTTGCATCGACTCCGCCGTCAGCGAGATCACACGGCAGATCCCAAACTGAATGCATTGCTGGATGAGCTGGCCTCGTTCGCTCGCCCGGGCTCTCAGTCGACCTCGGCACAGGCCACCCACGGAGACTCCATGATCGCGGTACCCCTTCGTCTCGTCACCGAGGCGGGCGTGCTGTCGCTTCTGAGCACGACCATGATTTTCGGAACGCCTCTCGATGTGTCGCTCTCGGAGCTGGCAGTCGAAACCTTTTTGCCCGCCGATGCCGCAACCGGGGCCGTATTACGGACACTACTCAAAGATTGAGCGTCCCTGGTATCCTTAGTGGGCCCATGGACTCCTTTGGCTGGCCGAATCCGTAATGAAAACACAATTCGCTTACGCTGTTGCCCCTAGCGGGGCAGACTTTGTCGTGCTTTAAGGCGCGTGTTTTCCCTTTCTCTTAGCTGAGTCCCGACGTGGCCCGCTCCAAGCCGCATCGTCTGCGCAAGCTGCTCGTCGTCGTGGGCGTCGCGCTCGCAGCGCTCGTGGCCCTCGCTGCAGTCTGGACCGTGTATCTCGACCGCGTCGTAACCCGGGATTTCCAGGGTCGCCTGTGGTCGGTGCCGGCGCGCGTGTACGCCGAGCCCCTCGATCTTTACGCCGGTGCTCGGGTGACGGCCGACGAGCTCGAAGAGGAGCTGCGCCGCCTCCACTACCGCAGCGGCGATCCTGCCGCGGGGGCCGGCGTGTACCGCAGACACGGCGGCGACTTCGATCTCCATGCGCGCCGCGTGCGCTTTGTAGACGAGATCCGGGAGCCGGAAATCGTATCGATCCATGCGGGCGGCGACTCGATCATCGGTCTTCGGCAAGCCGATGGCACCGAGCTGCCCGTGTTCCGCCTCGATCCGCTCCTGGTCGGCAATGTGTTTCCCGTCCACGGCGAGGACCGCATCGTTCTGTCGCCGGACGATGTGCCCCCGCTGCTGCGCCTGGGCGTCAAAGCCGTCGAGGACCGGCGCTTCGACGAACATCACGGCGTGGACCCGTACGGCATCTTGCGCGCCCTGTGGGCAGACCTCCGCGCCGGGCGAGTGATTCAAGGCGGCAGCACACTGACCCAGCAGCTCGTCAAGAACTACTTTCTATCGGACGAGCAGACCATCGGCCGCAAGGCAACCGAGGCCGTGATGGCCCTCCGGCTCGAGGCGCACTTTTCCAAAGACGACATCCTGGTTGCGTACCTCAACGAAGTCTATCTCGGCCAGGACGGCCCGCGCGCCATCCATGGATTCGGACTCGGCAGCGAGTACTTCTTCGCCAAACCACTGGCCGAACTCGACGTCGGCGAAGTCGCGCTGCTGATCGGCCTCGTCAAGGGGCCGTCCTACTATGACCCGCGCAAGCACGCCGATCGCGCTCGCGCGCGCCGCAATGTCGTCCTGCAGGAACTGGCCGATGCGCGGCTGATCGACGCCGCAGCCGCGAAACGCGCCGCCGCAGAACCTCTCGGCCTCCGGCCTCCCGGCGGCAGCTACGTGCCGGCCTATCTCGATCTGGTCCGCCGGCATCTGAAGCGCGACTACGCCGAGGCAGATCTCGCCGCCGCCGGGCTCACCGTGTACACGACGCTCAATCCGCGGGCGCAGGCAGCGGCGGAGCAGGCGCTTGCGCGGCACCTCAGTCGTCTGGATGCCGCCAGCCGCGTGCGTGGTGCGCACCTCGAGGGCGCGATAATCGTCGCCGATCCGAACAGCGGCGACGTCGTCGCCGTCGTGGGCGGGCGAGCGGTCGGCGCCGAAGGCTTCAACCGGGCGCTCGATGCGCGTCGGCCGATCGGCTCGCTGGTGAAGCCTGCCGTGTACCTCGCCGCACTCGAGACCGGCCGCTACAATGCCGCGACCATGCTCGACGACGCACCGATCACACTCAAGCTCAGCGACGGGAGCACCTGGTCGCCTCAGAACTATACTCACGAGATCTATGGCCGGGTGCCGATGGCGCGTGCGCTCGCTGAGTCCATGAACTTGGCGACCGTGCGGCTTGGACTCGACGTGGGTCTCCCCCGGGTCGCCGACACGCTCACCAGCCTCGGACTCGAAACCCGCCCGACACTCAATCCGTCGCTGTTGCTGGGTACCGTAGAGATGACGCCGCTCGAGGTCGTGCAGGTCTACACGACGCTCGCGAACGGCGGGTTTCGAGCGCGCCTGCGGGCCGTTCAAGCGGTGCTCGACGAGCAAGCCCGGCCGCTCAAGAGCTTCAAGGTGCAGGTCGAGGCCGCATCGACACCGGCCGCCGTGTATCAGCTCGATCGAATGTTGACGTTAGTGACCGCGCGCGGCACCGGCCGCGGCGCGTCCGCCCGCCTGCCGCCGGGAACGATTGTCGCCGGCAAGACCGGCACATCCTCGGACACGCGCGACAGCTGGTTCGCGGGGTTCACCGGCACTTACCTCGCGGTCGTCTGGGTCGGCTACGACGACAATCGTGCCACCGGCCTTACCGGCGCTGCGGGGGCGCTGCCGGTGTGGGCAGACGTCATTGCGAGCGTCAAGTCTGCTTCGTACCAACCCGTGCCGCCGGAACTCATCGAGGATCGCTGGATCGGATTCGGCGACGGATTGGAAACCACGGCCGCTTGTAGCGCGGACGCGGTCGCCGTCGCAGTGCCCACGGGCACCCCGCTCCCCGGCAAGCCCGGCTGCGCCTCCTCGCCGCCCAGCTCGCTGACTGACAAGATCAAGTCATGGTTCAAGTCGACCATTCACTGAAAAGGCTCGCCGCGGGCTTCACCGCTGCGGCGCTCCTGAGCGCCTGCTCTCTGCTCGCACCGCATACGCCGTCGTCCCAGCCGCCGACGCCGCAGACGTCGTCGCCGCAACCGCCAGGGTCGCCGGCACCGTTGCCGTCGCTGCCGCCGGCACCGGCACCGCAGGTACCGCCGCCCGCACGCGAGAATCACCTGTCGGCCGCTACGCGCTCACTGGTGACGCAGGCACGCACTCAGGTCGCGCATGGCGACTTGCCGGCCGCGTCGTCGACGCTCGACCGGGCGCTGCGCATCGAACCGAACAATCCCCTGCTATGGATCGAGCTCGGCCGGTTGCGGCTCGCGGAGAGCGACGCGCACCAGGCCGAGGGCTGCGGCCGCAAGGCACTTGCGCTCGCGAGCGGCGATCGCATCACGCAGGCGCAGGCCGGGCGGCTGCTGGCCGACGCTTTGCGCGGCCAGGGGCGCAATCAGGAAGCGCGCCAAATCGAGAGCCAGCCGTTCATGAACTCAAGTCCATGATTGAAAGATCATTGTGATGAATGTCTTCCATTGCGCGGCGGCGACGGGACATTGGCATGAGCCGGTTGCGCCTCGCGCGCCGGCCTGAAGTTCGCGCCCGATGTGGCGTTGCCGTGGGGAGCGGCCGATGGGGCCGATCGTCGATCAGGCGCCTGCGCGGGGAACGACCGGGCACTGGGCGCCGGATTCCCCCTGTACTGGGAAGGGCCAGCGGGTTGGTTGAAGGTGCGCCGCGTGGGTGCCTGTGCCGCCACCCTCGAAGGCGGATTCGCCCTGTACTGGGAAGGGACAGCGGGCCGGTTGAAGGTGTGCCCCGTGGGCGCCTGTGCCGCTACCCTCGGCACCGACGCGGAGTTTCGAGAATAGGTTATCGGTTGAGGCGTTCTCGATGCTTGCGGTGCGGCTGCGATGTGGGTGGACGCCCTCACGGGATCGACTGAGCGCGTGACCGCATGAGGAGGCGGCGAATGGAACGGTCGACTGTCAGATACGTTCTGCCTCGCGGCCACGACGCCGCGACCCGCGAACGCGCCCGGCCGGTTGGTGGCTGCGACCGGCGGTACTCCGTGGTTCACAGACGCCCGTAGAGTGCGAACCGTCCGGGCACTCTCGACCTGCCGACTCTGCGACGCCGTCAGGCCACGCCGCGCTTCATGCGAGGCAGCCAATTCCGCGCGTGTCGGTCGCGCGTGCACGCCATTGCCACCGTTGTAACTGACGCGCGTCTCCGCAGCACTGTTATTGACGATTCGATTGTCATAGACACGAGAGTTGTACACGTTGGTGATATTGACGTTGGTAATGTTGGTCACGGCCCGGTTGTAAAAGAATTCATGATCGCGCCAATACCCGCCGACAAACCCGGTGCCGAAGTAGCCGAATCCGTAATTGATGCCGCCGTAGAAGCCGACATGCGGCGCCCAATATCCCGCGTGCCACACGAAATAGGCATCCACTCCTGACCAGTACCCCGGCGTCCACAGCAGCCCGAACTCCGGCGCCAGCACCCACGTACCCGGCACCCAGTAATAGTCATCGTCGCCATACGCCCAATAGCCGGGTGCCCATATATATCCCGGCGACGGACACGGTGGTTGCACGTACACAGGCAGCGGCGGAGGAGCGAAGCCGACGGTCACACCCACGTCGAAGCCGGCACGAGCAGCGGCGGGATAGGTCGATGCCAAGACGAGAACCAACAGAGCGCAAGCAAGATGTTTGGCGTTCATCGGTGGATCCTCCTGCCTCAGGGCCCCTATACAGTATTGCGGTGCACACGAGGCGTTAACCAGACGGACGGTCGATCAAGTCAAAAACTGCTCCTGAATGGTAAACGATGGCTGCAACGGCGCGTTGAGCTTACCCGCCCAGCCGCCCGGATTTCGAATTAATAGTTCGTCATTAGAATTGCGTAATCACGAGACGCAATGTTGCGTTACAGAATGTCCGACGGAATACAATCGATATCTGGGCAACGACAACAAAGAGCACGCCGCCCGTGGAACACCTGGATGTACTGATCGTCGGCGCCGGCCTGTCCGGGATCGGCGCGGCATGCCATCTGCAGACCCAACGCCCCGGCACGCGGTACGCGATCCTGGAGAGCCGCAGAGAGATCGGCGGCACTTGGAGCCTGTTTCAATACCCCGGCATCCGCTCGGACTCGGATATGTACACGTTCGGGTATTCATTCCGGCCGTGGACGGGCGCGAAATCGATCTCCGACGGGGACTCGATCCTGACATACCTGCGTGACACCGCGAGAGAGTACGGCATAGAACGTCATATCTACTTTGAACACCGCGTGGTCTCCGCCAATTGGTCTTCATCCGAGGCGCGCTGGCTGCTCGACGTCGAGATTGGCGCTGCAAGAGAGAAGGTATGCTACAGCAGCCAGTTTCTCTACATATGCAGCGGCTACTACGACTACGACAACGGCTACGCACCGGACTTTCCCGGGCAGGAGCGATTTCAAGGCCAGATCGTGCATCCGCAGCACTGGCCGCAAGGCCTGAGCTATGCAGGCAAGCAGATCGTGGTGATTGGCAGCGGTGCGACGGCGGTAACCCTGGTGCCGGCTTTGGCTGAGAAAGCGGCGCACGTCACGATGCTGCAGCGCTCGCCCAGCTACATCACCGCGCTGCCCGCGAAGGACATCGTTGCCGAGCTATTGCGCAAGGTGCTGCCGTTGCGCCTGGCGTACCGCATCGCGCGTACCAAGGTGATCCTGATGACGATGTTCTTCTATCATCTCGCTCGCCGTTTCCCCGAACTGTTCAAAAGACTGATACGGGAAGCTCAGAAAAAACGGCTGCCGGCAGATTACGACTTCGATGCTCATTTCAAGCCGCGCTATCAACCCTGGGATCAGCGCGTATGCGTGGCGCCCGACGGTGATCTCTTCGATACCATCAAGAGCGGCCGGGCGTCGATCGTCACCGATCACATCGATGGATTCATCGAAGAAGGTATACGCCTGAAATCGGGTCGAACGCTGCCGGCGGACATCATTATTTCCGCGACGGGACTGAAGCTGAAGGCATTGGGGGCAATCCGTCTCGGTGTCGATGGCGTTCTGCTCGAACTGGGCAAAACGTTTACCTACAAAGGCATCATGCTCGGCAATGTCCC
>WNFC01010584.1_pt1 | contig 11284 bp, 8 predicted proteins | sample 5400541 | NCBI WGS metagenome assembly WNFC01 (sample SAMN13153342, study PRJNA577476) | soil metagenome | isolation source: 120 cm saprolite under Douglas fir tree site 2 hole 2 replicate 1 | place: USA:California | collected 2015-04-18
CGCGCAATCCCGTCGGTGTCTTGGAGTCCGGCTGCTCCAGCAGCTTCTCCACTTCCTCCAGCCGCAGATATCCCGGCAAGTGCCGCCGGATCTTCGGCGACTCTAGGTTGATCGACGGGTCCTCGGATATCAAATCCTGAACTTGCGCGAACCTGAAAAAATTCCGAAGGGTCACTAGTTGCCGCGCGACCGTCCGGCTCTCCAGCTTTTGCCGGTACAACCCAGCCAGAAAATCCACCAGGTCATCCCGGCCCACGCTCTCCAGGGTCAGCTTGCGTTTCCGCGCAAACTGCTCAAATCTTTCTAAGTCGCGCTTGTACGCGGAAATGGTGTTCGCGGAAAGGCCCTTCTCCACTCGCACGTGCATCAAGAACGACGATATGACCGCCGAAATTTCCATCAGCTTTCCACGTATGCCGCGCCGTCACGTCCACGCCGCAGGGCGATTCCATAGACTTCTTCGATTTCACGGCAGCGGAAGATCCAGGCCAGTCCCAAGTAAAGAGCCGTCGCACCAACGATAAGTCCTGTGAAAATCGAGAGTTGCACCAGAAACCGCGAGTGCATCGCAAACTCCGTGTAACGATTGCCAAACCAACACGCTACTCCCATTATCCCGGAGCACAGAGAAATCTTTGAAAACGAACGCAGGATTTCCACGGTCCCCATCGCCCCGTAACGCAAGCGGAAGATGATGAACAGCGCGAAAAAGTCAAAGAAACACGCGATGGCCGTGGCCAGCGCCGGCCCTCCGTTCTGCACGCGCTTGAAGAAGAACTGCAAAAACACGATGTTGAGCACCAGATTGATCATCAGCGAAATCCCGGCAACCATCACCGGCGTCCTGGTGTCTCGTGTCGAATAGAACGCCGGCACAATCAGTTTCACCGAAGCCAGCGCCGGGAGTCCGATCGCGTAATACAGTAACGCTCGTGCCGTCAGCCGAGTAGATTCGGCCACGAACTGTCCGTGTTGGAACAACACGCGGATGATCGGCTCCCGCAAAATCATCAGCCCTAACGCGGCCGGTACCGTTATAAATGCCACAATTCGCACGGAAAACGTCAGCGTTTTCTTCAAAGCCTCGAAATCTCTGGCCGCCGCCTGGTGCGACATCATCGGCAAGATGGCCGTAGCCACCGCGATGGCGTACCCACCGAGCACCAATTCCATTACCCGGTCCGCGACATAGAGCGCCGCCAAGCTTCCCTCCGGCATTTTGCTCGCCGTCGAAAAATAGGTGTCTACAAACAGGTTGATCTGCCCGATCCCGATGCCGAAGAACCGGGGTACGATGAGCCGGGCAACGTCGCGGATTCCGGGATGCGAAAACGAAATCCCGAAATTGAAGTTCATCCCCTTCCGCACCAGCGTCGGTACCTGGATCAGAAACTGCAATGCTCCCCCGACCAACACCCCCACCGCGAGGGACACCGCCGGATCTTTGAAGTATGGCCACACTAGCGCCGTCGAAAATATGATGATCGAGAGGTTGAGAAACACCGAGGTCGCGGCGGGCAACCCAAACACATGAAAGCAATTGAGAATCCCGGAGGCCAGCGCCGCCAACGCGACAAAAAACAAGTATGGGAAAATGACGCGGTTCAGCGAGATCGCCTGGTCCCACGAAACGTTTTTCCCTGAATTCGACGTGAATGCATGGATCACCGCCGGCGAAAAGACCATTCCTAGTACGGTGATCAGCGCCACAAGCAACGCCAGCGTCCAAAAAAGCCGGTTCGCGAAATCCCAAACTTCTTCCTTCGGCTTTTCCCGCAGATACGTCGTAAAAACGGGTATGAAGGACGCCGTCATCGAGCCTTCCGCCACCAGGCGCCGGAAAAGGTTCGGAATGCGGTACGCCAAAACAAAGGAGTTGGCTGCCAGGGACGTTCCCAACAGGAAGGTGATGCGCTGGTCGCGGACGTAGCCCAAAATGCGACTAACGATGGTGACCAGGGATATGATCGAGGCCGACTTCAGGATCTGCTTTTTTTCGGTCAACGGACCTCGCTCCGTGGCCTAAACCCAATGAAAACAATGACTTGACAGGGGAAACGCGCTTAACATAACATACATTTTGACGTTTCGCAAATTTACCCCATTTTCACACGTGCGGATTCTTTGAAGAACCGAGCCCCAGCCTCTACGCACAAAAAAGTCGTGGTCGCGCTCCTGGACAAGACAGCCCTGCGCGGCTATCTCGGTCCTACGCGACTCGGCCAATCGGACCCCATCGACGTCCTCTCTCCCGACGGCGAGCACGTGCAGATCCCCCTGGCCAGAGTCCGCGCCGTTTATTTTGTCCGCGAATTTTCGGATGCCTTCGAGCCGGAACGAAAAGCGTTTCTCAGCCGCCCGAAACTCGACGGCCTGTGGGTCCGCTTGCGCTTCACGGACAATGACACGCTCGAGGGCGTCGTGCCTAACGATCTGCTCTCAATACTCGACAACGGCCTGCAAATCACTCCGCCCGACTTAAACTCCGCGACCGACCGCATCTTCGTTCCCCGCAGCGCGCTCTCCGAGGTTACGGTACTTGGCGTGGTGGGCATCGCGCGCCGCAAACCTGCAGTGGCGGCTGTCGCAGCAGGCCAGTCTCGCCTCTTCACCGAATAGCATCGAACGCATTCCGCCTGCGCCCGCTGGCAACCCGATTCTTCGCGGTCTCACCTAACCGCGAGGGAACTCTCGTCGTCCATACACGTATATACCGGTGGTTGGTCCTTGTGAGGTGCCGATGCAATCGCTCCTGTCTGATTTGCGCTATGCCGTCCGTGAACTCCGCAAACGCCCCGGATTTACGCTGACCGCTGTTCTCTCACTGGCACTCGGCATTGGTGCAACCAGCGCCGTCTTCTCCGTGATTTACGCCGTGCTGATCGATCCGTTTCCGTATCCTGGCGCGGATCGCATTGTGGAGGTTCGGCTGGTGGACAAGACCGGCAACGACCGCCACTACATCGGCTTTAGCGGCCCGCAAATCGATCAGCTTCGCCAGGCCAAGTCCCTGGAAGACGTCACGGCCATGGATTGGTGGAACCTGACCACCACGGACGGCGACCTGCCGGAAGACGTCCGCGCCATGTACATTTCGCCGAACGCACCGAGTCACTGGGGCATCCGCGCGCAGATGGGCCGCTGGCTGATTCCTTCCGACGCGCCGCCGGGACAATCCCCGCAGCCCGTCGTGGTGCTGACCTACGAATTTTGGCAGCGCTACTTTATGGGTGACGCCAACGTCGTCGGCCGCACCATCCAGCTGGTGCACAAGCCCTACCAGATCGTTGGCGTGATGCCGCCGCGTTTCAAATGGGGCGCAGCGGACATGTATCTTCCGTTGAAACTCACGCAGGACCCGAACATCCATTTGGCCGCTTCGTTCAAACTGCGCCCCAAGGTGAAGGCTGCGCAAGCCAGCGCCGAGTTGCAGCCCATTCTGGCGGAGTTCGCCAAGCAGTCTCCCACGCAATATCCGGACAGTTTCAAGGTGAAAATGCCCAGCATTGTGGACGTATATGCCAGGCCGCTCGGGCCCACGCTTTATCTGCTGCTGGGCGCGGTGGCTTCGCTGCTGCTTATCGGTTGCGCCAATGTTTCCATCTTGCTGCTGGCACGGGGCACCGAGCGCCAGCACGAACTTGCCGTGCGGGCGGCCATCGGCGCCAGCCGCTCGCGGATGATTCGGCAACTGCTCACGGAATCGCTGGGCATCGCCACGGCCGGGGCCGCGCTGGGCGTGCTGCTGGCGTGGAAGGGACTCGCGTTCATCGCGGCACGCCTGCCGGAGTTCTCTTTCCCCGCGGAATCCGTGATTAAGATGAACGTGCCGGTGCTGCTGTTCAGCGTGGCGCTGGCATTCACCACCACGATTGTGTTTGGACTCTGGCCGGCGCTGCAGCTTTCGCGGCCAGAAATCGCGCGGCTGATGCAGAGCAGCACCCGCCGCGTATCGGGCAGCGTTCGCGCCAGGCGCAGTCACGGCGCCATGGTCGCCGCGCAGGTCGCGCTTACCCTGCTGATGCTGACCGCAGCGGGCGCCGCGGGCAAAGGCTTCGTCCGCCTGTTGCACACCGATCTGGGCTACGACCCGCACAACACCATGTCCGTGCCCATTCCGGTGCATGAGAACACGCACGTGGCCTGGAAGGAGCGCGCCGAATACTTCGAGCAGATTCGCGTCAGAATCGCGGCGATGCCCCAGGTGGTGGCAGCGGGCATCTCCACTAATGCCACACCGCCCTCCAGCGGCTGGCCTCAGCCGATTGAAATCCTGGGCAGCACTGCGGCGGAAAAACCCGAAGTGCGCGTGAACTTCGTCAGCCCGGAGTATTTCCCGCTGCTGCGGATTCCACTTGCGCAAGGCCGCCTCTGGGATCATACGGAAACCATGCGCGGCGGCTCGCTCGCGGTGATCAACCAGACCATGGCGCGCCAGTCTTGGCCGAACGGCAACGCCATTGGCCAGCAGATCCGCATCCCTTCGCTGAAGGACCAGCCGCCTTATCAGCGGGCCGTTCCCGGAAGCGACAGCTGGCTGCAAATTATCGGCATCGTTGCTGACTCTCGCGACGACGGCCTGCGAAACGCGGTCAAGCCCGCGGTTTATGTGCCTTTTACCACGCAGATGTGGATGTTTACGCAAATCCTGGTGCGCACGCGGACCGCGCCGCTTTCGCTATTGCACGACATTCGCGCGCAGCTCGTGCAGATCGATCCGGAACAACAGACCATGCGCGTGCGCGACCTCGACCAATGGATTACCGGCCAGCAGGAGTATGCGCAGCAGCGCCTGGTTGCCACGCTGTTCGGCATCTTCTCGATTTTGGCGCTGGCCCTCGCCGCCGTTGGCCTTTACAGCGTGGTGTCCTATGGAGTGGCGACGCGCACCAACGAATTCGGCATCCGCATGGCCCTCGGCGCCAGAGCCGCGGACGTGTTCCGCATCGTGCTTTCCTCTACGGCGGTGAATGTAGGTACTGGGCTGGCGGCTGGCCTTTTGTTGAGCATCGCCTTGGACAAGCTCGCCACCAAATGGGTGACCGAAAGCTCCCGCGACCCGCTAATCCTTGCAGGCGTGACCCTGCTGCTCATCACCGCCGCCACGCTGGCCTGCCTCGTGCCCGCGCGTCGAGCCGCCGCCACCGACCCCATGCAAGCGCTGCGCTACGACTAAGGTCCCTACGCAGGTTTCTTAGCCTCACCACTTTGGCCCCGCCCAACCTAGTTACTAAGTGAGACTGGAGCGCTAATTCTCCCAGCGGGCAAGTTGACAGGCCAGTCGCTCGCCACTTGTTCCCGGATGTGCGAGACTCGCATTCAGAAGAGGAGCATCCATGAAACTCTCTGAAATTGCGCAGAAGCTTGCCTGCCGCCTGGAAGGCGCGCCAGACACCGAAATCCGCGGCGTTGCCGGCATCGAACACGCCGAGCCCGGCCAAATCACCTTTCTCGCCAACCGTCGCTACTTCCCTCTTCTCAAGACCACGCGCGCCTCCGCCGTGCTCATCGAAGACGGCATCAGCCTGGATCGTGGCGCCGGTTCGCCTCGCATCGCGGCGCTGCGCACGCCAAATCCGTATCTGGCCTTCGCTCACGCCATCGAACTTTTCTACCAGCCGCCGCGCTATGAGCCGGGCATCCATCCTACGGCGATCATCGCGAGGACCGCGCGGATCGCCGACGGCGCGCACATCGGCCCCTACTGCTTCGTCGACGACCAAGCGGAGATTGGCCGCAACGCCGTGCTGCACAGCTTCGTCACCATTTATCGCGGCGCCAAGATCGGCGACGATTTCTTCGCCCACGCCCACGCAGTCGTCCGCGAATCCTGCCGCATCGGCCACCGCGTCATTCTCCAGAATGGCGTCGTCATCGGCGGCGATGGCCTTGGCTTCGCCAAGCAGAAGGGCGGCAGTTGGTACAAAATGCAGCAGTCTGGTCCCGCTGTGCTGGAAGACGACGTGGAAGTGCAGGCAAACGCCTGCGTCGACCGCGCGACCGTCGGTGAAACGCGCATCGGCCGCGGCAGTAAGCTCGATGATCTCGTGCTTGTCGGCCACGCCTCCCGCGTCGGCGAAAACACCATGCTGTGCGGCCAGGTAGGCCTCGCCGGCTCAACCAAAATCGGCGCCGGCTGCATCCTGGCTGGCCAGGTAGGCACCGCTGGGCATCTTTCCGTTGGCGACGGCTCTGTGGTCACCGCAAAGAGTGGCATTCCCAGCGATATTCCTCCCAAGTCGCTCTATTCCGGCTATCCCGCGATCGAGAACCGCCAATGGCTCAAGAACACCGCGGCGCTGAATCGCCTGCCGGACCTGCAACGACGCGTGTGGGAACTGGAATCGGAAGTTGAAAAACTTAAAGCTCGAAGGTGACCGTCAATCACGTCATGCCGCGCCCGGAAAACCAATCGGCCGCTGATCCGGCGGCAACCCCGCAGCCAGGGCGTCGTGCACGCGATCGTTCAGCGCATCGCGCTCTTCGAAGGAGTATCCGGAGGTTTCGATCGGCTCTAAAAATTCCACCAGTATTTGTCCCGGATAAATCCGCAGCGACCGCTTACGCATCACTTTGTGCGCGCCCGAGCACGCGATCGGAACAATCGGCACTCCCGACTTGATGGCCATCACCACCGCACCTTTCTTGAACGCCTGCAGCCGCCCATCCGGGCTGCGCGTGCCCTCCGGATAAATCAAAAACGATTGGCCGCCGCGCAGCGACTGCGTCGCTTTCTCCACGCTGGCAACCGCCGATTCCCGTTCACTGCGGTTGACCGGAATGAAACCTGCCAGCGCAAACGCTTGCCCCGCAATTGGCCATTTGAATAGCGACTCCTTGAGGAGAATCGCCACGCGCCGCGGAATTGCCACCACGACCGCCGGCGCGTCGGCCGAACTCGTGTGATTGGCCACGAATAGGCACGCGCCCGCGGGAACGCGCTCGCGGCCCGCGATTCGGACTTTGACACCGACCACCCGCAACAGAAACACGACGCCTTTTACGCCGCCCCAATAGAGTGGATTCGGATTCCGCGAAATCAGCGTGTAGAGAAGTAATGGCGGCCCAGCCACCAGCATGTACAGCGGCAGAAAGATGCAGATGAAAATGGCGCGGAACATAACCCCGCAGCACTCTCTCGAATCCCGCGTCCAGCGTCAAGTACGGGTCTTCATCGTTTTGAAGCCGACGCCGTCACCGGCTGCGTGGTGCCATGCAGAATCCCCTCGCGGATGCGCTTGGCTTTTGCGCCGGCATGCGAATCCTCGGCAACTTGGTAAAAAGTCTCCGTCGCTTCGTCAATCCGAAAGTCGACGGAAAACTCGCGGTCGTCGCGCCGGACTCGCACGTGCACCGCACTGCCGGCTTTCTGCGAATAGACCCAGCGCTCCAGATTGCGCGGCGGCTCCGAGCCATTCCAACTGAGAATCACATCGCCGGAGCGCAACCCCGCTTGCGTTGCGGAGCTTTTGGCGTCCAGATCTCGTACCACGGCTTCTCCAGTCGCGCCGCGCTCGGTGAAAAATCCCAGCACCGGCCGTTTGCGCTGCGCGGTTCGCAAATCGAGGCCCGCGAGCGCAAAGATCTGCGAGTACGGCAGCAGCTCCGCGTGGGATACATACTTGCGAAAAAAGTCCTCGAAGGAGCCGCCCGCAACCTCCTCCGCCGTCAAACGGATATCGAGGCTGTCCCGGTAGGGCTCGTTCTGCTTCGCAAATTCATTATTCATCGCGCGCAGCACATCATCGAGGCTCTTCTCGTTGTCCGTGCGATCGCGAATCAAAATATCCAGCAGCACGCCTAGAACTTGTCCCTTGGCGTAGTACGACACGCTTTCTTCCGGGCGGTTGTACAGCGGATATTTCTCCAGCCACGCATCGAGGCTTGACTCCTCCGCGCTTTGCCAGCGGTTTGCCGGGCGAGCTTCCAGTTCGCTGATTTGCCGGCTCAGATCGAGATAGAACTGGTCCTTGCTCCACAGTTGCGAACGCACCGCCGTATACGCCGCGTACGTGCTGGTCACTCCCTCAGCGAACCACAGCGCTCGCGTGTCCTGCTCCTTCGTGTAGTCCACCGGGTCCAGCGTCGCCGGGCGGATGCGCTTCACGTTCCAGAGATGAAAAAACTCATGAGCCGCGATATTCGGCAACTCCTCCTCGGAGCGCAGCGAAATCGCCGTGGAATTGGCGTGTTCCATTCCCCCGCCCGCGCCGGCGGCCGCTTGGCCTAGGTGAATGATAAACGTGTAGTGCTCGTAAGGAGCACCCTCCATCAGCTTCAGCTCATACGCGCAAATCCGTCGCAACTCTTCCTCAATCTCCTTCTTCTTCCATTTCTCTCCATGCACCACGACAGAGACGCGCGGATTCATTCCCGGAAGATCGAATTCCTCGAATTTGGCGGCCTCCATAGGCGCATCAACGAACGCGTCATAACTCGGGGCGCCAAACTCAAAGAGTCTGGCGCGATCCATCTCTGAATCCTTTTGCAGCGATGAGCCTGCCACCCGCCACTCGTACGGGACATCCGGCATGTCCAGCACCACACTTTCGGCGCGCCGCGTGGGAACATACATCAGAATCATGGCTGGATTGATGAACGCATGTTCCGCGTTCAACTGCGTTGCGAACGGACCAGGCTCATCCCAGTACGTCGAGTAGCGAACCGTGATCGTGCCGCTTCCCGTGATTCGCCAGGTCAGCTTATCCATTTTTTCGAGCGCTGCCCGATTCGCGCCCGCGAACGCCTCCACCTCGCGTACGTGCGCGCTGAAATCGCGAATCTGATAAAGCGCATTCCACGCAGGCATCTGCACAGTCACTTCTCCGGTCACCTCCGGAATCTCCATCGCGACGTGAAAGATGTGCCGTTCCGGGTGTTCAACGGAAACTGCGTAGCGAATCGTAGCGCTCGCGCCGCTCGTCACGACCGCGAGAAGAAAAACAGGAAAGGTGACTCGGAGTACTTGAAACCGCCCGACCCGCAGGAACATCACCGGGCTGGCGCCTCGGTGGGCACACCGCGCTCTAACTTCTTCAACAACTTTTCACACAAGCCGTCGAAACTGCCGTTGGACATAATCAACAGCAGGTCTCCGGGCTTCGCTTCGGTGGAAAGATACTCCGCGATGGCGTCAGAGCTCGCGAAAGTGCGCGCTTCACGACCCAATTCCCGCACACTGGCGGCGACCGATTCGGGGTCCATGCGATTATCGTCGCCAAGCTGCTGCGCTCGAAACACGCCGCCGAGCACGACGCGATCGGCAAGCGCCAGTGCTTTCGGAAGCGACTCCTGAAACACTTTGCGCCGCATGGAATTCGATCGCGGCTCCAGGATCGCCCACAGCCGCCGCTTCGGCCATCGGCCGCGCGCCGCTTCAATGGTCGCTCGCACTGCCGTCGGGTGATGCGCGAAATCGTCTACAACCAATATGCCGCCGTGCTCGCCCTTCACATCCATTCGACGCTTCACGCTGCGAAACGTTGCCAATGCTTCGGCAACTGAATCGGCACGGATGCCGCGGCCATGCGCCACAGCAATGGCAGCCAGGGAGTTGAGCACGTTGTGGCGCCCGGTGGCAGCCAGCGCGAAGGCGCCAAACGGTCTGCCTTTATGTCGCACGCGGAATCTCGTCTTTTCGCCGTCGACAGTAACGTCATCCGCCACCCAATCGTTGCCTTCTGAAAATCCGTACGTCTCGACTGGACAAAACGCCTTGCTCGCCGCCCGGCGCAACGCCGGACCCGAATCTTCCGTGTCACCCCAAATCACTACGCGCCCTGTTCGTGGCACCAAATTCACAAGTCTGCGGAACGCCAGCTCGTACGTCTCGAAATCCGCATAAATGTCCGCGTGATCGAATTCCAGCGAAGTAATGATCAAATCGTCCGGGTGGTAGTGGAAAAATTTCGGCCCGCGATCCCAGAACGCGGTTTCGTACTCATCGCCCTCCAAAATAAATTCCGCCCCGCCGCCGAGCCCATAACTCTTTCCGAAATTCTCCGCCACGCCACCCACCAAAAAATTCGGCCGCCGCCCCGCGCTGTGAAAAATCCACGCCAGCATCGCCGTCGTCGTGGTCTTCCCATGCGTGCCGCTGACCACGATGGAATGCCGCCCCGGCAAAAACACTTCCTCCAAAATCTCCGGCAGCGAGCGATACGGAATCTTCCGGTCCAGCACTTCCTCCAGCTCCGGATTCCCGCGCGCAATGATGTTCCCGACAATCACCAAATCCGGCGCCGGTGACGCGAAACCCCTGCTCGCGCAACATTCCGGCCAGCGGCGCCATCGCCGAGCCGCCAATTCCAATCACATGTACGTGCTTCGCCTCGCTCATTGAGTAACCGCCGCCTCCAAAATCTCCAGGTTGCCATCGCCCTGCGCGTGCAAACGCGCCTTCACGCCCAACGGAATCGTCAGCATCGGCCGCAAGGTGTGGCCGACCGGCGCGCCAAACACGACAGGTACGCCCAGCGGTCCAAGAATTCGCGCGCACACGTCGCGCACTGTCGGGCTGCCCGCCACCGGCGGCTCGCATTCCGGGAAATCGCCCAGCACGATTCCCTTCACGCCATCCAGCTTCCCCGCCTGCTTGAAATGCATCAGCACGCGGTCCACCTGGTACGGCCTCATCCCGCGATCGTCCAAAATGAGAATCGCTCCCCGCGTATCCAGCTCCCACGGCGTGCCAAACGTCGCCTCTACCATCGTCATGGCCCCGCCAAGCAGCCGTCCCTCGGCTTCCCCCGTTGACGAGCGCTTCCCCACGCAGCGGAATCTTCCATCCGCCGTCCGTCTTTCTGACTGCGTTGAGCAAAGACGCTTCGTCATAACCGCCGGGTTCACCCGCGCCAGCGCTCAAACCCGCCGCCACCATTGGCCCATAGAACGTTACCCACGACGCGCGCTGCCACAAGAAGATTTGTAGCGAAGTCACGTCGCTGAAGCCAATCAATACCTTCGGCGTCTGCAAGTGTTGCGCAAGCTCCTCAGCGAGCAGGTAATTCGACCCATACCCGCCACGCAACGCAACCAAACCGGCGACCTGCTTCGCAGCTAAAGCCCCAAGAAACTCTTGTCGCCGTTCTTCGAGGCTAGCGGCAAAATATCCCTCTGGGGACGACAATGGATTATCGGTCAAAAACATGCCGAACTTCAGGCGGCGCAATTCCCTAAGTCCGGCCACGTAGCTCTTTTCTTCCGCCGGAGAAGCAGGGGCGAAAATAGCCAGCATGTCCCCCTGCCTTAGTGCTCTCGGCTTTTGCAAGGAAGAAATCGATCG
>WNFC01012447.1_pt1 | contig 11284 bp, 14 predicted proteins | sample 5400541 | NCBI WGS metagenome assembly WNFC01 (sample SAMN13153342, study PRJNA577476) | soil metagenome | isolation source: 120 cm saprolite under Douglas fir tree site 2 hole 2 replicate 1 | place: USA:California | collected 2015-04-18
CCTCCGATGAGGTGAAGAAGCAACTCGGGCTCGACGGCACCGAGATCACGCCGGGCACGCCGGAAGATTATTCCGCCTTCATCGACAAGGACGAAAAGAAATGGGCGCAGCTCGTCAAGGCCAGCGGCGTCGAGCAGGAATAGGCCGAATTAGTTAGTCCTGGTCATTTTTCGGCTGCGCACGGTCGCAGCCTTCGGCTTTTCGGCGGCCGGTTTCATCGTTTCTCCGGGCTCCGACTTCGGCGCCCGCGAGATATTGTCGTAGCAGGCAAATCTGGCATGCATGTCGGGAAAAAGCCCGCAATCCATGGTTCCGGCACGGGCATGGGCTGTGAGGGCCAGCAGACCCGCTAATGCCAATAGAGATGTGATTCTCATGGGCGTGTCTCCATGGAAAGTCGCAATGGAAATCTCAGCAATTGGAACCGATGCTACCATCAAGGTTGGGCATTCCGGTCTGTTTGCAAGCCCTTTTGAATCATTCAATTCCCTGGCTGACTTCAGCCGCGGGCTTGCTAAAGAGGTCGGATGCGCCCTCATGCGATTCGTTATGGTCCAGGGTATCTCGCGTTCGCGCTGCTGCTGATCGCACCGCAGGCGGGGGCCATGGACGCGGCCGTGCTGCCGGCGGCAACGGCCGGCGCGATGGCGCAGGCGGCGTCGCCGCAAGCGATCGCGGAATATCGCCGCAAGCTCAGGGAATATCAGGAAGCGCGCGCGGCGTTCGAGCAGGAGGCCAGCGCCTATTGGAACTCGATTGCCGAGAAGCGGCGCGGCCGCAACGCCAAGCGGCGAGATCGCCAGTCGATCGCGCTCGACGATTATGTGCTGACGCAGCCGCCGGTTTATGCCGGGCCGAAGCGGCCGGTGGACCCGTCGCCATCGCCATCGGAGCCTGACGAAACGCCGCGCCAACGCAAAACCATCCCGGTGGTCGCCGATCTGTTGAAGGCAGCGTTCGAGCATTTCCAGTTCACGCCGCAGCGGCCCGCCGACGAAGTCGAGTTCAAGCGGGCCTATGCCCGCGTGGCTTCGGCGGCAGGGCTGACGCGCGAGCAGGCGGTGCGGGTCTATTCGTTCGAGACCGGCGGCAACGGCAATCACGACATGCAATCCGGACTGAGCGCCTCGCGGCCGGGCTCGCGCGCGATCTCCACCGCGATCGGCTACAACCAGCTGCTCACCACCAACAGCGTCGAGCTGCTCGCCGAGCAGGGCCACGAATTCGTCCACGCCTTGACGGAAAAGGCCGCGCGATTGTCAGGCGCGCCGCGCCAGGCGATGGATCGCAAGATCGCGGTGCTGAAGCGGATGGCGGCCTATGCGCGCTCGGTGCCAGACGAGTGGGCACAGCACGAGAAGCTCGGGGATACGCCGCAGGGCTGGGCGCTTCATGCCATGGTGCTGGATATCGACGTCGGCCCGTTGCTGCAGACCCATAAACTCCTGACCTCCGTTATCTTCGCACGGGCCAAGGGCTATAGCCGCGCGCTCAGCGCCGCCGAACTGGAGATGATGAATCTCACCGGCGACGGCACCGGGCTCGACATGGTGACGATGCCGCAGCCGATGCGCGAACAGGTCCCGACCTCGAATTTTTTCCAGCGCGGCGGCTACGAGCGCAATCCGGTGGCGATCCGCAACAACACCGTGGCGAAACTGCTTGATGTCACCGACCGCAGGATGGACAGCAACAGCAATCTGCCGGGCGCGAAAGATCTCGCGGCGGCGTTTTAGCTTACCGTCCCCTGGAGGGCCCCTCCAGGGGAGGGTAAGATCGCGCAGTTGATAGCTCAGTTCGTCCCGAACATGAACTTGCCGTCGCCTTCGAGGTACGGTCCGGTCCGCATATAGAGCTGTCCGTTGTGGCCGATGAAAAACAACGTGCCCTTCGGCACCTTCTTCGCACCCTTCAGGAGCAGGCCGGCATTGTTGGTGCCCATCTTGTAGGAAAACGTCTTGCCTTCCTTGTCGTAGCCATACCCCATGTCCGGCGTCAGCACCCACGGCGTCGGCTCCGCGGCTTGCGCGAAGGCAGACGTCGCCAGCGCGGACAGCGCGGCTGCCATCAAGAGGGTCTTGGTCGAAAATCGCGTCATCATCGTTCTCCCCGGCGGCCGGTCTTTAAGAGTTTTTGTCGGTCCACCAGTTCTTGAACAAACCACGAACGTTGTTCTCCCGTCAATACGGCGGGTCCATTCGCCGCAGCGCATCACCTTAGACTTTAGACTTTGTGATTTTCCGCTGCCGGCTTCGCGACTATCTTCCGATTTCGGTCTAGAACCGTTTTTGAAAAAACGTCATGGGGGATGATTCGGATGAGCCACGTCATGAAAACTTGTTGGGGCGTTGTGTTGTTGTTCGTGACACTGGTTCCCGTTGCCCATGCCGACGACTTCAAGCTCAGCAACAACCAGAGAATTTCCTGCAGCCGCGGCCTCAGCGCCGGAAAGCTCAATACCGCGACCTGCAGATCCTACGCCTACATCTTCAACGTCAAGACCACGGAATATTTCCGATGCTCGGTCAGCCTGGCGCTGACGCGGGACAACAAGGAAGTCATCAACGTCCAGACCGACGGCGGCTGCATCAAGAAGCCCCGCATCTTCGAGACCGATTCCAGTTACTCGTTCGACGCCACCGAAACCGAGCCACCCAACACCAATTCGTTTTTTGGTCCCGGCGGTTACGCGGTGTGGGCCAGCGACAACAACGCCCAAAAAGTGCGCGGCTGCATCATCATCTCCTCCGGCCTCGGCTCCGACATCTCGAAATGTCTCGACATGACGTTTCAGTGAGCGGTGCGACGGCAAAACGCTGACCGGGCGCCTCTATGGCGCCGGTCAGCGTATCGCGTGAGGCTTGACGTGCCTCTAATTCGGTCACCGTTCTCCGGGTGCGCGCAGCCTCAGTGGCTCATACGCGCGGAAGCCGGATGGCCCGGCACCTTGAAGCGCTTGCCGGTGTCGGTGACCTTGGTGCCGTCGACTTTCAGGATCGAGAAATCCTGGGTCATGTAGTTTCCGGCCAGAATGTACTTGCCGTCGGGGGTGAACATGACCGCCTCCGGCAATCCGCCGACCTCGATGTCCTGGGTCTTGGTCACCTTCTTGCCGTCGATCTTCAGGATCGAGAGGCTGCCGTTCTTCTGGTAGAAAAAGGCCTTCTTGTTGTTGGAGCCGCGCAGGATGGCGGCGACCGCGAGATTGCCCTTCGGCGACATCGCCAGCCCTTCGGGGCCGTCACCGACCACCACCCGATCGATGATGCGCGGCGGGTTGGCTTCGAGATCGATCACGCTGGTGGTGTCGACGCTGCCGTCGGAAGATCCGGCGCCGCCATTGTCGGAGGTCAGTGCGATCTTGCCGTTGGGCGATACCACGACATTGTAGGGCCACTGGCCGGTCGGCAGGTCGACCTTGTTGTAGGTCACCTTGTCGCCCGCGATATCGAGCACCGACACCTTGTGCGCGGGAAATCTCACGGCCAGCGCACGCTTGCCGTCCGGCGTGAACACCACATGCGCGACGCTGTCGGGGAAGGTGATGGTGTCGGTGACCTTGACGTCGGTACCGTTGACCGAGAGCACGCTGATCGAATTATCGCCGCGGTTGGCAACCAGCGCCATCTTGCCGGACGGGCTGAAGCTCAGCCCCGACGGCTGTTTGCCGCCGGTGACCGTCGCCGCCACTTTGGGGGGATTGGCCTTGAGATCGATGACGTAAATCTTGTTGTCCGGCACCTGCTTCAGCGTGTCGCCGTCCTTGGTGACATCGACCGAATCCGCCACCAGCGCGACCGAGCCGGTGGGATCGATGTCGAGATTGACCGGCGGTCCGACGATCGAATTCTTCAGCGGCAGGGTGGCGACGATCTGGGGACTTTCAGGATTGGCGAGATCGACGATCAGAACCGAGTCCTTGCCGGGCGCGGACAGGACCGGCTTTCCGTCATCGTCCCACCAGACTTTCTCGTCGTTGCCGACGATCATGAACGGCTTGGCATAAGCCAGATTAAGGGCGGAGCTGCAGAGCAGGATTGCCGCTCCCAGGGATAATCCAACGGCACGATTGACAGGCATTGAGGCGTTCTCCCGGATAGGACCGGCCTCTGATGGGCCGGTTTGCAACCCTAGAGTACGCGGGGAACCGCACTGTTGCCAGTGCGAAGCGCGCGCGGGCCGCGCCATCGAATTAACCCTGTTTTTGGCCGATCGGATCGATTGACCGCGGGCGTTCGCCCGTCCAATTTCCCGCTCCGGCGCCGGCATGGAGCCGCCAGGCGATGCGCGCCTCGTCGATGGCTGGTTTCAATGGAGACCCGCGCGCGCCGATGCCGGAACTGGTGCTTGGCAATTCCGGCGCCGCCGGCGAATAGCGACTATGCAGTGATGGAAGCTGCCGAACATTGCCGGAGATTTTTGCGCACCCGATCGGCGCCAACATCACGACAATGCGCGTGTGTGATCCGTAACTTCTGTTGAGGTGGGCGCTAATTTTCGGGAAAGTTGTTGTATTTATCAGAGATTACCCTGTTCCGACGAGCAAGAAAAAACGCGTTTGCGTAGTCACTTATCGGCATAGCGGCCACCTCCTGTTCGAATTCCGTTCTGTCTCGCTCAAACGTAAACGATTTATGAATTTATTTTGGGCAACGGCGAGAAATATGACAGCAGCACCACATTACGAATCTGCTCGTAGATTCAAAACCTTGGCACTGTAGGCGAAAAATGCTGCCGGCTTTTGCAAACGCGAAGTTGTTTTTACCGGCAGCCGGGCAAAATCATTTCCGTTGCGGGAAATAAGGCATGATGTGTCTCTGAATCGTTCGCGACGCCTACGGCTCTAGAGACCAGCGCGGTTTAAGGAACGGGGCGGACGTGCAAATCGGCGGCGGTGTGCGCGTTGGCGACGCTCTCCAAGCGATTGTCGCATCTAAACTCATAGCAATATGGGGGCGGTGGTTCTGTGTCGAAATTTCTCAAATGGGGCATCGTGCCTCGCTCACTTTGAACAAGAGAGATACGCGCTAACGAAGCCGCCACCGCAACGCCGATTGAAACACATATCAGATAACAGCTTGCCGTTCAGTTGCGGCGAGAAAGGAGGCTCTGTGCTTGATAACCAACGAGATCCTTCGTCCAACGCTATCCTCGCCAGAGGCTGCACTAGATGACTGCAAAATCAGATTCGCACCACCAGAAAGGTAGGTCTACATGTCTAGTGTGAGCAAAGTAGTCGCGCCGCGCAAGTTACGCGTGACCGTTACCGTCGAAGAGTTTGACCACCCAAAATCGAATGACGCAACGAACTCGAAAGAGTCCTGGAAGAACGTAGGGATTTTCGTGAAGAAGCAGATTATCAAATTCGGTATTGAAAATCTCCAGCGGCTCTTTTGGTGGATACTTTGAATAGCCTGCGGTCAAGCTGCTTCGATGTCGGGGGATTTTTATGCGATTACTTGACGTCCTACCCGAGCTACGGTCGTTCTGTGAATTCATCAAGGGAGAACTCGATGGCACGGCTCAAGGGCAAGACAGCGATCGTGGTCGGCGCCGGCTCGATCGGGCCGGGCTGGGGCAATGGCAAGGCGACCGCCGTGACCTTCGCGCGCGAGGGCGCGCAGGTGTTTTGTGTCGACCGCAACCGGGCTGCGGCGCAGGAAACCGTCGATATCATCGCTTCCGAAGGCGGCGCCGCGACGGCGTTCATGGCCGACGCCGCCCGCGCCAGCGATGTCGCGGCGGTGGTGGCTGCCTGCCTCAAGGCCTATGGCCGCATCGACGTGCTCGACAACAATGTCGGCATCGCCGAGATGGGCAATGTCGTCGACGTCTCGGAGGCGAGTTGGGATCACGTCTTCAACGTCAATCTCAAAAGCGCGTTCCTCGCCATGAAGCACGTCATCCCTGTCATGGCGCGGCAGGGCGGCGGCTCCATCATCAATATCTCGTCGATCGCCTCGATCCGCCATCTCGGCATCTCCTATGTCACCTATGCCACCACCAAGGCCGCGATGAACCAGATGACCCGCACCACCGCGGTCGAATATGCGCCGAAAAATATCCGGGTCAACGCGGTGCTTCCGGGCCTGATGAAAACCCCGATGGTCGAACATTCCGCCGGATTGGCGGCGAGTTACGCCGCGGGCGACGTCGAGGCGATGTGGCGCGCGCGCGACGCGCAGGTGCCGATGGGCCATATGGGCGACGCCTGGGATGTCGCCAACGCGGCGCTGTTTCTCGCGTCCGACGAGTCGCGATATGTCACAGGGATAGAACTGGTGGTCGATGGCGGGATCACGCTGAAGGCGGGGTAGGTTTTACCCTCTCATGACGAGGATTTCGTCGTGGCCGCGCGCGCACGCCACCCCTTCGCCGCGCGGCCGACGCTGGAGCGCTTCTGCCAAGCGCAGCATCTGGTGGTTTCGATGACCGGCGACCCCCTTGGCTTTGTCGATGAAACGCTGGTGAAGCAAGGCCGTGCCCGTCGCGTCGCGCTTACCGTTCCCGATTTCGCCATGGGACTTGCGACGGTCGCGGAATCTGATTTGATTGCGGCGATGCCGCGACGGTTCGTGGCGATGCATGCCGCGCGTTTCGCGGTGGTGAGTAGGGAAGCCCCGTTGCGCTTGCGAGCATTTTCGATCAGGGCTGCCGTGCCCAAGGTTGCGCTGATGGATGCGGGGCTGGCATGGTTGTTCGGCGTGCTGCGCGAGGCGGTCGAAGGCGAGCGCGACAAGCGTCGGGCGAAGGTTCGCGCAGCGCGATGAGCAAACCAGCCACCACGTCCAGCGCGGTGCGACGGACGGCCGCCTTCCTTGTCGCGATCGCCTGGATGCTTTGTGCAGCACCGCCGCAACATGCGCGGGCGACCAGCACCGAACCGGTCACGGACCCGCAGGTCGACCCCGCGCCTTGCGTCGCGGCGGCGGCCGCAAATGACGCCGACAGGATCATCGCCATTTGCAGCGCGCTGGTCGACAGCGACAGGACATTGAGGACCGACCGCATCAAGGCGCTGGTCGCCCGCGCCGGCGCTTACGACCGCCAGGACCTGATCGACCGCGCTATCGGTGACTACGACACCGCGCTGCGGCTCGATCCGACACTGGCCGATATCTTCAATGCCCGCGGCGAACTCTGGCGCAAAAAGGGTAACCGCCCCCGCGCGCTGGCCGATTTCGCCGCCGCGATCAAACTGAATCCGGATCATCCTGCGGCGAAGGGCAATTACAAATCGCTGGCGCAGGAACTGGAGCGCATCGGTGCGCTGATGGCGGTCAACAACAAGCCAAGCTTCAATTGCGCCACCGCCAGACGCGCGGTCGAAAAGGCGATCTGCGCCAATCCGGAGCTTGCCAATCTCGACCGCGAGATCAACGCGGTGCACACCAAGCTGGTCCGCGGGGCCGCGAGCGACAGTGCGCGCGCCGGCCGCGCCCTGCAGCGCGAGCAGGACGCCTTTCTCGCCGAGCGCAATGCCTCGTTCGGCCGGACGGGATACGATCTGCACAAGGCGATGAAGGCGCGGCTGGACCACCTGCTGGCGATCGAGTCCAACTGAACGGCGCCCGCGGTCCATCGGCGGCAGCGTTTTCGCCTTGAAATGATGCCTGCACACGTGACAATAGGCCCAGGAACAACAGGCCCAAGAACAAGGGCCCAAGAAACATCGGTTGAAATTGATCTTGGTCATGGCCGGGCTTGTCCCGGCCATCCACGTCTTGCTTCGTCGACGAGCACAAAGACGTGGATGCCCGGGCATAGGCGAGCGGAAGCGACGCCGTCCTTCGGACGGCTATGCCCGGGCATGCCGGAAAGAGTCGATCGACTGCAGCGGGAGCGACGCCATGAACATCCAGGACAACAGCAGGTATCATGAGGTTCATGCCCGCTCGCTCGCGGACCCCGAGGGCTTTTGGGGCGAGGCGGCGCGCGAGATCGATTGGATCGAGCCCGCGAACAAGGTGTTCGATCCGGCCATGGGGCTTTACGGCCGTTGGTTCGCCGGCGCCGTGGTCAACACCTGTTACAACGCGCTCGACCGCCATGTCGCCAATGGACGTGCCGATCAGGTGGCGCTGATCCACGATTCGCCGCTGGAGGGCAGTGTCACCAAGCTCACCTACGCACAGATGCTGGCCGAGGTCAAAACGCTCGCCGCCGTCATGGCCGATTTCGGCGTCGCCAAGGGCGACCGCGTCATCCTCTATATGCCGATGGTTCCGGAGGCCATGATCGCGATGCTGGCCTGTGCGCGGATCGGCGCGGTGCACAGCGTGGTGTTCGGTGGCTTCGCCGCCAAGGAGCTTGCGACCCGGATCGAGGACGCCAAACCAAAACTGATCTTCTCGGCGAGCTGCGGGCTCGAGCCCGGCCGCATCGTGCAATACAAACCGCTGCTCGACGAGGCCATCAAACTCTCCAGCGCCAAGCCGCAGGCCTGCATCATCCTGCAGCGCCCGCAGCAGGGCTGCGACCTCGTCGCCGGCCGTGATCACGACTGGGCTGAGCTGCAGAGCAAAGCCATGTCGGCGAAAAAATCCGCCGACTGCGTGCCGGTGCTTGCGACCGACCCGCTCTATATTCTCTACACCTCGGGCACGACCGGCAAACCCAAAGGCGTGGTGCGCGACAATGGCGGCCACCTGGTCGCGTTGAAATGGTCGATGTTCAATCTCTATGGCGTCAACCCTGGCGAGGTCTGGTGGTGCGGCTCCGACATCGGCTGGGTGGTCGGTCACAGCTACATCATTTACGGACCACTGCTGCATGGCGCGACCTCGGTCATGTATGAGGGCAAGCCGATCGGCACACCCGACGCCGGCGCGTTCTGGCGGGTGATCGCGGAGCACAAGGCGGTGGCGCTGTTCACCGCGCCCACCGCATTCCGCGCCATCCGCAAGGAAGACCCCGAGGGCAAATTCATCCGCCAATACGATCTTTCAAAATTCCGCACGCTGTTTCTGGCCGGCGAGCGCGCCGATCCGCCGACGGTGGAATGGGCGGAAGCGCAATTGAAGGTGCCGGTGATCGATCACTGGTGGCAGACCGAAACCGGCTGGTGCATCGCCGGCAATCCGGTGGGGCTCGGCATGCTGCCGGTGAAGCACGGCTCGCCGACGGTGCCGATGCCGGGCTATCAGGTCGACGTCGTCGACGAAGCCACCAAGCCATTGCCCGCGGGCACCATGGGATCGATCGTGATCAAGCTGCCGTTGCCGCCGGGCTGCCTGCCGACACTGTGGGAGCAGGACGAGCGCTGCAGGGAAGCCTATTTCAATGAATTCCCCGGCTACTACAAAACCTCCGACGCCGGCTACAAGGACGAGGACGGCTACGTCTTTGTGATGGGCCGCACCGACGACATCATCAACGTCGCCGGCCACCGGCTTTCCACCGGCGGCATGGAGGAGATCCTGGCTTCGCATCCCGACGTCGCCGAATGCGCGGTGCTCGGCATCAAGGACGCGATCAAGGGCGAGGTGCCCGTTCGGGGAAAATCCTGCGCGGCACCATCAAGAAGATCGCCGACGGCGACCAATGGGCAATGCCCGCCACCATCGAGGATCCCAACGTGCTCGACGAAATCGGCGACGCGCTGAAGGGAAGGGTGTAATTGTCATTCCGGGGCGATGCCAACGGGTCCGCGCAAAGCGCGGCCCGATGACAGGCTCCGCATCGAACCCGGAATCTCAAGATTCCGGACCCTTCGGACCAGCCCGGAATGACAACTGCCCGTCATGCCCGGGCTTGACCCGGGCATCCATCACTATCAATAAACTGCCTTGTTTTCGATGGATTGCCGGGTCAAGCCCGGCAATGACGAAATTGAACGAACGGGTGAAGCATGCGACCTAACTCCGCACTATCCTATATCGCGCTATTGCTGGTCGCGCCGTTGATCGCGGGCTGCCTCGAGCGGGGACAGCCGACCATGGTCAATTCGGGTGGCGATGACGACGACGCGTTCTGCCGCGCCAACAATGTCAAGATGGGCTCGCCGGAATATGTCGCCTGCCGCAAGGACCGCGACGTTCAACGCAACAACGCCAACACGCGCGCCGACCGCGCGCAGCGCAATCTCGGCGAATACATGCTGAATCATCCGGAACATCCGTGACATCAGGAGGCCATCATGAACGAAGATGTTTTCAACACCAGCCTGCGCGGATTTCTCAAGAAGGTCGGCATCACCTCGCAGCGCGAGATCGAAAAGGCGGTGCGCGACGCGGTCGCGGCCGGCCGTCTCAAGGGCAATGAAAAACTGCCGGCCAAAATGGTTCTCACCGTCGGCGGCGTCAGCCTCTCGCATGAGGTTACCGACGAAATCGAACTGGGGTAGTCCTGGCCGACGGCACTCGACCTCATCCTGAGGAGCGCATCTTTGCGCGTCTCGAAGGATGATAGAACTCATCCTCTCATGGTTCGAGACGCGCAAAGATGCGCTCCTCACCATGAGGTAATCATCGCACAGGCGCAGAGGAACAGAATCATGGACATCAAGGTCAGGGATTCAAACGGCGCGCTGCTCGCCGAGGGCGACAGCGTCACGCTGATCAAGGATCTGAAGCTGAAGGGCTCGTCCACCGTGCTCAAGCGCGGCACCATGATCAGAGGCATTCACCTCACCGACAACGCCGACGAAATCGAAGGCCGTACCGACAAGGTCAAGGGCCTGGTGCTGCGCACGGAGTTCTTGAAGAAGGCGTGAGGCAGAGTTGAAATGGTAGCTTGCTTGTGTAAGCCTGTACCCGTTGTGCGACGATATTTTTGGCCCGCAAGGCTTTTTAATGAGTGTGGAAGTCGAATTTCCTCTCGAATTTTTGGTGGCCGGAACACCAGTTTCGCTTCAGGCCAAGCGCCGTGAATCGGTGGATCAGTGGAAGGCCCGCATCATTGACGCAAGTCGATCAATTTTGCCGGAGGGCCATTTTGCAACGGGAAACCCGATAGCGGCAACCTTGTTTTATTTCCCAGCGGCTGAGATGGCGGGCGACATCGATAACATAGTGAAACCTGTGCTTGATGCCTTGGGTAACCACATTTATGTGGATGATCGACAAGTACACCGGGTCTTGGTCCAGAAATTCGAGCCTGGAAACGTTTTCGGGTTCGGAGCGCCTAGCCCAACATTACAGGATGCCCTAAATAGTGCTAAGCCAATCTTATATGTTCGGTTATCGAACGATCCATTCGAGGATCTGGCATAATGAGCGTTTTTGGAAGCAGTGAAGCGGAAGTTATCGAGAGTCTCCTGCCGCGCTATCAAGCGGAAGGTTTC
>WNFC01008570.1_pt1 | contig 11282 bp, 14 predicted proteins | sample 5400541 | NCBI WGS metagenome assembly WNFC01 (sample SAMN13153342, study PRJNA577476) | soil metagenome | isolation source: 120 cm saprolite under Douglas fir tree site 2 hole 2 replicate 1 | place: USA:California | collected 2015-04-18
TGTCACCCAACGGGCCAGTCCGGGGCGGATGTCCTCGATCACGGCCTCTGGGATTTCACAGTCGTGTCACTGTGATGCCGTGGGAGGGCTTCCAGTGGCGCCGTCACGTTTCTCTTCACCGACGTGGAGAGCCGCTCACGATTAGGAGTTTAGGACTCTTGCGTCCTCGGCTGACTGGCCGTCGATGGAATGCCTCGCGTGTCTGCGTGACTATCCGCTCGGTTCTGGCGGTTCGGTTGGCTCGGGAGGGGTGATCACTTGCCCTCGCTCCTCCGACTGCCGAGGCGCGCCGGGCATTGCGGTTAGCGCCGGATTAGTGGATCGCCATACGTTGAGCGGCGTGACGCGCCTCCGATTGACAACCATGGTCAGGCTTCCCCTCTGGCGGGCGCGGACGTGGCTGATCCTCGTGTGGACAGCGAGCGTGGCCGTCGTCATCGCCCTGGTTCTCAATTCCTTCTCCTCCTCCCCGCCGGGGCCGTGCTATTCGTACGGCTGCTTCGCCCCGGACCCGAACTTCCTCGATGGGCCGATTGTCGTAGGACTGATCGCCGTCGTGTGGCCGCTGGGCGTCGGAGTCATCTGGGCCGCCGCAGCGGCCGGTGCGGCGATCAAGCGCGGGTACCGCGTTCGGCGCGACCAAACGCAGCGAAGCGAAAAGTGAGGTCGAATCGTCGAGTGGGTCACTGCTTTTCGTCGGACTGGCAGCCGCGATCGGCTTCTCCCGGATCTACGTAGGCATCCATTACCCAACCGACGTCCTCGCCGGCGAGCTGATCGGCATCGTGGTCGGCGCAGCCGCGATCGGCGCCGTGCTCCTCATCGAGACGAAGTGGAAGCTACGGGCTGTTACGGGAGGTCGACAGCCGATCCACGCCTCGTAGAGCCAACGTCCGCGCCGCAGTCGCGCCTACCATGCACAGCATGGAGAGCATCATCTGCCCTGTTTGCGGATTCATCGCCGAGACGACAGATGCCTCTCGACTCCGCGCGGTCTGGGCCGATCATCTCCTCGGTGGCTGCGGCGACGACGTTGCCGCCATCACGACCGCGATGGAGTCCTGCATCGAGCAGAGGCAGGAGCTTTGGCGCGCCGGAGAGACGGAGGAAGTTCCCGCCCTGACGGTGACGATCGACCTGCTCTGGGAAGCGCTCCGCTACGCGCGCCTGGCCGAGCCTCCCGTGGCCGCCGCCTAACGCTGCCGGGCAGGTGAAGCGCGACGAGCACTAACGGCGATCCGAACGATCGGCCGTCGGCGTTCTCGGGGCGAACGGCCTGGGCGCGGAGCGTTCAGACGCCGCTGAGGGAGTTCCTCCGCACCGAAACAGGAGGCGCCGCGGTCCTGCTGGCAGCAACGACCGTGGCGCTCGTCTGGGTGAACGTCGACGCCTCGTCATACGACTCGCTCTGGCGGACGAAGCTTTCGATCGACGTCGGCGGCTCAGGAGTCGCGCTGGATCTTCGCCACTGGGTGAACAGCGGGTTGATGACGTTCTTCTTCTTCGTCGTCGGGCTCGAGGCGCGCCGCGAGCTCGACCTCGGAGAGCTGCGCGAACGGCGCCGTTTCGCCTTGCCGCTGGTGGCCGGGCTCGGCGGGATGGCGGCGGCGGTTGCGATCTACCTCGCCTTCAACGCAGGTCACTCCTCTGCACACGGTTGGGGAATTGCGATGTCGACCGACACGGCCTTCGCACTCGGCCTGCTCGCGCTCGTCGGCCCGCGCTTTCCCGATCGCCTGCGGGCGTTCATCCTGACGGTCGTCGTCGTCGACGACATCGTCGCGCTCGTCGTCATCGCGACCGTTTACACGAAGGCGCTCCACGTCGTGCCACTGCTCGTAGCGATCGCTTTCCTCGGAGGCGTCCTCGTCGCGCGGAGCCTCGGAGTCCGCGCCGGCGTCCCCTGTGCAGTCCTTGGCATTGCCGCCTGGGTGGGTCTGCTCAAGTCCGGGGTCGAGCCGGTGGTGATCGGACTCGCGATGGGCCTCCTCGTGTATGCCTACCCGGCTTCGCGGTCCAGTCTCGAGCGGGCAACGGAACGGTTCCGCGAGTTCCGTGAGCAACCGACGGCGGAACTGGCACGCGTGGCCGGGGTGGAGCTCAGGTCGGCAACGTCGTTCAACGAACGGCTGCAGCAACTGTTTCACCCCTGGACGAGCTACGTGATCGTGCCGTTGTTCGCGCTCGCGAATGCAGGGATTGCGATCGACGGCGGCTTCCTCTCGCGATCGTTCAGCTCGCGCGTCACCCTCGGGATCCTGGTCGGCTACGTCGTCGGGAAGCCGGTCGGGATTCTCGGTTGCTCGTGGCTGGTGACGCGGCTCAGCCGCAGGCGGCTGCAGCCGCCGGTTGGCTGGGCGGCAGTCGCCGGCGGCGGCACGATCGCCGGGATCGGCTTCACCGTCGCGCTCCTGATTGCGACGCTCGCCTTCCAGGGGCGCCAACTCGAGGAGGCGAAGCTCGGCATCCTCAGCGCCGCTCTGACCGCGGCGGTCGTCACCTGGTTGTTGTTCCGAGCCACGGCGCTGCTGCCCCGCCGCCTACGGATCCGCGCGCTGCTCGGATCTGCGCAGCCGCTGACCGATCTCTACATCGATGTCGACCCGGAGCGCGACCACGTTCGCGGCGCGATCGACGCGCCGGTCACGGTCGTCGAGTACGGAGACTTCGAGTGCCCCTACTGCGGGCAGGCGGAGCCGGTTGTCCGGGAGCTCATCCGCGGTTTCAGCGACGTCCGCTATGTCTGGCGGCACCTACCGCTGAACGACGTCCACCCCCACGCCCAGCTGGCCGCGGAGGCCGCCGAGGCAGCCGCCGACCAGGGCGCCTTCTGGGAAATGCACGATCTCCTGCTCGACAACCAAGGCGCGCTCCGAACGGACGACCTGATTGCGTATGCCGAGCGGCTCGGCCTCGACATCGAACGCTTCACCGACAGCCTGCGCGAGCACAGCGGCGCAGCGCGCGTCGCCGAGGACGTCGACGGCGCAGACCTCAGCGGCGTCTCCGGTACACCCACCTTCTTCATCAACAGTCGGCGTCAGCACGGCGCGTACGACATCGCCTCTCTGTCGGCAGCCGTGCGGGCGGCTGGAGCGCGGGCGATTCTGGCGAGCACGAGCGCCGGCTGAACGCTCCTGCGGAGGAACCGAAGGAGCGACGCCGCTCACCCGAATCGGGGACGTGGGTGACTCCCACGAGGGGAGGGACGGGGAGGCCGCGCGAGACAACGATGAGAAGGTGCTCCGAAAGATCTTCGTCTCACTTCTGGCCGTCCTTGCGACGCTCGTCGTCGTGCCTTCGGTGCTGGCTGCGCTCAACGGCCCGCGCGTTTTCGGCGCGTCCTTCACGCACGGAAACGTCGTCACCGGCGGCTGGGCATCCCCAGAGGGGATCGAGGCCCGACGCCTGCGATTCGGTGTCCCGGTCGGGCAGGCACTCACGATCGCGAATCAGGGCACGCTGCCCGCGGCCTACCGCCTCACCGCGCGAACCGCAGGCGACCCAAAGCTCGTGGCGCAGCTCAGCGTCATAGCCACGCGGCGCGCAGACGGAGCGACGATTTTCAGCGGCCCAGTGACCCGTTTGCGATCCCTCGACCTCGGCCGCTTCCAAGCGGGAGAGCAAGAGACCCTTCAGCTTCGAGTGGTGCTGACGTCGACGGGGACGAATGCCCGTGACAACGTCCTGCAGGGTCGCGATGTATCCGTCGCATTCACCTGGACGGCAACTCAGGCCTAAGAGGCCGAGACGTCCGTCCCGCAGCGGGGGCAGCGTAGAAATTCAGGCTGTTCGTCGTCGGAGCTCGGCAGAAGCTCTGCGATCTCGGGTGGCGTCTCCCTCGCCGTCCCCAGCTCCTGACCGATTGCTCTGACCTCACGACGCGAATTACGCGCCGCCGAGCGCAGCAACTCGAACGCCTCCGGAAACGAGAGCTCGAACCGCTCGGCCAGGATGCCGATCGCCCGCTCGACGACGACGCGCGAGTCGAGCGCGGCCTGCAGCTGGCTGACCTTTCGCTCCTGCGCGTCGGCGTAGACGACCAGGCGCTCCAGCTCGGCCGCGATCTCGGCAGGCAGCACATGTCCGTCGACCGGGTCAAACTCGTGCGCCACGGCGTCCCCTCCCGCCGTTGCGACAAGTGCGGCTGGGGCAAACCCCCGTGCTCGAGAGGAACGGCGTCCGAGACGAGCCCGCCTCTTCCCAACATAGCGCCTTTCCTCCGGGCTTGTGCGACACGTAACAAATTTTGGTAGCTTTGCGCCGCGCCTTGACCTCGCGCCTGGGCTCGCTTTGCCGCACGAGGCGGCCCTCTCACCGGGAATAGACGCAGACAGACGGCACGAGGCTTGCCGGTCGTGTGCTCGGGTCTGCCCGCGACCGGCGGTCCTCGTTCGTGCAAGTTTTGCCACGTGCGCGGATCTTCTGAAGGAGCCCGGCGCGCTTCGACTGTGGTTGCCGGCCACCGCCGGCTGGGAGCTGCGCCGGGCTATTAACCGTCGACCAGCAACCGCAACGTAGCGCCGCGCATGGTGTGAGCGGACGAGCCGCTCGACGCTCTGGCCGACAGCCTTGTCCACCGCGAGCACGGGATTCATCACAGGCAGACTCTCTGCCCATGATGGCCGTCTCTCCAACCCCACTGATCTGCCTCGATCCGGGCCACGGCACGATTCCCGCGATCGGCCGGCAGACCGAGCCCATCGGCCCGGGCTCCTCGCAACTGAAGATCAAGGACGGCGGCGGCACTGCCGGAGAGGCGCCGGTCGCCCTGGCGATCGCGCTCCGGACCCGCGCGCTGCTGAAGCGAGACGGCTATCGCGTCGCAATGACGCGCACGGGCCCGACATACGCGGGAGGAAACATCGACCGGGCGCGTTTTTGCAACGTGCGACACGCGGCGCTGATGATCCGGATTCACGCCGACGGGGCGGCTGACTCGTCGCTGCACGGGGTCAAGACGCTCGTCCCTGCGCTGCACGTCGGCTGGACGGACGACATCTACGCGGCGAGCGTGCGGGCCGCGCGCAAGGTGCAGGCGGCGGTCGCTCGACAGACCGGCGCGCGCAACCTCGGCCTCGTCCAACGCTCTGACCTGACGGGCTTCAACTGGGCGAACGTCCCGGCGATCCTCGTCGAGTGCGGGTTCATGACCAACCCCACGGAACGCCGGCTCCTGCAATCGGCGCCGTACCAGCTGAAGGTCGCCCGTGGTCTCGTTGCGGGCGCGGAGGCGTTCGCGCCGCGCTGACGAGTAACTCCGACTAGGCCGCGGGTAGCCGAGTGTTCGTCCGTGTTGTGCCGCTAGAGATCGCGCATGCGCTCGACGGTCGCCCGTCCGGCGTCGTGCACGGCGCGACGTCGGGATTCCGGATCGACAGGTACCGGCTCGGCGAGGTCGACGGTCACCTCGGCGGCCTCGAACTCGTCGCGTTCCTCGACGATCGAGCGGGATTCCGCGAGCTTGCGCCGCAGCTCGTCCGCGCGCGGATCGGGGGCAGCCGGAGCTTCGTGGCGGCGGCGCAGGAAGCCGAACACCGCGAACCCGCCGAGCAACCACGCGAGCGGGCGCCTCATCGAGCCGATGCTACACTGGCCGCCTTCCTGCCTTGCCATCGCGCCTCCCTTTCCCGAGCGGCGCCAGCAGGTGAGGCCGATTCAGACCAGAGGAAGGGAGGTCTCGGGAACAGTGGTTGCGTACGAAATTTTGCTCATGCTCGATCCCGACCTGCCCGAAGGACGGCAGGAGGAGATCATCAAGCGCGCGCGTGAGCTCGTGGAGAAGGCCAACGGGACGTGGGTCCGCCACGACGTCTGGGGACGACGGCGGCTGGCGTACGAGATCGCCCACAAGGGCGAGGGCTCGTACCACCTCCTGAACTTCGACACCGACGCGGAGACGCTCGCGGAGCTGTCGCGAATCCTCCGCATCACCGACGGCGTCATGCGTCACCTCGCCGTACGCCGGGTGGAGGGCACGGCCGGAGCACCGCCTCCCCCGGAGCCCGAGCCGGTCGCCCGGTCTGTCCCGGAGCCCGCCTATGCTGAGAACACACGTTCGGAAGAGGAGTAGAAGATGGCCAACATCAATCGCGTCGTGCTCGTCGGGAACCTGACCAAGGATCCGGAGCTGCGGCACACCCCAAGCGGCACCGCTGTGTGCAAGCTGCGGCTCGCCGTCAACACGCGCCAGAAGGATCCCCAGGGCAACTGGGGCGACAAGCCCAACTATTTCGACGTCACCGTCTGGGGCAACCAGGGCGAGAGCTGCGCGCAGTACCTCTCCAAGGGCCGGCCGGTCGGTGTCGACGGGCGCCTTGACTGGCGCGAGTGGGAAGCACAGGACGGCAGCAAGCGACAGGCGGTCGAGATCATCGCCGACACGGTGCAGTTCCTGGGCAGCCGCGAGGGCGCTAGTGGCGGCGGCGCAGGTGACGGCGAGCGCCAGTTCGTGCCGGCGGCTGCAACCGCGGGCAACGAGGACTTCACCGCTGCCGCTGACGACGACATTCCCTTCTGATGCCGCCGCGCGGGGGAGGAGAAAAAAGAGACAAGGACCGGCAGCCCGGCCGCAAGCGTCCGGGCCAGTCATCCGGTCCGATCCGGCGGAAGTCGTGCTTCTTCTGCAAGGACAAGGTCGACGAGATCGACTACAAGAACGTGAACCAGCTGCGCCGTTACATCTCGGAGCGCGGCAAGATCCGCTCGAGGCGCATCAGCGGCGCGTGCCGGCGGCACCAGCGCCAGGTGGCCGTCGCAGTGAAGCGTGCCCGGGAGATGGCGCTCCTGCCGTACGTCTCAGAAGGCCGGGAAGGCCGCTAGCGCCATGGAGGTCATCCTTCGGTCGGACATCGACAAGGTCGGTCTTCGCGGCGAGGTCGTGAACGTCACACGCGGCTACGCGCGTAACTTCCTCTTCCCGCGCGGCCTTGCCGACGCGGCCACCCCGGCACGTGTCACCGAGGTGCGCAAGGTCGAAGACCGGCGGGCCAAGAGCGAGGCGAAGACGTTCGACGACGCGCAGTCGGTCGCCGAGCGACTCGGTGAGGTCGAGCTCCGCTTCGACGTCAAGGCCGGTCCCACCGGCTCGCTGTTCGGATCGGTCACGCCGACGGACATCGCGGACCAGCTGTGGGAGAAGCACAAGGTTCGGGTCGACCGGCGCAAGATCGGCGGCGAGGCGCTCAAACGGATCGGGCGCTTCCAGGTGCCTATCGAGCTGTTCCAGGACGTGACCGTCGAAGTGCGAACGCTCGTGGTACCCGAAGGCGGCGAACTGCCGCCCGAGGAGGAGTTGGAAGCGCTGGCTGCCGCCGAAGAGGCCGAGCAGGCACCGGCCGCTGAGCCGGAGAAGCACGAGTTGACCCTCGACGAGCTCGATGCGGTCGCCGCCGCGCAGGATGCCCAGCTGATCGCGGCCGGCGAGCTGCAGCCGTCACGCGCGGATATCGAAGGCGAGTTGCAAGAAGACGAGTTCGACCGCGCGGTTGACGCCGGCGTCACCGAAGAGCAGAGCTAACCCTCCAGATCATCCGGTAAGCAGCGGAGCGGACCCTGCGCCGAACGTTGGTGGGCGCTGCGGTCGCGATGACTCCGTCGTGTCCACAATCTTGCCCCTGTGTACAAGCGGCGTGCGGACATTTCTGTGGACAGCCTGGGTACAACCTTTAACAGGCCTTTCCACTGCCTGTGGACTTGCCGACGAAGTTCCCGCTCGTAGCGGCCGAACCATCAACAGGCTCCGTCCGAACCGTATGGGAACATGTGTTCTTTTCCGCTGCAAATAGGCCGAAAAGGACATGTCGAGGACCCACCTTCCCACAGATGGAAACCCGCGCAGCAGGGTGGTTCACTCCGACCGAGTGACACCTGTCGCCCAGCTCGCTGAAGCCGCTCCGATCGCGCCACCCCAGAACCTCGAGGCGGAGGAGTCCGTCCTCGGGGCGATGCTGCTCTCCCCGGGCGCGATCGGGGCGGTAAGCGAGGTCCTCGACGCCTCCGACTTCTACCGGGAGAGCCACGCGAAGATCTATCGCGCGGGTCTCGCGCTCTATGCGAAGGGCGAGCCGGTCGACGCGATTACGCTCGTCGACGAGCTCGAGGAACGCGGCGAGCTCGAAGCCGTTGGCGGGCGCGTCCGGATGCACGAGCTTGCAGCGCTTGTGCCGGCAACCGCAAATGCGGCGCACTACGCGCGCATCGTCCGCGAGATGGCGACGCTGCGCGGACTGATCTCCGCCGGACAGCAGATCGCCCAGCTCGGCTGGGATCGGCCCGGCGAGACGCAGATCCTGGTCGACCGCGCAGAGCAGGTCGTCTTCGACCTTTCACAGAGCCGGGTCTCGACCGAGTTCAGTCACATCGAAGAGCTGCTGAAGGAGAGCTTCGAGCGGATCACAGCCCTGTACGAGGCGGGTGCCGACGTCACCGGCGTCCCCTCGGGCTTCCGCGATCTCGACCGGCTCACTTCCGGCTTCCAGCCCGGGAACCTCGTCATCATCGCCGCACGTCCCAGCATGGGGAAGTCCGCGCTCGGCCTGTGCGTGGCCGCGAACCTCGCGCTACGGCACGAGATCCCGGTGGCGCTGTTCACGCTCGAGATGTCGAAGTCGGAGGTGACGCAGCGACTCCTGTGCAGCGAGGCGAAGGTCGAGTCACAGCGCCTGCGCACGGGCAAGCTCGCGCAAGACGACTGGCCCCGCCTCGTCGCGGCCGGCGACAAGCTGATGAAGGCGCCGATCTACGTCGACGACACGGGCTCGATCACGATGATGGAGATCCGCTCCAAGGCACGGCGGCTGAAGACGCGCGAGCCAAACCTCGGGCTGATCATCGTCGACTACCTGCAGCTGATGACCTCTGGAACGACCGCGGAGAACCGCGTGCAGGAGGTCTCGCAGATCTCGCGCAACCTCAAGGTGCTCGCGCGGGATCTCGACGTGCCGATCCTCGCGATGTCACAGCTGTCTCGTGCGGTCGAGCAGCGGCATGACAAGCGACCGATCCTCTCCGACCTGCGGGAGTCCGGTTGTCTAGCCGGCGACGCGCGCGTCTTCCTTCCCGATCAGGGCGTTTATCGGCCGATCAGCGAGCTCGTCGGCCGCAGCGGTTTCCGAGTGTCTGGTGTGAACCCAGAGACCTGGAGACTCGAGTCGCGCGTCGTTACCAACGCTTTCGCGACCGGCCGCAAACCGGTTTACCGGCTCAGGACACGTCTCGGCCGCACGATTCGTGCAACTGGGAACCACAAGTTCCTCTCGTTCAGCGGCTGGCGCCGGCTCGACGATCTCGGTCCCGGTGCCCGGATCGCACTGCCGCGCCGGTCAGAGGGACACGGGGAGCCAACTATGAGCGAAGCGGAAGTGGCCCTTCTGGGACACCTCATTGGCGACGGCTGCACTCTTCCCCGCCACACGATTCAGTACACGACAAAGGATCGCGACGTGGCCGAACTGGTGGCTTCGTTGGCGACCGAGATCTTCGGGGACTCAGTCCGACCGCGCATCAACTCGGAGCGCTCTTGGTTCCAGGTGTATCTCCCTTCAGCGCGGCGCCTGACGCACGGCGTGCGGAACCCGATCGCACAGTGGCTCGACGAGATGGGAGTCTTCGGGTTGCGATCGTGGGAGAAACGCGTGCCTGAGAAGGTCTTCGCACAACCACCGCACCTGATCGCAACCTTTTTGCGCCATCTGTGGGCCACCGACGGTTGCCTCCATGCGAGCAGCGGCAAGCACTATCCGGTCATCAGGTATGACTCGTCCAGCGAGGAACTCGTTCGAGACGTCCAGTCGCTCCTTTTGCGGCTCAGCATCAACGCCCGTCGCTTCCCTGTCTCCATGGGAGCAAAGGGTCGGACGAATCATCGGCTGGACGTTCAGGGACGCGATGAGGCGATACGGTTTCTGACTGCCGTGAGCGCAGTGGGTGGGCGAAAGCGGGGGCAACGCCTCGAGATTCTTTTTTGGTTCGAAGGCCGCGCCCGCAACACCAACCGCGACGTCGTGCCGAAGGAGGCCTGGCGCTCGATCGTCGTTCCCGCCATGCAGCAAGCGGGAGTCACGACGCGCTCCCTCCAGGAGCGTATCGACACTCATTACTGCGGCTCGACTCTGTACAAGCGAGGCCTCGGCCGCGAGCGAGCGCTTGCAGTCGCGGACGCCGCCGACTCGCCCGAGCTCGCACACCTCGCCACCAGCGATATCTACTGGGACGAGGTCGCCTCTATCGAACCTGCTGGCGAAGAGGAGGTCTACGACCTAACCGTCGACGGTCTACACAACTTCGTAGCCGATGACATCGTCGCTCACAATAGTATCGAGCAGGATGCGGATCTCGTTATGTTCGTCTATCGCGACGAGTACTACAACGAAGAAAGCGATCAGCAAGGACTGGCAGAGATCATTCTCTCCAAGCACCGCAACGGCCCGACCGGCGTCGAGAAGCTGTCGTTCCTCAAGCGTTATGCGAAGTTCGCGGACCTGGCGGCCGGTTGATGGCCTCGTGGGCAGTAGTCGGCGAACAGGTCGTCTGGGTGTCCCCGCTGGCGACCGCTTTCACGATCGTGTGCGAGCGTTGTGCCGACAACGGGGAGAGCTTCCCGTCCGTCCAGGGGACGCTCTCGCTCGAGCATGTCCGCGGGCACATGACGTGCCCGCGCGGTCATGAGATCCGCGTCGAGCGCGACGGGCGCTAATCATCCCGCGGTAGCGACAACAACCGCGAACGCGACATAAAGCGCAACGATCACGGCGCCTTCACGTCTCGTGAGCCCGCCGCCGAAGGCGAGCGCGACCGCGACGACTGTCATGCCGACCATCCACAGCGCCGCAAAGGTCTCGAGCCCTGACGCCGAGCCGAAGCCGAGGATCAGCGCGGGCACGCAGAGGCCGACGAGGATGTTCGCGTTGTTCGAGTTGAGCGCCTCGCTCACGCAGGCAGCGCCGCGGCCGTGACGCGCAAGGCGGACCGCTGCGATGAGATTCGGGATGCTCGTGAGCGCCGCGAGGACGAGCGCTCCGAGCACGATGTCCGAGACGTCGAAGCGGTTGCCGAGCGACTGGGCGGCCGCGACCATCCCGTAGGCGCCGCCGACGACAGCTGCCAGAGCCGGAATGATCGCGAGCGCATCCAGTGTGGTCGCCGGCGGGCTGAACTCGTCGCGGCGTGCATCCCGCTGTTCCTCCGCAACGGCTTCACGTAGCGGCGCAGGGAGTCGCGAGCGTGCACGTTCGTGCAGCGCGGAGAGGACGACGTAAGGCGCGAGCACGACCACGGCAAGG
>WNFC01008573.1_pt1 | contig 11281 bp, 9 predicted proteins | sample 5400541 | NCBI WGS metagenome assembly WNFC01 (sample SAMN13153342, study PRJNA577476) | soil metagenome | isolation source: 120 cm saprolite under Douglas fir tree site 2 hole 2 replicate 1 | place: USA:California | collected 2015-04-18
GGCTCGCCGCCGCGGTCGCCCAGCATCCGACGCGCTTCGCCGGATTCGCCGCCCTGGCGACGAGCGACCCCGCCGCCGCGGCCGACGAGCTCGAGCGCACCGTGACCAAGTACGGCTTCAAGGGCGCCATGATCCACGGTCTCGCCAACGGGCTCTTCCTCGACGACAAGCGATTCTGGCCGATCTTCGAGCGCGCCGAAAAGCTCGACGTGCCGATCTATCTGCATCCCTCGGTGCCGCATCGGACAGTGGCGGACGTCTACTACAAGGAATACGCCAAGGATTTCCCGATGGTGATCCGCGCCGCCTGGGGCTTCACGGTGGAGACGGCGACCATCGCGATCCGCCTCGTGCTCGGCGGCGTGTTCGACAAATATCCCAATCTCAAGATCGTGCTCGGCCATCTCGGCGAGACCCTGCCGTTCCTGGTGTGGCGCATCGACCAGGCGCTGTCGCGGCCGGGCGCCAAGACGCTCAGCTTCCGCGACGTCTTCTGCAAGCATTTCTGGATCACCACCTCGGGCAATTTCTCCAATCCGGCGCTGCTGTGCTGCATCATGGAGATGGGCGTCGACCGCGTGCTCTTTTCGGTCGATTGGCCGTTCGTCGCCAATCCGCCCGCGGTGCGCTGGATGGAGACCGTGCCGCTCTGCGAGGAGGACAAGGTCAAGATCCTGAGCGGCAATGCGAAGAAATTGCTGAAGATGTGAGCCTGCGCGCCGGCGCTTACCAGGCCGCCAGCATGTGCCCGATGTCGTAGACCGCGGCCGCAAGCGCGAGCCCGCCCCAGACGATGGCGATCGCGAGCGCAAGATTGACCCGCGGCAGAGCATGTTTTGCAAGCAAGTGGGCCATGGCACGCGTCCTATCCAGCGGCGCATGTTCTCGATCTGCGAACATGCGCTAACGACGGCGCTTCATCCCAACGGTTCGATTCTCGAACTTGTTTTGCGGGATTTTTAGTCCCGGCCGGCGCCTTTGCCTAGCAGCGAGCCGCAATGCTGGGTTGCGTCCACAGCCGGACTGCCCGCGAATTAGGCCGACGGCGGTACGTTTTCACCGGTCACGGGTGTCGGGGAAGAGCCGCTGGTTATTTCTCGCCGATTGCTTCGGCAGCTCCACCGGGAAACTGGTGGAGGCGGTCGGCTGCGCGCGCTGCGCGGCGCGCGCCGCAGCGGCCGTCGTCTTGCGCGCCGCGGTCCGTGCGACCTTGGCCTTGCGGGCTGGTTTCGTGGCCACTTGCTTCTTCGTCGTCTCGGCGGCCGCGGTCTCGACGCGAGGTCGCGGCAGCGGCACTGGCGCCGCAAACGGCGCGGCCGGTGTGGCCGAGATGGCCGCGGTCGCGACGGTTTGGTCGCTGAGCACGGCCTCGATCGTCGGCTCGTCGGCCGGAGCAGGCTCGGCCGCAACGGGCGCCGGCGGGGCGGGCGCGGCCGCGAGCGGCGCCGGCGCAGCTTGCGGCGGCGGTTCGGTGTGCAGCGCGATCTGCGCGGCGCCGGACTCCTCGGCCGCTTGCGCCGGCGGCGGCGTGGGCTCGCTCACCACCGCCGTCTCGACCGGCGACTCGGCGAGCGGCGGCGCGGTCTCGACGATCGCGGGCACCGGCGTCACCGGCAGGTCGAGCAGGCGCTGCAGCTCGTCGGTGCGGCGCGCATAGGCGAGGAGGTGGAAGTGCTGCCACTCCGGCTCTTCCATGATCGCCTTCTGCACCAGCGTCCGGTTGACGTCCGGGATGTCGACGAAGCCGCGCGAGGGATCGCGCGTCGCGACGAGGCCCGCGCTCGCGGCCAGCACGACGACGAAGGTGGCGATCATGGCGCCGAGGCTGAGGCGGAGGCTGGGCAACATGGCATGCACCGCAATGGATGCTCGGGCGTCGGCCGAGCGACCCGCTCGATCATCCGAATCAGCCATAACAGAGTCGGCCGTCGGCGTGAATCAACCCAGGATTCTAGGCCACAACCGGCCCGCGCGTGGGCCGCGACCCGTCGTTACTCACCGGATTTCACACGCGAGCCCACAGAAAGTCCGGCCAGCGAGGATTTGCGGTCACACCCGCTGCCGATTTGTCCGCGCCGTTGTGCCTCCGCGGAGCCGCTGCTACGGTCCGCCGCCGGCGGGCCCGTAGCTCAATGGTCAGAGCTAGCGGCTCATAACCGCTTGGTTGGAGGTTCGAGTCCTCCCGGGCCCACCACGCAATCGTCCAACCACGTTGCGCGCCTTTCCTGGGTCGTCGTTGTCTCTAGCCTGAAAAATTCCGGTCTGCTTGTGACCGGACGTGCGCGGCGTTGCTTGAAACGTCCGGAATGACCGCGCCTCGCAGGCGCGAATGTTGAAGACACAGCTGGAAAACGCCGGGGGACGGACTACATCAGTCGCACAGTCCCCGCTGACGTCTTCTCAAAATTCCATGCTCACCTTCGCTCTGCTGATCGTCGTCCCCGTCGCCTTGTCCGGCATTCACTATCTCCTCGGGCCTCGGCGCGGCAATTGGCAGACGGCGGACCGCTCGAGTGCCGGGCTGCTGGCCCCCGCATCGGCGCATCCCGCTGCCGTCATCCGGGTGTACGCCGCGCGCGCCGTGCGCTGGCGCGGTATCTTTGCCGTCCATTGCTGGATCGTCGTGAAAGAACGCGGCGCGCGTCGGTACACCCGTTATGACTACACCGCCTGGGGCGAACCGATCCGCGTTGACGGGTTTGCGCCCGACGGCCGCTGGTTTGGCGCAGTTCCGGAAACGGTGGTGAGCGTGGATGGCGAAAGGGCGGAACGGCTGATCCCCAAGATCCGCTTCGTGGTCGAGAACTACAGATTCCGCTCCTACGGCGATTACAGCCCCTGGCCCGGTCCCAACTCGAACACATTCGTCCAGGCTGCGCTCGACGCGGTTCCTGAACTCAAGGCGGTGTTGCCGCCAACGGCCATCGGGAAGGATTATCCCTATCATGGCCGATGGGTCGGCTTCACGCCGTCCAGCACCGGAGTCTTTGCTTCCGTGGGCGGGTATCTGGGCTTGACCATCGGCTGGATCGAGGGAGTCGAGTTGAATTTTTTCGGCGCCGTGCTCGGGCTCGATCTACGCCGGCCGGCTCTCAAGTTTCCCGGTATCGGTCGGCTCGGCAGACCCACGGCCCGGTCGGACTGCTAGAGCCGTGTTGCCGCTCTAGCTGCTGGCACACACCGGACACGCCAAGTCACAAGCGCTCGTGCCGGCTTCCCGCCGCTGAACCAGAGAAGACGGCTTGGCTGGGCCGGAGTTGGAGTCCTCTCAGCCCACCACGCTATCGTTCACGCAGGGGCGGCTGTCGTGCACGTCATCTCCGGCCCGAAAAGATCACTTCTGCGGAAAATAGCTCCAGATCTTGGGCGCTTCGTGCATGGTCATGATCTTTTGGTATTCCGGATCGTAGATCTCGATGATCCTGTATGTTCCGGACGTCACCCAATCGCCCTCATTGAAGTTAATCGGACCGGCGGGGTCCGTCGGCGGCAATCCCTTCTTTCTCTCGATCGTCAACGACTGGATGAACACCTTTCCCCAGCCCAGCCATTTGTCGTTCGCCGTTCTCTCGAACAGATAGACTCGCACGGGATCGAGCTGGAAATTCCTGGCGGCAGACTTGTTCCGGAAGGAGAAGATTTTTCCGTCCACGTCCTTCAGAGTCACCGGGTTTTTCTGATGCCTTTCGATGTTGAGAATGTCGGACGGGAATCCTTCGTCCTTCGTCAAAAGCAGCGTGTCGTTAATTTCATAGAAACATCCCATGGGCGTAACTCCTCCGTTTGATTCAACGACAAGAATCCATTTCGCGTTCTCGGGATCGCCGCGTCAGAGGACGCGGAAACAGGGGCCGTAATTCCCGCGTCCTTTTCCGATCTCCGTGCTCATGAGAGAGCGGGCGAGCTCGGTCAGCCCGAACATCATTTCGATGGCGTGCACGAGCGCCGACTGGTCGCCGTGCTCCCAGACCACCTGCAGCTGATGGAGCAGCTGGGTGAAGGACTCGTCGAAGCCGTTGATCATCTTCCACACGGGGGCCGGAACGTCCTTCTGCAGGTATCCGCCCTTCGGAACGACCGCCACCGGCCAGGCCTCGGGGAAATCGACGGGGTCGCCTTCGAAGGTCGGCTCGCCGTTGGCGAAACCACTGAGCCGCTTGCGGTGCTTGATCTCGAGGAAGCGATAGTAGTGCGCCAACTCGTGCGTGTGCGTGACCTCCGGCGAGGCCTCGGATCCCTCGCCCTGGTCCAGAATGAGGGCGATGGCGCGTTCCACGCCGGCGAGGTCCACCATCACCATATGTGCAAGCGGACCGCTGACCTGCCGTTCGGTGGACAGCTCCGGCTTTATGGTCTGGAATTCGTGCAGGATCGCGTCATAGAACGCGCCGATCGTTTTGTAGCCTTTTCCTTGCCCGGGAGTTTCGGGACCGTTGCCCGTGGACGGCGCTTCGATCGCAATGAACGTGTCGAGCGAAGCGTCGGACAGACCGCTGAGCGAAACGACGAGCTCCGGATGCACGCCTCCGGGAATCCGCCCCGGGTAGCTCGGGACCATCAACGGATCGTTGATTTGCGGCACGCACCCCAGCGCAGTGAGCATGTTGCAGGCGAGCGCCATGTGCAGCATCTCCTCCTGCACGACGTTGCGGATCGACGCCGCCACCGGGTGCATCTGGTCCTTGATCGACCACAGCGCGGATAGATACGGAGGGATCGTCGAAAACTCGACGGACACCGCCGACTGAAGCGCGAACTCGAGCCATTCCGGACCGCGTTGCTTCTCCGGCTGCTCCAGCAACGGCGAGATGCGCGCCAGGTGGTGTAGTTCGGAAAATAATTGCTGCTGCGTGATCATGGCGTTTGCGACAGAAGATGATCGGTCAGTTTCAGCGTCACCGCGACGAGGGTAGGCGTCGGATTGACCGCCGCGCATGTCGGATGGACCGCGTTCGAGCATACGTACAGGTTGCTCGTACCAAAGACCCTCAGGTCGGCGTCGACGACGCCTTCGCTCGGATCCCTACCCATTCGACATGTCGATGAGGTGTGGTGCCCATCCTGCGTGCCGACCTGCATATCCGCATCCTGTACGACGTATCCCATCGCCTTGATGACCTTCGCCATCAGTTCGAGTCGCGCGGCGGCACGCTCGGCGGCTTTGGGGGATTGGGTGAAATCGATCCTGGTGCGCGGCAAGCCGAAGCGCGTGACTCCCTCGCCGGGGGTGAAACGATTGTGGTACTCCCCGAACTGCTCCATGTAGGCCGATAACTGGGTTTGGCGCGGCCCGGTAATGATGGCATCGATCTGGGCGCGGCTTTTGCCCGCGATCATGTACTCGGCGATATCGACGTTCGGCACGCCCGCGGTCTTCATCAGGAAGATCTTCCCGTCCGCCTGATACTTCTCCGTGTCGTACGTGCGCGACATCAGAGACGGAAAGTCGAACTCCTGGATCCAACGCTCCTCGTTCTTGGGCTTGGTTCCGGCGACAGACAGGAACGGATGCGCGACCGGATAGCGGCCGACCAGATCGTTGTCGTTGCCGATGCCGTGCTCCCAGTACTGGCTGGTGGACATCATCAACAGCTTCGGCACCTCGTAGGCGCCGGCGCAGAGGATGATCCGGTCAGCGCTGGCAGTCATGGTGGCCCGGGTGGCGGGGTCGATGTACTCCACGGCGTGGATGCGGCTCTTGGACTCCGCTACCAGCCGCGTCACCGGTGCCGATCCGATGAATTTAAAATTTGTGAATCTGGGCTCGCTGAGCAAACGGTCGAGCACGTAGGTCGCGGAGAATCGCGCTCCAAACGGGCAGTACTTGCAGGTCCCGGTCGCCATGCACTTGCGATAGCGGGCGATCGGCATGTGTCCCGGCTGTATGCCGAGCTCACGGAACGCCTTGATCATCTCGCCATCGGATTCCGTCCAGGGGTAGGGCGGTTGCGGAAACGGCTTGCTGCGCCAGGGATGGTTTCTATTTTGTGTTTCCGGCTTGCCGCGCTCCACACAGTCGGCGTCCTCGCCGCATACCGACAGGTACTCTTCCGCGCGACAGTAATAGGGCTCCAGCGTGTCGTAGTCGTACGGCCAGTCGCAGCCCTCGTCGGTATTCGTCTTCAGGTAAAAGTCTTCCGGCTTGAAGCGCATGCTCCACCCGCCCCAGTGCACGGTGGACCCGCCGTACATGATCGTGCGTACTCCTTTGGAGTGCCAGGCCGTCCCGCCGACGGATCGATTGTCCTCGTCGCGGTCCTCGCATTGCTCGTAGGGCTGCCGCCGGTCGACGACGTAATCCCACCAGTAGCGCCGGTCCTTCATCGGGACCAGCGGTCCCGCCTCCAGCATGAGAATCGGAGTAGTGGGGTCGGCCTCGAGCAGCTTGGTCGCGACCGCCGTGCCGGCGACGCCGGAGCCGACGATGATGTACGCGTAATCCGTTCCGCTCATTGCGACGGCTCCTCGTACGGGCGAACCGGCTTGACGCGGTTGAAGCGCGAACCCGCGATGAACCCGTTGTAATTGACGACGTTCTCCGGGCGGATTTCCCCCGGGCGGATTTCGGCCTCGTGCGGCCGGATGAACTTCTTGAATCCTCCGGCGACGATCTGGACGCGAATGAACTCGTCGACGACGAAGTGCTTCGCATGCGCGAGCCGTGTGTCCAGCTTAATCGGGACGTCGTTCTTGCAGAGCGGCTTGTCGAGCGGGGCGCCCGAACTGTCGCGCGGCTCGCCGTTGTCGAGAAAGAGGTTCTCGAACGCCTTGGTCTCGCCGTACATGTCGATGAGTTCCGCGACCACCGCGAGCGCGTTGACGTACTCCGACACGTAGCTCGGCCGCGTCATGGTCTTCGCGGTCAGGAACTCCAGCCAGGAACTCTTGAGGCCGGCGGAATCGTGGACGGTGTTCTCCCAGACCCTGCCGATCGCAACGAAGATCCGCCAGAGACCGTCGACTTCGGTACGCGTCAGCTTGCGCGGCTCGGCGAGCAATAGCTGTGGGGCGAGCTGCTGCCTGCAGATCTCGCCGCCGATCATCGCGATCGTCATCCTTGTCTTCCCTCCCCAAGCTCGCAAAAACGCAGGAATTTCCGCAGTCACGTTCTCATCATGGCGTCGACGTCGCACAGCCCATCGGCGCGCCCTTCCCGGTCACAGCGGAGGCGATTTGTAATCCATGTCGGTCCCGTCGGAGCCCGCTTTGACGCGGATCAGCCTCGTGAACAGGTCCTTGTGCGCAGGATACTTGGCGCACATGTCCTTGCGATTGGCGAATTCGTAATCCGTCGGTTCCCACCCCGGGGCGACACAGCAGGTCACGAGGACGTAGTCGTCGGCGCGCGGTAGCTCGGCGGCCATCCACGAATAGGCCTCGATGACGACCTGCGGCTGGTTCTCTTCGGCCTCGAGCACGTCACCCAGCTTGTGAGTGATCAGGGTGCCGTCTTCTTTGAGCTCATACAAGGTGAGCGTCGCGCCGCCGTGATAGCACCATATTTCGTTGGTGCGCATGCGGTGCATCGTGTTGAAGTCCTTATGCAGCATGAAATAGATCGTGGAGACCACTTTGCGAGCGCCGCCGCCCAATCGTTTCGGCGCCTCGATCGTGTCGGGCGACCGGAAGGCCGCGGCGTAATAGCCGCCCTCGATCGGAATGGGCTGCAGGCCGAGCTTTTTGGCGATCGCCTTTGCCTGTTCGCCCCCGTTCGGCGAGTCGGATTTCATGCTGTCCTCCCCTGGATCTGTCTGGCCCGGTCCGTGGCGGGACCTGAAGGGTGCCGCACCCCACAACGCGCGACGCTTCGTCGTCATTTCTTCATCACGACCTCTTCGGTCACCATGCAGATGACTTCCGAGTCGTCGCAAAAGTTGCTCTCGTCGGGACGGATCACGTTCTTGTAGCCCGGCGAATTGAAAGCGCGCTCGATCTCTTCGACGCTGTCGGCCCACAGCTCCACGATCCCGTCATATTGGGTCCCTCCGTGGTCCATGCCTCGCAATGCTTCCGGCGGAAGCTGATGACATTGCACGTATCTACGGATGTGGCGTGTGAAGTCCTTCACACCCAAAGCCAGGGGCCCGTGCTTTTCGGTCCAATACCTGTGGAACTCCCCCGGCGTCATCCCCTGCTTGCGCTTGATCAGCACCGATACCTTGATCATGACACACCTTGTTGGTTGCACTCGGTCGAAGCGAGGCGAGGCCAGCTACGGAGCCAGGCGCGTCAGGCCAGCTCTCTCATTTCCGCCTGCGCCTGCTTGAGCCAGAACTGCATGTCCATTTCGTCATACAGGCTGCTCGCGGTCATCAGGTGCGCCCGCGCTTCCTCTCCCTTGCTCCGACCTCGGTCGAGCCTGGCCAAAGCCAAGTGACAGTGGGCGACGAGCGGGAGCATGCCCGTTTCACTGGCGAGGGTGAGCGCCTGCCGGTAAGCGTCATCGCCCTGCGCCGCTTCAGCCGGCGCTTGGGAGTGGATGTCGCCGAGCAGCTTCAGGCTCCAGGCTTCCCGCCCGCGTTGCTGATGGTCGCGGGCCAGCGCCAAGGCCTGCTCCGCTAGTTCTCGCGCCTTGGCGCGTTGTCCAAGGACGAGATGGGCTTCCGCCAGGAACGTGATGAACAGGGAACGCAGGCCCAGCATCTGCATCGCCGTGATCGCCTCGACCGCCTCTTCCAGCAATGCCACCGCGTCGGGCGCGCGCCCAAACCAGAGGTAAGCGGAGCCCAAGGTCCCTGCGACGAACGGCAGATTGAAGCGGATCGCCGAAGCGCGGCAGAAAGCGAGGCCCGGCTCGAGCACGCGGATTGCGGCCGCAAAGTCCCCGTGACGCAGATGCGAGTACCCGATGCCCCAGCGAGCGTACATCTCGCTGTAGGGATGACCGATGCTCTGGGCGATGCGCAGGGCCTCTCCCCCAACGGCGAGGGCATTCGCGAAATCCCCCAGGTCGGACAGCACCGCCGCCAGATAAAACCGGGCAAGCACCGCCGGCGGCCCGGCGATCCCGAACCGCTCGCCGAGCGGCGCTTCATTGGCGAGTGCGATCGCCGTACGCAGCCGGTCGGCCGCCTGACGCGCGTCGCCGCTGAACCAGAGCGCCTGCGCCAGGAAATAGTTCGCCGCGAGCCGCAGCCCGAGGTGATCGACCGCCTCGCCGATGGCGCACGCGGATCGCGCCGCCTCGATTGCGCGAGCGTGCTCGCCGAGGAAGTTGTGGCGCACCGACAGGTAACCGAGCGCCCAGCCGACCCGCTGCTGGTCCCCGATCGACTCCGCGAGCTCGCGCCCCTCGTCCACGACCTGGCCCAGGCGCACGAACTCACCGAGCGCCACCAGGGCGTTTCGCTGATCGAAGCACACGTCGATGAGCTGCTCGGTTCGCTGCCGGCTCTCCGCCAGCTCGCGCAGCGCAGAGTGCGCCTGCTCGAAGTGGGTGAGGGACTCCCGGGAGGCCGAGCGGTCGAGCGCCCGTTTTCCCGCCTGCCTGCAATAGCGCGCCGCCTTCTCCCACAAAGCGCCGCGCAGCGCATGATGGCCGAGGCGCTCCACCTGCTCGCTCAGCCGGTCGGCGTAGAGACGCTCAATGGCGGAGACAATTCGCGCGTGCAGATTCTTGCGCCGCTCCTGCAGCAGGCTGCCGTAGCTCACCTCGTGGGTGAGCGCGTGCTTGAAGGTGTACTCCAGATCCGGGAAGAGCCGGGTCTCGAAGATGAACTCCGCTTCCTGCAGGCGGACGAGGCGACGCTTGAGATCGTCATCGGACTGATCCGCGATGGCCGCCAACAGCGCGTAAGGGAAATCCTTGCCGAGCACCGCAGCCGTTTGCAGCAGCTGCTTTTCCTCCGTGGGCAGCCGGTCGATGCGCGCCGCCAGGATCGTCTGCACCGAGGCCGGCACCTCCAGCGTCTCGATCGGGCGCGTCAAGCGGTAGGCTCCGCGCTCTCCGACCAGCGCGCCCGTCTCCACCAGGGTCCGCACCGTCTCCTCGAGGAAGAACGGGTTGCCGCGCCTGACCAGCATCCGCGTTAGCGGTTCGAGTTCGGGGGCCGGCCCGAGGAGCCCGGCAAGCAACTGCATCGCGCTCTCGGCGGGCAGGCTGTCGAGCCGGAGCTGGGAGTAAAAGGTCTTGCTCCCCCAACGGTGGGCGTATTCTGGTCGGTAATTCACCAGCAGCAGCAGACGCGCCGAAGAAACGCTTTCCACCAGATTATCCAGCAGAGTCTGAGTCTCGCCGTCGATCCAATGCAAGTCCTCGAACACCACGAGCAGCGGCTGCACCTGGGCTTCGCGCAGCAGCAGCCGTTTGACGGCGTCCAGCGTGCGCTCGCGGCGCACGGGCGGATCCAGTTTCTGCCAAGCGGCGTCTTCGACCGGCACATCGAGCAGAGCCAGCAACGGAGGAAGCAGCGGCTCAAGCGTGCGATCGAGCGCCAGCAGCTTGCCGGTGATTTTTTCGCGCATCTCGCGATGATCGTCGCGGTCGCCGATCTTGAAGTAGCTTTTGAGCAGGTCGATTACCGGCAGATAGCTGGTGGCTTTGCCATACGACACGGACGAGGCTTGCAGGATGAGCCAGTCGTGCACCCGATGAGAGTGGGTGAACTCGTAGACCAGTCGTGACTTGCCCACGCCCGCCACGCCCACAACGGCGACCACCTGGCCGTGACCGGCTTCCGCATGGGCAAGGACCCGGCGCAGGTGCTCGATCTCGGCATCGCGGCCGACGAAAGGAGTGAGGCCGCGCAGCGTCGCGGCCTGAAGGCGCGTGCGCGCCTGACCCGCCCCCGTCAACTCGAAGATCTCGATCGGGTTGGGTAACCCTTTCACGGGCACCAGGCCCATCGATTTGACCTCAACGTAACCTTCGGTGATGCGAAGCGTGTCGGGGCTCAAAACGATGCTGCCGGGATCTGCGAGCTGCTCCATGCGCGCGGCGAGATGGGTCGTCTGGCCCACGGCCGTGTAATTCATGTGCAGATCGTCATTGACGGCGCCCACCACGACTTCACCGGAATTGAGGCCCACCCGAATTCGCACCGCCGTCCCTTGCGAGCGGCGCAGCTCGTCCGAATAGCGCCTCACGGCCTCCTGCATGCGCAGCGCGGCATACGCCGCGCGCACGCCATGGTCCTCGTGCGCGATCGGCGCTCCGAACAGCGCCATGATGCCGTCACCCATGACGTGATTGACCGTGCCCTCGAAGTGATGCACGGCCTCGATCATGCGCTTGAGGACCGGATCGAGGATCTGGCGCGCGTCCTCGGGATCGCGGTCGGCG
>WNFC01008575.1_pt1 | contig 11281 bp, 12 predicted proteins | sample 5400541 | NCBI WGS metagenome assembly WNFC01 (sample SAMN13153342, study PRJNA577476) | soil metagenome | isolation source: 120 cm saprolite under Douglas fir tree site 2 hole 2 replicate 1 | place: USA:California | collected 2015-04-18
CTATTTCAATTCCGCCTTCACCACCGTCGCCGACGCTCTCAACACCGGAAACTGTAAGCTCATTTCGAATGCCATGGTCTACAAAGTCCTCATGGACCCTGACCGCAACCGCGCCCGCGGCATTCTCTACATCGACAGCAACACGCGCCAGGCACGCGAAATCTACGCCCGCACCGTCATTCTCTGCGCCCAATCGCAGGAATCGGTCCGCATCCTGCTCAATTCCGCCACGCCCCAGTATTCGAATGGCCTCGCCAATTCCAGCGGCGTGCTCGGCCATTATCTCACTGCGCACATCCGCAGCGGCGGCGGCAGCGGCGAATTTCCAATATTCGGCGCAAAACCTTCTCTCGGCGGGCCCATTAAGCCACTCGGCATCTATATCGCGCGTTTCCGCAACTTGCAGAACGCTCCGCCCTACAAGAAATTCCTCCGCGGCTTTGGCTATGAGGGCGAGTCATCGACGGAATTCAACTGGAAGGCGCCCGGCTTCGGCGAAGCCTATAAAAAAGCTCTTGTCGAGCCCCGCACCAGCATCGGCATCACCGGCTTCGGCGAAGTCCTCCCGCGCTGGGACAATTTCGTCGAACTCGACCCCAGCGTCAAAGATATTTACGGCATTCCCGTCCTGAAAATCCATATGTCCGACGGCGAAAACGAACGCGCCATGATCCAGGACATGGGCGACTCCGCCGGAGAAATGCTGGAAGCCGCCGGGGCAAAAAATATTCGCACCTACGCCCATCCTTCCGCTCCACGCTGGGCGCTCCACGAAGCCGGCATCGCCCGCATGGGCGCCGATCCGAATAAATCCGTCCTCAATCAATTCCAGCAGACCCACGACATCAAGAATCTTTTCGTCATGGATGCCTCCGGCTTCACCTCGAATCCCTGCCAGAATCCCACTCTCACCATCATGGCTCTCTGCGTCCGCTCCTGTGACTACCTCATGTCCGAGCTGAAGCGCAACGCCATCTGATTTCCCACGGTACGCGCACTCCTCGGAACCGGACACACTTTCTTCTGCCTGCCCTTGCGGCGGGTAATTTCCTGCAATGACTCCGATTTTCAATTATTATTTGCCGCGATTCCGGCGCTAGTCCGATTGGCCTTCAACCAACACGCGCGGCGCGCCATGCAAAACAGGGTTATCCCGACTGCCTCTGGTGGTCCTTTTCCGCTCCATCCAACCAGCGCTCCAGCACCGCTTGTGAAGCTGGTTCGACCTGCTGGAACCTCACGCCCGCGCCCATATTCGGCTGCGAGTAAATGATCTCTGACTTGGCTTCGAAGAACGAATCCCCCGCCGCGATTTTCACGAGCACCGACGTTCCCTTGGGGAACGGGTTCATCATGTCCAAATAGCAGCCGTGCAGGCTCAGTTCGCTCACGCGTGATACGATCCGCACATCCGCCCTCACTTCGATCAGCTCCGCGCTCGCGATGAACGAGTATCTAGGCGAACGTCTCTTCTCTAAGTATCCGATATCGGCCTCCGGCGGACTTCCTCGTACCACAATGGTACCTCTGATTGACTGAATTTCGTCATCACAGGGTCTTAACCACTTTGGAACGCTCGGCCTTTTGCCTTATCCGGCGCATCGGCACTTGCCAGAATTCCAGTTTCGTCTGTCTTGCGCCTTCCACAAATCGAAGCCCTCCTCGGCGTCCGTCGATGGGGTCTCTCCCAATTCGTTCACGCAACCCCTCGACAGGTCTTCGATTCCGCCACGTCCCCTGGTCACCTCCGCTGCTTGCCGACCCACCCAGGGCCTTGCCACGGCCGCCTTCCGCAATGGTTTGAAGAAGTGATATCCTTCCGTCAGCATTTTTCATCTAGAGGATTTCAGCTTCTCGGGAACCATCTCTTGGCGCTGTCAGATGCTGCGATCCTCGCCCACAAGTCAAAATCACGAAGAGGAGGACATGCCCATGTTCCGCAAGCTCATCAACACCACTGACGATCTGGCCCTCACTATCCTTCGCCTAGTCCTTGGCGTGGTGTTCTTCGCGCACGGTGCGCAAAAGGCGCTCGGCTGGTTTGGCGGCTACGGCTTCTCCGGCACCATGGCCTTCTTCACCCAACAGGCGCACATCCCCGCCGCGTTCGCATTTCTGGCCATCTGCGCCGAATTCCTCGGCGGCATCGGCTTGATTCTCGGTCTTCTCGGTCGCGTCGCCGCTTTCGGCATTGCTTGCAACATGGTGGTGGCCGTGGCCATGGTCCATTGGCACTTCGGCTTTTTCGCAAACTGGTTCGGCAATCAAAAGGGCGAAGGCATTGAGTACCACCTACTTGCGCTCGCCATCACCCTGGCCATCATGATCAAAGGCTCGGGCGCGCTCTCCGTCGATCGCGCGCTCTCAAAATCTTGAGCGCAAGTACCCTCCGTGGCCTTCGCCACACCTCCGTCAGTGCGCCGCAGTCGCGCCGCTGCCTAGGAACGCCACCACAGCCGTGACGAACTCTTCCGTCTTTTCAATCGCCGGTACGTGCCCGCACTTCTCAAAGTTGACCAGCTTCGCGCCCGCCATTCCCGCGGCGTAGCGTTCTCCGGCTCCGATCGGCAACAATTTGTCTTGTTTTCCCCACGCCACCAGCGTCGGGACCTTGATACTCGCCAGCCGGTCGTCCATCCTTTCCTTCTCTCGCATGGGATTTCGCAGAAAGCTCCGCACGGTGTTCATTTTTCCGCGCATGATCCCTCTTGTCCTTGCCGGTCCTCTTTAGCACAGGAATGGTTTGAATACTACTTGTGATGAAAGCGCCCAGGGCTTCCTCCCCCGCGGGCGTTTACCCCGGCCATATCCGAGCGTTCTCCGTGTACTCTGCGTTCTCGGTGAACTCTGCGCTAAGCATTTTTCATCCAACTCAAGGTGCCCTGCGCCTGTTTCTTAAGATCTCGATTTAGCTGGACTTGCCAACAAAGCAATTGACAAGCGGGGAGCCATTTGTTTACATCACTGAAGTCATGATGCGAATCCTCACGTTGCGAGTCGCACTTTCCTGCACATTGGTCCTCGCCTCTATTTGCGCCCTTGCCGACCCCAAGGACAAAGAGCCCGCGCCTCGCTTTAACGCCACCACCACCACCGGCGAAAAATTCACCAACGACTCCATCAAAGGCAAGGTCGTCCTCCTCGAATTCTGGACCACCTGGTGCGGCTTCTGCGCCGACGAAGCCGCCTTCGTCGACAAGATTGGCCACGAGCTCGCCGGCAAAGGACTCATCCTTCTCGCCATCGACGTGGGTGAATCCAAGAAGACCGTCAAAAAATATCTCGAGCAGCATCCCCGCAACTGCAAGCTCGTCATGATGGAAGACACCAATCTCGCCGCCATGTACCAGGCCAACGTCTATCCCATCTATGTCGTGGTCGATCGCGAAGGCAATATCGCCGGAACCCAGCGTGGCGCCGGCGGCGAAGACGCCCTCCGCAGGCTCATCGCCCGCGCCGGCCTAGAATCCGAATCCGATGCCGATTCCGACGCAAACTGATCCAGGTTTGTTGTAGTGGCGGGTCTTTAGACCTGTGTCACGGATACCTTTGTTTGCTGTAGAGCTTGCTCCGCCAGCTCCCGAATCTGGTTTTGCGCGGACCGTGTACGCCAGGTGTTGCTGCCGTTTAGGCGCCTTGGGCGCGTGCCATTTCGCCGGCAGCGTGCTCCTGTTCGCCTAGACGCTCCAAACTGGACCGCCCTATGCCCCCATCAAGAACAGAGTCAGCATCCACCAAGACTCGCTCAGCGCATTTCACCTCTCCCCGGATCAGTCTTAGCTGCTCCTGACCTTTGGTCGCCAAGCGTCTCCCAGGCCGGCGCATTGTGTGCCACCCTGAGGCTGACAATGAGCTTGATGACGAAGAGTGCAGCAGCGATACCTACAACCGACAAAAGCAAATAGAAGGGCAACCACATATTGTCTCCTTGCCAAAATTATTTCTTCTGGGTGGGCTGGTTCATATGAGCAACTTCTTAAGCGCTTGTAACGGAGTCGACGAGTTCTCTCGTCGACTTCCCGACAACTATGTCTCTCCTCCGTTTGAATGGAATAATCTTGTTGCGGTCGACGGGCGAAAAATAGTCTCCACCGCGGGCCAGCGCAGCGCCGAATGGGAAGCGCTTGGCGGTCTGACTTTTTCCTAGCGTGTCATTGTTTAGACCTGCCCGGAGCAGTTCTCGGAGCCGCCGCCGGGTTTTGTGCAGTTGCGACTTTGAAGTTCCCGTCGAGGACCCCAACATATTGGCAATCTCGCGGTGCTCGTACCCTTGGATGTCGTAGTGCACCACCTCCGCCTTGAATCCCGGGGGAAGTTGATCGATAGCCCTCTGGAGAGTGAGGCGATCGACCAAGCCGTTCAAGTATAGGTCGGGGAGCGCTCAACTCCAGTCGACGGGTGTCATTCTCTTCTCTCCCTACTGTCATTCCCTCCAGGGAAGTCTGAGCAGCAGTCTTTTTACGGATGTGCATGAGTACGAGATTCGCAGCCACGCAATGCAGCCATGTGGAAAACGCGGATTCGCCGCGAAACGTGCCAATCCTGCGGAACACCGTCAGAAAAGTTCCCTGGGTCAAGTCTTCGGCTTCCGCCGGGTTTTTCAACATGCGCACACACAGACTAAAGACTCGGCCGCTGTGCAACCGATACAGCCTTTCAAACGCCGCGGAATCGCCCTCCTGCGCGCGTTGAATGGCTTCAGCCTCCGACAACACCTCGCCCGACTGAGATTGTAGCAGTCTCTCACAAAGCCCTTTCTGACACACCCACGAGCAGCTCTTTAATAAAGATTATTTAACTTGAAGGCGGTTAGCCACTTGGCTAACTGCCTGGAGCCCTCAAAGTGGCCCCCGCCTTCAAAGCAGGGCAACTACGCTGCCACGTTAGAACCTCTGCCGCTAAGAGCCTGAGCTATTGCAACTTAGCCCGGCCGTTCCAATTTGCCATCCGGTAATCTACCGGTACTAATTCTTGCAAAGTTTACGTGAACAGACACTTTTTGTCGCAGTTGCGACTTCGTGCAACGAAAACCGCTCTGCCATTTTCGCCGAAGTCCTGTTCGCCGATCCCACTTTGTTATCACTCCACCGTCGGCGCGTGGCACAGCCATTTCTGGCTGTGCGGTCTTGCCCGGATTGCTTCCGCCTCTTTACTCTCCGTGTCCTCTGTGCTCTCTGTGAACTCTGCGTGAGGCATTTTTCTGCCGAACCTTGGCCGCCATGGGGCTATAATTATTTCAACGCTCAGGAGGTGCCTGCCATGACCAAGCGGCTCACACTCGGCGCGGCTCTTTTGCTCCTCTCCTTGTCCGTGGCGAAGTTGCTCTTCGCCCAAGGAGCTGCACCATCCGGTTCGCAATCAAAAGCGCCTATCGCCGGCGAAGACCGGGACCGTTTACTCGCCGCGGGAAAGAAGCTATTCGTCGAGCGCTGTGCCAAGTGCCATGACGAGCGCGGAGATAAGCCTCTGAAGACCGGCCTTCCCCTCAGCCAGCGCGAACTATCCGCCGAGCAACTCGCGCTCATCGTTTCCGGGCGCCTCAAGGATTCTCCCGACGAGGATAAACGCGCCGTCACCCTCTACATCGGCACCCTCCTCACCAAAAAGTGATTTGCTCACCATCCGCTAGATTGGCCAGGCGAGGCGGCCTCGTGTGGCACAGCCATTCTTGGCTGTGCGGTTTTTGGTCATGTCTCTTCGCTCAACTTTCACATGACGCTCACTCCCCGTAGCGTTATCATTTCCCAAAACTCCTTGAGGCGCATCCCTATGAAGCACCCCAGAAAAATCATCGTCCACATTGCCACCAGCGCCGACGGCTTCATCGCCCGCCCCGATGGCAACGTCGCCTGGCTCGACCGTCCCCGCCCCAAGGGCCATTACGGCGTTCTCGACGGTCTCTTTGATTCTCCGGTTTCAAGCGAAGACGTCATACGACGAATCAAGGAGAAGTTTGGGAAGCGGTGGAAGACCAGTTATGTCCAGACCTATATGCGGAAGTTCATGGAGGCTGGTGTCATCCACGCCGTGAAGCCTGTAGGACATAAGGGCAACTATTGGGTTCTTGCAAGCATGAAGAGAGAGCAAGCCTTGAAAGTGATCGGGAAAAAGAGAAAGGTGGTAGAAGTCGAAGAGGAGCTCTTCTCTGAGAAGTTAACAAAGCGCTTGAAGAAAACTTTTGGCCGAGAGCTCGAAGAACTGCGCGACAACTTCGGCAAGAATGGAAATTGTACTACCTTCCTTCTTAGAAAAATCCTGGAGAAGCTCATCATCATCGCGTTTGGCAAAAATGAAAAAGACAAACTGCTCGAGGACAAGACCCGACCCGGTGGTTGGGTTGGCCTTAAGGAGATGATTGAGACCGCTGCGCGAGAGAAACTACACAGTGTCCCGTTCTTGATCCCGAAAACTGCGAATGAAATCAAGGGCATCAAATTCCTTGGCGATACCGCCGTCCACAATCCGCTCGTGGGCGTGGAAATGAACACGATTGTCCCGTAGATGCCTTTCATTATCGCCGCTTATGAAGAGTTGGCGAAGCGTCTCTGACGTACATACGGTGGGCGGCAGGCTCAACCTACTCCGTATCTCTTAGGGTAAATGTGCTGCGCGGTGGGCGGCTGAATGCGCTTAACCGATGGTATGCTCCGTTGTGATCCGGCATCCCAACCACGGAGGTCACACTATGAAACTGCTGGCGGCAATTGGCGTTCTATTATTTGTTTCCGTGCCCGCTCACGCACAAGCGGCAAAACCCTGTGAAGAGCTGAGGGATGAAATCACCAAGAAGCTCGACGCAAAAGGCGTGAAGGGCTACACGCTGGAAATCGTCGCGAAGGACAAAGACGCGGAAGGCAAAATCGTAGGGACTTGCGACGGCGGCACGAAGAAGATCCTTTATAACAGGATCCCCGCCCCTGCCGAAACCCCGGCCAAGGAACCACCCAAGTCCTAAACAGAATGAGCATCAGCGGCGGATGGGAGCTTCAAGACTCCGGGCTGCAAAATCCAATACTGCCGTGAGCTGTTCCCTCGTCACGTCGAATTGTTCCATAATGTCCCCGATGCTCATGCCATCCTCGAGGTTCTCAAAGACGGTCGCAACGGGTAGGCGCGTCCCGCGGAGTACCCACGCGCCGCTGACTCTTCCAGGCACGCTTTCCACCGCCGCACTCTCCGCATCCACCGCAGGTGCGTGCGGAGATTCCTTCCTTCTCCTCCCACTTTCAACTTTTAACTGTCGACTGTTAACCTCCCCTCGAGGTGTCCTGTTATCCGCTTCGACATTCCCCGCGTCGGCCGTTCAACCCGCCGGCGCGACCGTTCAGCCGTCAATTTCGACTTTTCAATGCTTTGCACTTAACAAGTTGATACTGGAGTGCTATCCTCCTTCGTGTATCTCGAATGCCTGCCTCGCCCGTTTACCCTGAGGTTCGATAGAAGATTCCTACCGGGTCGGAAAGGTCTCACTTCCCTCCAATCTGTGTCCCCTGTCTTTCTCCCGACTGACCACTGCCCACTGACCTGCCCCGACCCTGTCGGGGTTACGGCCCACTATTGCTTTAAGTCCTTTAGCTGCAACACTTATGAATCTCCACGTAAGTGTTGCAAACAAGAGACTTACGTCCAAGCTAAGCCCTTTAGATGCAACACTCGCAAAAAACAGGGGGCCACCCATCGACCTTCCGACGTTTGAGCGTTCCGACTCGCCAACCCCTTTTCTTTCAAACATTTACGGACTCACTCACGGAACAGGCGAAGCGCATCTCCTTTTTTTTTCAATCACTTACGCACTCTTTTCGTTGCGACGGAGGGGTATGTTCCGGGGTGCCCCCCCAACCTTCCAGCGCGTCGACGTGCCAACGTCAGACCTATCCTCAGCCCTTACCTCATTACTTCGTCAATCTCCCCATCCGTCCCATTGCAGCCAAACGCCCTTGGTGCCACAATTGGCAAAGTCGCGCGAATTCTTCACGATCCGGGGAAACAACTCCGCTCTCCCCGGTGTCTAAGACTACGAGAGCGGACATTGGGAACTGTTCAACGCCGCTCCCGGTCACAGACTCCGGTCAGATCGGAGTTGCAAGTCGTGCCTAGGTCCAGCGTTCTAGATCTGGACCGATCAGCAGGGTGGCTCGCTTCCCGCATCCGGCAAGGATGCTGGTAAACGTCGGGCCGGAAAGGCCGGCAGTGTCCGATTGGGCTAGTGCCCTTTCTTGGGGCCGCGATGAAGCCGATCTCGTCCATGAGCTGCAAGCCGGCTCGGAGTCGGCCTTCGACTGGCTCGTTACTCACTATCATGCGCCGGTCTATAACCTTATCCTCGGCATGCTCGGCGACACTTCGGACGCCGCCGACGGCGCCCAGGAAGTTTTCTTGAAGGCCTTCCGCGGCATCCGCAATTTCCGCCAGGGCAGCTCTTTGAAAACGTGGCTCTACCGCATCGCCATCCGCGAAGCGCTGAATCACAAGCGCTGGTTCAAACGCCACGTGCAGAAGAATGTTTCTATCGATGCCGAACCGGGGGAAGGGCAAGCTCGCATCGAGATCGAGGATCTCGGCGCCACGCCCTTCGAGCAGCTCGCCTCCCTGGAAATTCGAGTCGTCGTCCAAGCCGCTTTGCAGCAGGTTCCCGATGTCTTTCGCAGCGCCGTGATCTTGCGCGATCTCGAAGGCTTGAGTTACGAGGAAGTCTCGGAAGTTCTGGAATGCAGCGTCGGCACGGTGAAGTCCCGCATCCTTCGCGGGCGCCGCGCGCTGAAGGAAATTCTTGAGCCGCTTTTGGGCGCACACCAGATTCACGGCAGTCATGCGCAAACGTCTTCGCATGGCAACGTTTCCGAGGCTCAGCCTTCGCCATTCGGTGATGCATTTTCCGCCGCAAGGCGAGTCACAGTTTCTTCGCAGGGTACGTCCCCGCGGGCAAGTTCCGCGGGCAAGGGTGTCCAATGAAGTGCAACACGGTACGAACCAAACTGGCGGGTTATCTCGATGATGCTATAATCGGCGCAGCGCGCGTCGAAGAGCGCGTCCAGATTCGGCAGCACCTGGAAGGTTGCTGCGTTTGCCGCGAGGAGCTGGAACGCTTCCGCAAGCTGGCCGTCATGCTTTCGCGTGTCACCAAAAACGTTCCGCCTGCCGATCTCGCCGTGCGCATCAAGGTTGCCGCCGCCCAGGCGCAGCATTCTCAGGATTGGCCCAGCCGCATGCGCCGCATCAAGGATCGCGCCGAAATTTTGCTCGACAACGTTTTCCGCCCCCTGACCCTTCCGGCCACCGGCGGATTCTTCTCCGCCATCCTCGTTTTCGTGCTGGTGCTCCAGATGATCGTGCCGGGCACTACTGTCCGCGCCGTCCAGAACGACGTGGCTCTCAATCTGATGCGCCCCGCCAAGCTGGTTTCTCTTTCGGACTATCCCCAAGCCTGGGCGCCGGAGCAGAACGACCTCGAACTTTCTCTGCCTCACGGCCTCCTGCTGGACGTCACTGTCGATGCCCAGGGTCATATGACCGATTATCAAATTATCTCTGGCCCAACCGGCCTGGAACTCCGGCGCCAGCTTGACCAGATGCTGCTCTTTTCCCGCTTCAGCCCCATGCTGAGCTTCGGCCGTCCCACTCCCGGCGGCCACGTGGTTCTCAGCTTCAGCGCCGTCCGCGTCCGCGGCTGATCTTCACCTGCATGAGAAATTCCAAATTTCTCCTCGCCACCACATTTCTTTTCTTCTTTTCGACGCGCGCGCACGCGCAGCTGCAACGGAACGACTCGGAGCGCCAGCTCTTCGAGGCCCTCAACCGCGCGCGCACCGCCCAGGGCCTCTCCGCACTCCAGTGGGATAACGCCCTCTTCAAAGCCGCCCGCCAGCATGCTCTCCGCATGGCCAATCTGAATCGGCTCGAGCACCAGCTCCCCAGTGAGTCCAACCTGGAAGGCCGCCTCGCCGAAGCCGGCGCGCGGTTCGGCGCCATCGCGGAGAACATCGCCATCGGTCCGAATCCCCCGATCATTCACGCCGGTTGGATGGATTCGCCCGGCCACCGCAAGAACATCCTGGACCCGCAGCTCACCTCCGTTGGAATCGCCGCAGTGCGCGGGCCGGGGGGCCTCTTTGCCGTCCAGGATTTTTCACAGTTTGTCCCGGATTTAAGTGTCGAACAGCAAGAACAGAAAGTGGTTTCATTGCTCGCCGCGCGGGGATTCCGGCCGGCCAACGCGACGGCCGGCGCGCGGAAAACATGCGAGACCGATGCGGGATTGGCGGCCACTTCAGCAAAATCGATGATCCGATTTGAGGCGACCGACCTCGAGAAATTGCCGGAAGTTCTCGAGCGAAAAATTCGGAGCGCGCCTTACAGCAAAGCGGCTGTGGGAGCGTGCCGCGCGAATGGGGCATCGGGATTCGCGCGCTATCGCATTGCGGTGCTGTTTTTCTGAGGGTCGCATGGAATTTAGCGGCGGCCCTGTTTGCCGAAAGAATTTGTTGTGTACGGGAAAGAGACGAAATACACTATTCCCATGATTCGCATCGCCCACTCGTATTGGTTTCGATTTAGCGGTCCGCCCAACTAGGTGGCGAGGGGCGTTTCTGTAAGCGGATTCAGAAGAAGAAAAGATCCGACCCACTCGCAGCGAGTGGGTTTTTTAATTTGTGAAAGTGTTTTCAGGAAATATTTTGCAGGAAAGAAAAATGGAAGTGAGGGGATCGAACCATGATTATTTCCATGAGGCTGCACGCCACACGGGAACAAATTGACGAAGTGCGAAAGCAGGTGGAGCACTTCGGGTACAAGGTGCACTCCATCGAAGGAGAAGAACGCGTGGTGATCGGCGTTGTTGGCGTGGGGGATGTGACGGCTTGTTTCGAATCCGTCGAAGCCATGCCGCAAGTTGAGAAGGTGGTGCGGATTTCGGCTCCGTACAAATTTGTGAGCAAGGAATTCCGCGCCGGTAAAACAAAAATAAAAATAAATGGAACGGAAATCGGCGGCGCCGAATTCGTGGTGATGGCCGGGCCGTGCTCGGTGGAATCGGAAAAACAGATCATGCAGGCGGCGGAAGGCGTGGCGAAAGCCGGCGCGAAAATGCTGCGCGGCGGCGCGTTCAAGCCGCGGACTTCGCCCTACGATTTTCAGGGAATGGAAGAAGAAGGATTGAAATTGCTGCAGAAGGCCAAGAAGGCGACGGGGCTGGCGATCATTACGGAAGTGATGAGCGATCGTGATGTGGACCTAGTGGCGAAATACGCGGATGTGATGCAGGTGGGTGCGCGGAACATGCAGA
>WNFC01008576.1_pt1 | contig 11280 bp, 10 predicted proteins | sample 5400541 | NCBI WGS metagenome assembly WNFC01 (sample SAMN13153342, study PRJNA577476) | soil metagenome | isolation source: 120 cm saprolite under Douglas fir tree site 2 hole 2 replicate 1 | place: USA:California | collected 2015-04-18
CTGAGAGTGGGGACGCCGGTGGGGAGGGGCTGCGGCATGGGTGGTCCTTGGGTGTTCCGGGGGCGAGCCGGGTCGGAGGAGGTCCGGCGGGGTTGGCCGCCACTGGTATTGTAGACGGGCAGCCAAAGGGTGGCGTGAGCTGATGGTGGGATCGGCAACGGAAGGGAGACAGGTGTTGCTCTCCCAGGAGTGACACCGATTCCGCAGTGCTGGAGACGGCCGTGCCGGATACTGCCTCTCAGACGAACGGCGCCGAACGTGGTGCTTCAGAGCAGAGCCCCGCCCGGGCATCAGAAACCACAAGCTTATGCAGTGCTCCTGTAGAGCCGCTCACGTCTTCGTTGAAGCCGTCCCCGCAACACCGCTTACCTTTATCCGGAGGACCTCACCAAACTGCGACAGCTTAGCGGGTACGCTTCGACTGAGCACGGTATACGAGTCAACGACAGCATGATGTCCGAGCTGCGCTTCCTTAATCGAGACGGATGTCCGATTTCTACACGCTCTAAAAGACTCCGTTCTGTCGGATCGAAGGCGAACCAACCGACAGATCTGATTATTGGGAAGAAAGTGATGTCAAGGAATGGTCCGGACCATCCACGCCTGATCGATTACTGACGAGAAGCCGACTTCCGGGTACCTATAGCGTTTTAGGGCTCGTGCCCAACAAGTGGAAAAGTGCATCGCACTGTCCAACATCGTTTGGTCGTTGGTGTCTAAAAGGGTTGTTCCTCCTCCAAGGGGCTTGGTCGCGAACTCTTACTTGACCTCGGCAGCGGTGGTGTGTTTCGTTCCGGCTCGTCGCGCGTCGATCCGATGGTTGCCCTGCGGCATGAATAGGATAAGGATAGGAGGGATCATGAAAAAGTCATTGATGATGTCTGCCTGCAATCCGGTCTTCTGGGTCCTCGTCGCCTTCGCGTCGCTAGCGTCCGCGCAAACCGTTGATCAGTTGATTCCGCACAAGGTGAAACTGGAGTCCGTCGACTACCGCGGCAAGCGGGCGGTAAAGATCACGGAAGACGGCCAAGTGGCCAATGGCGAAGCATACGCGATCATGAAAGGCGCCGTCTTTCACAATGGCGCAATCGAGGTGGAACTGGCGGGGAGTCCCGCCGCCGGCGCCGCCAGCGCCGCGCGCGGCTTTATTGGAATCGCCTTCCGTCTTCATAACGGCCAGTTCGAGTACATCTACCTGCGTCCGACCAACGGCCGTGCCGATGACCAAGTCCGCCGCAATCATTCCACGCAGTATAGTGCGTATCCAAATTTTAGCTTCGCGGACGCCCGTCAGCAGGCACCAGAAAAGTATGAGAGTTACGTGGACCTCGAGCCGCGCATCTGGACCCGCTACCGCATCACGGTCGAAGGGACGAAGGCCCGCCTGTATGTCAACGGCAGCAGCCAGCCCTGTCTGATTGTGAATGATCTCAAACTCGGCGATTCCTCGGGCGGCGTGGCCCTCTGGATCGGACCAGGCACCGAAGGCTATTTCACCGGTCTCGAGATCAAGGCCGCTGAGTAGTTGCGTAGACGCGGCTGAGAATAATGCGCCTCCGTCAGCATCTTGGGAAGGGATGTAGCCGAGATCAAGAGGCTGGCGCGGAGAAACGCAGCGTATTGCCGTCGGGGTCGTTGACGTAGAACTCTCGCGTGCCCCAGGTTTGATCCAGCGGGCCTTGATGAACGGGCGACTCGCGCTTGGCGGAGGTGTCGAGGCCTCGGGCGGAATACTTTGCGAAGAGGGCGTCCACTTCAGCGGCAGATGCGAGGCGAACGTTGATGGGAGTGCCGAAACGGCCTTCGTGAGAGAGTTGGATTTCGACGCCATCGTTGACAAGGTGGATGAGCCAGTCTTTGGGACGCTCCTCAGGATACTTCTGCGTGAAGTCAAGGACACCGGTATAGAAGGCTAGTGAGCGGTGGAGATCCGAGCACTTGAGGATGGGAACGACCTACATTGCCTACTCCTTTCTATTCAGCTCTGCGCGGCTTCAATGGCGTTGCCGACTCACCGAAACACTTTGAACTGGCGCGCCAAGGTTGGATCAGTACCGCGAAAAGCCGTTATCATCAGCGTTCGTCAGCGCACCATAGGCTGAATGTAGTTGAGCACCCAGACCGTGGCAGCATCGGCGCCCTCCACCGCAAAGCACAGATCGTGTTGACCCGCCTGACGCGGGAACGACACCGCGGGAAGGGTGATCACTCCGTCTTTGCGATAAGCCGGCTGCAACGGCACTTTGGCGAGCAACTCGCCGGTGCAGCTGTCCATATGAACTGCGATCTGCGCCTGGGTGCTTGTGGCGTCACTGCGTAGCGGAAGCGGCTTCCCCTGCGATTGAAAGATGTATGGAATGCTGCCGACACCCACCGTCAACGTTGTGAATCGGTCCAGATCGGCCTTGCGGTAGATCCAGCACGGACGGAAATACACCACACGAAAGACCGGACGCTCTGCGTTCCGTATCGGATCCTGCTCCATCTGAATGCCTGCGTTGTTCCCGCACGGATCCAGCTCCTTGCTGTCGCGCCGAAGGGCGGAGGCAAGCGTGATCTGCTGCGTAACGGGCCGCCCCAGAACCGTGTCACCATCGAAAGCAAGTGCATGAAGCGTCGTGGGCAGGGGCACCGACAGCGGCTCTATGTAAGTCGGAGACGTCGCGCTGACTTGAGAGCCATCCACTGTGTAGTGAATCTCCCCCAGCGCCCCTTGTGTGCTCAACACAACGCCGGCATGATCGCCCGCTCCCACCGGCACTGCATGTGCCTGCACCTCATAGACGCTCAGCGCCGGCTTGAGCCCTGCATCTTCCGCGCGCTTGAGGTCCGCCGGCAGACGCCTCAGAAAATCCATGTAGTCCTTCTGTGCGGCCGGAGACCATGCAAGCTCGGCCAGCGCTGCTGCACGCGGAAACAGCATGTGCTGCACCCGATCTTCGGTCAGGATGTACTCCGTCCAGATCGATCCCTGCACTCCAAGGATGTGCGTCTGCTCGGCAGGTGTAAGTTCTGTAGGCTGCGCCTGAAAGTTATAGACGTCGGCCAGTGAGTTCACAGGATCGCGGCCCGCCGGTTCATCCGTAGCCTCGCTCTGCCGGTAGTTGAAGTACAAAGGCCGGTTGGGTGTCAGGATCGCATCGTGCCCCTGCTTCGCAGCAGCAATTCCACCCTGCATCCCTCGCCACGACATCACGGTTGCATTCTGCGATAAGCCGCCCTGGAGGATCTCGTCCCACCCCACCATCTTGCGCCCATGCGCATTGATGAACTTCTCCATCCGCGCCATGAACCAGCTCTGCAGCGCGTCTTCGTCGTGCAGTCCAAGCTCATGAAGTTTTTGCTGTATCTCGGGATTCTCTTTCCATTGATTCTTGATCGCCTCGTCGCCACCCACATGGATGTATTCACTCGGGAACAGCTCCATCACCTCCGTAAGGATGTTTTCGAGGAAGGTAAACGTGGCGTCCTTCGGGCTATACAGATTCGGATAGATCCCCCATCCCACAGGCATGCTGGTCAGCGGTGTCGCGGCGCTCCCATACTCCGGATAAGCGACCAGCGGAGCCGTCGCATGCCCGGGCATCTCAATCTCCGGCACAACCGCAATGTTGCGCTCGCGAGCGTAGGCGACGATTCGCCGGATCTGCTCCTGCGTGTAGAAGCCCCCGTAGGGTCCTGTCGGGGCAATGGAGCCCGGCTGATTCGGAGGCATCGTCTGCGGTCGATAGCCACCCACTGCAGTCAGGCGCGGATAGCGCTTGATCTCGATGCGCCAGCCCTGATCATCCGTGAGGTGCCAGTGAAAGCGATTCAGTTTGTGCTCCGCCATGTAGTCCAGCAGCTGCAGAATGAACCTCTCGCTCTGCATATGGCGCGCTGAATCAAGCATGATCCCACGCCAGCGGAAACGCGGGTCATCCTCAATACGCCACGCGGCTATCTCGCCGTTATTATGAGCAAGCAACTGCCAAAGACTGATCGCTCCATACAGGTAACCCGCCCGGCTGCTGGCCGCGATCACAACCCCGTCAGCTCCAACCTCCAGCGAGTAACTCTCGTCTTCGCCACCGGCCGCAGGCACATGAACAGCGCGGTGCGCAAACCGCAGTTGCGGAACCCCCTTGGTCGTCTTGCTTGAGGACTTCATCAAGCCACCATTACCGGTGGTCGCCAGCAACCCCTGGAGATACCGCGCCACGCCCACGGCATCGGCATCGGCAACCGATGTATCGAAGCCGAGTCCATGATGAAGATCGAGCGTTCCCTTACCCCGCGAAACGTGTGCAGGCTCGGGAATCACCGAAACCGAATCCTGCTGTTGCGCGATGCTCCTCACCGTGCCACCTGCGAAAGCAAGTAGACCGAGCGGAAGAAGCAAGCCAATCTTCCGAAACATCCTCATCAGGCATAACTCCGAGTCATAAAGTTGTGCTTCCAAAAACTGTGCGCACTTCCGCAAAGCATCAGCCTACACACTACACGCGGTAACAATGGAATCCTCACCGGCAACAAAACCGCCGTATCATGGAGCCCCTAAGGCCTCCATGACAAAGCCCTCTATGACAAAGCCGCGCCTCCTCCTCGCAGCCCTTCTCCTTCTCACCACCGCCTCCTTCTGTCAGCAGTCCTCCTCCAACTGGCGGGCAAAGCTCCACCAGCAACTGCCGCTCCTCGGTCACCGCAACTGGATCCTCATCGTCGACTCGGCCTATCCCCTCCAGGTATCCCCTGGCATCGAGACCATTGAGACCGGCGCGAGCCAGCTCACCGCCACCGGCGCCGTCCTCACCGCACTCGACCACTCCACCCACGTCAAACCCATCATCTATCTCGACGCCGAGCTCCCCTACGTACCCCAACAAAACTACCCGGAACTGAACGCCTATCGCGATGCCCTCAAGAAAACGCTGCAAGGCCGCCCCATCCAATCACTCCCTCACGAAAACATCCTCGGCAAGATCAGCGAGGCCGGCAAGGACTACAAGATCCTCGTCCTCAAGACCACTATGACGATGCCCTACACCTCGGTCTTCCTCCAGCTCGACTGCAAATACTGCACCGACGAAGGCGAACAGAAGATCCGCCAGGCCATGAAATCCTCTCCTCCGAAATAAGGAGGACTCCTGCACCTCGGCCCGAGCTTTCTGCGCCCTCTACAATGCCACCGGGGCCGCGGTGATTCTTCCCCGCGCAGATCCTGTCAGGAGTGATGATGCACAAGCTCAGTTGGATAAACCGCAGAGCCGCGTGGTCGGCGGGCTTGCTGGTCTTGATGGTGGGCACCACAGCCGCGCGGACGCAGGAAAGCACCACTGCCGCAGGCGACCCGGCCGCACTCGTCAATCCGCTCATCGGGACAACCAACGGCGGCAACGACTATCCCGGCGCCACCCTCCCTCTCGGCATGCTTGCATGGAGCCCTGAAGAACCGCGCAATCGCCCGCGCCAGCAGGTGGACGGCGTGCCCGGATCGATGCGCGACGATCCCGGACGCCCCGCAGCTCCGGGCGGCTATGAGTACACCTCCAACCGCATCAGCGGATTCTCACTCACGCACCTCATGGGCACGGGTTGCGCTGGCGCCAGCGGTGACATCCCCCTCATGCCCTACACCGGCGAGATCACCTCATCCCCCGCCGACGACCTCCGCGCCGAGATCTTCGGCAGCACCTTCTCGCACGACGACGAGACCGCACAAGCCGGCTACTACAAGGTCAAGCTCCAGAACGGCGTCACCACCGAACTGACCACGAGCCTCCGCACCGGCTCCGGACGCTTCACCTACCCCGCCGGCAAACCCGCAGTCATGCTCGTGCGCTCCGCGAACTCCGAAACCGGCAGCAGCGACGCGCACATCAAGATCGACGCCGCCAATCGCGTCGTCTCCGGTTCCGTCACCAGCGGCAACTTCTGCGGATACCTCGGCACCGCCACCGCCGCAGCTACTACACCCTCTACTTCGTTGCGCACTTCGACACACCCATCCTCGGCACAGACACATGGCAGGACTCCGCCGTCCGCCCCAACACCACCGATGCCTCCGGCGGCACCACCTACGGCGACAAAGGATTTGTCCCCTCCGGCAAGGGTTCCGGAGGATGGCTCGTCCTCGACACCTCGCACTCCGCAACCGTCAACGTGCGCGTAGCCATCTCCTACGTAAGCCCGGAGAACGCCGAAGCCAACCTCCGCGCCGAAAACCCATCCGGTACCACCTTCGACACCGTGCGCAGCAAAGCCCACGCCTCATGGAACGAAGCCCTCAACAAAATCCAGATCGAAGGCGGCACCCACGACGAGCAGGTCGTCTTCTACACCGCGCTCTACCACACGCTGTTGGGCGAGAACCTGTACAGCGACGTCGACGGACGCTACATGGGCATGGACCAGAAGGTCCACACCGTAGCCGCTCACCAGAGGGCGCAGTACAGCACCTTCTCCGGCTGGGATGTGTACCGGTCACAGTTACAGTTGCTCACGCTGCTCGAACCCGGCATCGCCTCCGACTTCGCCCAGTCCCTCCTCAACCAGGCCAACCAGAACGGAGGCGAGTGGGACCGCTGGACCCACAACTCCGGAATCACCCACGTCATGAACGGTGACCCCACACCGCCATCCATCGCCGCCATCCTCGCCTTCGGCGGCACCGACTTCGACGCCCGCGCCGCATACAAATCTCTCCTGCAGGCCGCGACCGTCCCCACCCCCCATGACCTCAGCAAAGAGGGCTGCCCCGTCGAGTGCGTCGGCCAACGACCCTCTCTCGATCTCTGGCTCAAGCTCCACTACATCCCCGTCGGCGCAAACGCCTGGGGGCCCGCCGCCGACACCCTCGAAGACGCCACCGCCGACTTCGCCCTCTCCGAGCTCGCGCGCCGCATGGGCGACAACGCCAACCACCGCCTCTTCCTCGAGCGCGCCCAGTACTGGAAGAACATCTTCAACCCGCAGGCCACCCCCGAAGGCGGATACATCCAGAACCGCAACGCCGACGGAACCTGGCCCAAGTTCGACCCCGCCTCCACCCGGGGCTTCGTCGAGGGCAGCGCCGCCCAATACCTCTGGATGATCCCGTTCAACGCCAACGGCTTCTTCGCCATGCTCGGCGGCAAGGAGAAGGCAAGCCAGCGCCTCAACGCCTTCTTCTACAACCCCGACGGCAGCCTGGCCGTCACGCAGTCCGGCGGCCTCCACGCCGAGCTCAACAACGAGCCCTCCATCGAAACCCCGTGGCTCTTCGACTTCCTCGGCCAGCCCTGGAAGACCCAGGAGGCCGTGCGCAAGGTCCTCAACACCATCTGGACCAACACCGCCAAAGGCATGCCCGGCAACGACGATCTCGGCGAGATGTCCTCGTGGTATGTCTGGTCCGCCATCGGCATGTACCCCCAGATCCCCGGCCGCGCGGAACTCGTCCTCGGCAGCCCCCTCTTCAAGACCATCCACATCCGCCGCCCCGCAGGCGACATCGTCATCCACTCCACCGGCGCCGGAACCGATGCACCCTACATACAAAGCCTCAAAGTAAACGGAAAGCCCACCACCAAAACCTGGCTACCAGAGAGCTTCGTGGAACACGGCGGCACCCTCGACTTCAACCTGAGCACAACCCCCAACAAACAATGGGGAACCAGCCCCGAAGACTCACCTCCATCCTTCGAACCGTGAAAGAGCAAGTCCATCTTCTATCCCCAATCGAGGGCGGCGTAAGCGCTGACAAACAGACGGAGTAAATATGATCACTGACGAAAAGCCGACTTTTCAGTACGAATGCGGAGCGTTCTAACGGTCTCATCGCGAGCGTCTACTCTCATCTTCCTAGTCGGGCGCCTTGAAGCAGTACGGATTCGATTTGAATTCCCTCGGCCGGCTTCCACGTGAAGCGGACAAGGTCACCAGGGGCTCCGACCTGAAGCTTACCTGTGCGGCCAAGGAAGCGTGCGGGGTTTTGGGTCGCAAGCCGCAGGGATTCGCTTAGTGAGAGATACATCGTGGCCAGGTGTGCTACAGCGTCTTTGAGCGGAACGGCAGAGCCGGCGAGAAAACGTGTTCCGTGCAGGCTGAGGCGTCCGTCAGGGGTTAGTTCGACGAGGCCGCCTACCGGGGTTTCATAGAGACCGGGCGGCATGCCGCCCAGAGCCACCACGTCGGATACCAGGATCGCCCTGTCGAGGCCTTTTGCCCGTAGCATGACCTTTAGTGTGTCGTCGGGGAGATGATGGCCATCGCCGATAAACATTGCGGTGAGGCGGTCTTCGGCTAGTTGCGTCCAGAGGAGGTTAGGGTGGCGGGGTAGCGGATCGTCGACGCCGTTGCCGAGGTGGGTTGATAGGGTTGCTCCGGCGTCAACTGCTGCATGGATTTGCTCGGGTGAAGCGTGAGTGTGGCCGATGGAGACGAGGATGCCTCGGTCGCGCAGCGCCGCAATGTAGTTTGGCGCTTCAGCGAAGTGTGGAGACAGGGTGACCAGTTTGACGAGATCGCCGGAGGCTCGTTGCCAGCGGTCGAACTCGGTGATCGACGGCGGCCGAATGTGTTCGCGGGGATGGGCACCGCGAGGACCGGCTTCAGGAGAGAGGTGCGGGCCTTCAACGTGGGCGCCGGGGATCATATGCTGGAGTGCGGGGTTGAGTTGCCGAGCTGCGGCGATCGCGCGAAGGCAGGCGATTATCTTCTCTTCTGATGCTGTGATGATGGTTGGGAGAAAAGTGGTTACGCCGGTGGCGAGCACGCTGCGGGATAGGTCGATGACTGTGTCGGAAGTTAGATTGTCGGCGTTGAGATCGAAGCCTTTATATCCATTGATCTGGAGGTCGATGAGACCCGGGGAGAGCCATGCGGGATCGGCCGATGGGACGTCGGTAATCGCGGCGATGATGCCGTCGCGTATGACGACTTCGACATTGCGTCCGGTGTGAGGGTCTCGGCCGCTGATGGAGGTCATAGCGCCTCGGGACTGGCCAGATCGGCTGCTGAATCCTCGTCGAGGTAGAGCGACCAGTTGGAATGTGTACGGAGGGCGGTCGCAGGTACTAAGCCGCTGATTGGATCCTGCAGGGTGCGGCGTACCGCGGTTTTCTTTACAGCGCCGGGGACACAGCAGAAGATGCGGTCGGCTGCGAGCAGACGTGGAATGGTGAGGGTGAGCGCGTGGGTAGGGACGTCGTCGAAGCGGTCGAAGCAGCGATCGTCGACTTGTTGCTGGCGGCAGGCGGCATCTAGTTTCACGACTTTCACGTCGGAGGGATCGTTGAGGTCGGCAGGAGGGTCGTTGAAAGCGAGGTGGCCGTTCGAGCCGATGCCGCAGCAGACGATATCAATGGGAGACGCAGCCAGTCTATCTGCGTATTCGGCTGCGGTTGCTTCGGGATCGGTGCCGGGTTCGAGCAGGTGGACAGCGGCGAACGGAAGGCGGTCGAAGATGGCGCGGCGGAGCCATAAGCCGAAGCACTGAGGAGCTTCAGAGGCCAAGCCAAGATACTCATCCATATGAAAGGCGGTGACGCGCGACCAGTCGACGTCAGGCATGAGGATGAGTGCGGTGAGCATTTCGGATTGACTGGGGGCCGCCGCAAAGATCATGCGAACGCCTTGCTGGGACTGCAGACGGCGGCGTAGTTCGTAGGCGATATCTTCGGCTGCTTTCTTTCCCATCGCTGCGCGCGATTTGGCGACGAAGGGGAGGGGCACGGGTTTTTCGATCATGCTTGGTCGCATGGTTTGAGGTTCCTTAGACGATTATGTGGCTTGGTGGAGCGGTCACGGAAACGTCCTCGTCGTTGATGAGTTTCAGGAGGTGGTCTGCAGCGGGTTTTTTCGCTGGCCAGATAAAGCCAACTCCGATGAAGACCGCGAGCGAACTGAGGACTGGGCCTGCGACTGTGATGGTGGTGGTGAGGTCTCCAGGGAGAAGCGCGATCTGGACAGAGAATACGAACTTGATGAGGCCGAAGGCGATGGCACCTACGACCCACGAGGCGATGGCTGCGTTCGCGCCGGAGCGGCGGAAGACATTCAACATACCAAAAAGTATGGGGATTGCGATTGGACCGAGGAGCGCTCCGTACCAGAGGATGACGAGGCCCATGACTCCTCCGAAGTGGTCGGCGGTAAGCGCGATGCACATGCTAAGGGAGAGGAAGAGCAAGGTGCATATTCGGCCGGAGAGCAGTTGGACGCGGTCGCTGGGACGTTGGCGGCCTTTGTGCAGGGCGGGCAGGATATCGCGGACCACTACGGCGGAGATGGCGTTTGCGTCGGAAGAAGTCATGGCCATGGTATGGGCGAACATGCCAGCCAGCACCAATCCAATGAGGCCTTGCGGTAGCAGAACTTTGGTGAGGAGTGCATAGGACTGCGATGGATCTATGAGGTGAGGAAGCAGCAGCGGCGATGCCCACATGGGGAAGAAGAGCACCAGAGGCCAGACGAGATAAAGGCTTGCTGAAAGGAGGGCGGCCTTGCGAGCAGCGGTTGCGGTAGGGGCAGCGATGAAGCGTTGAGCGAGATTCCAGGTGCCGCCATTGTAGGAAAGGATATTGATGAGCAAGTAGACGATGGCGAAGGTTAGTCTGTATTGACCAACGAACGGGCGGGAGTGACTTGCGGGAAGTCTGTCCCATATGGTCCAGATGGCAGAGATACCACCCCAGTCGAGCGAGGACGGCGACGAGCATAACGGTACCGGCGATGACCTGGATGAAGAACTGACTCATGTCGGTGAGGGCGTCGGCCCAGAGTCCTCCGACGACAGAGTAGACGACGGTAACGGAGCCGGTGAGCAGGACTCCCCAGAGGGTAGGAACATCGGCGAAAACCTGGAGGAGTATGGCTGCGGCGGTCCATTTTGCACCTACGTCGAAGATCTTAAGGAGAGCGCCGCTCCAGGCGAGCACCTGCTGCGCGGGGAGATCATAGCGGGCGACCAGATACTCGAGCGGCGAGATGATGCCTAATCGTTGACGCAGCCTCGACCAGCGGCCAGGAAAAACGTTGGAGCCGATAATGAGTGCAACGCTGATGGAGCAGGCCCACCAGAGGTAGATGCTGAAGCCCGCCGTGTAAGCGATGGCTGCGTAGGCGACGAAGACTGCGGAGCTATATCCGGACATATGGTGCGAGATGCCGGAGAGCCACCAGGGCATCGCACCCCCCGCGGTGAAGAAGTCACTGGCAGTCTTGACCTTGGCACGCGCCCAAAAACCCATCCCGAGCATGACTAGGAAGTAGATACAGAGCACCAGCCAATCCAATATCTTCATTTGGCTCCATAATAAG
>WNFC01008579.1_pt1 | contig 11280 bp, 7 predicted proteins | sample 5400541 | NCBI WGS metagenome assembly WNFC01 (sample SAMN13153342, study PRJNA577476) | soil metagenome | isolation source: 120 cm saprolite under Douglas fir tree site 2 hole 2 replicate 1 | place: USA:California | collected 2015-04-18
CTAGATCCGGGTCGGGGGAGCTTGCAGCCCCCCGCTTGAGGCGCGCTGCGCGCGAGGCTGCGGACTGGTGCGCGAGCTAATACTGACAGGCTGTGACATGGGCAAACCACTTCTCGAGGAGTGGATTGGGTCGGCAAGCCGCGACATGGCGTGGCTGGCGCGAGAACCTCAAGATGGACCGGCTGAAGCGGTTGGATCCGAGTTGGGTGGCGGAGGCGGCGCGGCGCTGAGCAGGAAGCCGGCCAGAATGAGGAGGAGACCGAGTAACTCGCCGGCGAAGAACAGCGAGGTGATGCCGAAGCGGGTCAGGCCGCTTGAGAGGCTGGGGATGAAGGCGCCGATCGCGATCAGCACGTTGGAGGCAACGCGGGTGGGGAGGGCACGGGTGCGCCAGAAACTCAGGGCGCTGATCATGGCGCCCAGGATGAGGACGGCGGCGCCGGCTATGTTGAACGGGGGTGTCAGGGCGCGGGTTTCTTGATTGAAGGCCTGGCCGGTTACGACGTCTTGTGGCGCTGGCAGTTGAGTTATGTCAACTTGTGTCTGAGCGATCTGTAGTGACGCGAGCAGGCTGGTCACGAGCAGGATGGTGAAGACAGCGTGCGGGAACCACTTTGGCTTCAGGCTCAGGACCATTGTGAGAACGGTTGCGGAGGCCAGGCCGATGAGGCCGATGGCGACGTGGCGGCCGGCCAGGGCGGGGATGCTGCCGATAAGGAAGCAGACGACGGTGAGGGAGCCGAAAGGCTGGTCTTTGTGCAGGTAGATGGTGCCGGCGCCCAGATACGCCGCCACGCCGATGGCGCCTGTTGCATACCAGAGCTTGTAGAGGGGCGGGGTCCAGCCTTGGATCGCACCGAGGGCTTCCGAGCCCGCGGCTACGGCATACCAGAGGAGGCCGAGGGTCCAGACAAGGTAGTAGGTTTGCTTGCGCTTGACGAACCTGGTCAGCAGGACGACGGCAAAGGAGAGGGCGAGCAGGCTCGTGAACGAGGGTAGGAGGATGTTGACGGGCAACAACTTGGTGGCAATTGTGGCGGCTTCCCCGCGGTCGCGAACGGCTTAACAGTTGAGGGGGTGTTTGGCCGACCGCTGCGCTCCTAGGCGAGGGACGCACTGTCCCTCAGCGAGAGTGAGGATTGGCGGCTCCTCGAGCGCCGACCGCTGCGCTCCGTGTGCAGGGACGACCAAAGACCATCTCTGATAAGTGACATTTGCGGAGGACAAGACCTGTTCCGACCGCTGCGCTCGTTAGCGAGGGACACAGTTCACACACGAGAGGAGGCGGTGCCAGGGCTGGGCATCGGCCGACCGCTGCGCTCGTTGACGAGGGACGTGCTTTCCCCTCAGCGGGAGTGAGAATTGGCGGCTCGTCGAGCGCCGACCGCTGCGCTCGTTGGCGAGGCACGTGCTTTCCCCTCAGCGGGAGTGAGGATTGGCGGCTCGTCGAGCGCCGACCGCTGCGCTCCGTGTGCAGGGACGACCAAAGACCATTTCTGATAAGTGACATTTGCGGAGGACGAGACCCGTTCCGACCGCTGCGCTCCTTAGCGTGGGACACAGTTCACACACGAGAGGAGGCGGTGCTAGGGCTGGGCATCGGCCGACCGCTGCGCTCGTTGGCGAGGGACGGCGAGATCACCTCTGATGCGGACTGTTGCGCCGCAGCATGCGATTCTGAGGGCTGAGTTGGTTCAGGAATGAGTCCCGCCGGCCGATATTTGAGATAGCTCGGCATGACTACACATCTCCTCTCCTCAGATGCGGGGCGGGTTGCCACGGGCGTGGCGATGCTGCTTATCCGATTGGGGGAGCGGCAGTTTGGGCTGCCGCTCGAGGCGGTCGAGCGGATCATGCCGATGGCGCACGTGCTGTCGTTGCCGGATACGGGCGATGGGCTGCTGGGGATGCTCAACGTGCATGGCAACGTGTTGCCGGTGATCGATCCACATCCGCGGCTGGGATTGCCCTCGCCGCGGCTGGCGGCGGAGCAGCGGCTGGTGCTGCTGCGGGCTCCCGTGCCGTTTCTACTGTGGGTCGACGACGTCGAAGAAGTCGTGGTCACAGGCGCGGATGGGCTGAGCGTGGTGCCGGCGCAGCAGAGCAGCCCGCTCGTGGCGCGCGTGCTGCGGCTGGGCGAGACAATCGTGCCGGTGCTGGCGCCGGCGGCGCTCGCGCCGCGCGGACCGCTCAGATGATCTCCAGCCCGGTTCCTGGGCTCGAGTTGACGAGCCGGCAGCGGGCGGCGTTTCTTGAGGTAGTCGAACGGCAGTTTGGCATCCGCGGCTCGGACTACGGCGCGGCGCGCGTGGACGAGGCAGTCAGCACGGTTTTGCCCACCACCACGTGTGAAACGCCCGACGAACTGCTGGCCAGCCTCGACCAAGACAGCCCGCAGCGCTGGCTGCACGCTCTCGTAGAGCACCTGACCGTCGGCGAGACCTACTTCTTGCGTGATCCCGCGCAGATCGCGGCGCTACGCGAGACGATCCTGCCCGACCTCATCGAGCGACGCTCAGGCGAACGGCGACTACGGCTCTGGTCGGCGGGCTGCTCGACCGGCGAGGAGCCGTATACCTTGGCCATCTTGCTGCGCGAGAAGAACATCACGCCGGCGTGGGACGTCCTGCTGGTCGGCACGGACGTCAATCGCGAGTCGTTGCGCGTTGCGCGCGAAGGAAAATATCCGGCGTGGTCGTTTCGCGCGACGCCGGACGAGATTCGCAATCGCTATTTCCTTGCGTCCGAAACGGGCTGGCGGCTGAACGACTCGACTCGGCGCATGACGCGGTTCGCGTGGATGAACCTGGGCGCAAACTCGCTGATGCCACCGTCGGCGGATCTCGACCTGATCATGTGTCGCAACGTCACCATCTACTTCGACGAGGAGGCGACCCAACGGCTCTATCGCGCACTGGTGCGCGCGCTGGCGCCGGGTGGCTGGTTGATGCTCGGGCCGTCCGATCCTGTGCCCACGGATCGCGGCGGGCTGGAGCGGGTCGAAGTTGAGGGGGCGGTGCTGTGGCGTCGCGCGGTTGCGGCGAAGTCGCCGCGCGTGTCAAAAGCGGAGACGGTCAAGCGCGTGGTAGCGCCTGCGCCGCAGGTGGTGGCCACACCTGTGACAATCATTGAGGCGGATGACACGCGTGCTGATGGGCGGGCGGAGCTTGATGCGGGGCTGCTCGCCCTCGAGGCGGGGGCTTTGGGGGCCGCATTGGATTGGTTGCGGCGGGCGACGTTTCGGGATCCGCGCAGCGCGCTCGCGCAATTCGCGCTGGCGCGCGCCTATGTGGACACTGGCGACCCCTCGCGGGCGCATACCGCGCTGGTGCAGGCACGGCGATTGCTCGCTCCGCTGGATGGCGAGGCGCTAGTACCTGGGAGCGACGCGCTGCCGGTTGAAACGCTCCGCCAGACGATTCGAACGCATCTTGAAGGGCTGCCGGTATGACAGACAAGAGCGCGATCTGGGAACCCTCGGCTGAAGAGGTGCTCAAGCGCCGCGCCGAGCAGTTGGCCAAGCTGCCGCACGCGGCTGAAGCGGGTGACGAGGTTGAGGTGCTGGTGTGCAGCCTCGGCGGCGAGCGATACGCCGTAGAAACGCGCCACCTGCGGGCGGTGCAGTGGGCAAGCGGGATTACCCCAGTGCCATGCACTCCCGGATTCGTGTTGGGGATTGTCAGCGTGCGCGGTGAGATCGTCACGCTGCTGGATTTGGCCTCGATGATTGGGCTGCGCGCCGTGGCCTTTGAAGATGGTGCAGCTTGCCCGGCGCTGTTGCTTGGGTTACCGGGGTTGCGCTCGGGGCTGGTGGTGGATGAAGTGCTGGGAGTTGAGCGCTACACGCTCAACAACTTGCAGCCGAGCTTGAGTGGGCGCGAGTTCGCGCGCGGGGTTGAGATCAGGACCAATACCGTTTTGCTCGACCTCGAGCTGTTGTTTGGCAGCGGGCGCTTCACCATCTCCGACGAAGCGTAAGCGGGACTGCCGTCTCGCCCAAGAGGGCTGTTCAGGGGATGAGTGGTTTAGCTGGCTTGGAGCAGCGTGCGCTCGGGGGTTGCCAGCGCCTGGTGCTTGAGCACGAACTTGACCAGCTGCTCGCGGCTGTCGAGGTCGCTCTCGCGGAACTCGCAGCCGGCTTCCCATAGCTCGGGGGATTCGATCTGGAGGTGCTGCACGTAGCGCACGTCGGCGCGCATGCTGAGCTCAGCGCCACCGGGGGTGCGGAACACGAACTCGAGCTGGGTGCCTGGGACGAGCTGCTGCGCCGAATGAACCAGCAGACCGTTGGCGCTGATGTTGCGAATCGTCGCCCGCACAGGAATGCGCAGATCACCGGCCACGCGGGTGGTCTCGGCGGGATGAATCACCACCGGTAGGCGCATCTCGCGGCGTAGGCCGGCGGCTTGCTCGCCTTGCCAGTGGGCCAGCAGCTGGGCGCGATCGGTGATGAACGCAGCGGCCAGGCCGGCGACCAGTGCCCAGAAAGCCGACGTGATGCCCAGAATCGAGAACGGGGTGGCCGCGACCAGGAACGAGACCAGGGCGCCGAAGCGCAGGGTGCCGCCGAAGGCGCGCTCGAGCGCATCCTGGAACGACGGCAAAATCGCCAGGCCCGCCAGGGTGATCACATAGCTGTGGGGCAGGATACCGAGCAGCGAGGTCACCGGCGCCGCCGCGAGGGCAATCACGATCATGCCCGCGGACGCGAGCAGGGAGGCCCAGTAGCGACTTTGAATCGGGCCAGCCTCGGGGCTGGCCATGATCGGAATCCCGTTGCGCGACACCTGGGCCGTGTGGCCGCCGAACATCGCGTTGACGACCGAGTTCAGGCCGAGGACAAGGGTGACTCGATCGGCTGGTACGCGATAGCCCTGCTCGCTCATATAGCCCAGGCCCTGGACGTTGCCCAGGCCGATGGACAGGATGATCAGCGGCAAGCTGATGGCCAGGAAGCCGGTCACGGAGAAATGCATCGCGGGCACGACGAGGGTCGGCAGGGCCCAGTCGACCGGGGTCTCCGTCGCGCTGTGCGTCAGGGCCACAGCCACCGCGCCGCCAATGAGCGCCAGGCTAAGCGGCGGCACGCGCGGGTTACGCAGCGCGCGACCGATTACGTACCCCGCCACGGTGGCGCCGGCGACAGCCGCGTCCGCCACGCTGGTCGAGACGACATGCATGACGTCGGCGAGGATGCTGCCCGCCAGCATGGCCATGGCCAGCGGCATGGGCAGCCAGATCAACAGACGTCGGCCAAAACCGACCAGCGCTAGAAAGACGATGAGTACGCCCGCCATCAGGCCGGCGCCAGCGATCTCGTCGAATCCGAATCGGCCCGAAACGGTACCCAGGAAAATCAGCGCGGACAGGCTGGACGTGGTTGCCAGGGGTTGGCGATAGGCCAGTGAGAGCACGGCCGACGCCACGGCGCCTGTGGCCCAGACGATGAACATCCAGCTCGAGACCTGGTTGCGATCGAGGCCGAACTGGCCGATCACGGCGATCTGGACGGGGACCATGCCGACGGCGTACCAGATGAACGTCGTCAGGCCTGCCCAGGCGGCGGCGGCCGTGAAATCACTAAGTAAGGTGCGACGGCGCAGTGGGATGGCGCCTGAGCCACGGATTTTGCCTTGCCGTCCTGCATATGGCTTGCCCATTGGAGTCGCGGAGTCCGCGGTGTGCCGAAGGGGGCGCGGCCGGAAGGTCAGGACTGTCGCCATGCAAAGCCAAGTATCGGTTGCGATGGCCAGTTCCTTAGTGCGCAACGATCTGAATGTTTTCCGAAGGGTATTTCTCTTGCCGGCGGGGTCGAGGGGCTCCACCAGGAGCGGATGGCTGGCCCGCACTGGAAGGAAAGTGGGCGGGATTGGACGTGCGCAACAAACCCGACACAAACCCCGCTTGCGCTTTCCGGGCTCTGGGTTCGCGCTGATCGGTGCTTTAGAACACCCCGACGCCGGCCGATCCTTTGCGAAGGTGACGTCCTACATACACCGCGTCACCCACGACCAGGGAGAAGCCAACGTGGTTCGGCAACCGAGCGAAGACAACCAAAAACGCAGCAGGCGGGCGAGGCTCATGCGCATCCGAACCTGGCCCGTAGCAACCAAGCTGGTCGCGCTGTGCATCGGCATTGCCGTCGCGATGGCCGTTGGCCTGACCGCGCTCGGCTACACCCAGGCGGCGGCGGGACTCAAGCAGCAGGCGGAAGCCGCGCTCGGTTCGGATGGTCTGCTCGTCGCCAACCAGGTGGATGCCTGGAACGCCAAGCGTCTGTCAGACGTGCAATCTCTGGCTGCGCTGCCCGCGGTTCGCCGCGCACTCGAGGGCGGCCAAGCAGTCAATCCCAAGAGCGTCCAGGCCACGCAGGACGCTATGGACGTGATTCGAGCTTCAAGCGACGACGTCCTGAGTATCTCTCTGCTCGATAGCAGCGGCACCATTGTGGTGAGCACACTTGCGCCCAACGTCGGCAAGAACCTCAAGCAGCGCGACTATTTCCAAGCGGCGATGAACGGCCACAGCTTCATCAGCGGTGTGGCTGTCGCCCTGACCGACGGCGCGACCTCGCTCTTCCGCGCCGCGCCAGTGCGCGCCGAGGACGGCCACGTGATCGGTGTCATGCAAGGTCGCTCGAGCGTCGCCGCCCTCCAGAAAATAGTCGAGCAGGCGCGCGGTCGGGTAGGCGCCGGTGCCACGGGTCTGTTGATTGATGATCAGGGCCTGGTGATCGCCAGCGCGCAGGATCCGAGCTGGCTGTTGCGGCCGATCGTGCCGCTGTCCACTGACACGGCCAACAGCCTGAAGGCGGATCAACGCTGGGCCAATAATCCGGTGCCCGAGGCGCTTGGCCTGACCGATCTGGCGCCAGTGATCTTCACCCAGGTACGCATGATCCTCGATTGGCATTCCGAAATGAAGGACTACCGCGTCATTGCGCTGCCGCTCGAGCAAACCGATTGGGTCTATATCGCCGCACTACCGACGCAAACGTTCGAAGCCGCGGCGCGCGATTTCCTGCGCGCCGCTGTCCTGGCAGCGATTGCCGGCGTCATCGTCGCGGGATTGCTGTCGGTGCTGTTGACCCGACCGATCGCGCTGGCCGTCCGACAGGTGGCGGACGCGGCGCGGGCCCTGGCAACGGGCAATCTCGACCAGACAATCACCATCAATACCGAGGACGAGCTGGGCGAGATGGCGGACGCCTTCGCCACGATGCTCGTGCAACTGCGCCAATTGACGACTGAGGTCCAGGGTGGCGCACAGAGCCTTTCTGGCGCAGGTGAGGACATCCTGGCCGCGGTGGCCCAGCAGTCGGCGGGCGCCACAGCGCAGTCGGCGGCCATCGCCGAAACCAGCGCGACCGTCGAGGAAGTCAAGGCCTCGGCGCACCAGGCCACGCAGCTCGCAGAGTCCGTAGCGGCAACGTCGCGCGAGGCTGACCGCATCGCCGCCATCGGCGTCGCCGCGGTCCAGGACGCGACCGGCGGCATGGCCAACATCCGCGAAAAAGTTGAATCGATTGCCGATCAAATCCTGGCGCTGTCCGAACAGAGCCAACAGATCGGTGAGATCATCGCCACGGTCGGCGATCTGGCCGATCAGTCCAACATGCTGGCCCTGAACGCGGCCATCGAGGCCACCCGGGCAGGCGAGCACGGCCGCGGCTTCGCGGTCGTCGCCCAGGAAATCCGCGTGCTGGCCGAGCAGTCCAAGGCCGCGACCGCTCAGGTGCGGGCCATCCTCTCGGATGTCCAGCGCGCGACCAACGCCGCCGTCATGGCCACCGAGCAGGGCACCAAGGGTGTCGACGCCGGGGCCAAACTGATCGATCGCGCCGGCGAAACGATCACGGGCCTGGCCTCGGTCATTCAGGACGCATCGACCTCCGCCCAGCAGATTACGGCCGCGGTCCGCCAGCACTCGATCGGCATGGAGCAGATCGTCGCGGCGATGGGCGACATCAGTCGCGTGACGAACCAGAACTTGAAGGCGACCTCGAGCACCCAGCACGCGGCCGAAGAGCTGACGGTCCTGGCCAGGCGCCTCGCCGCGGTGATCGCCGGCTATCGTCTGGCGACGGTGCCGCGGGACGTCAATGTCGTCACGCCTGGCGCGCCGCAGCTGTCGATCGTCGAGCCGGCGACGCCGCTGGCTCCCGCCGCCTGAGCCAGGGCGACCAGGCGCCATCGTGCCCGAGTTAGCTCTGCGGCTCGAGCGGCTGAACACCGTCTTCGGTGTCGAGCTGGCCGAGCGAATCCGAACCGTCAACGCGCTCATCCTGCAGCTCGAGCGAGCTGACGATTTCGAGGCGCTGGGGCCGCTGGCGCGGCAATTGCACAGTTTGAAGGGCGCGGCGCGCGCGGTTGGCGCGCGGTCAATCGAGCAGGTCGCCCACTCCGCCGAAGGCGCCATCATGGGCGTTCGACCGGGAGCCCGGCCGGATCAAGCGTGGTTCGACGCGGTGCACGCGGCAATTGACATCATCGGCACACTTCAAGTCGAACCAGCGGCCGACACCTCCCAGATCTTGCTGGATCTGGTCGCCGTCACGCCTGATACGCCGTCACCCGAGCCGATTCGAATCAGCGTGGTGCGCGAGGTGGCGCCGCGGGCGCCGACGCAAATCGCAGCTCCCACGGAGCGCATCGAACAGAACAGTGTGCGGGTAGCGCTGGGCAAGCTCGACACGTTGTTGACCGAGAGCGGCGAGCTGTCGGTCACCCAGCTGCGCATCAGCGAACGACTGAACGATCTGCGCGGCCTGCAGCGGCAGCTCGAGCGCTGGCAGCGCGACTGGAGCAAGACGCGCCCAGCGCGCGCCCGACTGCGCCGCGATCATTCGAACGCTCGCGATGGCGACGCGCTGTTTCGGGTCGTGGAGCAATCCGACCAGGAGATCGCCACCATTGTCCAGCGCACGCGTGAGCTGGCCAGCGAGCTCGCCCAGAACACCACCCAGCTGGCGGTCGTGGCCGGCGCGATCAGCCAGGAAGTCATGGCGATCCGCCTGTTGCCAGCGGGCACGGTCTTCATGCCGCTCGAGCGGCTGGTGCGCGACCTGTCACGCCAGACCGGCAAAGAAGTGCGCCTGGCGCTCAGTGGCACCGATAACGAGATCGATCGGCGCATTCTGGACGGGCTGCGCGATCCGCTGATGCACATGGTGCGCAATTCGGTCGACCATGGCATCGAGCTGCCGAACGAACGGCGGCAGGGCGGCAAGCCGGCTTTCGGGACGCTGACGCTGTCGGCGACGCAGCGCGGCGACCGCGTGCACATCACGATCGAAGACGACGGCCGCGGCCTGGACGTCGAAGCCATCCGCGAGACGGCTATGCGCCGCAACGTGCTGACTGCCGAGCGCGCCGAGCAAATGGACGAGGCCGGCTTGATCGACTTGATATTCGCGCCTGCCTTCTCGACGCGGGCGACCGTTTCGGAGATCTCCGGGCGGGGCGTCGGCATGGATGTGGTGCGCGAGCATGTGAATCGGCTCGGCGGCGATATCGGCGTCCGCACGACTTCGGGCGTGGGCACGTGCTTCACCATTAGCGTGCCGCTGACCCTGGCCACCACCCGCGTGCTGCTCGTCGGCGACGGCGGGCAGACCTACGCGGTGCCGTCCTCGAGCATCGAGCGCACCGGACGTGTTCGCGCGATCGACATGCACCGGCTGGAAGGTCGACGGGCGATGCAGATCGACGGGCGGGCGGTGCCCGTGGTCGAGCTGGCGGACGTGCTGCAGCGCAGCGACGCCAGTAGGCCTGACCCGGAGGCGGACGAGTGGCAGCCGTTCATCCTGCTCCCCCACGGCGATCGAGCCGTGGCGCTGCTGGCCGACCGATTGATCGACGAAACTGAAGTGGTTGTCAAAGCGCTCGGGGCGCCGCTGGCGCGGGTGCGCCACGTCGGTGGCGCCGCGGTCCTGGGTACCGGCGCCGTCGTCGTCATCCTGAATCCGGCTGACCTGATCAAGTCGGCGCTGGGCAACATCGAGGCATCTCCACGATCGCGTGGGGCCGAGGCCCCAGATGCGCATAAGGGTGCGTCGCGCCGACATGTGCTCGTCGTGGACGACTCGGTCATGACCCGTACGCTCGAGCGCACGATTCTGGAGGCCGCCGGCTACAGCGTGGTGGTCGCCACCGACGGTGCGCAAGCGCTCGAGCTGCTGAACGAGCACCGGATCGACATCATCGTCTCGGACGTCGAGATGCCCCGCATGGACGGGCTGGCGCTAACGTCGGCCGTGCGCCAGGACGAACGGTGGCCGAACTTACCCATCGTGCTAGTGACGTCGCTCGACGCGCCGGAGCAGGTCGAACGCGGCGCCGCGGCGGGCGCTGACGCCTACATCGTCAAGGGCCGCTTCGATCAGAACGACCTGCTGAACACGATCGGCCGATTGCTATGAGCGAGGCCGTTCGCCGGGTGCGGGTGCTGGTGGCCGACGGTTCGGCCAGCCAACGGGCCATGCTGTCGCGACTACTCGGGCAAGATCCCGTAATCGAGGTGGTCGGCTGGGCCGCCAGCGGCGCCGGAACGCTGCGTGCGGTGGCACGGCTTGCGCCAGATATCGTCACACTGGACGCGCACATGCCCGGCATGGACGGCCTCGAAACGGCGCGGCACATCATGCGCGACACGCCGACGCCCATCGTCATGCTCAACTCGTCTAGCGGTGAAGATGCGCGGGCGTTCGAAGACGCTGCGCTTGCGGCCGGGGTACTGGCCGTTCAGGACAAACGCGCCCTCGCCGCGGGCCATTCGACCGCCGCGGTCGAGCTGATGCGGTCGATCAAAGGCATGGCATCGGTCCGCCTGGTGCGGCGTCGACGCGACGTCGTGGCGGGGGTTGAGGTGCGGGACACGCGCACAGCGGGGAGCCCGAATACGCCCGAGATCGTCGCCATCGGCGCGTCGACCGGCGGTCCACAGGTGCTGCGCGAGATCATCAGTCGGTTGCCGGCCAGCTATCCCCTGCCCGTCCTGGTCGTCCAGCACACGACGTCGGGGACAGCGAGCAACCTGGTCGAGTGGCTGCAGTTCGGCTCGCGGCTGCCCGTCCACGTTGCCCAGGATGGCGCGCTGCTCGGTAGTTCGGGCGTGTACCTCGCGCCGAGCGATCGGCACCTGGTGGTGCAGGCGCTCCACATGACGTTGCTCGATGGGCCGCCGGTGTCACTGCATCGGCCATCGGCGACCGTGCTCTTCCAGTCGGTTGCCGCGGCGTACGGAGGGCGATCGATCGGCATCTTGCTCACTGGCATGGGT
>WNFC01015008.1_pt1 | contig 11279 bp, 11 predicted proteins | sample 5400541 | NCBI WGS metagenome assembly WNFC01 (sample SAMN13153342, study PRJNA577476) | soil metagenome | isolation source: 120 cm saprolite under Douglas fir tree site 2 hole 2 replicate 1 | place: USA:California | collected 2015-04-18
CTGCAGAGGAGCGACTTTTACCTTAGTCTTATTTCCTCCTCTGCAGGTATGTTACACTCTCTTTAGTACATTGAATACAGTCTTATTTCCTCCTCTGCAGTCCCCTTGAGTCCTTGTGACACAAGGGCCCCTTCTGAGTTGCATTTTAACACTTTTATCTATTCCTTCAGAGTTATATAACTCTGATCTTTATCTTACCTTCTATTATAATAATATAGAGGGTAGTATGCCTTCTCTAAGGCACTTTGCTGAATTGGCAGTATCACAAGCCCTATTTAGGAACCAGGTAATCAATAATTACCTCTTCTAAGAGTATCCTGTAAGGAAATGAGTGTGATATGTTGCTTAGTCAGCACTTTCCCATACAACTTCATGGAGGCCCACTATAGCCTTGATATACATCTGTTACACCATTAAAAATGGCATCCTAATAATCCAGGGCTGTCACTACCTACCTATAGCATAGTAATGTTATAGCTTGGCTTAGTCTAGCTTGGCTTGGCTCATGTTGGTTTGGCCAAATTGGGTGAGCTAAGCTATACAAAACTGTGGCTTATAGTTTGAGCCATGGTTCACATGCATTACTGTATTTGAATGTCTGCCTTTTTAGATAATAGGAATGGCTCAGGAATGGCTCAGGAAACACTCTTTTGGATGAGCCAAGCCATAAACTGTGTGCATCTGTATCCACACTTAGGCTTACAAGGTCGCAAGGTTCACAGATGGCAGCCCAAAGCAGCTCTGCACTCCCACAGCTATCTAATCATAAGTCCTGGCACACTGCTTGGCCATTTATCCTCATAACTGCATTCCTTCTCCTTCTCCTCCTTCTCCTCTTCCTTCCACCTCTCCTCTCCATCCCTTTCCCGCTGCTCTTCTCAATCACCTCACACTTGTCCTCCTTATACAGTACTGGACAAGCAAAGGCAACAAATTTTATAGCACCTGAAATAGATTTTTTGGGGGCAATTGGGTGCCAGGATCATTCTTAGAGAGGCTAAAAATGTCCAAAACCAGCTTTGCTAGGCTTTGGATGTTTTCAGCCTCTCTGAGAACAATCCCAGCACCCAATTGCCCTCAAAATGTCTATTTTGGGTGCTATAAAATTTGTTGCCTTTGCTTGTCCAGTACTGTAGTTTATGTAGGTCACCTATCTATATTCTTATCCTAATCCCCAACATCTCACAGATGTTCTCACCCATCCTCTCCCTTTATAGCTAATAGTGCCTGCAGATGCCCTCTATTGAAACCTCTTGTGGTGGCATCCTAGGCTTATGTAAGCCTTCTCACAGTGGCATCCCAGGCTTGCCCTCTCACAGTGGCATCCCAGGCTTGCCTGAGCTCTCTTGTAATGGCATCCTAAGCTCAGGTAAGCAGTCTCACAATGGCATCACAAGCTTGGGTGAGCAGTCTCGCAGCAGCATTCCAGGCTAGGTCCTACCATGCAGTGCTCTACATCCTCTCCCCTATGGGGCCCTACATCTGCAGCACCAGCAATAGTAGCAGCACTCTTCTAATCCCCCTTCCTATCCCTTAAGAAGGCTATGGCAGTATGATGGTGTCTTGTCCAGCTCAATCAACAACTCCTCCTAACCTCCCTTAGCCTCACCCACTCAAACAAGAGCAGTGCAGAACCCTGCATTGTGATCAGCAACAATGACTGTACTATCAAGTTCTTCAACATTAATGTCTACAGGGCCAAGGGTATTAATGGTCTGCCCAAGCATATTAGTGAGGCAGGCACATTACAGCTTAATGTGCCTGTGAACCACTGTATGTTACCTCTCTCAGCCATCCTACCCATAACTGTGGGCCTTAAGCCCCTCTAACATTGTCCTCCGCATGATATGCACACTGTGCACAGCCTCAATCTTGCCAGATGGTCGCACTCTTCTCTCCATCAGCAATTCCTCCCACATCTATCTACACAGCATAACCAGTGGCACATGTATCACCTTCACACCACTTGCTCAGCTATCCCTTCTGCCCTTTGACCTGCCCTTGAATCTTTACCTATTACATGTTAGTAGTGCACTTCCCACATTGTTCTGCACTGCATTCTCACCCTCTGGCTCCAAATTCACTGTCACATCTCAGAAGGGGATGGTCACAGTATAGGATGTACACTCCCAAAAGCTAATGAAGGTATTTACCACTAACCAGAGTTGTGTGCTGCCTGGTGGGGCCAGTGGTATGGCAAGGAGTAGGAATAGGGCAATGGGTGCTGCTAGCGGATGGTTTAGGATACTGGCTTCTGGCTGAGGAGTAAGGAATGTCAAATTCAATTCAGGAATTGGTAGAAAGGAGATTATAACTTTTATAGAGGTGCACTCTCTCAGTGATCCTATCCTTAGACTAATTTGACACACATAATGGGATCATAGCATATGTCTCTGCTACACATTATTGATGCAACAACATTTGAGCATGAAGAGATTATCTATGTTCCCACAATTGTCTCCAATCCCCCACAATCACCCTCACCAAGACCAACTTCAACTTCAACACCAGCTTTACCCTCACCTTTACAGAACCACTAGGGACAATTGTATATGCACGCACTCTCAACAAATAATAATGCCTGAACCAATGTGCCCTCACCTCTCCCACGCCTGCCCCACATACCTGTGCCACACCTGCATACACATCCACATAGACACAGGCACTATTATCACCACACATACAATGCTACACTGCTAGTAGGGCACACCAGGGGTGACTGCAAATGGTGCCTACACGTGCATATGTGTCAGATCCATAATGTTCTCCACCAGTGCATCCCCCATATCTGCATCTGGGTCTGGAGTCATGTCCATGACCACAACCACAACCGCAGCACCTATGCCCTCTTAATGTTGCTCTTACATAGAGGCTGGCACAGGCGCAGGTACCACAGATATAGACATAATTGTCAACACCAACAATGGCAATGAGGCTGAGGCAGAAGTGGAGATAGACTGCCTTACTTCCCATGTGCCCTCACAAGCTGCATCCCCACCACTGTGGCAGCAACACCTTGTGGTGCACTTAGGTGTGCTTAAGGCAGTTAGGCTTAGGCTTGAGGCAGAAGCACCGCTAGTGGGCAGGGCAGGATTGTGCTGCTTGCAATGGGCAATCAGATCCTTGTGTAGCCCAGCAGGATGGGCAGGTTTAAGCTTGGGTTGAACTATGTGCCTGGGTTTGTGGCACAGCACATGGTGGCAGCGCTCAGATATTAGTAGTTATTATAGTTGCTTGGTAAGATGGTCGCAGAGGTGGGCACCATGAACATTTTTGCAGTGTTTGATTGCACAGACGGTGGAGTGTAGTCCAATGCATGGGGCTTCTCAACATGGCCGATGTGTGTGCTGTGGCAACATATAAGGCTGGTGCAAGCTCAGAGCAGAGGGCAGGGCACTGCTAGTAGCCATTATTCACATAGAGTATGGAAGTGTTGTGCTGATGCTTGAGCAGGAGTGGAGAGATAGGAATGGTGCACCTGCTATACATTTGGAGTTCAAGGCTACATGCTAGTGCTAGTTACTGTATATTATTACCATATAATACTACAATAGATGATTCCTCTATGTTGTGTTATCATGAAGGACTAAGAAACAAAATGCAAGTTAGACACTGCCATAGAGCTCATTTATTCACCCTTCATGTGTGTCATGCTTCTAGAGCATATTTAAGACCTTTCTATATCTCTGTCATAACTGAGCAAGCTGCTGCTTGAGCAGCTTACACATAGCTTACTGTACTAAGCCATGGCACACACTTCCAAATCAAGCCATATTCATATATAGTGTCTGAAGAATGGCTTGAACTGTTTCTGAGCAGTTTCAAGCCACAAGCCATTAAATGGCTCGGCTTAGCTTAATATGGCTCTGGCTTGGCTCAAAAGAGGTTTCAAGCCAAGCCATAACATTACTACGATGGCATCTATAGAGATGTCCTTTATGCACACCCCTATCCTAACTCTGTCAGACCTGAACAGAACCCCAATATAAATGACAGGCATTTTGGAATGTTCAATATCTATATTACCCAATGCCTTCTCATTGACAATACTCTTGCTGCCCTTAAAAATATAAGAGTTATGGCAGAAGTTGCATGCTACTGGGCTACAATGACAGATATGCAACTAGCTAGGCAGGCACTTGCCAACACTGAAGACAAGCTTTATTAAGCTAGAGAGAGAAAACTGGTGACTAAAGGGTACCTCTTCCAGGCCTACATATAGACTAGGATCTACCATATGGTCCTTAACCCCTCCCTTCCTCCATCCTCTAATGTCAAGGCTGTAGCTGGCCTTCAGGCTTAGATGGTGTGAGAAAGCTGACTAAGTGAGATGTTAAATGCATCATTTTGTGAGATGCACTCAAAAGAGATACTGCCTAAGCAACTGATGCCCAATCTAAGATTGTGACTCAAGGAAAGTGGTAAATTGCCTTAGAGAAGGCTCTAAGCCTACAAGATTGTCACAATAGATAGTTAAGTTATTATCAAAGCTATAGAGCTTTGACAGACTTAAGGGATAGGACAGAGGCAAGGGAAGACTTGCCACTGTGCGAGTTTTTTTTGTGATTAGATAAGATGAGCTGTGTATTTACAGATCAAGCCAAACTTAGAGTTTGGCTCACATTTAGTACAAGCTTTTATAGTACTTTAGAAACAACTTCTGACACTACTATGAGACCCCCTACCAGTCTCTTTTAAAATATAGTAAGATGAGAAACCTAACTTATCTGAAAGATTGCCAACCATTAATCATTAATGGGAGAGCTTTTGTTTTTGTGCACTAAATAAATCAACTGCCATCAATCACAGATGAGCCCTGATTTAGCCAAAACCAGTTAGATGCCAATAAAATATAAAAGGCAGTTTTGGGGTAAGAATGGGTAAGAATTCTGAGGTGTGTCGATTGAGCCAGAGCAGTTTAGGGATGGGATAGACCATAACACCACCCTCTCCCTAATGAGTTCCATTGAAGGCCTAGAGGAAGAGTTTGTTCTCTTTAAAGGATTTATCGTTGTCAATAAGCATATTGCCCTACCCTTCTTTAAGGTGTTGGTTTTTGTTGGGAGTTTTGACTTCACTGCCACGTTTGCATTTTCCCACCCCTCATTTTCCAACTTGCCTCCTAGGAAAGTGACAAACCTGCAAGTTGACATTAGGATAATCTTGATGGACTTTATAATACAGCCCTTTGCATGCTTTGTGTAGCTGCTTACATTTGTGGATCCAGTGTCCTGCTTGCGAGCAAAGCTGACATATGTTGTATGCTTGCTGGACAGCATGATAGTCGCTAGATGTGCAGCCTCATCGCCTGTCGCCTACCTGCTTTCTGCCTGTCTCCACCCCATGGATTGTGACAGTCTGTGCAATTGAGAGTGTTCTGAAGTAGTGACACCTTAGGTTCTTAAGCATCCCTAGCAAGTCTGGCTAATAGAACCAGCCTTGCAACTCCCTAGCATATGTGAGGTCCATAAGGGCAACATGGCTTTGCAACTGAATGTGGGTGGTCTCTATCCTATGCTTTGTGGCCTCCAGTTAGATAACTGTTTAACTAGCTTAGTTACTGAAGCTCTTTTGGAACTTATGCACGGCTTCTGATAATTCTTGAATGTTTTGTGTGAGCTTGGCATAAATGGGGACCCATGCCACCAAGGTGTGCAACTGGGCCACTTCAGCCAACACTCCTAGGTCATTTAGGCTGTTGAGGGCCTATTTAAGGGCAAAATTAAATGGTAAATTTTGTGTGAAGATCTTGAGATCTTTGTTGCTAATTCCAGGGACATTGATGGCTCTTTGTGAGCCAGCAAAGAGTTCTCTAGCAAATTGCTGCTGCCCCACACCTTCCATTCCCAACTTGTATGGGATGCTGTCATATACACTGTAGCAGATGTAGGAACATTGGATGACTCTGTTGTTGTGTAAGACTCTATACCCTGGATGTCTGCTGTCTTCTCTTTAGCGGAACCAAGGGGGTCCTGGGTGATTTGCCTCACAAGGTGAGCTGCCTGTATCTGATTGCAGTGTGTGTTTAATCCCTTTTCATGGAGACTCCTGTTCTAAGGAGTGAAGAAAGGTGTTGCCAATGAACAATACACCCTTACTTCCTTTAGTTTCAGACTTAAAGACATACAACATGTTGTAGGCTCCCAATCCAAAACTTAACGAGATTTCATCTCCTGCCAGGGTGACTCACTCATAGTCAATGGGAGACAACACTGGTGGCATGAGAGTAAAGAGGCTTTCTTCCTTAGGGTAGGTGAGATTATAGATGCCTGAGAGGCTAGAGATTTTGGACATTTTTGCAGAGGGCTTACACCCTGCCCTTAGGGTAATTAGTGTTCAATTCTTTCAGAATCCACTAGAGCGGTATGCCTTTTTATACTCTTCAATGCCACTGGGTGGGTATTGTGAAATTCATTTAAGAGGCTCAGGGCTTGCACATTCTTAACCGGTTCCTAAGAGTTCTCAGATTTGGGGTAGCCTTTCTACTAGATGAGATAGTGTAGTTTATTTTGTCTTCTGTGCTATCAGGATGCTAAAACTTTTGCTACTTTCCATTCCAGTTCCCTATTAATCAACTCCGGGGCAGGATGGACATAATTATTACCATATTGCTTTGTCTCATGATAGAGAGATAGGAGTTCAGTGTGGAAAGCATTGTGTAACTGCCATCTCAGAGGCAGATTCAATTAGTAAGTCACAGCACTTATTACTTTGGTCACTCTGAATGGTCCAAATCGTTTTGGACAAAGTTTGTGCATGGGGTGAGAGGTACTAAGATTAGTGCCTTCTAACCATACTTGTTCTCCCTTCTGGTATAGACAGAACTTCAATGTTTTATGCCAAAGCATTTGTAAGTGAGTTATTGAGATAACTGCCAGCTTCCAAGCTTTCTGCAAACGCACCTTGCATTCTTCTATGGCAGAGAGCACACTATCCCACTTTAGCTGATGAGCTCTTGGGAGGAACCCCATCCAACTTTCATAAGGGATTTGATTCATTGCATTCAAGGTGCAAGAGTTCAACTAGTATTGGACAACTGGCAGCAACTCACTCTAGTTGTCTTGCTGGAAGTTGCCAAAAATACATAGTGCTGTTTCAACATGTTGATTCATTTTCTTGCTCTGACTGTCAGTTTGTGGATGGTATGCACTGGCTACACTCTGCTTTACTTCCAACAACAAACAGACCTCCCTAAAGACTTTGGAGGTAAATCTTATATCCCTGTCTATAATCACTCACTTTGGTAAGCCCACAATTAGGAACACATGTTTCAGGTATAACTTAGCCACCCCTAGAGTGTCAATTTCTTCTTGACATGGCAGCAAAATTACAGCTTTAGTACAGTTGTGGTCTGTTATTGTGAGTATAGTGTCAAACCCATTAGAGACCAGTAATTTAATGATGAAATCCATGGCAATGGTGGCAAATGGTCTTATGGGTGATTTAGATGTGATAGGTCAAATGGGAGGTTTATTTGGATGCATATTGGACTTGCTTTCTTAGCATCTTCCATACCCTCTAATTGTTAAAATGTAACTCAGAAGGGGCCCTTGTGTTACAAGGACTCAAGGGGACTGCAGAGGAGGAAATAAGACTATATTTAATGTACTAAAGAGAGTGTAATATACCTGCAGAGGAGTTGCTCTTGCCATGCTTCTAACTGCCCTCAGGCCATCCGCTGATATGAACAGATTTTCTTATCTAGGATGGTTGTAGCTAATACCCAAGTGAACATGGCATCTGGCAAAGCCATCACTTGATCATTATCTGCTGTCCTGTCATTGTAATCTAGTCTTCTCGACAAGGTGTTGGCATGGCTCTTTGTTTCAGGTATGTGTTTTAGTTGATAATTAAAGTCTTCTAGGAAACTGATATATCTAGCCACCCTTCTGTTGATCTTCTAAGGATGATGGTAGTATTGTAGATTTGCATGGTCGGTTAATATTATCACTGGTTCTTGGGTCCCCACCAACAAATGTTACCAGTGATGAAGTACAGCTATAATTGCTAGAAATCCTTGATTCCAAATGTTGTAATTCCATTCAGAAGGTGACAATGCTTTCGAGAAATATGCCACATCTCATTATCTGCTGTCTGTATTGTTTTGGAATAGCACAGCACCCAACACATAAGCCAAAGCATTGACTTCTAAGTGGTATTGCTTCTCAGAATCTGGGCATTTCAGCACCAGCGCTGTGGTGACTTTATCAATAAGCCAATTTAACACCTCAGTGTGTTGTTCTTCCCAATGGAATTTTATGCCTTTGTGCATCAACTCAGTAAGGGGCTTGGCTATTTGAGCATATTCCCATATAAAAGGTCTTTAATACCCTAGGATTCCCAACATACACCTCACTTCTTTTATATTGCACAGTTGCCTTGGCCATTGTGATAGTCCTGCCACTTTACTTAGATCAATGGTGATGCCTTTCTGGGTAATCAACCATCCCAAAAATTTGATGCTGGTCTTTTCAAATTTGCATTTGCCAAGCTTCAGGAAGTAGGACAATTTGTTAAAATGTGACTCAGAAGGGGCCCTTGTGTCACAAGGACTCAAGGGGACTGCAGAGGAGGAAATAAGACTATATTTAATGTACTAAAGAGAGTGTAACATACCTGCAGAGGAGGAAATAAGACTAAGGTAAAAGTCGCTCCTCTGCAATCACAATAACACAATTGCTGCAAGAGGTCTAGAAATTTGTGAGTAATTTGTCAGTGTAGTTTTAACCCCTCCTCTTCTCCAGGTGTGGCAATTATCCAATCATTAAGATAATTGGACAAATACGATTCGTATTTCCTGGTGAGTGGTTCAAACTTGCAGGCCATCATCCTCTGGAAGAAGGGGGGGGCATTTCTCAGCCCAAAATAGACAACTCAAGGTATGTACATTCCAAGTGTTGTTTTGAATGCCACTTTAGGCTGATCTTCTTCCTTTATGTAATGATTCTTGTACCCCTACCATATATCAAACTTTGTGAAGATATGCTTCCTGGTGAGTTTCTTCAGTTGTGTTCTGATATTTGGGAGCAGTCTGTTATCTTGGACCACTCATTTATTTAGCTTTTAATAATCCATTATAACTCGCTGTTCATTCAAGTCCTTTTTTCCTATGAAGAATGTGGGTGCTGTGTATGGTGAGCTTCCCTTATAGATATATCCCTTTTCTTCTTCCTCTGCTAAAAAGGATTGCAGCTGATCTTGTTTGAGTTTGAAAAGCAGGTAAACCTTGCAATCGATAGTTTTTGGGGCATCTGGCAACAAATCAATACTTAATTCTTCTTTACACTTTAGAGGGAACCAGATAGCTTTCTTTTTGTCAAAGATGATTGTGTGTCATTTATACTTGTTGGGTAATTCATATGGATTCTTTTCCTCTTGGTGTTTCCTTGCTTCATGAGCCTATTGCTGGGCCATTATCATTTTCCTCATCTAGATTTCCTCACCTACTTTCAGTTTGCCAACCAAGCTAAGAGCTCTAGCTTAACATCATGTTGAGCATTTCTGGGCTCTTCTAAATTTAATTGTTTTGAGATGTACTGGGCCTCCTTTCAACCTTGTGGTTCTCCTCCAATCCACATTGGGGTTGAAGATGAACAGAAAAGGGTACCCTAAAATGAAGCAATCTTCTCCTAGTCTGGTAAGAAAGAAACACATTTGCACGACCCTACCTTAATATCAGATCTTAAGTATATAATAGTACTTAATCTTGCCTTGCTTATTCTCAGTGCTGTCCACATTATGCACAGTGAGCGACTTGCCCAGTTTGATTTGTCCAATATTCAGCTCTTTCCAGACAGTTTCATCTATAAAGTTCTTGGTTGCCCTGCTATCTAGCAAGGCAACATCCTTGGTCATTTGATGCATGGTGTGAAATTTGAATGGTAATTTCAGGGTCTTAATCTGCCTAATATACACCATGTCTGATTGTACTTTTGTCCTCAGTGCGACCAATCACTTTAGACTTCTCAAAAATCCTCTTGCTCTAGCAAAGTGTCAATAACCTTATCTTTATCTTCCATCAACATGCCACGAAGCTTAGCCATCAGATCTTCCATTTCCTATAGCCCAGAAGAGTCTGTCTCTGAGGCTGCCTCTAGCCTCAGATTTTCTTTTAGTGAGAGAGCTTTTGCATTCAGCAGCCCTTGAGTTTTATGGGCCCTTTTGTTTGTAGGGTAATCCCTTTTTATGTGCCCTTGTTTATTGCATTTGAAACAATGTCCCTTGCTCAACTGTTTCTACTTGGCTTGTTTGTCTGGATATTCCTGAATGTGGGTCACATCCACATCCATTGCATTAGAATCCTTCTCAATCTTTTGATAGAAGTTTCCCTTCTTCCATTTTCCTTGCCTGTCTCACTGCTGATCCTTCCAAGTGTTTTCTCCAGTTTTGAACTCTCACGGCCCCAAGCCAGCATCTGTGAATGCCTGTCATTTGACTTCTAATCAAGCTGCTTCCTCCTAAGCATCCAACATCTCGGCTGGCATTGGTCCCTTTTGGAGGATCTTCAGATGCAATCAGCATTCTAGCCCCTTTTTGAATTGGAATAGGGATCCTCAGGACATCCTGTCCCATTCTGCCTTTTGAAGCAGGTGTTCAAAGTGAGTGATATACTCATCAATTGATTTGTTGACCATCGTGCAGCCTGCCAGCTCTGCATAAGCATGCTGTTCAGAAGCTGTATCTGCAAACACTCAACCAAAGTCGTGGCTGAACTCCATCCATAAGCATTCATCATCTGTGCAATATGCCAGCACAATTCTATTGTCTAGGTCTCTGTTGCATTTTATGAACAGCCTTTCTGTTTGCTGCAACACCCAATTGTTAATGGCTGTCCCTCTTATAAATAAGAGGGTGAGGGCAGTACATATATAAGTGTTTCTCATTGTTGAAGCATCTTGGTTAATCATACAGTATAGGGTGAACTCTTGGATGAATTGTTTGGTGTTTTTCTGGTTCCTATGGAAGATAACTAGTTTCACATCGCCTGTTTGGGTGTGATGTTGGAGGGGTTAGGGGGGGTAGTCATGAGGGTGTTTATCTCCATCTCTATGCTCCTAATGTCTATCTATATGGGTGTGCCTGGCCAGGCCCTCTTGAAGTGGCATATGTCTAATGTGTTAGTGGTCTAGGAGCATAAGTAGGCAGTGATTAGCTTGTGTGTATCATAAGTGGTGTGGGTGTCCCTGTAGGTTGAAAGTGTTACAGTACTGGACAAGCAAAGGCAACAAATTTTATAGCACCCAAAATAGACATTTTGAGGGCAATTGGGTGCTGGGATT
>WNFC01008585.1_pt1 | contig 11277 bp, 11 predicted proteins | sample 5400541 | NCBI WGS metagenome assembly WNFC01 (sample SAMN13153342, study PRJNA577476) | soil metagenome | isolation source: 120 cm saprolite under Douglas fir tree site 2 hole 2 replicate 1 | place: USA:California | collected 2015-04-18
AAGCGATAGATTTGCGCGGCTTCCTTGAGGTCGGTGGGAATAGCCATGGCTCCGGCGATGACGTTGAAGAGGATGTACCACTGCGTGCCGAGCAGCATCAGGAGCATGGCGGCGATCTCGAGGCCGCCGCGGAGACGAAGCAGAAAAAGAAGAATAATCGGAAAAAGGGCAGTGGCGGGAATGGAAGCGGCCATCTGCACGAGCGGCTGCGCGATGCGCGCCAAGCGAGGATTCGAACCGATGGCGACACCAACGGGAACGGTCCAGAGCGCGCCGAGGATGAGCGCGGTGTTGACGCGCAGAAAAGTCAGTGCGGCGCTTTCCAGCAGTTCTCTGTAATCCTCGCGGCGAAGATCGGACAATTCGCGGGCCGCGTGGAAGACGGCAAAGCCCAAACCGACCAAAACGCCTCCGGCGAACAGATAGCCGATCCAGCGGCGCAGGCGGTGCTGCTTCGGAGGGGAAAAAGTTTCCGCGGCGCGGCGCGCGCCAAGAGTGAAAGTAAGAGTGAGCCGGTTAAAGATGGGCTGAAGAATGAGGCGATACAAGCGCAGGACGATGGAGGCGCGGCCGATAAGGTTGAGCAGCGTGGTCTGCGCGGCGCTGGAACTTTCCACCTGCTCGAACTTGAATTTGTCCGCCCAAACGATGATGGGCCGCCAGACAAGCTGATCGAGGAGAACGATGACGGCGATCATCGCGCCGACGCCCCAAAGAATCGCGCGGGTGTCGCCATGGCTCGCCGCGGTTTGGAGAAATGAGCCAAGGCCGGGCAGGCGGAAGTCGCGCTTGCCGAGGACGAACATCTCGCAGGCCATGAGAAAAAACCAACCGCCGGCGACGGACATCATGGAATTCCAAACCAGACCGATGGTGGAAAAGGGAAGATCGAGCTCGGCGAAGCGCTGCCAGCGGCTGAAACGATAAATGATCGCGGCTTCGTGGAGTTCGCGAGGCACCGTCTTCAGCGAAGAATAAAAACTGAAGGCAATGTTCCAGACCTGGCCGGTAAAAATGAGCAGGACGGAGCCGAGCTCGGCGCCGAGCTGCCGGTGCGGAAAAATCGCGACCATGGCGAGCATGACTCCCGGGAGGAAGCTGAGCACGGGAATGGACTGGAGAATATCCAGCAGCGGAATCATGATGATTTCGGCGCGCCGGGAGCGGGCGGCGACGTAGCCGTAGGTTAGAGCAAAAACCAGGCTCAGCGCGTAAGCGGCGCTGATGCGCACGAGAGAGTAAAAAGCGTAAAGAGGGAGCACCCGGGGATTCTGCGAAATCTCGGCGTGCGGATGGACGGGACCAAGCCAGGAACGGCCGATGGCATAGACGCCAAAAATCGCCGCAAAAACAAAAAGAAAAACGGCAATATCGATGAGGAATGCCCAGCTCCAGCGCGAGCCCGCGGGCCGCTTCACCGCGGGAGGGATCGGCGTAGCGCGGACAGTCGAAAGAGTGAGATCCGGCACGGGGCGTCAGGCCTCGGTGAGAGTCAGCTTGCCGGTAGCGGCATCATAATCGAAAATTTCGGCGTAGCGGCCCCACTGGATGGCGGTCTCGAGCTGGCGGCGCGATTCTTCTTCGCCGAAATGCTCGTCGAGCAAATCGTGAAAGAATTCATCGCTGAGCGTGCGGTTGGCTTTGGCTTTGAGCGCTTGCTCCATCTGGCGGAGCAGCGGAACATTGGCGAGAGCGGCCTTGCGAAAAATCGCCTTACGGGCTTGAATGTCCGCCTGAGCAAGGGCCTGGCCTTCCGGAGTGATGACGGCGTCGCCCTCTTCGACGCGAAGCATGCCGAGGAGAACAGCGGTTTCGACGGTGGGAAGGAGCGCATCGACCTCGAGACTCAGTTCATCGGCGAGACGATGGAGATCCGCGCGGCCGCCCTGGTCGGCGAGAATTTCCAAGAGGCCGGCCATGCCACCGGGGCGAGTGTGTGGCAGCATGATGACTTTCTGCCGCACGACAACTCCGGGACCGTAGGTGCGGAGCGGGGCAGTCTCGTCCTTATGATCGGGCTGCGTGAGGACGCGGTAGATGAAATCAACAAGCTCGACAAACTTCGCGGCTTTGCGGTCGCGAGGATGCGGGATATCCACGGTGAAGTCCGCGTGGATATGCGCGGGATTGCGGCCGAGAACGATAATGCGGTCGGCGAGGACGACGGCTTCTTCGATATTGTGAGTAACGATGAAGATCGCGCGCGTGGGAATTTTGTGGTCGAGCCACAGCTCGAGGAGCTCGCCGCGAAGCGTTTCCGCGGTGAGCACATCGAGCGCGGAGAACGGCTCGTCCATGAAGAGCACTTCGGGCTCGACGACGAGGGCGCGGGCAACGCCGACACGCTGCTTCATGCCCCCGGAAAGTTCCTTGGGGTAGGCGGTTTCAAAACCGTCCAGGCCGACGGCGTCAATGATGCGCAGGGAGCGCTTGCGGCGTTCGATGGGAGGCATGCCGCGGGCCTCGAGAGGCGCTTCGACGTTTTCGAGAACGGTGAGCCAGGGAAAAAGCGCGAAACTTTGAAAGACGATAGAGACGTTCGGCGACTCATCACGGACCGGCTGGCCGTGCCAGTAAACGGCGCCGGCGCTGGCGGGAGAGAGACCGGTCAACATGCGGAGCAATGTGGATTTGCCGCAGCCGGAAGCGCCGAGCAGCGCGATGATCTGGCCGGGATAGACGGCGAGGTCCGTGGCGGAGATGACCTGGATGCGGCTGCCGTCGGACTGCGGGTAGGATTTCTCCAGCTTGCGCGCTTCGATAATGGGAGTGAGTGTGGTGTTTGCGGCGCTCATAAGCGCGTGTATTATCGCTCAACTGCCGGGTGGCCGCACGCAGCCGGATGAATAACGGCCGTGCGTTTCTCGAGCGGTTACAATGGCATGAACAGCGCATGACATTTTCCGCCGAACACCCAAACAGAATGAACGCAACCGCGGGATTTCGGGAGTGCCTGCTCGCGTTGGGTGTTTCCCTGGCGACGGCGCTGCTGGTGATCGCGCCATTTTTTTGGCTGGGGAACGCCTCGGGGCATGATTTCGGATTCCACGCGGCCTCGTGGCTGGACGCTGCGGGGCAGTGGAGAGAGGGGATCCTTTTTCCGCGGTGGGCGGAGTGGGCGAACCACGGATTCGGCGAGCCGCGGTTTATTTTTTATCCGCCGCTGTCGTGGATGCTGGGGGCGGCACTGAGCTTGGTGGCTCCGTGGAATGCCGTGCCGGCGGTGTTCATCGCGCTGGCGCAGACGATGGCGGGGCTCTGTTCGTTTGCGCTGGCACGGCGATTTCTGCCATGCCAGGCGGCGCTTTTTGGATCGGCGTGTTACGCGGCAAATCCGTATGCGCTGCTGATCGTGTACATGCGCAGCGACTTTGCGGAATTGCTGGCGTGCGCGCTGATGCCATTGGTGGTGCTGGCGGCGGCACAGCTCTGCGGGCTGGTAGAGAATCGCGGTCGTTCCTTGCCGCGGGCGACAGCGTTCTTCGCCGTGGCGTTCGCGGCGGTATGGCTGTCCAATGCGCCCGCCGGCGTGATGGCGAGCTACAGCGTGGCGCTTATTTTTGCGTGGGCTGCGGTTGAGGAAAAATCATGGCGGCCGTTGTGGCGCGGCGCGGGCGGATTGGCGCTGGGCTTTGGATTGACGAGCTTTTATATTTTGCCCGCGGCCTACGAGCAACGCTGGGTGAATATCGCGCAGGCGCTTTCGACGGGCTTGCAATTCTCAGAAAACTTTCTGTACACAAGGATCAGCGATCCAGAACATAGCTGGTTCAATTGGATGGCGTCGAGCATTGCGATCGCGCTCATGGTGGTGACCGGAATAGCGGGGATTGCAGCGCACCGGGGCACAGCGCAGGAAGAGGAAAACAGCGCGACCAGAAAACTGTGGCGCGTGTTGCTGTGGCTCTCCGCGGCGGCGGTGATTCTGATGATGCGCCCCAGTGCGGCTTTTTGGGAGTACCTTCCCAAGCTGCGCTTCGTGCAGTTTCCCTGGAGGTGGATGGCGATCCTCGCGGTGCCGTATGCCTATCTCCTGGCGGCTGCGACGGCGCGACAGCGCCTCCGGTGGATCTGGGGCGTGTTGGTGATTGTCGTAGCCGGCGGAACGGCGACTTTTCTGGTGCAAAGAGCATGGTGGGATTACGAAGACATCCCGGCCTTGCGAAAAGCGATTGCAGACGGCCGGGGTTTCGAGGGCGCCGACGAATACGATCCGGTGGACGATGATCATTACAACTTGCCGGAAAAAGCGACGCGGGTGCAGATTCTTCCGGCCGAGGAATCCGAGGGAAGCGCGCCAAGAGCGGAGATCCATTTCGAGCGATGGATCGCCGAAGAAAAAGTCTTGCGTGTAGCATCGCGCGAGCCACTGAGAGTGGGGCTGCGGCTGCTGAACTATCCGGCGTGGCGCGTGGAGGTGAACGGCAAGGCAGTGACACCACAAAGCGCGGAGACAGACGGCCAAATGATCCTGGCGCTCTCTCCGGGAACGCAGCGCATCACGGCACGGTTTGTGCGCACGCCGGATCGGAGCATTGGGATTGCCATCTCCGTGTTCGCCTTGCTGACGTTGCTGGCGCTCTTGAACGCCGGCGGGTTGCGGCTACTCTCGGCTAGCCCCTGAGCCGCAGATGGGAACGCTTAAGGTTTAAAGTTGAAAGTTGAAGGTTGAAAGGTGACACGACAATCCAATTAAACTGGACTGGACCTTCCCCACCCCCTGGTTTTTTGTAAGTGTTGCATCTAAAAGACTTAGAGTTTATGTAAGTGGTTTAGAATCAACACTTGCGGACAGTTCTATAAGTGTTGATTCTAAAGGGACTTACGTTGCACCAAAATTGTGCAAAACGGGCTTCTCTCCCCTGTTTTTCATAAGCCTTCATTCTAAAGTCAGTTAAAGTCGTTTGTCTTGATGCACTTTTAGAAGTGTCGATTCTAAATAGATTAGGAGGAAGCTTTGTGCGGTCTGATCGTCATGTAAGCCTCTACATAGTCAAAAGTCAGCCCCAAAATAGTGCTTGACCCCGTACTGTAGTCCGGGGTTTAGACTGCACTCAGAAAGTGAGTCCGGAGATGAAGTCGCTCACAATCGGTCATCTCGCCAAGCAAGCCGGCGTGAATCTCGAAACCGTTCGTTACTACGAGCGAAGAGACTTGCTGCCGAGACCCCCACGCAGCGCATCGGGATATCGCCTGTTCCCGGTCGAGGCGGCACGACGACTAAGATTCATCCGGCGCGCTCAGGATCTCGGGTTCTCACTTAAGGAGATACGAGAACTGTTGTCGCTCCGAGTGTCGCGCACTACAAGAAGTGCGGACATTCGGGCCCGGGCCGAGGCCAAGGTTGCCGACATAGAAGCGAAGATCAGAAGCCTTGAATCCATGAAGAAAACCTTGCGGAAGCTTACGCGAATCTGCGACGGGTGCGCACCGATGGCCGAATGTCCGATTCTTGAAAGCCTTGATAGGGAGGACGCGTGAGTAACAGGTGGAAGCAAGGCTTAGCAGCACTACCGGGCATCGGCGTCTCGATCCTTCCCAAGCTAGCGTGTCCCGCGTGCTGGCCAGCCTATGCAGGTTTGCTCACTTCTGTTGGTCTCGGGTTTCTGATTTCAGTGGTTTACCTGCTCCCGTTAACGGCTGCCTTCTTGGTTCTTACCCTGGCGGGAATGATGTTCAGAGCGAGGGAGCGTCATGGATACGGCCCTTTCGTGCTGGGGATTGTTGCGGCAGGTGGTGTCCTGATCGGCAAGTTTGTGTGGGAGTCCAATCCCATCATGTACGGTGCAGTAGCGCTGCTGATTATCTCTTCGCTCTGGAATGCCTGGCCGCGTCGCGGCACACCAAAGCGAGAGACGAGCTGCGCTGACTGCAATACGGAAGAAGTTCGAAGGAATATCTAGGAGAATAGAATGGCTACAAAAAAGACAATTGAAGTGTTCAGCGCTGGTTGCTCAGCTTGCAAGGAAACGATCGAGCTTGTCAAACGGATTGCTGGTTCGTCCCATGAAGTAGTAATCCATGACATGCAGCGGTCTGAAGCAGCATCCAAAGCGAAGCATTACGGCGTTCGCAGTGTGCCCGCGATCGTAGTCGACGGCAAACTCGCAGGGTGCTGCGCCGGCCGTGGCCCGGATGAGCACGTGTTACGCTCTGCTCTCACCTAGGGATCAGCGAGTACCAAATTATGTGGCGACGGTTCAGCCGAAAGCCGCATCCAGGGCGATACTCTCTGCCTGTCGCCACATATTTTCGACCGCAAGATAATGTTGGTGAATAAAGACGAAGAACTTGATCGAAATCCGTGACGCCGAAAATGAAAAAAGCGGCAGAGAAGCTGCCGCAACTAAAGTGATTCCGCACTCTTACCTGCCAAGTATACTAGCACAGGAAGCATAGCCTGTCAAGGAGAAAGTCGTAGAGCCGTGCGGCAGCATTGGGATGAAGCGCACACGCACGTATTGATACAGTGTTCGCAGCGAGTACGGAGTTCCTGTGAGGAATCGACGAAGCATTGTATGCGGGGAGGTTCAGGTGTATATTACCGCTCGGTTGAAAGCCAAAATGTGAATCTCGGGTAAGAATGCAAGCGGGTAGGCTCTTTGCCGACCGCGCCGCCTTCTGCTTCCCACTGTGTTGCTGGTTCGAAATCTGCGTGAGAGGACGGCCTGCTATGACATGGAAATTCGATTCATTAAGTGGTGCGATGTTACTGCTTTGCTTCAGCTCTATGGCTGTCGCGCAAAGCGCGCCAGCCACGACTCAAGCAGCGCCACCCGCACCCCAGGCTGCTCCGGCGGTTCAGCCGCCCGCTCAGGCTGCGGAACCGCCCGCGAAACTGATTTTGAAGGAAGGCACCGACGTGAAGCTGAAGTTTGCCCAGGACTTGAGCTCAAAGACGGCGACGGATGATGACCCCGTAAATCTGGTTCTTGACGAAGACCTTAAAGTTGGCGATGCGACGGTGTGCAAGGCCGGTGCGAAGGCGGTAGGCACGGTCACGCACGCAAAGAAGGCCGGCATGATGGGCAAGGGCGGCGAATTGAACTTGCGATTGGAATACCTTCTCGTCGGTGATACGAGAATGAGACTGCGCGGAACTAAAGGTAAGGAAGGTGAAGGCAAGGTGGGAGCCGCGGTCGCCCTGACGGTACTGTTTGGGCCCATTGGCCTGATCAAGCATGGCAAGAATGTGGAGGTCAAACAAGGCACTCCTCTGCTGGCCTACGTAGACCAGGACTTCCCCGTTCCAGCACCAAAGTAATGTTGCGATACCGGCAAAGGCCCGGGTCCTAGAAATCTAAACGGCAATCTGCTTATAGCTTTAGGGATAGAAACGACAATCGGCGACAACCGGGCTGGGTGCGCCGAATGTCGCGGGATGTCGCTTGCCAAGTGCCCCGCCAGGTGACATCATCCCCGCTGACCCTCAGAGCAACCGGCAGGCGGTTAGACTTGACCCACCTTTTATCAGGTCCGTCTGTTCTGGCAGCCAGAGTGACCGGCTGAAAGGAGATGAACATGATTCAGCCAAGGGGAAGACACGCAGTGGTGGCGCTCGGCCTCTCGCTGATCCTGGCGACCATCGCTGCAGGACAGCAAGGCAAGAGTGTCGACCAGAGCACCAAGCCCATCGAGCGCAACTCCAGAATTTATATTGCGCCGATCGAAGGGGGTTTCGATACGTTTCTGGCGGCGGCCATTATCAAGAAGCAGGTGCCTGTGACCGTTGTCACCGACCGGACGAAGGCCGACTACGAAATCACCGGGATCGCCAGTACAGAAAAGGCGGGCTGGGCGAAGATGCTCTTTATGGGAGTGGATAATTCGAACGATCTTGCCAGCGTCAAGGTGGTGGAACTAAAGAGCAGTGAAGTGGTTTACGGGTACGCCGTGCGCAAAGGGAATTCCTACAGAGGAAAGCAGAGCGCGGCGGAAGCGTGCGCAAAGCATCTCAAGGAGAAGATCGAAGGGAAATAGGGCCCATCATCTGACCAGGAAGAATTTTCGCATCGATCCGATGGAGGACTGAAATGAAACATTGGAAATTGTTCGGAGTGCTGTTGTTGGCGGCGACAGTTTACAGCGAATCCGCCCGCGCACAACAGCCGCAAAGCCAGACCCCGCCGCAAGCCCAGACCCCGCCGCAAGCGCAAGCAAAGATACCCGCGGGCTCAAAGGTGTTTGTCGCCGCGATGGGCGGATTTGAAACTCCCTTGAAAAAGGCGATGGCTGAGAAGAAGGTACCGCTTGAAATCGTCGAACAACGCGAACAGGCTGAGTATGAAATCACCGGCACCTCCGAGAGCAAGAAAGCCAGCACAGCCAAGAAGATAATCATGAAAAGCTGGCATTCCGACGAAGAGGCCAGCATTAAAGTAGCAAGCGTGAAGACCGGTGAAATCGTCTATGCCTACTCCGTGCACAAACAGGACTCGGCGCACGGTCAGCGAAGTACAGCAGAGGCATGTGCAAAACACCTGAAAGATGAAGCCGTCGCTGCGAAATAGCCCCAAATGCGCGCGGGAGCAGCCGGCCTAGCGGCGGTCGACGGTGGGGTGGCGGATGTCCTGGCCCTGGACGAGGTAAATGACATCTTCGGCGATGTTGGTGGCGTGGTCGCCGATGCGCTCGAGGTTTTTGGCGACGAGGATCAATTCGAACGCGGGAAAGACGACGCTGGAATCGCCCATCATGTAGGTGAGCAATTCACGGAAAATCTGGTCGCGGTAGCTGTCCACCTTGTCGTCAGTGGCGAGGACACTCTTGGCGAGCTCAACGTCGCGGCGAACGACGGCGTTGAGGGCGTTGCGAACCATCTCTTCAGTAAGCTCGCTCATGCGCGGCAGATCGACGTAGGGCTTCACGCGCGGGTGGCGCAGGATGCGCTGGGCGCCCTGAGCGATGTTGACGGCCTGATCGCCGATGCGCTCGAGATCGTTGTTGATGCGCGAGACGGCCAGCACGAAGCGAAGATCGACGGCCATGAGCTGGTGCAGCGCGAGAAGCTGAATGACGCGGTCGTCGATTTCCATCTGGAGTTCGTTGATGGCGTCTTCTTCATCGAGGACGCGCTTGGCGAGCTGTTCGTCGGATTCCAATACGGCGTGAACGGACTGGCGAACGGCACGTTCCGCGAGGCTGCCCATCCAGAGCAGGCGCTCCTTCAGCTCGTTCAAGTCTTTTTCAAAGTGGCGTTCCATGAATCCTTTCCCCCCACGACTCACTTACCGCAAAACGAAGAGAGATTTCTCGCTTCGCTCGAAATGACGGAGCAATCCAGACTTCATCCGAAGCGGCCGGTGATATAGGCCTCCGTGCGCGGATCACCGGGAGTAGTGAAGAGCTGCGGCGTGGGGCTGAACTCGATGAGCTGTCCGGTGAGCAGGAACGCCGTGAAGTCGCTGATGCGCGCGGCCTGCTGCATGTTGTGGGTAACGGTGACGATGGTGCAGAGATCCTTCAACTGCACGAGGAGCTCCTCGATTTTCGCGGTGCTGATGGGGTCGAGCGCGGAACACGGTTCATCGAGAAGCAGCACTTCCGGCTCGACGGCCAGGGCGCGCGCGATGCACAGGCGCTGCTGCTGGCCGCCGGAAAGTTCGTAAGCGGACTTGTGGAGGTGGTCCTTCACTTCGTCCCAGAGCGCGGCGTGGCGCAGGCTTTTTTCGACGGCCTCGGAGACGGGGGCTTCCGAGCCGTTAATCCTCAGGCCGTAGGCAACGTTGTCAAAAATGGACTTGGGGAAAGGATTGGGGCGCTGAAAGACCATGCCGACGCGGCGGCGATACGAAGTGACGTCCTGCGCCAGGATGTTCCGGCCGTCGAGAAGAATTTCGCCTTCGAGGCGTGCGCCGCGGACGGTTTCGTGCATGCGGTTGAGGGTGCGAAGCAGCGTGGACTTGCCGCAGCCGGAGGGGCCGATGAGAGAGGTGACCTTGCTGGTGGCGATGCCCATGCTGACGTCGAAGAGGGTCTGCTTGCTGCCGTAAAAGAAATTGACCTTGGAGATGGTCATGCGCATGGAGAGGGCCGCCGACATCTCGCGTGCCGCCGCGCTGGTCACGATAGGAGGTATGTTCACGGACAATGCTGGCCTCACAGAAGCGTGCATGGGTTAAGACCTCGGAACCGCAATGCCCCGGGAAAGAATCGCCCGGGCAACGATGTTAATGACCAGAATCAAGCCGAGCAGGACGAGCCCCGCGGCCCAAGCCTGACGATGCCAATCATCGTACGGAGCGATAGCATATGTAAAGATCATGACCGGCAGGGAAGCAGTGGGCTGGTTCCAGCCGGGGCTCCAGAAGCGATTGCCAAAAGCGGTGAAAAGGAGCGGCGCGGTTTCACCGGCGACGCGTGCGAAGGCCAGCAGGACGGCGGTCAGGACGCCGCGATAAGCGGCCGGCACGATGACCGTGGCGATGGTTTTCCACTTGCTGGCGCCGAGGGCCATGGCGGCTTCGCGCAAAGAATTCGGGACGGCCCGAAGAAACTCTTCGGTGCTGCGCAGCGTGATGGGAATCATCATGAGGCCAAGAGCGAATCCGCCGGCGAGCGTGGAGAAATGCTTGAAAGGAAGGACAACCAGGCTGTAAGCAAAAATGCCGATGACGATGGAGGGCACGCCGTTGAGCAAGTCCGCGGCATAACGGACGACGAAGGCGGTGGTCCCGCCGCTGAATTCCGCAAGGTGGATGGCGCCAAAGAATCCGATGGGAACACCGAAGAGGGAAGCGAGCAGGAGCAATTTGGCGCTGCCGAGGATGGCGTTGGCCATGCCGCCGCCAGATTCGCCGACGGGCGCGGGCAACTTGGTGAAGAAGTTCCAACTGATGGAAGTTCCACCATGATAGACGAGGTATCCAAGAATGAAGAAGAGCACCGAAACAGCAACCAGGGCGCACACCCCGGTCATCGCCAGCATGAAGCCGCTCACAACCTTGCGCCAGCGCAGCCGGGGGCTCATGTGTGCGCCGTTCCGCTAGCACGCTGCGAAGTAGCCACGATCAGCAAGCGGGCCAGCCCGTTCAGGATGAAGGTGAGAATAAAGAGCACCAGGCCAAGTTCGATCAGGGATTGCAGGTAAAGATCGCCGGTAGCCTCGGTAAATTCGTTGGCGATGACGGCGGCAATGGAATAGCCGGGGGAAAAGAGGGAAGCGCTGATGGCGGGCGTATTGCCGATGACCATGGTGACGGCCATGGTTTCGCCGAGGGCTCGCGCGAGGGCCAGGAAAATCGAGCCAAAGATGCCTGGGCGAGCAAAGGGCACGAC
>WNFC01008587.1_pt1 | contig 11276 bp, 12 predicted proteins | sample 5400541 | NCBI WGS metagenome assembly WNFC01 (sample SAMN13153342, study PRJNA577476) | soil metagenome | isolation source: 120 cm saprolite under Douglas fir tree site 2 hole 2 replicate 1 | place: USA:California | collected 2015-04-18
CTCCGCGCGCGTTCGATAGAGCCGTTTGAAGGTGGGCGCTGGCGGTTGCGGCGGATGCGGGCTAGTGGCTGCACCGATCTAACGGCTATGGGAATTGAATCTTTTTTCGTTTGCAACCTATTGATTTTGCTTGGCTTAGTAAAATCAGAGGAAACCGAAAATCGCAGTTAAAAGCTCTACCTTGCAGCATGACGTAAGGAGCATAGCACGCGAAGCGTCCGTCGCGCCAGCGACTACGTTCAAACGCGCTTACCGGAGATTTGGAATCGGACCCGAGATCAGCTTGTCGCCGCTCGACAGTTCGACCTTGGGCATCCAAACAAGGAAGTATAGGGCAGTGACCCACAAGAACGCGGCGGTAAGCCACATCACCAATGAAACGCTGAGCGAAAACGGATTCCCTGGGTTTGCGCTGGCCGAAGGGACAATACCTACAGTCTGGTTCACGGCCGAGTGCATCAGCATGGTGAGCAGCAGGCTTCCATTCGTATGGGCGTAGAGCCAGGTAATGGCGACGGAGAGCGCGACCACTTGGAGGGTCCAGACCGGGAAAGACTGGCCGTATTTGTCAGCTCCCGGAAGAAAAAAGATGGGCAGATGCCAGGCGGACCAGATCAACCCGAGCAGTATGCTCGCGCGTGGGAATCCGAAGCGACGCGCCAGACGGGGAAGAGCATACCCGCGCCATCCGATTTCTTCCCCTGCCTGAACCGGCGTGGAGATGGCGATGGCTGCCACGATGATATACCAGGGCTCAGTGCCGAAGCGCGGCCATGAACCGGTCATGACGCGATGCACGAGCGCAACGGAGAGCTTGATCGCTGGCAGATAGCCGATGGTGAACAGATACCAACGCGGACCCACCTGCCACTGAACCATGTGACGAAGCAGGGCGCGTACGCCTGCGCGTCCCTCCGCGCGCGCGGTGATCCCGAGAGCCACCAATGAAGGAGCGAAAGTGCCGAGAAGCAACAAGAACCCGCGAGCTAGCGCAAGCGCCGGGGCGGTCGGCCCTGGCCCCTGGGAGATCCTCACTAGGGTGATGAAGCAGGCCCAAGTCACAGCATAAGTGAGAAAAAAGAATTTAAGGAGAGAACCCACAGATTGACCTTCCTTAAGGTTGAATACGTCGGCTGGCTGGGCCTAGTTTCGTCAAAACTCGTGCAGTTGTCGAGAAACGCCCTTCGGACTGGTGGGTCATAGCCTAGTCAGCAACAATCCACATGCCTGGTAAAACGCGCTAACCGGAAACTGACCCACCACCAAACCCTGTTTCTTGACCCTGCGCGCAAGGGTCGAATACACTACTAGATTCGGAACCAGCCGCTGAAGAATCTAGTGGGCTGCTCTGCTGTTGCGGGTGATAGAGACCGCACTGTGATCGCGTATTACAATCGCAGGTAACAAAGGGGGATTGTTTTGCCAAAGCGCACATTTCAACCGCGCCGACGCCGACGCGCCAAGACGCACGGTTTCCGCGTTCGCATGAAGACCAAGGGTGGCCGCAAGGTGCTGGCGGCGCGCCGCAAGAAGGGACGCCATCGGCTTACCCCCGAATAATGCGGGGAGCCCGTTGCCCGAGGCCGGTTCAAGTGCGCACGGGAATCTGTTTCCGCGTGAAGCGCGGCTGGTGCGGCGCGGAGAGTTTGATGCCGTTTATCGCGCCGGAAAGCGCCGTTCGAGTTCCCACTTCACAGTTTTTTTCCGCGCCAACGAACAGCCGCAGAGCCGATTCGGCTTCAGCATCAAGAAGGCTCTGGGTAGAGCGGTAGTGCGCAATCGTATCCGGAGGCGCTTGCGCGAAATCGTGCGCTGCCACCGGCTGGAGATACCGGCAGGATGGGACATCGTCATTCACCCGAAGAATTCGGTAGCGCGCGCGGAGTTTGCGGCGCTGACAGCGGATTTGTTGCGCGTGTTGAAGAGCGTGTGATGACCGAAAAATCCATTCCCGTGCGTGCAGCGTTGCTCGCGCTGCGCTTCTACAAAGCGTACTTGTCGGTTTTGTTTGCGGGAAGTTGCCGCTTTGAGCCGACGTGTTCGCGTTATGCGTATGAGGCGATTGAACGATTTGGCGTAGCGCGCGGGATTTGGCTGGGATTAAAACGGCTGCTGCGCTGCCATCCGCTCTCGCGCAAATTTGGATATGACCCGGTTCCGGAGAAATGGGAAGTGATGCCAACGAATTCAACTGCAGGGAAAGCTGTGAAAACTGAGGCGCACTCGTGAGCGCGCCGGGACAAAAGGATAAGTTCACACCGGAACTGCGAATTCTGGTGGCTTCGCTGCTTTCCTTCGGAGTGATCATCCTGTGGGCGAGGTTTTTCGGGCCCAAGCCTCCTGTTCTGCCGCCGCAAGCCAATCGCCCGGCGCAGAGTGCTCCAGCCACACCAGGTCCTGCAGCTTCGCCCGCGGCGAATGCTTCTCAAGCGAACGCTGCGCCGGCAACGATTGCGCCTGCGACGGCGGTCAACGTCGCGGCAAAAAGCGATTCGCAGGAGCGCACCATCGTCGTCGAAAACAAACTCTACCGAGTGGAAATATCGAACCGCGGCGCGGTGGTGAAGAGCTGGCAACTGAAGGGTTACATGGATGATGCCAAGCCACAGCGCGTGCTTGACGTCGTACACTCTGATGCATCGCAGCAAACGGGTGGCTGGCCTTTTTCCGTGGTGCTCGATGACGAGCAGTTGCAGAATGCGGCGAACGGCGGGCTCTTTCAGGTTTCCTCTACGGCTAACGCGCTGCAAGCGCCTGCGGATGTTGAACTCGCATGGAGCGATGGGCACCTGGAAGTCAGCAAACACTTCCGCTTTGATCATACTTACGTTGTCCGAGTTGAAACGTCCGTCAAGTTCAACGGCAACCCCATTAAAGCGGGGCTTGGCTGGCTGGGCGGTTTCGGCGATTTAACGGTGACGAATCCCGCTCCCGTCGAAACGGTCACCACGTACTACAGCGAAAGCGGCAAGATCACGAATTACGCCCACAAGAAACTCGAAGGGCCGGAGAAGTGGGGCCCGGGCCTGTGGCAAGGTGGAAAAGATTTCGTTGGCATTGAGGACCGCTACTTCACGGCGGCATTTTTGCCTGCTAGCAGTGGCCTCGGTGATGTTGCTGCGGGCGCGCCGGGCTTGCTCGAAACGCGCTACTGGAAGGCGTCGCGTACCGTCAAAGTGGAAGGACAAGACGCACTGGAACCGGTGCCCCAAGTGGCTGCAGCGACATCGACACAGCCGATGGCATTGCGAGTTTACGTCGGTCCAAAAGATTACGACGACTTGAAGAAGATGCACCCGCCGCTGCACGGGCTGATCAGTTTCGGCTGGCTGGAATTCATCGCAGAACCGCTTTTTCACGGGCTAAAGTGGCTGCACAGCTACATCCCCAATTGGGGATGGGCCATCGTGGTCCTGACGCTGATCATTAACATGCTGCTTTTTCCACTGCGCATTTCGAGCTACAAAACGACCTTGAAAATGCAGCGTGTGGCGCCGGAAATAAAAGCCATCCAGGAAAAATACAAGAAATACTCGATGCGCGATCCGCGCAAGGCGGAGATGAACAAGGAAGTGATGGCCATCTACAGCCGCGAGGGCATCAACCCCGTGGGTGGTTGCTTCCAGATGTTCCTGCAAATGCCCGTGTGGATCGGATTGAACACCGCGCTGCGCTATGCCATCGAGATGCGGCACGCAACCTGGCTGTGGGTGTTGGATCTCTCCGCGAAAGACCCGTATTACATCCTGCCAGTGCTGATGGGCGTATCCATGTATCTCGTTTCAAAGATGACGCCGATGACTTCGACCGACCCGCAGCAGCAGATGATGATGAAAATCATGCCTGTCACGATGGCAGGCATCTTCATGATTTCGCCGATTTCCAGCGGTCTGGCAGTGTATATTCTGACCAGCAGCGTGGTCGGAATCGGTCAGCAGTGGTACCTGAACCGGACGCATCCCGTCCCCACGCCTGCAAAGCCCGCGCGTGGGAAGAAGTCTTAGAAGAAATCTCAGAGAGGCGAACGCGGCCGGCAACATTCAAACGCCCGATGACTCAAGAACTGATTCGCGAAGGGAAGTTGGACCGCCAAGCGGCTAGCGAAGCCCTGCGCCAATTTCTCGAGAATATGGTGCGCGTCTCAGGATTGGAATTGAAAGTAAGCGTGCGGCCGGTTGCGACGGACGGAGAGGGCTCGGGAAGCGGCGCCGAAGTGCTCGCCGATTTCGACGGCAGGGACAAAGGCATCCTCCTGGAACGCGGGGCGGAAGTTTTGCAAGCCTTCGAACATCTGGCGTTCCGGGCGCTGCGGCTGGAACCTGCCTTCCACGAAAAGATTCACATCGATTGCGGAGGCTACCGCGCGCTGCGTTTTGAAGAATTGCGCATGACGGCACGCGTTGCCGCCGAACGCGTACAGACTTCTCGCCAGCCATTCCGGCTGAATCCCATGTCCTCGCGCGAACGCCGCATCGTGCATCTGGCGTTAAAAGATATGAATGGCATACGCACAGAGAGCGTGGGTGTGGGCGAAGAACGCCAGGTCGTCATTCATCCAGCAGACGCAAGACCAATCAAGTAGAGAGTAGGGGCACGATACATCGTGCCCTGCCCGCGATTCACCATCAGTAGGACAGGCATTCTTGCCTGTCCTAGCGTGTGACCCATCCTTGTGAAAGGATATTCCCGTCGAGACTAAACCGCACCCGATAGGTAAAAGGCGCGGGACGGTCGCGACGCGTTTGCACAAAACGAATGTCGGAGATCTCCACGACGGCGACATCGCCTTCCTTGTGGAAACGCGTCACCGGAAACCGTGAGAACCATAAGACTTTCTGCACTTCAGGCAAGCGCTTGGCAACTTCGATGTAAGAATTTGCTGGGGCATCCGGGAAGTAATGGTGTTCGAGGGCAACCAATTCGCCGTCTCTTGCCGGTTTGTCGGCAAGGTCCATGCGGAGTTCGTAGACGCCGCGCTCCGTGCGAACAAGTCCGTCCCAGTGCCAAAGCGACGGCGGCAGCGGCAACGCGCCAATCGATTCGGCTTGCAATGGATACAGCTCCGCAAACTTTTGAATGCGCGCCAGCGCGACGTGGTGCGCGTAGATGGTGCACGCGACATAGATCAGAGCGGCGGCAAAACCGGCGCGATTCCAGGTGTCATGCTTTATCTTCACGCCCCATCCGAGCACCGCGGGCAGGAGAAAGACCACAGCGAAAATGAGCATGGCGCTCAAAACGACGCGCCCGGAAATCGGCGCGCCTGCACGCCCACCAATTATGGCAATGAGAAATGGCGCCGGGAGGAACACCAGCCACATCCCCACGGCGCGGCGTTTCTCTTTTTCAGGATGGACATAGACCCAAGCTAGCAATTGCGGGACAAGGAGAATCGCTGTCAGCGTGAAATCAACGATGAAGATGAGGTCCCACGCCGGGCGCGACCATTCGAGCGGCGACCAGATCATGGTGCCAAAGGAGGTCACCAAGTCGAACAAAATGTGGCTGAGGATGCCGACCGCGTAGATGCCCGCCAATGCCGCGAACGAAGGCCCTTCCCATTTTCGCGAGCTCGCGAACGCGCGCGTGATCCCGGCGAGAAGCAGCGCCCATACAGGAAGCAGCAACAAAGAATGCGTGATGCTTCGATGCCAAGTGACAATCAGCAGCTTGTCACTCGAAACGAAGTCCCGGAGGACATCGGAATCCGGGAAGATCGCGCCGATCATGAGCGACCAAGTGAGGATTCGCCCGCGGTTCACCGGGTGCGAAGCAAACATGTCCTCGCCGCGGAACATGGCTTTTCCGATCAGAGCGCCAGCGATGCCATGAGTGATCGTATCCATTATTCAAGTCTATCCGATGCGCTCCGCACGCCGCATTTTAGCGGACGAATATCAGCGGCTTTGTTTTGGTGATGACTCTACCAATGCGGCGCGCGTTGACGCGATGACTTTCGAGAGCGGACACGGCGGCGCCAGCAGATTCCTGGGAGACCGCGATCAACAGGCCACCTGAAGTTTGGGGATCAAACAGAAGATCGCGGTGCTCCTGCGAAACGCTTTCCGCGAAACCCACACAATCGCCAATGAAATCGCGGTTATTCTTTAATCCGCCCGGGAGAAATCCTTCGCGCGCGGCCTCAAGCGCCCCAGGAAGATACCCGACCTCCGAATGATCGATCTCAAGCGATACGGCTTCGATTCCCCGTTCAGAATTGCCAAGCGCCATCTCCCTTGCGTGCCCAAGCAAGCCGAATCCCGTAACGTCCGTCACCGCATGAATTGGCGCTCCAGTTCCCGCCTTGTCTTGCAACTCTAGCAGCGCCTCGGAAGCCTCACGGTTCAATTCTGCCATCGAAGCAATCGCCGCTTGCATCGGGCCAGGTGCTACCCGGTCTTGCTTCAACGCCGTCGACAGCACGCCGGTGCCGATGGCTTTGGTCAGCAGCAGAACGTCGCCGGCGCGCGCGCCAACATTTCGCCAAACTCGCTGCGGATGGATGATGCCGCTGACCGCGTAGCCAAATTGAATATCATCGTTGCGAATCGAGTGGCCGCCGATGACGCTGCATTTCGCTTCGGCCATCTTCGAAAGGCCGCCACGAATAATTTGCTCGAGAATTTCTGGATCACCTTTGTCGGGAAACCCCACGATCGATAGCGCGGAAATGGGTTTGCCGCCCATGGCATACACATCACTCAGCGAATTTGCTGCCCCAATCTGCCCGAACGTAAACGGATCATCGACGATAGGCGTAAAGAAGTCCACGGTCTGTACCAGCGCCATTTGAGGGCTGAGCAGATACACCCCGGCGTCGTCGTTGGTATCAAAACCGACGAGCACGTTCGGATCAGTTGGCCGCGGCAAACGGCGCAAAACGGAATCCAGCAACCCTGGACTCAGCTTCGCCGCTCAACCCGCTGCCTTGACCATGGCCGTCAGTTTCACGGTTGGGGTCAAGCCGCACCTCGCTGTAATGCCTCTCGATTATAGCGATGTGCCGCCGTTCGTGCTTGCCCTGTCAGGGCTTGCCGCCCTCGGTACTTTGGTCACTTGCGTGACCCGGTGGAAAGTGTTCTCATTCGCGGATGCCTTGGGACTTCTGGCTGATTTTCTTCGTGCTCGGCGTGATTCTGCCGTGGCGTGGGCGAATGCGCATGAAGAAACTGCTGGCGGTGCCGCAAGTCAGCACTACGGAGCGGCTTGTCCTTTACGCTTCGACGATTGCCTTTCAATGGGTTGCCGTCGCAGTAGTGGCATGGCGGGCATGGGCACACGGATTCACGGCCTCCCAGCTTGGTTTGACAATTCATGACCGAAGCCGAATTTTTCTCGCCGCGGTCATCGGCGCCCTGATAATCGCGGCTCTTCAATGGCTGAACCTGCGACGCGTAGGGAAACTTCCCCTCGAAGCGCGCGGCGTTTTGCAGCCCCTAGCGGAACGGATTCTGCCGCAATCCACCGTGGAGTTGCTGCCCTACCTCGCGCTCGCGATTACGGCAGGCCTCTGCGAGGAGTTTCTCTACCGCGGGTTCGCCATGGCCGTCCTTCTGCATGTAGGATTACAAGCTTGGGCGGCTGTGCTCGTCTCTTCTCTTCTGTTCGGGGTCGCACACAGTTACCAGGGGCGCGGCGGGATCGTGATGACACTTGTAATCGGACTCCTTCTCGGGACCAGCCGGCTCGCCTACGACAGCCTGGTGCCGGCGATTTTCTGGCATAGCGCCGTGGATGTGGTCGCCGGAACGGCGGGGCCACGATACCTGGTGCCAAAGGCGGTCGGTAGCGCGGAAACTGAGAATTTGATACGCCAGAATAACTAGTTACTATTATGACAACAGATACCCCAGCCTATCCGTCCCTAGCCGTGATTCGCCGTGCTTTGGCGGAATTCAAACTCCCCGCCTACGACGACCAAGTGCTTCAAATTCAACAATATATAAGGATTCTGCTGGCCTGGAATGAAAAAATTAACCTGACGGCTATTCGCGACCCGTTGGAAATCCTTTATCGGCACTTTTGCGAGAGCATGTATGCGGCTGAAATCATACCGGAACGAGGTGGTCGGCTCGCCGACGTTGGCTCGGGAGGCGGCTTTCCGGGCTTGCCGCTAAAGATTATCCGGCCGGACTTGCGCGTCTTCCTGGTGGAATCCAATTTGAAAAAAGCTACTTTTCTCGCGGAAGTTGTTCGTGAACTTGGACTTAATGACGCCCAAGTGCTCGTCCGGCGCTATGAGGAGTTGCACGAGGAAATCGCCCCTCTGGATTACGTATGTTCAAGGGCGCTCGGCGAATTCCCTGCTTTTCTCAGTTGGGCCGCTTCGGATCAGATAGGAGCAAAACAAGTTATTCTCTGGATCGGCGCTCGCGACCTCCCCGAGATTGAAAAGATCTCCGGGTGGGACTGGCACGAACCCATCCAGGTACCTCATTCCCTGCGGCGGCTCCTCTTGGTGGGTGCCAAGAAACCCTTGGCGGTCAGCGGCCAGTCTTCCGCAAGCCAAGCATAGGGGCCACGAGTCGCCTCGCAACGTTCCACGTGGAACACCGCGATTCTCGGCCCACAGCTTCAGACCAGGAATTAGACTCTTCTCTCAAGGGGCTCTTCTGTTTCTGAAGGTAGAGCCCAAAGGTTAATTTGCACCGAAAACCAGATTCACTTCCATTCGGGTGAGGGCGATCCACTATTCCACGTGGAACAGGGTCTATGCCCACAGCTAATTTCCACCGCCAGGCGATGTTCCACGTGAAACATCTTGCATCCTGGGAGCAGCTTTGTTAAGTTTCGCTCGGGGGAAATTTGGCACGAATTATTGCAGTTGCTAACCAAAAAGGCGGCGTCGGCAAGACAACCACCGCAGTAAATCTTGCCGCTTGCCTTGCTGCTGCCGAACACCCCACTCTCCTCGTCGATTGCGATTCCCAGGCCAATGCCACAGCTGCGATCGGGTTTGCAAAAGATCCTTCTCGAAGGACCCTTTACCACATACTGGTTCTCAATGAGCCTTTTGACAGGATTATCCAGAAATCCCAAGTCGATGCGCTGGAGGTCGTGCCCGCTGACAAAAACCTCGCCGGGGCGGCCGTCGAGCTCGTTATTGCCGAAAATCGCGAATACTTGCTGCAGGCTGCGCTAAAGCCACTTCACGAAAAATACGAATTCATCATCCTGGATTGCCCCCCAGCTTTGGATCTTCTCACGCTGAATGCATTGGTAGCCGCCGATGCCGTGCTGGTTCCTATCCAATGTGAGTACCTGGCGCTCGAAGGCGTCTCCGAATTGCTGGATACCTTGATGCGCATCCGGCGCACTCTAAATCCAAGCCTCGAAGTCGAAGGCATTCTGCTTACAATGTACGACGAGCGGACGACTCTTTCCCGCCAAGTTGCCACTGATTTGCGCAGTTTCTTTGGCACGCAAATCTTCAAAAGCGTGATACCGCGAAATGTGCGGCTTGCAGAAGCACCAAGTTTCGGGAAACCAATCATTTTTTACGATGTTCACAGTAAGGGCGCTGAAGGCTACACGCAGCTCGCCCAGGAGGTCATTGCCAATGCCAAGAAACGCACTGGGACGGGGGCTCGGAGCGCTCATTCGGGAGCTTGAGCCCAAGAGTTCACCAGAGCCCGCATCGGTACATCCTCAAGCAACGAGCGCCAGTGGCGCGGCAAGCGCCCCCGCTCGCGAAGTCGCCCATCCAGGACCGCAGCAAGTTGATATTGACTTGATTGAGCCCAGTCCTTTTCAGCCGCGCACGCGCTTTCGCGAGGAAGCTCTTGATGAGCTCTCGCGGTCAATTCAAGCAAGCGGGATCATTCAGCCTTTGGTTGTCCGGCCCATCGGCTCGCGATACCAGCTGATCGCCGGCGAGCGCCGCTGGCGCGCCGCCCAGCGCGCGGGTTTGACGAAAGTCCCTGTCATCGCCCGGCAAGTGTCGGACGATCTCGCCCTGGAAATGACGCTCGTTGAAAACATCCAACGTGAAGATCTGAACGCCATTGAAGCCGCGCGTGCATTTGAACGCTTGATGGACGAGGCCCGGTTAACTCAGGAAGCGGTCGCTGAACGGACTGGCAAGGATCGCGCCACCATAGCGAACTCCATTCGCCTGCTCAAGCTGGAACAGAAAATTCAGGATTGGATCGAAGAAGGCAAGCTGACGGCAGGCCACGGCCGCGCGTTGCTGGCCGTGCCAGATTCGCAATTACGCATGCGCTACGCCACTCGGGCTGCCCGTGGCGGCCTTACCGTGCGCCATATTGAGAAGCTGGCGGCGCGGCGAGCGCGCGGCGGACATGCACCGGCCGAAGTTCATTTGGATGCGAATATTCGATCGGCGCTGGATGAGCTGCAACGCCACCTCGGCACCAAGGTGCTTCTCCATCAGAAAACCAAAATGCGCCCTGGCCAGCTTGTGCTTGAATACTATGACGACGCCCAACTCATGCGTCTCTACGATCGTTTGATGAAATAGCTTCACGACGCTCGTCGCTAAACACTGCCCATTCGTTCAGTCGCTTCATTCGACAACTTGCCTGCTCTGTTGCGTTGACATACGCGCAAACACAGCTAGAGTGGAAGAGACTTTATCGGGGGAATGGATATGGCTTGGAAGTGGCCCGCCGCAGCAAAGAATGGCACAAGCGAAGAGTGGACAGGATTCATTGACCAGGGCGTAACGCTCGAAGGAACTCTCACGGTCACCGGCACGTTCCGCATTGACGGAAACGTGAAAGGCAACATCATTTCAGAGCAGACCGTCATTCTCGGCGACGGCGCCAAGGTGGAAGGTCAAATCGAGGGCAACCGCGTAGTGATCTCCGGCCGGTTTGACGGAGTGATTTTCGCCAAGGGACGCGTGGAGATCGAAGCCAAAGGGGTAGTGACCGGTGAAGTTCACTCTCCGTGCATGGTTATCGATCCGGGCGGAATCTTCGACGGCCGCTGCCACATGCTGGGATCCTCCGAAACAGCATCCACCGTGACCATCCCCATTCGCGCCGCCGGCAACGGCTGATACTCGCCTGAACGTCTGAGAGTCGTTTATAGTAACTAATGTGATAATTAGTTAATGAATATATTTCGTTGCGCGATTTTCCGGTTGCTGCTCTCAGGTTGCGATGAAGTCTATGGGTTTGAAGTTGGTGCGTAGGAGACCCCAGCAGCTTTTTCCGCAGCTTGAATCCCCGCTTGGATATTCGATTCCCAGTCAGCGTGTGGCACTTTCGAGGCTCTTGCAGCTTTGTAGTACATCAGCGCGTCGGAAGGCC
>WNFC01009316.1_pt1 | contig 11276 bp, 12 predicted proteins | sample 5400541 | NCBI WGS metagenome assembly WNFC01 (sample SAMN13153342, study PRJNA577476) | soil metagenome | isolation source: 120 cm saprolite under Douglas fir tree site 2 hole 2 replicate 1 | place: USA:California | collected 2015-04-18
TTGAGCTTGATGCCGAATTGGATTTGGCGGGCGCCTGAGGTTCCATCGGCACGGCGCACTTCCAACGTCGATTGTCCAAAGGTGCCCGAATTAGACGTGAGATTCCCGGGTTGGCTGAACTGAACGCGGTTGAAAAGATCGTAGGCCTCGGTGCGCAATTCCAGGCCCAGGCGTTCGGAAATGTGGATGGTCTTCTGCAAAAGCATGTCCCAATTATTGATCCCAGGGCCTCGGAAGCGGTTACGCCCGAGGTTTCCGCCACGCCCGAATGGCGGGTCAGGGAAAAAAGCTAAGTTTGGGCCAGTTTGGGTGCGGGGATTGCTGACCGGCAATGCAACGGCGGCCGGATTGAAGTCAGGACGCTGGACTTCGCCCACATGCGCGGTGTCTAGATCGGTGAAAATATCAAACGGAAGACCGCTAGAAAAAGTCGTGATACCTGCCACCTGCCAGCCCTCAAGAATCTTGCCGGCCCGGAAGACCGCTAGAAAAAGTCGTGATACCTGCCACCTGCCAGCCCTCAAGAATCTTGCCGGCCGGCCCGCCGGCCAGATGACTGTGCCCTTGGCCGATCGGAATCTCCCACACATAGTTGAGGACAAGCCGCTGCCTCACGTCGAAGTCGGAATTTCCTCGCTCGGCTGCCAGATCAAAAGAGCTTCGGGGGAACTCTTGATTGCCAGCCGTCGGCACCAGCGGGTCAGAGGAATTATCAACAGTATGAGACCACGTATAGGCAGCCTGCATGGTGATGCCATGCGAGAGCCGCTTCGTAATGTTCACTTGCAGGGCGTGATAAATCGAGGAGGCCGCGCCGGTGAAAAAGGCCGCGTGGAGGAAGGCGTTATTGTTGACCGCATCGAAGGGCAGCACCCCCGATTCGGCACCGAAATAGAGATTGTTGAACTGCAAGACCGTTTGCGGCACGCCGAGAGCCTCCAACTGCGCCACAAGTGCCGGCTGTGGCGGATTGCCGTCCAGGACCCTGATTAGGCGGGTGCCCCTGGATCCCACGTAATCCACTTCAATGAGCAAGTTGTGTAATGGCTCCTCCTGGATCCCAAAATTCCAGTTTTGGCTGTAGGGCATGCGTAGATGGGGATCCACAAGGAATGGGAAATTGCCAGCTCCGTTGTTTACAACAGCAGTCGCTGTGAGGGTTGGCGGAAGCGGCAGTGTGGAGACCGCAGGTCCGCCAGCTGTCGGATTGAAAGTGGGGGCAAAAAAGATCTGCTGGAACGGCGGATTACCGCGCGTAAGTCCGAGCAACTGGCCGAACACCCGGTCGTGGAAGATGCCGTAGCCCGCGCGGATCGACGTCTTGCCCCGTTTAAAGGGATCCCACGCGAATCCGATGCGCGGCTCGAAGTCATGCCAGTCGTTGTTGTAAAGCGGAGGCAGCCCCTTGTCTTTCTCTCCGGCAATCACGAAAGTGAACGGAGCCGGCTCACTAGGATTCGTGAAGAGGGTAGAAAGCAGATTGTTCACTTCATAGGGAACACCGTTGAATTGATAGCGCAAGCCATAGCTCAGGGTGAAGTTTGGAAGAATCTTGTAGGAGTCCTGCACGAAGGCGCCGAACTCGGGTTGGCGGAAGCCGCGGGGATCATCGGGCGTGTGCTTGCCGCCCTTGTCAAAAAACTGTGCTTGAGTTTGAGAGCCGACCGCGCCGAACAGAGACCAGACCACGTTTTGCAGCGTGGTATTCGAGTCAACCGCCGATATGCCAGTCTGAAAAGCAGGTACGCCAAAATTGGAGAAATTGTTGAAGTCAACGGTAGTCCGTGAGAGGAACTCGTTGGTGCTGTTTGAATAGACCTTGCGGAATTCGAAGCCGACCTTCCATGTGTGCCGTCCCCTCACCAAAGTAACGTCGTCACCGACGGTATAAGTACCGCTGAATCGTTTGGAGCCATTTCTGTCTACTTGAAGCAGGCAGCCGAAGCCAGAGAGACCGGGCAAAGGAAAATCCTGTCCTCGGCTAAAAAGATCAGTGGGGCCGAAGCTGTTGAATACGTCCAGACCTTGACAGGTCAGGGGGAAATTAATGCGGTTCGCTCCGAACCGGAAGTCATTTACAACTCGCTGACCTAGCACGGATGTCAGGTGGAGAGAGGCATCCTGTCTGCGTTGCAGGGTGCCGGTGCCGCCCAAATCAGGAAGGAAATCTGTGTGGGCAAAGTTGGGGTCCTCGAACCGATTGAGCGTATAGCGGACCATGAGAGTTTCGTCGGGCGTGAAGTTGTGATCTACCCGAGCAGTTACGTTGTCCCCAGTAGTGTCCGTCTTGCTGGGAAAATAGAGCAGACTGCGGACATCATCCACTTTGGATCCATTTGGAGCCGGATACAACGCCAAGATCTTCTGAATAAGCGGATCCAAGGGCAATCCGAAACTGTTGTTCGGCGAGGAGGGCGTGCTTACGTCCACCGGTATCGGAGATGGCAATGGGTTCCCCTTGGCATCGTGCGTAATGGTGAACTGCCCCGCTTTGAACTCAGGAGTGGGTACGGTGCTCGTGTTCGTCAGAGTGGTGACGAAGCGCTGTCCCTCGTAGTTCGCAAACCAGAAAGTCTTGTTTCGCTTGATTGGCCCCCCGACAGAGCCTCCGAAGATATTGCGGACATAAGAATCCTTCGGTTCCACTTGCCCGGCTGAATTGACTTGGTGATTGAAAAAGTCGCGGGCGCCCAGCGCGTCGTAACGCCCAAACCAATACAGGTCGGAGTGAAAGTCGTTGGTTCCTCTCCTGGTGACGATGTCAACTACCGCGCCGGTGTTGCGTCCAAACTCGGGCAGCAGGTTGCTGGTGATGACGCGAAATTCCTGAACGGCGTCGGGATTCAGTGAGGTCAGTCCCGGCTGGGGTTGCGATAATCCAGGAATCTCCGCGTCATTGTTGTCCGTGCCGTCCAGCAGGAAGTTGTTGTTTCGCTCGCGGGAACCATTCACTGACAAACCCTGCAGCAGAGAATTACTCTGGATCGTGCCCGGCGAAAGCAGAGCTAGTTGATAAGGGTCTCGCAAGACCAACGGCAGACTCGTTATCTGTTGGGTTGTGACGATGTTTCCGATCTGTGCGTCGTTCAAATCGACGGGAGCAACCGACTCTCCGGTCACGGTCACTCTTTCCGTGACGCCACTAGGTACGAGTATTGCATCGAGGTTTTGAACTTGGTCGACGGTGAGCTGTACCCGCGAATATTCCACCGTGCTGAAGCCTCGTTTTTCGATGAGAACATCATAGATTCCTGGAACTAGGCCCGGAATCCGGTAAGTTCCGGACTGGCTAGTAAACGCGTTGCGCGATGTGTTTGTCGCGCTATTCTGAGCTGTTATTTGGGCCTGTGGAACCACACCGCCTGTACTGTCCTTGATTGTGCCCGTTATTGATGCCGTCTGAGCTAAGGCTGATTGCGCAAGGAAGGACACGAAGAGCAGGGAAATCGAAATACTGATACGCCTAATCATGGGACTTCTCCCCCCGGCTGGGATTGCCGTTACAGTTGAAGAGTCCTCCAATCGAGAAACGGTTGCTTGGGAGAAATGATGTCGCCCTTCCTCGATCGCGTCAGTATTGGCGAAATGGACGGTTTTCCGTGGCTATCATCCTCCTCCTTTCGCCCTGTGCATCAGCAAGATCATCACGCAGCATAAGATAAAAGGGAACGTGCACCTCTTTCCAGACCTGGGATGAGAGCAGCCGAACTCAGCAAGCCACTTGTTGCCCTGTCCCGAGCGTAAGATCTGAAGCATTCCTTCGTGATTAGATACTCCTCGGCCCCGCGTCCGCCGCCGGCATAGCCGGTGCAGATGCCGTTCGCAGGAACACGTTCTTATCGCCTCCCTTTTCCGCGCTCCGCTCGATCTCGATCGAGCCCTTGAAGTATGCTCCGTCTTCGATGATGATCTGCGCCGTCGTCAAATCTCCGGTCACCGAACCGTCCTTCTTGATCTCGATCTTGCCCTTCGCACGGACATTACCGTTCACGCTTCCGTACACGATCACCTGGCCAGCAATGACGTCGGCTGTCAACTTTGCTGTCGCTCCGACGGTCAGCTTCCGCTCATCGAGATGGACCAGGCCTTCAACTGTTCCCTCAATGTAGAGGTCCTCGTTGCCCGAGATTTCGCCTTTCACATGCAGGCTCGATCCGAGCCGCGCTATCGCTCCCGCAGGTGGCAGATTTGTTTGCCCATTCTTCGGTTCCGGGTCCGCACCTTGCGGTGTATGCGATTTCTTGTTAACCCACATCGGACCTCCTAAAGGACAGGAGCGCAGCTGACATATAGAGTCGGCCGTGCATTATTTCAGGTCTCATTACTGGTCATCTGATAAGTGCTCTAAACATCTTCCCATTCGCCTTGAACGCGTATGCCGGGCATTCTCTCCACTTCTCAAAGAGTCTTGCGTTGTTCTTCAGTTGCAGCAAGGCAGACGCCACCACTTCCGCGCTCGGCATATCTGGATCCGCCGCAACAGAGAAGCATGTCGATTCGGGGCGGGGCGAGATAATACGTACGAATTTAGAGTCCACCAGGAAGTGCATGCGGCCAGCTGTCAGGCGGTAACTTTCACCATAAAGCCGCTTGGCTCCAGTCAGCAAAGCAATGCGCTTCAAGTACTTCGTGGCACGCCGGGCGGGCGTGCATTTGGTTCGCTTTCTCATTGCGAGCCGATCACTGCGCACGGGAGAACACCTGGCCGTCCGCCTTATACGCCAGCCCGTTCTGAACGGCCCACTTGTCAAACAGCGCTGGATTGTTCGTGAGCTGTAGCAGCGCCGTAGCAATTTCCTCCGCTCCCGGCATGTCTTTGTGCACGGGATAAAAGCAAGTTTGCTCGTATGCACATCCGGGATCGGTCAGGTCTCGCAGCAGCCTGACATACCTATCGCCCACATGAAATCGCATCTTGCCGACATCCAGGACATAAGCATCATCCATTTGCGTCGCGCCGGTGAGGGCAGCGATTCGGCGCAGATATCTTTTCGCGCGCTCCTTGCGGTCGAAGGGGTATAGACCATCCGAATTGTTTTCAAAGCGGTTGCCTGCCATTACTGCCACACCTCCCAAGTTTGCGATGTGGAGGCCCTCCCCTAAAAGGTTGGTGTGTCGCTGTTGCTCTGGGGCCATTGCTCTAACGAAAGGCCTGCGGTGCAGGCCAGCGAACACAAACCTCCACACGATCAGGGCGAGGAACGCGATCATAGATAGATTTACACGCGACATACTGTTACCGCCGGGGTTGGAGTGGACTACCGCCAGCGTCCGATTCAGCCCGATGCCACCGAAGTCGTACACTGCCAGCCTGTGGTGTCGCTAGCGCCTAGCGCGCGGTTAGCCGCCTGCGATGGGATGAACCATCAAGACTTCGTTCTGCTCGCGCGTGACTTTCTCGAGGCGTTCGCCGGTTGCCATGTCGAACGGCTGCGCGCCGGTCTTGGCTTCATATTCGGCAATTACTTTGTTCACTTCATCCATGTCAGCGGTTGCCGGATCGTATTCGAGAAGCGTTGTGTCACCTTGAGATGAGAATGTCAGAATCTTGGCTTTCATGTTCGATCTCCTGCGGGACGTCCAGGTTTGGTCTAGTGCGAGGACGGAGTCGGCGGGTTTGGGTCCCTGCAGGACATATTGCACCGTTTTCCGGAGTTGTCAAGACGGCATTCGCGGTGCAAATGAGGATCGCGACATGGTTCAGTGACCTACCTGCTGGTGGTACAGGAAATACGCATAGGCGTCTCGTGCTTCACCGGGATCGGTGAAAGCAAAATAAACGGAATTTGTGGTAGTCGTCACATGGACGGCGGGAAGAACGCGCATCGCCCTCTGGCGCAATGGGCTGTTCAGTGTTTCCGGGAATGAGATGTGGGCGGACTCAACAACTACGGTCCATGTGTCATCACCGGTTCCCATCGGACCGTGAGAGTGAATGCGCCCGATGTCGTCAAACGGGACAATCGTGACAATCACTGTGCCGGCCATGCCACCGTCACCACCCGACCAGGTCCGTTGAACGGAAACGGCGGGTCCGATCTGCGTAACTTCGACGCGGATGGTTCCATCGCTGCCGGCTGCCTCTGTGTGGCACATCCAAGCGGTGCTTGTGGGTAACTTCACGCTTGGCAAGGTGGCGGTAATCTTCGGCACGTTGTTCCCCGCCTGCGCAACCGCTCTGTCGGTCTGTGCGACTTTCGCCCTGATGAAATAGAGTCGAGGATTCAGGCGCGACAGTTGGCTGTAAACTTTGCTGACTTGCTGCAAGGCGTCCCGGATCTGGTCGAAGTATTCCCTGACGGAAGACGTGGGCCCCAAGCTTTCGTTGTTTTCTAGCGAGGGCTGAACGCGCACAATGAGCTTGTTCACCCGGTCATACAGTTCATCGAGTTGGTATTGCTCGTCGAGGGCTGCGGGATTTTTTTCCATGGCCTGATCTGTGATGGCGATTGGGCCCAGAGCATTGAAGAACGTATACCGACCCCAAGTGCCGGGCCCGAAGAAATTCAAATAGGCTTTCTCGAAGCTCTGAGCCGCTTTGAGCCGTTCCTTGACGCTTTCGGCTGATCTTCCTTGGATCAGTCCCCAACGTGAATACTGCAAACCGGCGGTGTAACGTGGGATGTGAACACCCTCTTGGTAGAGCCACACCTGCCATTGCCGATCGGTTCGATAAGAAGAAAAGTCGTCCGCAACTTGCAGGGTCGTGCCGTTGAAAACATAGTAGTTGGTGTAGTTGGTTTGCTCTTGGGCACGCACAGTTACAACGGCTGAGAGCAGCGAGACGCTAAGAACGAAGAGAGAATGCTTTCGCATGAGCTTCCGCCTTTCGAGGGCTGGGTCAGTTCCCCAGGACGAACCTTATTCAAAATGCCGCCCGTGCTGTCATCGGCGGCGACGGGCGTCACGGCACCCACGCGGCTGCATCTGAATCACACCGGGACCCGTTCCTCATTCGGTAGATGCAGCTTGGGCGACAGAGAGTCGGTGTCGTCGAATATTTCTAGTGACCCTTCGGGCGAGACCGCAGACTCACAGCAATGCCGAGTTCGGCGTCAATCTGCGTGGTCTTGCCCCAGTTCACTTGGTTGAGATCGAAAGTTCCTTCTGTGCCGCTTCTGAGCGCGTAGAAGAGGCGGTCGCCTTCGACCCAATAATCAGTGACGCCGTAGATCGTTCCATCTTTAAGCGCGATCAAAGTAAGCTGCGGCAGGCGGCTCACGGCTTCGCTATCGGAATCCGTCAGGACCCCTGGCGCGGGCTTCGTTAAGAGGGCATTGGCCGGTTCGCTCTGCATCGCCGGAATGCTCGGAAGAGCGTAGCGAATGGGCAACGAACTGTTCATCGGCCTTTCCGACCAGTCCGTTGGCGCTCTCCACGTTCTCCGGTCTGCCGAGGCCGCTGCCATCGGCCGCCAATTGGCAGCAGCGAGTGGCACGACCACATCGTCCATCAGGCGCAAAGTTACTTCCGTTTCTCCCTTGAGCTCGGGGCGTGGGCCCCGTGCCGGCAGCGTCAGGAGCTTCCACGGCCAGAGCGGAGGGACCAACCACTCAATCGCATCGCGCTTTGGGTGCCCGTGGCCGACAATCTTGCCTTCCTTGTCCACGCGATAGCCGCTCACGGCCAAAATCTTGCCTGGAACCGGCAGGGCCGTATCCGGCAAGGAGATGTGGTCAAATTCGAGCTTCAACCAGCCTTTGCCCAAGAAATGGCCGGGATCCGTTTCAGCCGCGAGGCGTCCAGCCAGATACGCGCCACGCGAAAACGCGACGCGCCCGAACTGCTGCACGCCACGCGCGCGACAGATTACGGGGTCGCCCACCTGGGCGGAAGCGGAGGACAAATTGGGCTCGTCGAGCGTACAGCTAAGCAACGTTCCGGCCGGCAGCCTAACTTCCTGCGCGTTCGCCCTTTGCTGCAAACTCAAAACCAGCGACGCAAACAATAAACATGGGAATAAATTCTTCACGACCCACCTCCGAGTCGGGGGTCAGCTGGTGCGGGTTAGGCCTTATAGCGGAGAGCAAGAGGAAGAACAGGGACAACCTTGCGGAAAAGCCAGCTTAACTCCCTGAGGTTTGCAATCGTCAATTTACTCCTCCTGCGGGCGCTCGGCAAGTGGACGCGATGGCATTCCGCGGTGCAATGAGGATCGCGTCGTGTTTCATAGGCCTAGCTCTTGCGGAGTTTTGGCGAACCACAAGACTAGAGGAAGGCTAGAACGTGTATAACATGTCCGAATTGCGGGAGTTCACTCACAGGTCGCGGGCGAAGAGAATCCTTGAGTCTGTCTTACTAGCGGTGATTTTCATGCGCCCTTTTCGGTGCGCGGAATGCGATTCCCGTTTTTTTCGCTGGTCCACTGCCAAAAAGCCGATCCAATCAAAACAGCCGAAAACTCGCCTTGAATTTAGTACAAAAAACTCGGTCTGGTCAGTGAGTCTGTCGCGGCAACCGCAAGTCTGATTGAGAACTCGATTGACGAAGCCGAGCGCCGGACATGGTTCTTGTCAGAGACAGTTAGCTTCTAATTGGCCCGGAACGTTAAAGCTTTTGCAGGTGCAGTCAGGAAGAATCAAAATTCGGAAAAAGGAGAAACTCAAATGCCTTACGTCACTGTCGGGACGGAAAATTCTGGAAACATCGATTTGTCCTATGAAGATCACGGCGCAGGCAAACCGGTCGTCCTGATCCACGGTTATCCACTCAGCGGCCGCGCCTGGGAAAAGCAGGTCCCGGTCCTACTGGGTGCGGGTTATCACGTCAGCAACTACGACCGAAGAGGATTCGGCCAGTCCAGCCAGCCCTATAGCGGCTACGGCTATGACACCTTCGCAGAGGATCTGCACAAGCTCGTTACCAAACTCGACTTGCGTGACTTCACGCTGGTCGGCCATTCGATGGGCGGTGGCGAGGTGGCCCGCTATATGGGCAAGTACGGAACCAAGGACGTGAGCAAGGCCGTCTTCATCTCCGGGGTTCCGCCATACCCCGAGATCGTCAACCGTGAACTGCTGAACTTTCTTGGGGAGGGAAAGTCAGCGCAGAAGTCTGCCGCAGCTCCCAGGTAGCGGAAGCTCAGCGCACCGGGGCAGGCAGTAGCCAAAGCTGCGGCCTGCCTGCGCGCGTAAATCGGATATTCCGGATGAATATTGTTCGCCCTATTCTTGTCACGGGAGCTGCAGGCCGCTTAGGAGCAGTTGGTCGCACCGTTGTGCAAATCCTTCTCCAACGCGGCCTGCCCGTCCGCGCGCTTGTCCGCCGGACTTACGTTGTCAGCGCAGTGATTGCTCTCTATCTCAATGTCTTCGTTCTGATCGTGCAGCTTTTCGAAAGGTGCAAGGGATGAAAGCCATGGCACCGACGCAATCCGAACCACCATTCAAATTGGCCCCGCTTTTCGTGCTGGTGATTTTCGTCCTGCTTGGCATTTTCGCGGCAAAGAAGTTCGCCGACGAACAAATCCATACGGCTTGACCGACCAGATCGGTTTTAGCCAATGGATTTGAGGACCCTTGCAGTGAAGAGCGCGGAAGCCTAGCATGTCGATTATAGCGTAAGGGCACGCTGCCGGGGGAGAAGATGAACACACTTTCGAAATACAAACTCTGGATAGGCGGAGCGTTTTGCTTGGTCGTCATCGGCCTGATTATTGGAGCGACACGCCCAAAGAACGTATCGGGAGCGCAGCCGGGCGCTCCGCCGGACGTTGAGGTCGTGCAGGTTGACCAGAAGGATGTTCCGATTTTTGGCGAGTGGATCGGCACGCTCGACGGATTCACAAATGCCGACGTCAGGGCGCAGGTCACGGGCTACTTACTGCGGCAGGGTTACCAGGAAGGCGCATTCGTCAAGAAGGGTCAGTTACTCTTCGAGATTGACCCGCGGCCCTTTCAGGCCGCGCTCGACCAAGCCGAAGGGCAGTTAGCGCAGGCCAAGGCCTTGCTTGCCAACGCCCGGGCAGTGCAAGGCAGAACTCAGCTTGATGTAGAGCGTTACACCCCGCTGGCCAAAGAACAGGCAGCGAGCCAGCAGGATCTCGACAATGCCGTTCAGAATAACTTGGCCGCCAAGGCCACAGTGGCGACAGCCGAGGCGCAGATCAAAACCGACGAGGCGGCCGTCGAAACGGCCAAGATCAACCTCGATTTTACCCGCCTCGTTGCACCCATCGACGGCATCGCTGGGCAGGCTCAGCTTCAGGTGGGTGCCCTGGTCAATCTAAGCAGTGGGCCGGTGACCTCCGTATCCACCGTCGATCCTATCAAGGTTTATTTCACCGTGGGCGAGCCTCAGTATCTCGCATGGCGAAAACGCTTCCCGACAGAGTCCAGCCGTCTGGCGGCCGACAAGAATCTGCGCCTCCAACTGATTTTGGCGGACGGCTCAACCTATCCTTCCGAGGGCTCTTTCTACTTCGCGGACCGCCAAGTCAATGTGGGCACCGGCGCAATTCGGATCGCCGGGTTGTTTCCCAATCCGGGAAATATTCTGCGGCCCGGCGGTTATGGCAAAGTTCGCGCTGTCATCCGGCTCCAACAGGGTGCGCTGGTTGTTCCTCAGCGCGCGGTGTCAGAACTCCAAGGAGGTTACCAGGTTGCCGTTGTAGGCGGCGACGACAAAGTGAGCATTCGAACGGTCACGGTCGGTGACCGCGTTGGTACCCAGTGGGTTATTGCAGAAGGGCTGAAACCAGGCGAAAGAGTCGTCGCCGAGGGCGTTCAGAAGGTGCGCGCGGGCGCGCAAGTGAACCCCAAGCCCTTTAACATGCAAGCGAAGGACAGATAATCCAATGTCAAAATTCTTCATCAATCGCCCCATTGTCGCCATGGTGATTTCCATCGTCCTGGTGCTTGTTGGCTCCCTCACCATTTTGGCTTTGCCGGTGGCCCAGTTTCCCAGCATCGCTCCGCCGGAGATTCAAATCCTGGCCACTTATATCGGGGCGGACGCCCAGACCCTGGAGCAATCCGTTGCCACCCCCATCGAGCAGCAGATGAGCGGCGTGGACAACATGAATTACATGTATTCGCTGAATGCCACCGGCAACTCGACCACCAGCCTGATTGTGGACTTCGACGCAAAAACCGATCCGAACACCGATTACATTCTCGCGCAAAGCCGTGAAACGTTGGCCGCTTCTCAGCTTCCCGTAGACGTCACCAATTACGGAGTCACCGTTAGAAAGTCCGTCACTGCGCCGCTGACGCTGATTGCGATTTACTCTCCGCATGGAACTTATGACGCCACCTTTCTGGCGAACTACGCCTACA
>WNFC01009735.1_pt1 | contig 11276 bp, 8 predicted proteins | sample 5400541 | NCBI WGS metagenome assembly WNFC01 (sample SAMN13153342, study PRJNA577476) | soil metagenome | isolation source: 120 cm saprolite under Douglas fir tree site 2 hole 2 replicate 1 | place: USA:California | collected 2015-04-18
CTGCTCAAGAAAAACATCATTTATGAGCCGCTCGCTACACAAACAGCCAATTTGTATGGAAATTTAAGTGCATATGTTCACGGGAGCCAAAACACTTTAGTTCATCAAAATATCCATTTGGGCGAGGTACATCGAGTAGTTTTACTCCTTATAGGCCGTTCTGTTTTTTATGGCATGACTCCCCAACGCCCCATAGTAATTGACAAGCAAGCAGTATTTTGCTAGACTACACTGGCTCTTGAAGCGGTATCAGAGAACATGCTATATTAATATCCCAGTGCATCTTCCTGAAACCTGGTCATATTAAAAACGTCGTCTTTTGGGCGCATTTTAGCTGCCTCATCTATTTTCTGTTTCAACTGCCCATCCAGTGATATTAATTCTTCATAGCCTAACGTGGTGATATAGAGATTGAGAAAATCAACAAACCGTCTGGTTGCAAATCTGACAAATCTATAAGGTTCAAGTAAGTGGTCGACAGGAGGTGAAAGTTCATATAATCCAGCTTTATTAAGGCCATTTGGAACTACCTTCTGCAATGCTCTAATATGGTCAAGGAACTCGCCATTTACTTTTATCATGTTGAGCGAGAGTCCACGTTACACACATGGGTTGCGGTATGGGGCTTTGGCGTACCAGGCGATACCATTCCCCTCTTCCAGGACGTGCATGCCCAACTGGGTCTCGGCCCCCATCTTCCCTGTCGCTACTACCTCGGCACCTTCCAGGGGAAACCAACATTGCATTCGGTCGTAACGTTGCCGGAAGCGCGCTCCAAAGGCATTGGGACCGCCATGACTCTTGCCGCACTGCGCGAGGCCCGTCGTGCGGGATACCGGGTAGCCATCCTGACGGCATCTCCCTATGGAGAGCGCATCTATCGTCGCGTAGGCTTCCGTGAATACTGTACGATCAGCAGATACACAAAGATCTGATCGGTACGAGATGTATACTCATGGTATCATGTTTGTAAGTCACAGAAGGAACTCCTGGGAACGATCAGAGAGCGTGCTTGAGTTCCTTCTGTGATGAACAGCCGACAGGTTTTCTTCGTTCGTATATTTCCCACGCTCTCAAGGTAAGGTGCCATCTCTCTATGAGTACAACCACTCGTGCCTCCTCTCCCTTTCTTTCGACATTTCCCGGCCGATATTATTACGATCCGGCGCTCTATGCACAAGAGCAAACACACATCTTCTCCAGGATGTGGGTCTATGCAGGAGTAGCGAATACACTGCCTGAACCCGGAGATTATATCGTCGTCACTGTTGCAAACGAGAGCGTCATCGTCGTTCGCAATAAACAAGGGGATCTTCAAGCATTCCTCAATGTGTGTCGGCACCGTGGAGCGCGTTTGTGTAGCGAAGCATCCGGGCGCCTCAAAGGCTCCATCCAGTGCCGCTATCATGCCTGGACCTATGGGCTCGACGGCAAACTCATCGGCGCGCCCAACGTGCTGCATATGGATGATTTCGATCGCGTGGCATTTGGTCTTCTGCCCGTTGCCCTGGAAGTCTGGCAGGGATTAATCTGGTTGAACCTCTCGGATAATCCCCCTTCACTTACCGAACAGCTCACTGATCCTGCTGTGCAAACATTTGGAGGCAATGGCCCGGTCGCTCGCTATGGCATAGCGCATCTCAAGGTTGCCAAAACCATCGTCTACGATGTCCAGGCCAACTGGAAGCTGATCATGGAGAATACGCTGGAGTGCTACCATTGTAGCCCCATGCATCCAGAACTGTGTGCGCTCTTGCCAACCTTTCGCATGGGGGCCATCGATGACGGTACAGGAGCAGAGTTCGCCGGGCATGTCGAGGCGTTTACCATAACTGGCAAGGCCAGCCGTCCATCCCTGCCGGGGCTGCTTCCCGAGGATCTCCGTCGTTACTACGGCTTCTTTGCCATGCCCAATGCTTTCCTGAATCTGCTCAGTGATCACGTGGTCATCGACTCCTTACAGCCTCTCGGACCAGCTTTGACTCGCGTCACCTCTGCCTGGCTGTTCGACCCTGCTGTGATGGCTAGCGCAGACTTTGACCCCATGGATGCCGTTGAAATCCTCGACCTGGTCAACCGGCAAGACTGGATAGTCTGTGAGCTTGTCCAGCAAGGAGTAACTTCCAAAGCCTTTGCACCTGGCGGCAACTATACTCCCCAGGAATACCATATTCGTGGCTTCGTTGACTACATCCTGGAAAAACTGAGCTGACTCACATAAAGGTCACTTTTCGTGGTATACTGCATTACGGTATGAAACACATGTTCATTGTCGCTTCAGTACCTCAGCAGGAGAATCATGGAACCCCTCCACACTACATCATCATTGCGCCGGGAAGACGAATGGTTGTTTGGTTGGGACGAAACACCGGGCATCGTCTCCGTCTGGGCCAGTCGAGCAGGGCAGGCATTGGTATGGAGGCGCGTCGGCCAGCAAGTGGTGTGCGAGGAAGAGCGCTTTCGTCCCTGGCTCTTCGCCAGAACCCTCGACGACCTGGAGCATCTCGGGCGCAGCGTGCAACCAGCCACAGCCCCAAACGCGGAAACAAGTGCTATCACATTTCTGGAGCTTGACGGTCCTCCTGACTCGTACCGCTATCTGCTTTCGGCCCGCGATGGACGTGCTCTAGAGCGTGCATTGTGTGTCGGCGCCTCGCGTCGATTGGACCGTAAAATCACCAGCTTGAACGACCTGCAAGACACCTATTATCGCGTTGGCCCTGTAGAGCAGTACCTCATGCTCACCGGTCGGGTTTATTTTCGTGGGCTCGCCTACGATGACCTGCACCGCTTGCAATTCGACCTGGAAACGACCTCGTTAAACCCCGAGCGTGGCCGCATTTTTCTTATAGCTGTTCGCGATAACCGGGGCTTCTCGACCATCCTCGAGGCCCCGGCGGCCGATCGGGAGGCACAGCTCATCGCCGACCTCTGTACACTCATCCGTGAACGCGATCCCGATATCATCGAAAACCATAATCTTCTAGGTTTCGATCTGCCTTTCATGCAAAAACGTGCTTCGCTGCTCAAGGTGCCATTGCTCTTTGCACGTCCAGGTGGTCCACAGCACCTGGAATCCTATGAGGACATCGTCGCAGCCGGTCCTTATACTCGACGCTATACACGCTACAGCGTAGCTGGACGGGAATTGATCGATACGCTGGATGCCGTGCGCCGTTACGACTTCGTCGTGCGTGAGTTATCGAGTTATCGCCTCAAAGATGTGGCTCGCCATTTCGGCCTGGCCTCACCCCATCGCGTCTACCTGGAAGGCTCGAAAGTGTTTGAAACCTATCGACACGACCCGGAGCACGTGCGTCGCTATGCCCTGGACGATGTGGAGGAGGTGGATGGCCTTTCGAGTCGGCTCATGGGTGCAGCATTTGCCCTGGGTGGCATGGCTCCGCGCCGCTATGAGCGCATCGCCTCGGCAGGCCCTGCTATGGGCATTCTTGAACCCATGCTGGTGCGGGCCTATCTCTCGGCAGGCGCCGCCCTCCCATACACCCCTCCTGACATGTTTGCCAATAGCGAACCACACGCCGGTGGAGCAGCCTATCTCCTTGCCGCAGGTGTCGCAGAGCATGTAGTCAAAACTGACGTGGCTTCCCTCTACCCCTCACTGATGCGTATCTTCCGCATCGGACCAGCTTGTGACCGCCTTGGTGTCTTATTACACATTCTTGACCGCCTGACTGAACTCCGCTTGCACCATAAGGCTGCAGCAAAAGCGGCTCCTCCTGGCTCGATGGAGGCCAATCAGCATGATGGGACGCAAGCTGCGATGAAGACCCTCATCAATGCAGCCTATGGCTACATGGGTGCAGGCTCTATGGCCCTCTTCGCCGACCCCGATGCCGCCAACGAGGTGACGAGGCGTGGCCGCGAACTGCTCGATCAGATCCTCGATGCATTGCGAGAACGAGGCATGGTGCCCATCGAAGCTGATACCGATGGCGTGTACTTTGCCGCGCCCGCGGACTGGACGCAAGCACAGGAGCAAGCTCTTGTCACTGAGATAGGAGCGCTGCTGCCCGCGGGCATTCGCCTGGAGTATGAAGGGCGGTATCAGGCAATGGTGAGCCATGCTATCAAGAACTATGCCTTGCTGACCTACGATGGACGCCTCATTATGCGCGGTGTCGCATTGCGTTCCAGCCGGGCCGAACCCTTCGGCGAGCGCTTCCTCCGCCAGGCATTACACTATACGATGGTGGGTGATATTGCAAGCGTCCAGCGCTGCTACCAGGAAACAATAGAGGCTGTACACCGTCGTCTCCTCTCGGCCTCGGATGTAGCCTCGCAGGTGCGCCTCTCCAAAACCCCACAAGCCTACCTGGCCGCGCGTGCAAAACATCCCGAACCGCAGTATGAAGCGTTGCTCGCGGCTGGTCGGACGCAGTGGAACGTAGGCGAGCGGGTGCGCTTCTACCGGGCGCAGGGCGGTGTGTACACCTGGTTGCCCGAAGAAACCGACGATGCGCCCCTTGCAGCGGATGACCTGGAAGACGGAGATGAGCCTGAAACAGCAGTGTCATTTGCTGATACCGCATCCGTCGCTGATCGTCGAGATTACCATGTTGACCATTACCTGCGAGTGCTCCTCACCTCCTATGCCTCGCGTCTCAAAGTCGCCTTCGCCCCCGACGATTTTGATCAGCTCTTCCGTCTCGACGGACAAACGAGCCTGTTTGATCAACCCCTTGCGCAGATGCAGCTCCGCTGGATTCGTTGCGAATCTTCATGACGTACCGTCAAGCCATACCTGTCAGGCTCAAATACGGCTTCCCAAACACCAGCAACCCCGCGGGATCAGTATTAGTAATTTGCAACAATACACGGCTGTCTGGTCCGATATACGCCCCAGTGTCCGTCGTCGTAAAGCTCCACGAGGTCAACGCAACGCTATCCCACGACATCGTTTGCCAGTTGTAGAGCCGGGCCTGCGTCAGCTCCGGATTTGTCGGGGGTGGAGGATTGATATTGCCCACTTCGTTTGGCTCCGTCAACGTCAAACTGTCGATCCTCGCCTGCTGCATGCCTGGCAGTGCAAACTCAAAGGTCACGCTTCCCGTTGATAGCGTGTAGGTATCGGGTACACTATCCTCGGCATCGCTATTTTCTTCATCTACCAGGTATCCTGCAATCACATTAGGGGGAACATTTAACGTACCGGCTAAATCAATCTTCAGCGGCATCTGCACCAGGTTATCGTGCATACCAAAAACCGAGAAGCCATCAATAGTTGTGTCGCCTATCGCGTCCAGCGGCGCACTTGCCCAACCGATCAGCGTTGCAGGAGCATTGTTGAGCAACAATGGATCGCTGCCCCTTGGCAGGTTGATACTAAGCGGCGTCCCCGCTGGAACAGTGAGAATTGCTCCCTTGCTCACAAGGGCATGTGTGGCGCATGGCCCCCCGCATGGCCCATAGGCAAACCCCGTGCCGCTGAGTGCCGACAAAATAGCCAGGTGCCGCTGCATATCTGTACCTGGCTGCTGATCCTGGCTATAAGGGAAATAAGATGCAGGCAAACCTTGACTCGCCGCAATCGCATCTGCAAGCGTGGTACCCTGCCTGGCGAGCGCCTTCTGTAATGGCAGATCGACCTGCAAAGCTTGCCCGCTTGCCAGGTGCCCGATGGATACAAAGCTGTGAGGCAGCAACACATACACGTCATCCAGAGCTGTGTCCAGCGTGTTCGTTATAGATCCAACCAGCCTGTTGTTCTGCAAGGCGAGCTGAGCAAGAATGCCGCCCTGAATCTGGCTGTCCTGTTCCGAGACAAGAGCATGGAAAGGCCAGTTGCCATCGTTCGGCAGGTGTACATTCGCCCCGCCGGGAACAGGCGTAATCGCCGCCTGTGGATCGCCTTGCGAGAAAACGGAGCTTCCCGGCACGAGCAAGGATGGCGTGGGTAGCGCTATGCTATTGCCCACCAGGTAGAGCCGGGAATCGCCCTCACTGGGATCGAAGAAACCGTGATAGGTTGTAATATGCGCGGGCGAGCCATCCGCGTTGATTTGCACAATAGAAATGCTGTTGTCCAGCAGGGATGCCCGGCGCTGGTAGAGCGAGGACCCGTAGGCCAGCAGGGAGAAAATCACGATACTGCTCATGATGATGCGCCATCCCCATTCTGGTCGTTTCAGCCTCCTCACGATCACAATGCGCGCGGGTCCGATGATAGCGATGTAGCTGAGGAACAGCAGGACAACAAACCAGGGTGAGAGCAGCGGCGGCGGCTGCAAAATTTGCAGTATACCCCCGCGCGTCATGATTTGGCCGGGACCACTGCTGTATAGTGGCGTATTTCCGATGAGCGCGCGGTCACCAACCGCCCGTATCAGCAATTGTTTCCAGAACGTACCGAGGTCGGACCAGTTGGCGAGAGGCTGAATCGTGGGATCAAAGGCCAGGTAGCTGACCGTTCCCTGTCCGTGCCGGGCCTGCACCAGTAGAGGAGTGTTGCCCAACGACAGCACCACCAGGCTCTGGGAGGCTTGCCCCTGTCCTCGCGTGCGCAGTCTTGCTGTGCTGGCTGCCAGTGGTTCTTGCAGCGTATCCACACTTGATGGCTGCCCGCTGGGGATACTGCCGGGAGGGAGCAGGTGGATGCCCGCCGGAATAGTGCTCGTCCCACTGACCTCAACCGGTAAAAGATCAGGCGGCAAAGCCTTCAACGTGCGCTGCCACGTAGCTCCTCCGACCTCGATCAATGCTCCTCCCTGGCTCACCCACGCCTCTAACGTTCGCAGTTGCGCCGGACTGAGCGTAGCCGTTGCAAAATCGTCGAGTATAATCACGTCGAAGCTGGAAAGAACTGTGGTCGTCGTCGGCATCGTTGTCGCGTCCATTGGCGCCAGGCCGACGGCACTATAGCGATTTGGCAGCGTCACCGCACTCAGCGGGCTGAAACCCGCGAAGTTGTCGGAGAAAATGCCAACCAGAATATCCCCCGGATTGAGGTATTCGGGTATTGCCTGTTGTGTAACCACAGCTCGACCATGTGTGTCGAGCACTTGTACCGATATGCCATGAGGCGTGAATAGACCCATATACAGCGGCACAGTCAACGTAAGCTGTTTCTGGGTCCCATGAGGCAGCGTCACGGGTTCTTCAAAACGCCATGGCGAGGTGTTCGCTCCTCCAATTGTGCCCGCCTGGCCGCTGATCGTATTAATAGCCAGTGTCCCGCTGAAATCCGTTCCCTGGTTGCTCAGCTTGATACGTACGGGCGTCCAATACCCGATCCTGTAGAACGAATTGAACCCTACATCCACCTGGAGCGTCAGACCAACCGCGGGCGTATTCGTCGCGTGTGCCGACGCCTGTGCAGGAAAAAGCAGCAAGAAAAACGCAAAAACCAGCGCAACAAAAATCTTCGTCTCATTTCCTCTCATGAGAAGGGCGACCCAATGATCATCAGGCATATTCCCATGCCTCTCCTGCTAAACAAATCCTCAATCGTCGCGCCCATTCCTCCCAAACCCCTCACACTGATAAATACGTCACCTCATCAAAAAAACTTACTTGCCACATTTTTTCCTATATATATTATCCCACAAGAGGCCCGCCCATCACAGCATCATCGCAGCGCCCGCACTCCGCATCAGCGCAATGAGTAATGTAAGCATCATCCCGAATAGCCCTTATTGCTGCTTGGAGCGCTTCCTTTGCCGGGAGAATGCTCCAGGCACTTTGACCAACGTTCGTTTTCCTCGTCAGAGAAGCAAACACCGGATTGAACTTGCCAAATCCTAGCGAACATCCACCCGTTTCAACCTCTATCGGTCTCCCATCAGGGCCATTCGCCCACCGCCTGAACAGGTTGCGTCCTGCCATCTGTTCTGCCAGGTGGATCAGGGTCATCGCTTCCAGGCCTACCCCCATTAATACAACATAGCCACCTGCCTCTGATAAAGCCCTCAACGGCCTGAACACCTCCAACGGCTCCTGCCCTGCCATCAATTCTTCTGCCAGCGGTCCTACAGCCGTAAATGAACACAATGGATGGTTCCCGCGCACCCGTCGTGGCATAGCAACAACAGCAGCGGGAATAGCGCCCATATCCTCCCTATCAATGGCCCTAGAATCAGGCGTATAAATCCTGTCCTTCCCAGGTGCTGGCCTATCCGTGATAGCGTAATTACACCCATTCCGCGCTGGCTGCATCCCGGGTTGCGGGGGAAGCCCGAACTCATCCCACGAGAAAGTAGGTACGAGCACAGTACATCCTTCCGCCAAAAGCCCATCAACCACCGCCTGCGCTCCTCCCTCCACCCACCCAAACGAACGCAGCGAGGAATGAACACACAGAGGCAGCCCTGCCAGACTGAGATCTCGTATAGCCTTACGAATATCGCCGGTGGTTACTTTCATAAACATGTCCTGGGCTAAATGTAGGGGCGAGGGCGGTAGAGCGGCGCGGGGTGGGCCTTTATGGTCGCCCGCGTCTGCCACATCGCCCTCGCCCCTACAGATCACTCGCCCTGCTGCCTACTCTTACCCCACCAGCTCCGCCAACCGATCAACCTGGTCCAGCTTGGGAATACACGGCCACAATATTACCTCATCCGCCCCGATATTCGCAAAGCCCTGGATAGCCCCCTTAATCGCCTCGGGTGAAGCAGGAATCGTTTTTGCCATCTGCTGCGCCATCGGACCCAGGAAAGAATAGTAATTACCTATATACGCGCCTATCGCCTCTGGCGCGTTCGGCCCCAGCCCATAATACGTGCACCCGACCAGGCGAGGCTTGCCCGACCTTCCTGCAGCCTCCCACACCTCCTGAGCCATCTTGAAAAATGATTCCGCCCTCTCTGGACCACCGCCACCGCTGATATATCCTTCGCCCCAGCGCCCGATTCTTTCTACCGCGGCCGGTGTATAGCCGCCAATCAGTATTTCAGGCCCCCCTTGTTGGACCGGTAGTGGACCTATCGCCCCCACATCGGCGCTCAATGGCTGGTCCGACCAGACTCGCTTCATAATAGCCAGTTGTTCGTCAAAGTACTTGCCCCGCCTGTTGAACGGAACCGCGACGGCGCGATAGTCGTCCTCTCGTCCGCCGACTCCCAGGCCCAGCGTAAGACGCCCCCCGCATAGCGCATCCAGGCTGGCCGCTTGTTTAGCCAGTATAGCGGGCCTGCGCAGCGGCGCAAGCAGAACAGTCGTCACCAGGCGCACGCGCTGCGTCACACCTGCCACTGCCGCCAGGGTCATGAGCGCCTCATAGTTAGGGTATACCAGCCGGTCAAGAGTAGCAAGGCTGGAGAAAGGCCCGCTCTCCGCCCGTCTTGCCCAATCAAAGATAAGTGTACGGTGTACGCCCGGAATCGTCCCGGGCAGACCGATGCCAATTTTCATAGTTAACCTCCTTCCCACTCAGTATAGTTCTCAAGACAAACTTCGTTACCTGTAGTTTTACATTTTTATCATCAAGCGTTTCCAGGTTTCTCACTGCCGGGTCGATCATGCGGATAGCTCAGTTCTTCCTAATTATGCAACGTATAAGCGCATGGATGCAATGTGCGGAAGGTATGCCCCGTTCGTAGCCCTTCAATGCGTCCCTCGCTAAAACATCAGTCCCCAAAGTTACGTGTCGATAGGTATAATTAATATATATCTATATAAACCATATCTGGTCATCCCTTGCAGGCGGAGAAAAGGCTTCCAGTCATGTCCGAGCAAAAAAACCACCCCAGGCGGGGCCTCCCCCGCTACGCGGTCGCCAGCGGATTATTGATCCTGGCACTGGCCATCATCGTATTGGATGGTGCGAACCTTGTAGCAGCTCTTGTGGTTCGCTCGCCTTCTCCTCATGCCAACCACCCCGTAGGCACCACCATTCTCACCTATCGCGGCCATACCAACTTTGTGAATGCCCTGGCCTGGTCGCCCGATGGCAACTATATCGCCTCCGCCAGCAGCGATAGAACAGTACGTGTCTGGAATGCCTTCACAGGAAAGACCTTGCTGACCTATGGCGGCCATACCAGTGACGTAACTACTGTCGCCTGGTCGCCCGATGGGACGCGCATCGCCTCGGGAAGTGCAGATAATACCGTGCGAGTCTGGGACATCATCTCAGGGACCACCTTACTTATGTATACCGGCCATACCAGTGCGGTCCAGACCGTGGCCTGGTCGCCCGATGGGACACGCATTGCCTCGGGAGGCTTTGACAGGACTGTGCAGGTGTGGGACTCTCTCACTGGGAAAACTCTCCTTATTTATCGCGGCCATAGTCGCCATGTAGCCGCCCTATCCTGGTCGCCTGATAATACTCGCATCGCCTCGGGCAGTGCTGATGGAACGGTTCAGGTCTGGAACGTCGCTACGGGAAGTGTCCTGCTCGTCTATCATGGCAATACCAGCACAGTGTCTGCTGTTGCCTGGTCGCCCGATGGCAAACATATCGCCTCCGGCAATGAAGGCGCCAGCGCTACAGTAGACGTGTGGGATGCTGCCACCGGAGCCGCTTCCTTCCATTACCTCCGCCACACCAATGAAGTCCTCGCCGTGGCGTGGTCTCCCTTTGGCTCGCTAGTCGCCTCTGGCGGTGAAGATATGACCGTTCAGGTATGGCAGGCAACCAGGTGAAATCTATTGCCCTCCTGAATCGTTTCCTTCTATGAGAAAGAAGTATTCGTGCTGCGAAAAAGGGGGACGCGCATGCTCACGAGATCTGAAGACCTGCCAGGTCGCACCATCGCCGGTTACCGCCTGCTCGAAGTACTGGGGAGAGGCGGTATGAGCATCGTCTTCTTAGCACAACGCCTGGATGATCCACACGACCGCGTTGCCATCAAGATACTCATGCCTTCCACGGCTCCTACTCCTGAAGAGTTTGTCTCTTTCCAGGCTCGCTTCATGCGCGAGGCTCAGGCCGCCTACCATATGCATCATGAACATATTCTGCCGGTACTGGGTTACGGGCAAGAGCAGGGTCTGTTCTATATGATCATGCCGGTCATCACCGGCGGCACATTAACCACACGGCTGGCCTCCGCCAGCGGCCCATTATCCCTGGCCGAGATCGCGCGATACCTGGATCAGCTTGCAGGCGCCATCGACTACGCCAATCAACACGGCGTAGTGCATCGCGATATTAAGCCCAGCAACGTGCTCATCAATACTCGTGGCAACGTTTACCTCGTCGATTTTGGCATCATACATCTTTTCGACAGCGGCCTCTACGCGCTCGATGAAGCGCCGACAAGTCTGACTACCACCGGTAGAATGTACGGGACGCCGGCCTATATGGCCCCCGA
>WNFC01018748.1_pt1 | contig 11276 bp, 7 predicted proteins | sample 5400541 | NCBI WGS metagenome assembly WNFC01 (sample SAMN13153342, study PRJNA577476) | soil metagenome | isolation source: 120 cm saprolite under Douglas fir tree site 2 hole 2 replicate 1 | place: USA:California | collected 2015-04-18
GCGGCGCCATCGTCAAGCGCCGCTTCCGCAAAGGCGATGTCATCTGCCGCGAAGGCGAATTCGGCTCCACGGCTTTCTACATTCTCGAAGGAAAAGCCAAAGTTTCCATCTCCACTCCCATCGCCCACGTCAAAACCCAAGGCGGCGCAAAAGGTTTCTTCAAGCGGCTGACCAGCACGCTTGTTGCCCGTGAAGAACACAAGCGCGAGGAAGAAGCGCGCGACAGAACCATTCCCATCGACGCCTCCGTCGATCTCGCTTACGGCAATCCCGTCGCCGAACTTGGCCCCGGCGATCTCTTCGGCGAGATGACCTGCATGAATTTTTATCCGCGTTCCGCCACGGTGATCGCGGAATCCGATGTCGTCGCTTTCGAAATGCTGCGCAATGTTCTTGACATCATGTTGAAGAACAAATCCTTCCGCGCGCAACTCGACCAGACCTACCGCCGCCGCGCTCTTGAAAATCACCTTCGTGGCGTGCCCATGTTCGCGGACCTGTCACCCGATTTTATTGAGCATCTCAAAGAGAGCGTCGAATTGCAGCGCTTTGCGCCGGGCCAGACGATTGCCCTCCAGGGCGATCCTGCCGACAGCTTCTATCTCGTGCGCATCGGTTTCGTAAAGATTTCGGAAAATTATCCCGGCGGCGAGATGGTTCTCGCGTATCTGTCCCGCGGTGATTATTTCGGTGAAATCGGACTCCTCGGCGGCGGCCTTCGAACCGCCGCTTGCACCGCTCTCGATCACGTCGAACTCGTTCGAATCTCCGGCGAAGATTTCCGCGACATGGTCGCGCGTTTTCCCAGCGTTCGAACCGGCCTCGAAGCCGTTGCCGCCGAACGCCGCGCCGCAAATCAGCAGCGCATGCAAATGGTTCGCAACGTCCCCATCGATCAATTCCTTTCGCAGGGCCTGATGGAAGCGCAGAGCCTGCTGATTCTGGATTTGCACAATTGCACGCGCTGCGACGCCTGCGTCAACGCTTGCGCTGACGCACACGACGGCATCACGCGTCTCGTCCGCGATGGCTTGCGCTTCGATCAATATCTCGTCGCCACGAGTTGCCGCCAGTGCCGCGACCCGCTGTGCATGGTCGGCTGCCCGGTCGGTTCGATTCGAAGGCGAAATTCGCTCGAAGTCATCATCGAGGATTGGTGCATCGGCTGCGGCCTCTGCGCGCAGAATTGTCCCTACGGCAACATCAATTTACATCCGTTCGAAGTGATGGTTGATGATCCGGAGCGCGCTGGCCACAAGAAGGCGGCGATCAAGCAAAAAGCTACTTCGTGCGACCTCTGCACGCACTTGAAAGAACCAAGCTGCGTCTACGCCTGTCCGCACGACGCCGCGCACCGCGTCGACCCTCGCACATTTTTCGCAGACATGCTCGGCCAGGGCCCCGCGAAATGAGAATGGACAAAACGCAACGCGGCTGGGCCCTCGCATCGCTGGCAATCCTCGCGATTTCTGCGGTCGTGTACGCCCTCTATGCATCCGAATCGCCGCACGGGCCGCGCGGCGGAAGCACCGTCGGGCTCGCGTTCGGAATCATCGGTTTCGGCTTCATGATTTTTGCAGCGCTTCTTGGCGCGCGCAAACGCGTCCCCACGTGGCGCGTCGGACGCGCACAAGCCTGGATGCGCGGCCATCTCTGGCTCGGCTTCCTTGCTCTGCCGATGATTTTTTTTCACGGCGGATTTCATTTCGGCGGCACGCTCACGCGCGTCCTGATGTGGCTGCTCATCATTACAGTGTTCAGCGGCGTGTTCGGCGCCGTGTTGCAGCATTACATTCCGCGCGTGATGACTTCGGACGTGCCGCTCGAAACCATTTACGACGAGATCGGCAACGTGCGTTCGCTCTTGCGCGAGGAAGCCGATCGCGCGTTTGAATCGCTCTGCGGTTCCCTGGGCCTCAGCAACTCTACGAATCGAGAAGTTCAGCGCGCCGGCGGCTTCACCGCGTTGCGGACGATTGCCGCCTCGGCCGTTCCGCTGCGCACCTCAGCCGCCGTCAGCGCGGGCGCGAGCGCCGCCGTGGCTGCGGCTCCCGAAATTATTTTGCTGAGCGAAGAAGCAAACGCGCCGCTTCGCCGTTTTTACCTGGACGAGATGCGTCCGTTCCTGGAGCGGCCAAAACAGCGCGGCCAGCGCCTCGCAAACACTGACAAGGCGCGCGCCGTGTTTTCCGGACTGCGCACGTTGCTGCCCGCCGCAGCGCACGTCACGCTTGCGGACCTGGAAGACATTTGCGACGAAGCGCGCCAGCTTACGCGCCAGCAACGCTTGCACCGCTGGCTGCACGGCTGGCTCCTGCTGCACATCCCGCTCTCGCTCGCATTGATTTTGCTCGGCGCCATTCACGCCGTCATGGCGCTGCGCTACTAGTCCGAGAAAAAAGAGTGGCACGCACACGCACAACAAAAAAACTCGCGCAGCGCATCGACCTGAATTATTTCAAGAGGCCGACGCCGCTGAAGCGCGCGAAATTCTGGCTCAGCCTCCTGCTGCCGTTGCTTTCGCTCGTTTGGATCGCCGAGCGCACCATTTTCAAAGACTCTCGCGTCTACAGCAGCGGCCGCCTATCGGAACCTCATGCCGTTCTCGAAAAAGAATGTACGGCCTGCCACGTGAAGCAGGCTGGTGCATTTTCCGCGAAGGCTGCCGACAGCGCTTGCCTCGACTGCCACGACGGCCCTCTGCATCACGCCGCGCAAACGCCAACTCCGGCGTGCGCGACGTGCCATACCGAACACCGCGGGAGCGTCAACATCGCCGCGGCCAGCAATCAAGCTTGCGCCGAATGTCACGCCGATTTGAAGGCCGGCGGCAACTCGGCGCAGTTCGCATCGCACATCCGAAGTTTCGAAGACGGTCATCCGGAGTTCGCGGCGTTGCGTTCCGTCGCGGGCATAACCGCGAGTGATCCCGGCACAATCAAACTGAATCACGCCATCCATATGAAACCGATCCGCCGCGGACCGAACGGTCCTACCGTTCAACTCGAATGCGGCAACTGCCATCGCGCAACTTCCGTTGCTGCCGACTTGACCTACGCTGATCCCAAGTACCGCGCTGCGGCTGTCAGCTATAACGAGAGCGATGAGACTCTTCATGTCCGAGCTGACACTCTCGGACTTCCCAAACCGATGAGCGGCCGGGAGCTGATGACGCCGGTGAAATTCGCCAATGCTTGCGCCGCGTGCCATCTGCTCACATTCGACAAGCGATTCGACGAAGGCGTGCCGCACGACAAACCGGAAGTTATACACGCATTTCTGGTCAGAGCATTCCGTGAATACATTGCCGCGCACCCAACCGAAGTGCGTGTACAGCGCGATCCGAGTCGCGACCTGACTGGTAAGCCGCTGCCTCCGGCGGTTCGCATCCTCAGTCCGGCGCAATGGGTGACGGAGCGCACCGCCGAGGCAGAAGATTTGCTTTGGCGAAAAACCTGCAAGCAGTGCCACACGCTGACGACTCTTGCAAAAACCTTGCACAGAAAAATTGAATTGCCGGTCACGGAGGGGCGTGACACCGGCAGACTCTCCGGCATGGCGGCTGAATTGCCTGAAATCGCGCCTGCGAACACGACGTTGAAGTGGATGCCGCATGCGAAATTCGATCATGGGTGGCATGGCGGCTTCACTTGCGTGAGTTGCCACGCGAAGGCGCTGACGAGCACGGACGCGGGTGACATCTTGCTGCCGGGGATTGCGACCTGCCAGACTTGCCATGCTCCGGGACCGGAGCATGCTGAGTCGCGCTGCTTTGAGTGCCACAGCAGCGTACTGCGCCCTGCTCTTAATCTTGATGCGGCACGCTCATGCATGATTCACAAGCGCCATCATATCGGGCGCGTAGCGTTCGCCGAACACTTCAATCTGTGCGAAGCGCGCCTTGATCTCTTTCAAGTCGCTTGCGGTGAGCTTTACGTTGAGTGCTCCCATGTTCTCCTCGAGATAGCGAATGCGCTTCGTGCCGGGAATGGGGATGAGGTCGTTGCCCTGAGCAAGAACCCAAGCGAGGGCCAACTGTGCCGCGGTCGAGCCTTTCTTGCCGGCGAGCTCCTTTACGGTTTCCAGTAGCTTAAGGTTGGCCTGCAATGCTTTCTCTCCAAAACGCGGATTCGTCCGGCGCCAATCGCTGGCATCAAGATCCTCGAGTTTTTGGATCGCGCCTGTTAAAAAGCCGCGCCCTAGCGGGCTGTAAGGCACAAAGGTGATTCCCAGTTCGCGGCAGGCGGACAAAACGCCATTCGTTTCCACTTCGCGGGACCAGAGCGAATACTCGCTTTGCAGCGCTGCGATCGGATGAACCTTGGCGGCGCGCCGCAACGTTTGGGGACCGGCTTCCGATAGCCCGAGCGCGCGTACTTTGCCGGCCGAAACCAGTTCGGCCATGGCGCCGACGGTGTCCTCAATCGGAACTTTCGGATCGACACGGTGCTGATAGAAGAGATCGATCGTTTCGATGCCAAGCCGCTTAAGACTGGCGTCGCAAGCGCGCCGTACATTTTCAGGCGAACTATCAAGGCCCCGGGTGCCATCGGGATTGAAGCGGAACCCGAACTTCGTGGCAATGACCACGCTGTCGCGGGGCACGTCGCGCAAAAAACGGCCTAGTAATTCTTCATTGGTGTGCGGCCCGTAGACCTCGGCGGTATCAAGAAAATTGCCGCCAAGTTCCAAATAACGGCGAAGAACACGGAGCGATTCCGTCTCATCGGCCGGTCCGTAGGCAAAGGACATGCCCATGCAGCCGAGTCCTAGCGCGGAAACGAGAGGACCATTCTTTCCAAGTTGACGCTGTTGCATAAACTTCTCCTCGTTGGGATTCAGTACGTTGGATGAAACGTTCGCACTTTGCGTTACAAATAATGCTACCAGCATGAGCGCACATCCTTCGCTACAATGAAAGAGGGCGCGCACCACATGCCCCGCTCCATTTGGTTTTTTCATGCCTTCCCAATCAAAGGATGCCTTTGTGCCAGTGGCTCCGCCTGTTTCGCCGGCGCCGGTCGCTCATGAGGGTGCGGCGCGCGCGTTCTGGCGTGTGCTGACCCGCTTCGATTCCTCAAAGCTCACCCCCTACCAGGGCCTGCGCAACTCGACCGGCGTGCTCCTGCCGCTGGCCGCCGGATTCGCCCTGAACATGCCTCTGGGCGGCCTGGCGGCGGCTAGCGGCGCACTCTGGGTCGCTTTTTCCGACGGCAGCGATCCCTACGCCCAGCGCGCCAGGCGCATGCTCTCTTCCAGCGTGCTGTGCGCGCTGGCCGTTCTTCTCGGAACACTCTCCGGCAATCACAATGCCGCTGCTGTAATCATCGCGACGCTGTGGGCTTTTGCCGCGGGAATGTTTGTCGCCGCCGGCACCACGGCCGCCGAACTCGGAGTGGTCAGCCTGGTCACGATGCTTATTTATACCGCGCAGCCGCTAACTCCCAACCAAGCTTTAATCGCCTCTGGGCTCGCGCTTGGCGGCGGACTTCTACAGACGGCGCTGTCGGTGGCGCTCTGGCCGGTGCGGCGCTATGAACCAGAACGGCGAGCACTCGCCAATTTATTTCTCGAACTCGCACGCACGGCCGAACGGCCGCTGAGCGCGACCGCGGCGCCACCCGCGACGGACCATAGCACGCAAGCGCAAGAAACTCTCTCCGGCCTGGAGCGCGAGACAGCCATCGAAGCCGTGCGGTATCGCGCTTTGCTCGGCCAGGCGGAGCGCATTCGACTCAGTCTAATGATGCTCCTGCGGTTGCGCCTTCGCATGCAGCGCGAGAGTCCCATGCATTCCGGCGCGCAGACCCTCGGCGACTACCTGAAAAGAGCAGCGCAAGCTCTGCAAGCGATCGGCGAGTCCCTGAGATCCGGAAAACCGGCCGGCGGGTGCAAAGAAATTCTCGCCGCGAGTGAAGCCCTCACGCTCCGGTTGCGGGAAGAGACGGATAGCTTGCCGCCTTCTTTCCTCTCCGCCTCGGCGAAAGACGCGCGTTTCCAGATGGACGCGCTCAATGGCCAGCTTCGCGCCGCTTTCGACCTGGCCACAAACGCCACATCCAGCGGCCAAGCGGAGTTCGTGAAACGAGAAGCGCAGCAGCCCTGGTGGCTTCGCTTTAGCGGCCTGATGGCGACGCTGCGCGCAAATCTGAACCTGCGATCTTCAGTGTTCCGGCACGCCATCCGTTTGGCGGCCCTGATCGCTTTCGGCAACGGCCTGGAACGCAGTTTCTCCTGGCATCGCTCCTACTGGCTGCCGATGACGATTGTTCTCGTGCTGAAGCCGGAATTCACGGCTACGTTCAGCCGCGGTCTCTTGCGGATTGTCGGAACGATCGCGGGACTTTTTCTGGCCACAGCACTGTTTCGCTTTCTTCCCCACACCATCATGCTCCACATTATTTTGATCTTTGTATTCACGCTCCTGCTGCGGTGGGTAGGTCCGGCAAACTACGGGATTTTCGCGGCGGCCGTCAGCGCGGTTGTGGTTCTTCTGATCGCCATCACCGGAGTCTCGCCGAAGGAACTGATCTGGGCGCGCGGAATCAACACGGCGGCAGGCGGCACCATCGCGCTTCTCGGGTATTGGATCTGGCCGACCTGGGAACGAACGCAGGTCTCCGATATGATTGCCGAAACGCTGGATGCTTACCGGGAATATTTTCACAGACTTGCGGGACCCTATACAGGGTACGAAACCAGCAGCGCGCGGGAACTCGATCGCGTGCGGCTGGGGACACGCGTGGCACGCACGAACCTGGAAGCATCGATCGACCGGCTGGGCGCGGAGCCCGGAACTACGGCGAAGCAGATGAACCAATTAAACGCGCTGCTGGCAAGCTCGCACCGTTTTGCGCATGCAGCGATGGCGCTGGAGGCAGGTTTGCTGCATACGGCTGCAGTTCCGGCACGGACGGCGTTCCGCACGTTCGCAGAGGACGTGGAGAAGACGCTCACTTTGCTGGCGGCAGCGCTTCGCGGCACGCACGTGCATCTGACGGAGTTTCCGGACCTGCGCGAAGATCATCACGTTATGGTGCAGTCCGGGGATCCTAAAATCGAGCGGTACGCGCTGGTCAACGTGGAAGCGGACCGGATGGTGAATAGCCTGAATACGCTGCGCGAGCAGGTGCTGGAACGCGTGCGGGCAAAAACCGCGGCGTGAAGATGCCACGCCAGACCGCTCAGCTCCGGTGCATCGAAAGAGTGACATAACCTAATGCGGCGGCCGAGCGGCGAGGAAATGCGATGAGGCGCCACGTGCTCACGGGGTTGATGAGCTTTGCGGCGGCGGTGATCAGCGGTGCGGTTTTTGCCTAAGGCGCGTCGGCAAATACAGGTCTAGTTAACAATAACCGTAGCCCCCTCCCCTGTTTTTCATAAGTGTTGCATCTAAAGGAGTTAGAGTTCATGTAAGTGGTTTAAAATCAACACTTACGGGTATTTCTGTAAGTGTTGATTTTAAAGGGACTTAGGCCGCGCCAAAATCACGCAAAATCGCCATTTTTGTAAGTGTTGATTCTGAACAGGTTATTCCCCTCCCGAAGAAAACTACGAAACCGACTGTTCTAGACGAAAAAGCCCGGGGGAGTAAAAGTTTAAATCAAGGCCGAATCCAGCCGAGGCAACGCGCACTGCTTTACGGCGACAGTATACCACAGTTCGGTTTCCTAGCGAGGAGCGAAAACATCGCGAGTGGCGGGGTAGATGCGGCGGAAGGCGGAATAGCTGGCGTTCAGGGTGGTGATGGCTGCGGGTTGGGGATTGACGCAGGAGGCAACGCGAACGACGGCGGCGCAGGCGGCGTCGACGGAAGGCCACACGCCAGCGCCTACGCCGGCGAGAATGGCAGCGCCGTAGGCTGCGCCCTCTTCGGCTTCGACGATTTCGACGGCGTGGCCGTAGACGTCGGCCTGGATCTGGCGCCACAGGGGTGAGCGTGCGCCGCCACCACCTAGGCGGATGGTAGTGACGGGAACGTTCATTTCACGGAAGAGGGTGAACGTGTCGCGGAGGCTGAAGGCGACGCCTTCGAGGATGGCGCGAACGACGTGGGCGCGAGTGTGCGAGGCGGTGAGGCCGACGAGCGCACCACGAGCGTTGGAATCGAGATGCGGCGTGCGCTCGCCCATCAGATAGGGCGTCCACAGAAGGCCATCGGAACCGGAGGGGATTTTGGCGGCTTCGGCGGTGAGCTGATTGTAGGATTCGCGAGCGCCACTGGAACTCGTCGCGAAGGTGTCACGAAACCAGCGCAAGGAGAGTCCGGCAGCTTGGGTGACGCCCATGACGTGCCAGCGTCCGGGGATGGCGTGGCAGAAGGTGTGGACGCGACCGCGGGGATCGAGCGCGGGGCGGTCGGTAGCGGCAAAAACGACGCCGGAGGTGCCGATGGTGGCGCTGACAGTCCCAGCCGCGACGATGCCCATGCCGGTGGCGCCGGCGGCTTGGTCGCCGGCACCCGCCACGACGGGAGTGCCAACGCGCAGACCTGTCGCCGCAGCGCCATCTCCGGAAATTTTTCCGCAGACGTCGGGAGATTCGTGGAGGGAGGGTAACAAGCGCTCATCGATTTCGGCGGCTTGCAACATCGCCCGCGACCAGCAGCGATGGGTCACGTCGAGAAGCAGCGTACCGGAAGCGTCGGCCATATCGGTGGCGCGTTCGCCTGTGAGGCGAAAGCGAACGTAGTCCTTCGGAAGCATGACCGCGCGAACACGTTTCCAGTTTTCGGGTTCGTTCTCGCGCACCCAAAGCAGTTTTGTAAGCGTGAAATTCGCCAAGGCCGGATTGCAAGTGAGTTGAATCAGCCGTTCCTGGCCGATTTTGGCGGTCAGATCGCCGCACTGCTTTTCGGTGCGGACGTCGCACCAGATCAGTGCGGGACGAACGACGCTTCCCTGCTCGTCGAGCATGACCGCGCCATGCATTTGACCGGAGAAGCCGACGCAGGCGATTTCCTCGGCGCTAAGATTTGCGTTCGCGATGGCCTTGCGAACCGCAATGCCGGAGGCCCGCCACCAGTCTTCGGGGTGCTGCTCGGCCCAGCCGATCTGCGGCGAAGCGAAGGGCTGGTGTTCTTCAGTGGCGGAGGAGATGACGCGGCCGTTGCCGTCGATGACGATGGCGCGCGTTCCTCCGGTACCAACGTCAATCCCTAATACGTAGATAGGGCCTCCTCGACAGACGGCGTCGCTTGCCCACGAGATTGGGAGAGAGACTATCCCACTTCGTTGGTCATTAGGAAGAGAGGGCGCATTTCGAAGCTCGCGTATTGAGGGCGGAGGCGGTCGGTATTGTACTGCTCCTTGACGTTGACGACCTTTTTGGTGGCGGTGACGGTCTCGAGGGGAATGTTGTCGTAGTGGCCGTTCTTGAGGACGACGAGACGGCCGCTGATGTTTTTCAGGAGAAGATCGAGAGCGAGATTGCCGTAAGCCATGGGCGCGATGGAGTCAATGGCATCGGGATCGCCGCAGCGGACGAGATAGCCGAGCTTCTGGTTGATGACGTCGATCTTTTTGCCGTTGTTGAATTTGGCGGAGAGGTCCCTAATCTTGTCGCCGGCGATTTCGCCGATGCCGCCGAGCTTTTTGTGGCCGTAGGCATCGGTGCTTTCGCCTTCGAAGACCATTTCGCCGCCTTCGAACATGGCGCCTTCGGAGACGAGGACGATGGAGTAGCGGCTGGGATTCTTGCGGCGATCGGCGACGAGCAGTTCGGTGAGGTGCTCGATATTGAATTTGTATTCGGGAATGACGCAGCGATTGGCGGCGCCGGCCATGGTGGGAAGCATGGCGGTGAAGCCTGCGTAGCGGCCGAAGACTTCGAGGACCATGAAGCGCTCGTGGGAGCCGGCGGAAGTACGGAGGCTATTGACCATCTGAATGGTGCGGGTGACGCAGGTGCTGAAGCCGATGCAGTAGTCGGTGCCGGGGACGTCGTTGTCCATGGTCTTGGGAATGCCGATGACTTTGAAGCCTTCTTTGTGGAGGCGAACGCCATAGCTGAGCGTGTCGTCGCCGCCGATGGGGATGAGAGTATCGATGCCAAGCCAGGCGAGATTCTTGAGGACTTCGGGAGTGAGGTCGTTCTTCTCAGCGGTGAATTTGTCCTTGAGATGCGAGGGGACGCTGGATTTGCCGACGCGGCCAGGATTGGTGCGGGAAGAATGGAGAAAGGTGCCGCCGGTGCGGCCGGCGCGATCCACGATCTCTTCGTCGAGAAGGAAGAAATTGTCGGAATTGTCGTAATCCTTCTCGCGAACCATGTCGACGAGGCCGGCCCAGCCGTGGCGAATGCCGATGACCTGATAGCCTTCGCGGATGGCACGAAGAGTGACGCCACGAATGGCGGGGTTGAGACCAGGAACGTCGCCGCCTCCGGTGAGGATGCCGATGACGCCCTTCTTGGTGTTTACGTTTGCCATGACTCTAGAATTGCCCTTTCGTTGGATGTCGAACAGGAAATTATCCTCTTCGGAGGAGGTTTTAGGAAGAGTGAAGGAGAGATTAATTTTTCAGGATGAATGAATTCAAATAATTGATTTGGAAATCAGAGTTCGATTTTTGTGCCGAGGACGGCGAGAAACTTGGCGAGCCAGGAGGGATGCGCGGGCCAGGCTGGGGCGGTGACGAGGTTGCCGTCGGCGATGGCTTCGGTCATGGCGAGATTGACGTAGGTGCCGCCGGCTTGAGTGACGTCCGGGCCAACGGCCGGGTAGGCGCTGCACTTTTTACCTCGGACGACATCTGCAGCGGCAAGGATTTGTGCGGCATGACAGACGGCGGCGATGGGCTTGTTAGCTTTGGAAAAGTGATGAACGATTTCGATGACGCGCGGGTTGAGGCGGAGGTATTCGGGTGCACGGCCGCCGGGGATGACGAGGGCGTCATAGTCTTCGGGCTTGACTTGGTCAAAAGTGGCGTTGAGCGCGAAATTGTGGCCGCGCTTTTCGGAGTAGGTCTGGTCGCCTTCGAAATCATGGATGGCGGTGCGGACGTGGTCGCCGGATTTTTTGCCGGGACACACGGCGTGGACGATGTGGCCGACCATCAGCAGCGCTTGGAAAGGGACCATCACTTCGTAGTCTTCGACGTAATCGCCCACCAGCATGAGAATGGATTTCTTGGACATTAGAGCCTCCGGAAAACAAAAAGAATAGCAGAGATTAGGATGCCAGCGGGACGGGAGCGGTACAGGAAAGGTCGAGAAAAAGAGGGGCGCAGCGGTGCTGCGCCCCTACAGGTGAAGACCTTGCGACTGCGGTTAGTGAG